>Ga0335076_10008461_pt1 | contig 10386 bp, 5 predicted proteins | sample Lox_Sample_25_FD_206717 | JGI IMG/M metagenome (GOLD analysis project Ga0335076, IMG submission 206717) | Soil microbial communities from Loxahatchee National Wildlife Refuge, Florida, United States - Lox_Sample_2.5 | ecosystem: Environmental > Terrestrial > Soil > Wetlands | place: USA: Florida...
CCGGGCGTTCAGGTTCGTCTCGTCCGCGAGCTCGGCGCGGGCCTCCTCGACCGCTCCCATCGCGAGGGCCGCGTGCGGAGCCTCGCCCCCCCGCGACGCGATCTCGTCCGCCCGGTCGATGTTCACGAGCAGGCCGCGGTCACCGCCGACTGCGACCAGTGCCACGTCGCGCTGATACGAGGCAAGGGCGAGCAGCGCGGCGTCGAGGAACTCGCGCTCGGCCCGGCGCACCCGCCGCTCGTGCTGTTCCTCGATCCTTCGCACCACGCCGCGGAACGCGTCCTCCGGACGGCCGTGTTCGTCCAGGAACGGCCGAAGCTCGTCGTCGAGCTCGCCGCCCAGGCGCGCGCGGAAGGCCTTCGCGGCCTCGAGCATGTCGTCGGCGGCCGCAAGCGCGCCGGCGGGACCACCCGCCGCGCGATCGGCGGCGGCGAGGACCGCGTCGCGAAACGCGAGGCCTTCCTCGTCGCGGGCGATGCGCCGCGCCCGGCCCAGGTTCGCGCCGGCGAGCCGCGACGCAAGCCTCGCCCGACCCTCCTCGATCCCCTCGCCGGCGAGCGTCGAGACCACGAAGTCCTCGGCGAGCGGCGGGAAGGAGATCTCCTGGCACCGCGAGCGAATGGTCTCCGGCAGGTCGTTGGGGCGCGCCGAGAGCAGCACCATGACGGTGTCGCCGGGGGGCTCCTCGAGGACCTTCAGCAGGACATCGGCGGCCTCGGTGCGGAGCCGGTCGGCCTGCAGCACGACCATCACCTTCCTGCCCGGCTCGGCCGGGGTGAGGTATGCGGCCCGCGCGAACCCGCGCGCGGTTCCCGGATCGGACGCGTCCTTGCCCACCAGGATGTCCGGTCCGGTCGGCTCGAGCACGAGCATGTTCGGGTGGCGCTCGCCGAGCGCCAGGCGGCAGTCGCGGCACTCGCCGCACCCGCCCCGCTCGCACAGGAGCCCGGCGGCGAACGCACGCATCCCGAGTCGCTTCCCGGAACCCTCGGGACCGGTGAACACGTACGCGTGATGCGGCCGGCGGAGGGCGCGAACCAGGAACAGCGCGGCCTCTTGCTGTCCCGGGACGTCGCGAACGACGGGTGGAACCTCGTCGGTCGCGGTCGTTCCTCTGCCGTCGGTCACGTCGCTCCCGCCCTTCCTTCTTCTATTCTTCCCAGCACCTTGTCGAGCGCCTCGCGGACGCGCGCCCCGACCTCGTCCTCGTCGCCGCCCGCGTCGACCACGACGCATCGCTCGGGATGCTCCTCGGCGATCTTGAGGTAGGCCTGGGCAACCTTGGCGTGGAAGGAAGGGTCCTCCGCCTCGATGCGGTCGGCCGCGCCTTCGGACCGGAGCAGTCCGTACTGCGGCTCGACGTCGAGCAGGATGGTCAGCTCGGGGAACAGCCCCTGCGTGGCCCAGGCGTTGAGGGTGAGCACGTCCTGCTCGCCCAGGCCCCGCGCGACCCCCTGGTAGGCGACCGATGAGTCGATGTAGCGGTCGCACAGGACGACCTTCCCCGCCTCGAGGGCGGGCCGGATCACCGAGCTCACCAACTGGGCCCGGCTCGCGGCGAACAGGAGGGCCTCGGCGCGCGGGTCGAGCCTGCCGGTCTCGCGGTCGAGGACCACCTCGCGAACCCGCTCGCCGAACTCCGTCCCACCGGGTTCCCTGGTGACGACCACCTGCAACCCGCGCGACTCGATGTAGGCCCGGGCGCGGTCGACCTGGGTGCCCTTGCCGGCCCCCTCGCCGCCCTCGAACGCGATGAACATCCCGCCCACACCGTCCACCTTCCGGGCATGGGGCACGAGCGTCAACGCCACCGAGCGGGCGACGTGGCCGCGTCGGAGTCCCCCGCGGGCGCCGAGCCCGGCCAGGAACGCCCCCATCGCCGCCAGGATCAGCGAGACGCGCGTGCCGTCGATCCGCAGCGGCCCGAGCGCCACCTCGCCGCCGGGGATGGCCTTTCCGATCGCGCCGGCCAGCGCGGGGAAGACGGCGAGCGCCAGGAACAGCGCCATCCGCACGATGGTCGTGAGCGTCGCGAACGTCCGGCCCCGGAACTCGTCGGTGACGTTCTCCTGCAGCATCGTGTAGCCCATCACCCACGCGACGCCGGCGCCGGCGCCCATCGGGACGGTGAGCAGCGCCGCCGCCTCGATCGTGCGCGTGAAGGCGAGCACGAACAGGCACGCCGCCGCGGCCATCAGGCCCGCGGAGAAGATCAGGTCCTTGTCGTACCTGCGCGACAGGAACGTCGCGGCCGCCATTCCGCACGCCAGGCCGATGCCGAGCGCGGTCATGAGGATTCCGAAGCCGGTGTTGCCGGCGTCCACCGAGTAGCGCGCGAAGACCGGGCCGAGCGCGATGACGGCGCCGGCCGCGGCGAACCCGATGCCGATCCCGATGCTCATCGCGCGGACGACGCGGTGCTCGCGGAGGAACCGCACGCCGTCGCGGATGTCCGCCCACGCGCTCTTGACCGACAGGCCCGCCGCCGCCCCCGAGCCGTCGCGCCCCCGGGTCGGCGGGGGCAGGCGCAGGCCCCACACCATCCAGGCCGAGAACAGGAACGTCAGGGAATCCATCCACAGGGCGAGCGACTCGGCCGTCGTCGAGATGAACGTGCTCCCCCCGTACTTCGTCGCGATTCCGGCCAGCGAGGTGGCGATGATCGCCCCCAGGGGAAGCGTGCCGTACGTCGTCACCAGGCTGACCGAGTTCGCATTGGAGAGCTGCCGGCGCGGAACCATGTTCGGGATGCTCGAGTCCTTCGACGTCGTCCACAGGAGCGACAGGCACTCGATGAAGAAGGAAAGGAGGTAGATCGCCCACAGGGTCGGCAGGAACGGCATCGTCGCGTAGAGGGCGCCTCGGGCGATGTCGGCCCCGACCATCATCCGGCGGCGGTCGAACCGGTCGACCAGCACGCCGGCGATGGGCCCGAACAGCACCGACGGCAGCAGGCGGGCGAGCATCACGCCGGCGACCGCGAAGCCGGCCAGGTTCCGGCCCCCGAGCCGGGCGACCAGCGAGGCGACGGCGACGAAGCCGACCCAGTCGCCGAGCGAGGACACGAGCATCGCCCGCCACAGGCGGGAAAAAGAGGGTTCGACCAGCAGGTCCCTCAGGCCCGCCGGCCGTGTGCCGCGAAGAGCTGCGATCTCTTCGGCTGCGCTGGCCACGCTTGAAGTCTGCTACATCTCGCTCAAGCGCTCGCCTCGGTGTCTTCCCCGCCGCCCGCGCGCGCCTTGGATCGCCGCCCCTGCCCCGACCCCGCGCGCTTGGAGGGGCCCCGTCCGGACCCCGCCCCGCGCTTGGCCCTCGGCTTTGGAACGAGCGCCTTCGCCTCTTCCTCGGACAGCTCGACACCGTCCGCGGCCCACGCCTTTCCGCAGTTCGTGCACCGCGTCGCGTCGCCGCGCGCCTTCACCACGAGGCCCTTGCAGCTCGGGCACGGCTCGGGCATCGGCATCTGGTTGATGGAGAAGTCGCACTCGGGGTAGCGCTCGCACGAGTAGAAGGGGCCGAAGCGGCCGCGCCGCTGCACGAGCTCTCCCTGGCCGCACTTCGGGCACGTCACGCCCATCCGCTGCGGCGGCTCCTTCTTGACGTACTTGCACTCGGGATAGCCCGAGCACCCGATGAACGGACCGTATCGGCCGACGCGGCGCATGAGCTGCTTGCCGCACTCGGGGCACGGCTCGTCCAGCAGCTCGGGCTCGGGCTGCCCGTTCCCCTCCATCGGGCGCGTGAACTTGCACTCCGGGTAGTTCTCGCACCCCACGAACTTGCCGAAGCGACCCAGCTTGATCACCAGCCGCCCCGGTTCCCGCCCCTCCTCGGGGCATCGCGGGCACTTCTCCTGCAGGAAGACCTCGGGCGGCTTGATCTTGTCCTTGGCCCGTTCCACGTCCTCGTGGAACGGCTCGTAGAACTCGCGCAGGACCGCCGCCCACGGCCGGTTCCCGTCCGCGATGTCGTCGAGCTCTTCCTCGACACGCGCCGTGAACCCGACGTCCACGACCTCGGGGAAGAGCGGCACCAGGATGTCGACCACGACGACCCCGACGTCCTCGGGGAAGAGGCGGCGTTCCTCGATGTGCACGTACCCTCGATCGACGAGCGTGGAGATCGTGGGCGCGTACGTCGAGGGTCTCCCAATCCCGTTCTCCTCCAATGCTTTCACGAGGCTGGCCTCGGTGAATCGCGGCGGAGGCTGCGTGAAGTGCTGCTCGTGCAGCAGGTCGAGGAGCCGCAGCGCCTGCTCCGCGGTCAGCCGCGGGAGCGTCGCCTCGGCGTCCTCGTCGGGCGTGTCGTCGCGGCCCTCGAAGTACACGCGGCGGAACCCGTCGAACGTCATCGTCTGGCCCGTGGCCCGCAACAGGTAGTCGGGGCTCGCACCGGCGTGTGCCGCGGTCGTCGCGGCGATGTCAACGGAGATCTGGTCGAACCGCGCCTCGGCCATCTGCGAGGCCACCGCGCGCTGCCAGATCAGCCGGTACAGGCGGCCCTGGTCGCGGTCGAGCGTTCGCTGCATCTCGTCGGGGTTGCGCGCGGCGCTGGTCGGCCGGATGGCCTCGTGCGCCTCCTGCGCGCCGCGCTGTTTCTTCTTGTAGCGGCGCGGCGACGCGAGCGTGTACTGCGGACCGTAGAGCTCCTTGACCACCTCGGCGATCTCGGTCAGCGCCTGGTCGGCGATGTTCACCGAGTCGGTCCGCATGTAGGTGATGAGGCCCACCTGCCCCTCGCCGGGCAGCTCGATGCCCTCGTAGAGGCGCTGGGCGACCTGCATGGTCCTGCGCGCCGAGAAGCCGAGCTTGCGCGCCGCTTCCTGCTGCAACGTCGACGTGGTGAACGGGGGCGCCGGCGTGCGCTTGACCTCCTTCTGACGGACCTCCGCGACCCGGTACGCGGCGTTGCGCAGCCGGGCGACGTGGGCTTCCGCCTCCTGTTGCGTGGAGAGCACGAGGCCCTTCTTCTCGGGCGACGCCGCGAGCTTGTCGTCGCCCACCTGGATGAGCCGCGCCAGGAACGCCGACTCGTCCCCGTTCGGCGCGAGGCGGGCGTCGACGCTCCAGTACTCCTTCGCCACGAACGCCTCGATCTCGCGTTCGCGGTCGACGATCAGCCGCAGGGCCACTGACTGGACGCGGCCCGCCGACAGGTTCCAGCGCTTCAGGCCCTTCTGCAGCAGCGGCGACAGCTCGTAGCCCACGAGCCGGTCGAGGATGCGGCGCGCCTGCTGCGCGTTGACCAGGTCGAAGTCGATCCGTCTCGGCGCGGCGAACGCCTCCTGGACCGCGCTGCGGGTGATCTCGGTGAACGTGACCCGGTTGGCCGTCTGCGGGTCGGCTCCGATCGACTCGGCGACATGCCACGCGATCGCCTCGCCCTCGCGGTCGAAGTCGGTCGCGAGCCACAGGCCGTCGGACCCCCGGAACGCCTTCTTCAGCGAGGCCACGGTGTCCTCGGAGTCTGGCTTGACCTCGTACTCGGGCTCGAAGTCGCGATCGGGTTCGACGCCCATGCGGTCCGCGGGCAGGTCCCGGACGTGGCCCTTCGACGCCGCGACGCGGTATCCCTCGCCGAGATACCGCTCGAGCGTCTTCGCCTTGGTGGGCGACTCCACGATCACCAGTTGCTTCGCCATGTCCGTATTGCGCCTCTTTCGCCGGTCTCGAACGTTCTTATGTCTCACACGAAGGGGGAAGGGGCAAGGACCCGGAAGGGCGACCTCACCCTACGCCATCGGTCCGACGCCGCCCTGCCCTGAGGCGCCGGAGACCAGGCGGGAAGGCCGCAGTCTCCTCGCCGGCACCCCGCCCGGGCCCCCGACAAGATGCCACAGAATCAGAACTCTGCCCTGGTCGGAGGCCTGAAAGCCCCTGCTACGCTCCCGCGGGATCCCCCATGGAGCACTTCGTCACGCACGCCGTCGAACAGTACGGATACCTCGGCATATTCCTGCTGATGGCCCTCGGTTCGGCCTGCATCCCCATCCCGAGCGAGGTCGTGATGCTCTTCGGCGGGGCCTTCGCCAACCCCGTCGTGGGCGGGGCCGGCCATCTCGATCTCCCCATTGTCGTCCTGGTCGGGACCCTCGGAACCCTGGTCGGCTCGTGGGTCGCCTACTGGGTGGGGCGTGTCGGCGGGCGGCCGCTCGCCGAGCGCTGGGGACGTTACGTCTTCGTCCGGCCGCACGACATCGACCGCGCCGAGACGTGGTTCGCCCGCTACGGCGAGGCGGCCGTCTTCCTGTCTCGTCTCCTGCCGGTCGTGCGAGCCTTCATCAGCCTTCCCGCCGGCATCGCGGAGATGCCCCTTGGGACCTTCACCCTGTACACGTTCCTCGGCTCGGTCATCTGGACGCTGGGGCTGGGCGCCGCGGGGTACGCGCTCGGCACGCAGTGGACGACCGTGCGCAACTATCTGCTCCCCGTCACGATCGCGATGGCCGTGCTCCTGGTGGGCGCAGTGATCTGGTGGCTCGTGGCGCGGGGACCGCACCGCAGGCCAGAGACCGCGGGCGAGCCGGCCGAGAGCGACCCCGCTCCCGGCGCCAACGCTCCCTCGCCCGAATAGAACGAGGGCCCCCGTCGCCGGGGACCCTCGGACAACGCCGCCGCCGTTCGCGCTCGGTGCCGGCGTCAGACCTTCTGCATGCTCATCGTCATCGCGCCGCGCATGACCATGTCGTCGAGCCCGCCAGGAACGCCACCCGGGACTCCAGAGATCGCGATGTGCATGTCGAACTGGGCCGTCATGGACGTCTTCAGCATCTGACGCCCGTTCGGATCGAACCAGCCCGTGGTCTGCGCCTTCACGTGGCCCTTGTACGACATGACCGGGTTCGAACCGGCCGGGAGGTTCCCGGCGGAGCTCGATCCGAGCTGCTGCAGCATCTTCTTCAGGTCGATCTTCATGTGCAGCGGGATCGTCGTCTTCGAGACGATGACCGCGGCGGACGTGCCGTCGACGTCCTCGTTGCGCAGGTACGCGCTGTGCGTCTTCGCGTGGATCGTTCCCATGCCGAACGGAAGCATCTGGCTGTACGTCTTGGACCACGTCGCGCCGACGGCCACGTCGTGGCCGGGGAGCACCGGCGTGAACTGATCGCTGCCCGGGATGCCACCGGCGGTCGAGGCGCTGCCGCCTCCGAACACGCCGAGCGAGCCGCCCTGCAGGATCGACCCGTCGGGGGCGACCCGCATCGTGAAGTGCGTCGCGTCGCTCGGCATCGATCCCACGGGAACCGTCTGACCGTTCATGCTCACGGTGAAGTCACTCAGGTCGACCGCGACGGTCGCGTTGCCCTGCGAGTCCACCGACTGGACGTTCCACGTCATGGTGGCGCCCATGGTCTCGTTGACCGGCACCGACCGGCCGCCCGCGTAGATGTGGGCGTCGATGGCGACGTTCATTCTGTACGTGTACGTCTGCCCGGCGCTGAGGTCGAGCGCGAACGCCGGGGTGCTCGCGCCGCCACCGCGGCCGAGGACCATGTAGCCGAGCCCGGCCGCGACCAGCGCCGCCACGACGATGATCGCCATCATCTTGCGGGAGCCGCCGTCGCCAGATCGCTTCGTGAAGAACGACGGGAGCTGCAGGCGGCGCTTCGGGGGCGTCGGCGTGAACTCGGGAGCGGGGAACGGCGCCTCGGGCGCCGCGCCGAAGCCGGGGGCGGGTGGCAGCGTCTGCGGCACCGCGCCCGGCACGGGCGCGGGGGCGGGTGCGGACGGAACCGCGGACGGTGGGGCGGGGACCGCGACGGGCAGGCCGGCCGGGGCGGGCGCGGCGGCGGCCGGGACCGCGGCCGGCGCGGCACCCCAGACCGCGGCGGCTGCCGGGGCGGCTCCCCACATGGCGGCGTCGCTCGAAGGCTGTGCCGGCACACCCTGAGGAACGGCGCCGGGTGCCGACTCCCAGCCGGCGGGAGCCGCCGGTGGGGCCGCTTCCTTCTTCTTGCGTCCGAATCTCATCTCCCGGCTGAAGCCGCGCTTGACGGCGGGGGCCGGGGGAACCTCAGCGGGATCGGGCGAGACGGCTGCGGCGTCGGCCGGCGGATCGCCGACCACCTCGAACGGATTGTCCTTCGACCGCTTCAGCGCGAGGCCGCGCGACCGCTTGGGGCGATCGCCGGACGGCTTCGCTCCACGGCCCTTGCCGGCCACCCACTTCCCGTCCATGTCGATCGGGATGACGGGCGCCAGCTCGGCCGGCTCACCGAAGTCCTCGGCCGAGTACTCGGACGAGACATCCGCGAGCGTCTCGGGCTCCTGCTGCTGCGGGACGTCGGGCACGGGTGGGGCGTCCTCGGCCACCGGAGCGCCGAACGGCGCGGCAGCGGCAGCCACGCCGGCGTCGGGGGAGGCCGCGCCGGCCCCGCCACGGAACATCGGGTCGAGCGCGGGCTCGGGCGCTTGGTCGGGAAGCGACGACTCCACGACAGCCGACGGCATCGCCGGCGGCTCGGGGACGGGGGGCGGAACCGGAGGAAGTGTCTCCGCCGCGGCGGCGGGAACCGGCGGAGGCGGCACGGGCTGAGGGACCTCGGCGACCGTCTCGGGAACCGGGGGCGCCGGAACCGAAACGGGGTCCACGGCGGCCGGAACCGGATCCGTGGGCGCGACCTGGGCCTCGGAGGCGGGCGTGAAAGGAAATGGACCGGGAACCTCCGCCGCGGGGGGAGCTTCCGGTGCGGCAACCTCCACCGGGGCCGCGGGAACCTCGGCCACGGGCTCGGGGACGGGCGCGGGCTCCGGGGCCGCGGGAACCTCGGCCACCGGCTCGGTGGCAGGCGGTGCGGCGGTCTCGGCAAGAGGGGCCGGCTCGGGGATGGCGGGGATCGAGTCCAAGGGCGCGGGAAGCATGACTTCGGCCGGCGCCTCAGCCTCCTTGGGGGCGGGCACGACCGGCTCGGCGACGGGCTCCGCAACGGGTTCGGCCGGCTCGGCGACGGGCTCCGCAACGGGTTCGGCCGGCTCGGCCGCCTCGGGAGCGGCCGACTCGGGAGCGGGGGTCCCGGCCGCCTCGGGTGCGGGAGCTTCGGTCGGGCCCGAGAAGACGTCCTGCGGAACCCACTTCGGGACCTCGACCGGGAGCGGGACGTCGGCGTACACGGGCGGGGGCGGCTCCTCCGGCGGCGGAGGCAATGTCGCCTCGGGCGCCTCGGGCGCCTCGCTCTGATGCGTTTCGGACACGTCGGCCGGAACGCTCTCCGGCGCGCTCGGCACGTCCGCCGACGACGCTTCTTCGGTCGGATCCGGCTCGGGCTCTGGCTCGAACATCTGCTCTGGCTCCTTGGGTTCCCACAACGGAACACGCCGACACGTGGCGCGTTTCGCGTCTCCAGAGAAGCTTCGACACGTTGGCCGGAAGCCTTAACCCAAGTCGCCCGGCACGCGGGCCGCCGCTACAACCCGATCTCGGGCGCGACCTCCTGCAGGCCTTCGATGGCAAGGCCGATGAACTCGTCCAGCCCGAGATCCAGGTTGGTCTCGGCCTGATGGACCTCGTCCCGGTTGACGCCGGGCGCGAAGGCCTTCTCCTTGAGCTTCTTCTTGACCGAGGAGACCTTCATCCCGGCCGAGCGCTCGGGACGCACCAGCGCCGAGGCGACCAGCAGCCCGGCGACGGCGTCGGCGGCCACGATCCCCCGGCTCATGCGGTCGGTCTGATACTCGGAGTGAGCGTGCGCCAGCACGCCGTTCACCACCACCTCGTCGACGCCCGCCTCGCGGAGCCACTCGGCCGCCAGGCGCGCGTGCCGCTCGGGATCGTCCGCCGTCTCGTCCTGATCGAGGTCGTGGAAGAGGCCGGTGAGCGCCCACGCCTCCTCGTCCTCTCCGAAGTGGCGGCCGAGCCTTCGCATGACCCCCTCGACGCTCACGAGGTGCCGGTACGTGATGTCCTTCTGCACCTTCGACTTGGCGAACGCTCGCGCCTCGGTCGAGTCCACGGACCCCCTCCTACGGAATCTGATACGGAACGCTGGACAGGATCACCCGCTCCTCGAACAGGAGCAGGCGTTTCACGAACAGGCCGCGCTGGCCGTGCAGCGGCTGCTGCCACCAGTGCTTCACCACGATCTCCGGAACGACGACCGCCGCGACCGCGTCGGGCCGGGAAGTGATCTGCCGGATCTCGTCGAGGATCGGCGTTCCCAGCTCGCGGAACGGCGCGTCGACGATGTCGAGCTCGACGGGGATGCGGTGCTCCACCCACGCGCGGGTGATCGCCTCCACCTCCGAGGGATCCAGCGCCACGAACAGCGCCCGCGTCTCGGCGGCCCGCAGCGACTGCGCGTAGTTGATTGCCTGGATGGTTCCGTCGTGCACGGCGGACACGAGGACGATCGCCTCCGTCCAGGAGGGGATCAGCGGGCGTTCGTCGGCG
>Ga0335076_10008463_pt1 | contig 10384 bp, 9 predicted proteins | sample Lox_Sample_25_FD_206717 | JGI IMG/M metagenome (GOLD analysis project Ga0335076, IMG submission 206717) | Soil microbial communities from Loxahatchee National Wildlife Refuge, Florida, United States - Lox_Sample_2.5 | ecosystem: Environmental > Terrestrial > Soil > Wetlands | place: USA: Florida...
GGAGAGCGCGCCGGCCTGGCGGCGGCGGAACTCGGCGACGACGGGGAAGAGCGTGTACGCGCGATCGAGCGCGGCGGCGCCGTCGCGGTGCGAGCGCCGGCCCGCGAGGCCGAGGCGGAGGTTCTCCTCGACGGAGAGCTCGGCGAAGATGCGGCGGCCCTCGGGGACGAGCGCGATCCCAGCGCGGGCCACGTCCTCCGACGCGCGGCCGAGGATCGAAATCCCGCCGAGGCGGATGTCGCCGGCGGCGACGGGTGCGGCGCCCATGATCGCGTGCAGCGTCGACGACTTCCCCGCGCCGTTCGGTCCGATCAGGCCGACGATCTCTCCCGGGTTGACCTCGAGCGAGAGTCCCCGCACGGCGCGGACGGCGCCGTAGCGGACCTCGAGCTCCTCGACGACGAGACCGGTCACGCGCCGGGCTCCTCCTCGTCGTCGGCGTGGACGGCGCTCTCGCCGAGGTACGCGGCAGCGACGTCGAGGTTCGAGCGGATCGCGTCCGGCGCGCCCTCGGCGAGCGTCGCGCCCTGGTCGAGCACGTGGATCCGGTCGCAGACGTCCATGATCAGGCTCATGTTGTGGTCGATGAGCAGCACGCCCGCGCCGTGCTCGTCGCGGACGGAGCGGACGACCGCGGCGAACGCCGGCACCTCCGCCTCGGGCAGCCCGGCGGCGGGCTCGTCCATCAGGACGAAGCGCGGCTCGGTCGCGAGCGCGCGCGCGACGCCGAGCCGCCGCTCGTCGCCGGCGGAGAGGGATGCCGCCGGCGCGTCGGCGTAGGCGCCGAGGCCGAGCAGATCGAGGAGCGTCGCCGTGCGCGCGGCCGCCGCACGCGGGCTCACGCCGACGCCGAGCGCGGCCACCTCCACGTTCTCGCGGACGGTCAAGGCGCCGAAGGCGCGGCTGTGCTGGAACGTCCGCGCGAGCCCGTGCCGGCCGCGCCGGTGCGCCGGCCAGCGCGTGACGTCGCGCCCCTCCAGCTCGACGGTGCCCTCGCTCGGGCGGTCGAATCCGGAGAGGACGTTCACGAGCGTCGACTTCCCCGCGCCGTTCGGCCCGATCAGCCCGACGACCTCGCGCCGGTGCAGCTCGAGCGTGACGCCGCGAAGCGCCTGGACGCCCTCGAAGAGACGGGAGATGGAGGAGGCCCGGAGCGACTCCCCGGGCCTCCTCTCCTGCTCTGGGTCGATCGCCGCGGTCAACCCGGGATCGTCGGGACGACCTTCGCGACGACGGTGGACACGAGGTGTCCCTGGTTGTTCTGGATCTTGATCACGCGGTACATGCGCCCGTAGACGGTATGCCACTTGGGCGAGAAGCTGACGAGACCCGACAGCGTCGGCACCTTGTGGAACTTCACCATCTGCGCGGCGAGCGCCGCGCCGTTGAGCGAGCCGCCGGCCCGCCTGATCGCGGTGACGACGCCGTCGATCGCGGCCGAGCCGCAGACGAAGCCGCCCGTTCCCGCGTGCACCTGCTTCGCGAGCGTATTGATCGCCGGCACCGGATCGTCGCCGAAGATCGACGCGAACGTGACGAAGTAGTAGTTCGTCACCGGCGGGCTCTTCGGCAGCCAGTACGTCCCGTCGCCGGCCCACGAGTTGAGGATCGGCGTGTTGTTCCCGGCAGCGCGGAGCCCGGAGACGAGCGTCGAGAGCGCGCCGAACGCGCCCGCGGTCGACGTGACGAACACGTCGGGATTCTGGTTCGTCCACTTGCTCACGACGTTCTGCACGTTCGTGCTGCCGAGCGACTGGTACGTCTCCTGGTCGGTGATCTTGCCGCCGAGCTGCAGCCAGCGGGCCTTGAACGCCTCGACGACGTCCTTGAAGTAGACGATGACGGTGTCGGTCGCGAGCGCAGCGGTTCGCCAGCCCCGGCCCCACGCGTATTGCGCCATCGCCGACCCCTCGTCCTGCGCGACGTTGCCGAAGCTGAACGCGAGCGCGCCCTTCGGGCCGAAGCGCTTCGGGCCCATCTGGTCGGTGCCGATGCACGGCGCCACCGTCAGCAGGCCCTTGTTGATCGACTCCTGCACGACCGGCGCTGCAAGGTCGACGTCGCACGTCGTGAAGATGATGTTCGCGCCGCCGGCGATGAGCTTGTCGGCGCACGCCTTCGCGATCGGCGGCTTGTTCCCCTGCGTGTCGCACGTGACGATCTGGAGCGGCCGGCCGTTCACGCCGCCCTTCGCGTTCACCTGCTTCACGCGGAGCTGCGCCGCCGCGAGCGCCGGCCCGTCGAACGGCGCCATCGCGCCCTTCGAGTCGTAGGCCCAGCCGATGATGATCGGCGCGCCGGCGGCGCGGGCGGCCCCGCCCTGCGTGCGCGCCGCCGCGGTCGCCGCCAGACCCATCGCCGCGACGGTCGCGAGAACGAGCGCAATGCGCGCCCGTGTGAATCCCTTCATTCCCACTCCTCTCCGGGCCCGGCTCACGCCGCAACCCTCCGTTCCTGCCAGCACCGAACGAAGCTGTCCCTGCCCCGACGCACGAGCTCGGCCGGGTCGACGTCCCACAGTGAGTCCGGATACGCCGCGCCGAAGGCGCCGTTGTCCGAGAAGATCTCGAGGTCGTAGTAGCCGCCCCACCCGGCCGCGTCGAGGGCGCCGAGGATCGTGGCGACGTCGGCGACGCCGTCACCCGGAAGCGCGCGGTCGGCCCAGCCGCGCGTCGGCTCGCGCCAGTCGTTGACGTGAACGGCGGCGAAGCGGTGGATGTGCCGCTCGATCTCGTCGAGCAGGCTCGGGGTGTTCCAGAGGTGCCAGACGTCGAACTGGATGCCGAACGCGGGGCTGCCGACCTCGTCGATGAGCTCGACCGCGTCGGTGATCGTGTTCGGGATCGACCATTCCTCGATCCCCTCGCGCTGAAAGGGCTCGAGCGCCATGCGGACGCCGGCGCGCTCGGCCTCGGCGCCGATCGTGCGCAGGCCGTCGATCACGGTCGCGCGCGCGTCGTCCGGGTCGCGGTCGCCGGCGGGTCCGGTGATGCAGACGACGGCGGTCGGGCGGAACGCGGCGAGGCGGTGGATCGAGGCGCAAACGGCGTCGACGCGCTCGGCCGGGTCGTCGGGGCCCGGCAGGTTCGGGAGCGGGAGCACCGAGGGGATCTCGGGAACCGCGGAGGCGGCGCCGAGGCCGCTCGCGGCGAGCTGCTCGAGCGCCTCGTCGTCGGGGCCGGCGCCGAGCTTCATCTCCCAGATGCCGATCCCGTCGAGGCCCGCGGCCGCGTACGTCTCGACGTCCTCGCCGAAGCTCGCGGTGAGGGTGCTCACCTGCGAGATCGAGAATCGGGGCTGGGACTCGGCGCGCACCACGAACGGCGGAATCGTGTCACGGGTTTGACATGTGATCAAGTGTCATTCACGCTCCACGTCGGTGGAGACGCCGACGCGCGAGACACGGGGGGCCGCCGTCCGTCACCGAACGATGGCGGAGGCGGCGCTGGAGCGGCTGCGCGAGGCGATCATCCTCGGCGAGCTGCCGCCGGGGACGCCGCTGCGGCTGGAGGATCTGGCCCGCTCGCTCGGGATGAGCATCTCGCCGATCCGGGAGGCGGTTCGGCAGCTGGAGGCGCTCGGGCTGGCCGAGCATGTCCCACACCACGGGGCGAAGGTGATGGGGCTCGACGTCGAGGAGCTGCGGGAGCTGTTCTCGATCCGGCTCGCGCTCGAGACGATGGCGGTGCGGCGCGCGGCCGAGCTGTTCGAGGCGGGCGACGAGGCGAGGGCGCGCGCGCATCTCGGCGCGGAGCGTGAGGCGCGCCGCGCCGGCGACGTCCGGACGGCGGTGCGCGAGCACGCGGCGTTCCACTTCACGCTCTACGACGCTGCGCGGTCGGCGTGGTTGGTGCGGCTGATCCGGCCGACGTGGGACAGCTGCGAGCGGTACCGGCCGGTGCTCCTGGCGGCGGAGGGCGAGCTTCAGGATCGGCACGAGGAGCTCGACGGCGAGCTGCTCGGCGCGTGCGCGGCGCACGATCCCGACCGGGCCGCGGCGGCGTTCTACGCCCACCTCGAGCTCGCGACCGACATCTACCGCGTCGAGCTCAAGGGGCGCTCGATCTTCGCGTTCTAGCTGCACCGACGCACAGCGGGTGCTCGTGCTCGACGTGCTCGTCGCCGGAGACGTCGTCGTCGACGTGGAGCGCCTCGCACGGTCGACGATCGATCGGAGGCTCATGCCCGAACGCCAGCTCGCCGCTCGGCGGACAGCATCCGTGCCACGGGTGTCTGACACCCGGAACCCCCTTGCGTGTCTGACACCAAAGAGGGCGTTTGGTGTCAGACACTTCTCAACGGATTCGTGTCAGACACCGGGAGGGAGGTAAGAGCGTTCCGAGCAGATAGCTGGAACTTGCTCCGGCACGCTTGCGCGAGGGCCGCCGGGCTGGCACCGTCGCGTCGTGGCACCGAAGCCTCGCCCCGTCCACGCCGGCCTGTATCACGTCGCCTCGGGTGCGACACAGCCGGATCCGTTCTTCCGCGACCCGGTCGATCGCGGAATCTTCCTCGTCGAGCTCGCGGCGATGCTACGACGCGAACGCGTCGTGTGCGTCAGCTTCTGCCTGATGACGACGCACTACCACGCCATCTTCGACGCGGAAGAGGCAGGCGTACCCGCCGCGATGCAACGCCTCAACTGGCACTACGCGCGCCGGACGAACAAGCGACACGGACGCCTCGGCCACGCCGTCGGCCGAAGGTACATGTGCAACCCGATCGAGGACGACGCCCACCTGCTCGACGCGTTCCGCTACGTCGCCCTCAATCCGGTCGAGGCCGGCCTCTGCAAACGGCCGCAGGACTGGCGCTGGAGCAGCTACGCGATGACGATCGGCCTGCGCGCCGGCGGATCGCTCATCGACGACCGCCGCGTCGTCGGATGCTTCGGACGCCCGCGCGCGACCGCGATCCAGCGGCTCCGCGGCTTCGTCGAGGCGCCTACCGCCGCGTCAGAGCCCGCGCCCTGGCCAGCGCGCGCTGCGAGACGGGCGGCTTGAGCAGCTCCGTCGCGACGATCGTCCCCGAGCCCGCGCCGAGCCCCGGCCCCGGCCACGTGCTCGCGCCGATGTGGAACAGCCGCTCGATCGCCGTCGCATGTCCGGGGCTGCGCGGAAACGGGCGCCACAAAAAGTTCTGGTCGAGCGCAAGCGCGCCGCCGTATGGATCGCCGTGCCGCAGGTTGACGTTCGCCGCCTCGAGATCGTGCGGCCCGAGCGACACCCGCGAGACGATCGACGACTCGAGATTCGGAATGTGCCACGCGAGTCGCGCCTGGATCCGGTCGGCGTAGCGCTCTCGCAGCTCGTCGGTCCACGACCCGTCGCCGACGTCGAGCTCGCCCCCGGCGTCGCCCTTGATCCGCCACGGCAGCTCCTGCAGCTGGATCCACAGCAGCCCCTTGCCCTCGGGCGCGCGGCCCGGGTCCATCGTCAGCGGCTGCCCGACGACGACGGTCGCCTCCGCCGGCAGCAGCCCGCGGTCGGCCTCGTTCACCGCGCGCGAGACGCCGTCGAGCCCCGGCGTGACGTGGACGATCGCCGTGCCGTTGAGCCGCTCGTCGCCGTCCCACCGCGCGGGCTCGGACAGCGCGAAGTGGATCTGCATCTCCGAGCGCCCGTACCGGAACCGCCGCGCGCCCTCGCGCACGGGCGCGGGAACGTCCGCGCCGACGAGCAGCTGGTCGTAGAGCTGCGTCGGCGTCACGCCTGCGATCACCGCGCGCTCGGCCGACACCTCGCCGCCGCCGGCGACGCCCACGCCGACCGCGCGGCCCGAGCGCACGAGCACGCGCTCGACGTCCACGCCGGTCTCGCAGTCGCCGCCGTTGTCGCGGATCAGCGTCACGAGCGCGTCCGCGAGCCGCGCGCCGCCGCCGCGCGGGATCGGCATCCCGCCCTCCTGCACCGCGACGGCGATCACCTGCGTCATGAACCCCGACGTCGCGGCGTCCGGCCCGAGCCCGGTGTGCAGCACCCACGGCGCGAGCACTCCGTGCGCCCGCGCCGACGCGAACGTCGTCTCGAGCCAGTCGCGGCTCGACTGCAGCAGCTCGCCCGCGAACTGCGCCGACCCGGTTCGGCCGAGCCGCCGCAGCGCCTTCGTCGCGAGGCCGAGACCCGCCGCCGACCACAGCTCCGTGCCGAGGACGCCGAACGCGAGATCCGCGTTGGGGAAGAACCGCTCGAGCACACCGGGCCACTCCGGCCCGAGCTCGGCGGCGTTCGCCTCGCCGCTGCGCAGCAGGAAGGCGGCGCCACCGTCGGGGAACGCCGTCGCCGTCGGCAGCTCCGTGTTGAGGTACTCGAGCCCGCGCGCGGCCAGATCGTCGCCGAGCTGCGCGTGCGCCGCGCCGCCGACCCAGAGCGGATGCCACGCGCTGAACACGTCGTGGTGGAAGCCCGGCTCCGTGATCTCCGCCGTCCGGATCGCGCCGCCGAGCCAGTCGTTCCGCTCGAGCACGCACACGCGCCAGCCCGCGCGCGACAGCAGCGCGCCGCACGCGAGCGCGTTGACGCCGCTGCCGACGAGCACCGCGTCGTAGTCAGCCACCGGCCGCCACCAGCCCGCGGAACTCGTCGTCGGTGACGAGCCCGCGTTTCCGCGCGCCGAGCTCCTTCACCTGCACGAGCAGCTCCGCGCGCCGCTCCTCCGGCACGTCGAGCCCGAGCTCCTCCGCCTTGATCCGAATCGAGTCCAACCCGCTCTTCTTGCCGAGCACGATCCCCCGCTCCGCGGAGACGAGCGCCGACGAGTACGGCTCGATCGACGGCGGATCGTGGAACTGCGAGGCCACCGCGCCGGACTCGCGCCGGAACAGCGTCTCGCCGGTGACGGGCTTCCACGGCTCGAGCGCGTAGCCCGACAGCTCCCGCACGCGGGCGGACACCTCGCGCACGCGCTCGAGCCGGAGATTCGACTCGACGCCGTACAGCGCACGCAGCGTCAGCGCCACCTCGCCGAGGTTCGCGTTGCCGGCGCGCTCACCCATGCCGTTGATCGTCCCCTGCACCCACGCGGCGCCCGCGCGCACGGCGGCGACCGCGGACGCGGTCGCGAGCCCGAAGTCGTTGTGCCCGTGGAAGTGCACGGGCACGTCCGGCCCGACCCACGCGACCGTCCGCCCGACGAGATCCGCGACGGCCTCCGGCGACGCGATCCCGAGCGTGTCGACGACGACGACCTCGCGCGCGCCCGCCTCGACCGCGGAGACGTACGCGCGCTCGTAGAAGTCCGGCTCCGCGCGCGTCGAGTCGACGCCGAAGAACGCCGCGTGGATCCCGTGCTCCGCCGCGAACCGCATCGCGCCGGTGATCCGCCCGAGCATCGTCTCGCGGTCGACGCCGATCGCGTCGAGCTTCAGATCCGAGATCGGCGACTCGATCACCGACGCCGGCACGCCGAGCTCGACGAGCGCCTCGAGATCCGCCGGCACCGCGCGCGAGAACCCCCACACCTCGGCGCGCAGCCCCGCGGCGGCGATCAGCTCGACCGCGCGCCAGTCGTCGGCCGACACGCGCGGGAAGCCCGCCTCGATCCGGTCGATGCCGAGCCCGTCGAGCAGCCGCGCGATCTCGAGCTTCTGCTCCGCGTCGAGCACGACGCCGACGGTCTGCTCGCCGTCGCGCAGCGTCGTGTCGTAGAGCCCGACGCGCCCGCCGACACGGTACGGGTCGTTGAGCGTCCCGGTCCAGATCTCGCCGCTCATCCGCAGCGCACGACGCCGTCGGGGAACGGCGACAGCTTCTCGACCCCCTCCGCCGTGACGAGGAAGTTGTCCTCGACGCGCAGGCCGCCGCCGCCCTCCCAGTAGATCCCGGGCTCGACCGCGAGCACCATCCCCTCCTCGAACGAGCCGCCGCCGGCCTGGTGCGGATACGGCGGCTCGTGCGCGCGTGCGCCGATGCCGTGGCAGACCGGATGCGACGGCTGCCCCGGATACCCGGCAGCGGCGATCCCCTCGCGCACGAGCCGGTCGAACTCCGCCATCGACGCCCCGGGCCGAATGAACTCCAACGCCGACGCGTAGACCTCCATCAGCGCGCTCTCCAGCTCCTGATAGTCCTCGCGCAACCGCGCGAGGACCAGATTCTTCGTGTGGTCGGCCCAGTACCCGTCGGCGCAGACCCAGATCTCGAACAGGACCGGCTCGCCCTCGCGCACCGGCAGGTCGCCCGTCGCCGTGAACGTCTTGATCCCGGGCCCCGACCAGACGAGCGAGAACGGCAGCGCGAGGTCGACCTTCCCGTGCCAGCCGGTGCCGGCGCCGTGGACGTAGCCCTGCCAGAGCGCGGCCGCCTCCGCCTCCTTCATGAACGGACGGAGATGCTCGCGCGCGTGGTCCATCGCCGCGGCGGCGATCTCGTTCGCGAGGCGCATCCGCTCGATCTCCTGCGCCGTCTTGATCATCCGCGCGCGCGCAAGGAGCGGCGCCGCGTCCGCCGCGTCGCCGAACGCGTCGAACCACGCCTTCGTGTACGTCGTCGGCTCGCCGACCATCCGGTCGGACGCCTGCGTGCCGAGCGAGAGCTCGAGCCCGACGCGCCCGCGGCCGCGCACGGCCTCGACCGCCGCCTCGAGCGTGCGCGCGGTCACCGGCCGCGGGTCCGTCTCGTCGTAGCCGCGGACGAGGCGCACGTCGCTCGTCCACGCGGTCCGCTGCGCGTCCTCCTCGGACGCCTCGAGGCAGATCAGCGTCGGCTCGCCCTCGCGCGGGAAGACGCACGCGTCGTAGCCCTTCATCCCCCAGAAGCCGGTGAGGTAGAGGACGTTGTCGGGCGCGCGCACGACGAGCGCGTCGAGCCCTTCGTCCTCCATCAGACCTCGGACGCGATCGAGCTTCGCCTCGTCACTGGGCCAGATCAATTGGCCCGGGTCACACGTAGTGCTCCTCGATCCGGCTCGGGTCGCGGTCGGCGTCGACCATCATCCGGACGAGCTCGGGGAACCGCACCGTCGGCTCCCAGCCGAGCGCCGCCTTCGCCTTCGAGTAGTCGCCGATGAGGACGTCGACCTCGGCCGGGCGGAAGTAGCGCGGGTCGATCGTCACGTACTCGCGCCAGTCGAGGCCCGCGTACGTGAACGCCTCGTCGAGGAAATCCTGAACCGAGTGCGTCTCGCCGGTGGCGAGGACGTAGTCGTCCGGCGCGTCGCCCTGCAGCATCATCCACGCGCCGTCCATGTAGTCGCGCGCGTAGCCCCAGTCGCGTCGCGCGTCGAGGTTGCCGAGCCGCAGCTCGTCCTGCTCGCCGCGGAGGATCGCTCCGAGCGCGCGCGTGATCTTCCGGGTCACGAACGTCGGCCCGCGCCGCGGCGACTCGTGGTTGAAGAGGATGCCGTTGACGGCGTACATCCCGTACGCCTCGCGGTAGTTCCGCGTGATCCAGTAGCCGAACACCTTCGCCACCCCGTACGGGCTGCGCGGGTGGAACTGCGTCTCCTCCGTCTGCGGCGTCTCGCGCACCATCCCGAACATCTCGCTCGACGACGCCTGGTAGAAACGGCACTCGACGCCCTCCTCGCGGATCGCGTCGAGCAGGCGCAGCGTTCCCATCGCGTCGGCGTCGGCGGTGTACTCCGGCACGTCGAAGCTCACGCGCACGTGGCTCTGCGCGCCGAGGTTGTACACCTCGTCCGGCCGGATGGTGCGCATGAGCTGGTTCAGCACCGACCCGTCCGTGAGGTCGCCGAAGACGAGCTCGATCTCCTTGAAGATGTGGTCGACGCGCGCGGTGTTGAACGAGCTCGAACGGCGGATCATCCCGAAGACCTCGTAGTCCTTCTCGAGCAGGATCTCCGCCAGATACGAGCCGTCCTGGCCCGTGATCCCGGTGATGAACGCTCTCTTCTTCGCCACGGCTCTCCGTTCTACCAGCGCACACGCGGCGGCGCAGGCTCACCGTGCCCGTCCTGCCACGAGATCACGGGATTGCGGAGGACGCCGATCCGCTCGATCTCGGCCTCGATCACGTCCCCGGGCTTCAGGTACAGCGACGCCGCATCCTCGCTGAACCCGGCGACGCCGCTCACGGTCCCGGTCGAGACGACGTCGCCGGCCGAGTAGCCGAGCGGCGAGTAGTGGCTGAGGATCTCCGGGATCGTGGTCGACATGCGGCCGGAGTGGGAGGTCTGCCGCGTCTCGCCGTTCACGCGCAGCTCCATCGCGAGGTCGTGCGGGTCCGGGATCTCGTCGGCGGTGACGATCCACGGCCCGAGCGGGCAGAACGTGTCGATCGCCTTGCAGAACGAGAAGACGCCGGAGCGCATCTCGCGCCGCTGGATGTCGCGGGCGGTGATGTCGTCGAAGATGACGTACCCGGCGACGTGCTCCATCGCCTCCTCCGGCGAGAACCACTTCCCCCGCTTGCCGACGATCACCGCG
>Ga0335076_10008464_pt1 | contig 10384 bp, 4 predicted proteins | sample Lox_Sample_25_FD_206717 | JGI IMG/M metagenome (GOLD analysis project Ga0335076, IMG submission 206717) | Soil microbial communities from Loxahatchee National Wildlife Refuge, Florida, United States - Lox_Sample_2.5 | ecosystem: Environmental > Terrestrial > Soil > Wetlands | place: USA: Florida...
GGCAAGTTGGCGGTTGAGATGGGTGTTCCTATTCGTGGCATTATTGCCCTCACATCTACCGCTACGGATAAAGAAGGTCGTTCTGTTCCTGCGCCCGGAAAAGGTGTTCTTACAGTCGCCCGTGAAGCACCCTCCAAATTCCCCTCGCCATTGTTGGATATCAAATACCGCAAACGCCAACTCGACCTCCGGCGTCGCCAAATCAAAGACTGGACCGAATCCGAGTACCTTTACCTCCAAGACGAACTCGCCGCCATCAAATCCGGCCAACCCGACCTCGACACCGACGCTTACCTCCGGGACCGAGCCGAGAGCATCGAACGTGAGGCCCAACGTCAAATCAAAGCTGCCCTCAACATGTGGGGCAACGACTTCTGGCGTCAAGACGAACGAATTGCACCACTTCGCGGTGCCCTTGCTACCTGGGGTCTTACCCTTGATGACTTGGGCGTTGCAAGTATGCATGGGACGAGTACCGTCGCCAACGATAAGAATGAGACCGGGATCATTAGCGAGCAGATGTCTCATTTGGGCAAGAGCAAGGGCTGTGTCACGCTTTGTGTGTTCCAGAAGTATCTTACTGGACATCCTAAAGGTGCTGCTGCAGCTTGGCAATTGAACGGGGCGTTGCAGATGCTTGCCACCGGCCTCGTTCCCGGAAACAGGAATGCCGACAATGTCGATGCGTATCTCGAGAAATTCGACAACCTCCTCTTCCCTAATCGCACCATTCAAACGGACGGATTGAAGGCTGCTTCGGTCACCTCGTTTGGTTTCGGCCAAGTCGGCGGTCAAGTCATCGTCGTACATCCAGATTATTTCTACGCCTGTCTCGAGGATAACGAATATAAGGCTTATCTGGCTAAGTTAAAGCTCCGCGAAAAAGAGGCATACCGCTACCTCCACAAGGGCATGGCCAACAATACTCTCGTGCAGGTCAAGCATGCCCCACCCTACACGGCCGACGAAGAAGCGCGCGTCTACCTCAATCCTCTTTCCCGTCTCGATGAAAAGAACAAGTATATCTTCCCCGACGCTTCCACCAAATACAACCAAAGGACGGCTGCCATCGTCGAGGCTCTTACCACTTCGATTGGAGGTCAAGATGTCGGCGTCGATGTCGAGACCATCAATTCTATCAACATTGAAAACGAAGATTTCTTGCGACGCAACTTTACAGATGCAGAGCTGGAATATTGCTGGAAAGCACCCTCTCCACAAGCCTCGTTTGCCGGGACATGGAGCGCCAAGGAAGCGGTCTTCAAGAGCTTGGGGGTCAAGTCTGCTGGTGGCGGAGCCCCGCTCAAGGATATTGAAATTGTCCGTGATGAGAATGGAAAGCCTCAAGTGCAGTTCCACGGTGAAGCAGCACGGAAAGCTGCTGCTGTGGGAGTCAAGAAAGTAAAGATTGCGATTTCGCACGATGACATTCAGGTTAAACTCGTTAACGATATTATAAGCTAACTTGTGCAGAGTGTTGCTGTTGCTGTCGCTGAGAAATGATCTCGTTAGAACGGTTGCCAGGGTAGATATTTTCTTTTCTTTTCTTTTTTTTTTTTTTTGAATCTATTCCTACCTTTCGTTAGGGATTTATTGTTTGCACTCGTATAGATTGGAATTAATTTTGCATATGACGTACTTCAGTCGATACACAATCATTTCACAATTCCCATCGTGACCCCATCGAGATAACATGATGTGTTAGCGCGATCCAGCGCCTCGAAAAATCATGCTCAATCCCAGCTTGTCATGCTTTTCAGTCTCTGCGTAATTCACCTCCACCGAGTCATTTGATTAATTGCGTGTTGATGGCGGACCGGAATTACAGAGTTTAAGGCTTTTCCACATGCCACGGTCCGAGAAATCGATTGCAGATCGCTATCGTGAGCAGAAAGCCTTGTGGGTCGGCGAAGGTCGCTTATTACAAGATTAGGAGGGAGGAATGGAAAATTTTTGACAAGTGTCATATGGACTGGGATGGGCTTGCATCCCCCCACGTCGGCCCGAAAGCTCGTTTACGGCTGTGCTCGAGCGGTGGAGGTATTAAATAACAGCTCTTGATGCGTCATGTGAAGCTGTCTCGAAGAAAGCGCTGCGGGGAGACGGAGCGCATGCCGTCCTGGGTAAAAGGTAGCGTATCCCGGGCCGGTTTCGGATGGGTTTGGAATTCGGATACGTGGAGGGGCCGTAACAATCTTAATATGGTGCAGTTAATATGCACAGACTAGCAGCCGCGTTCTAGCGACGGCATGTGCATTAATTGTCAGAGACGGGGGCGGATACTTGTCCGGCAGCACAATTCGAGTACGTAACCGGCGCAGTCGTGCAGAAGGGCGGGCGACTTTGGGGAAATTAAAGTTGGCATGCATATCGGTCGACCAATGGTTGGAAGCGGTGAACAATGGGGGCCGTGATTCTTTGTCCAAAGTTTATTCCCAACCCATTTCGGGACGATCTTCCTTTGAGGCCCGTCCCACCTCGAAACCTCGGCCGTCCGGTGGACCGCTTAGATTGACATTGTCACGCGGCTTTCATGGACACAACCAAGGAGTAAATACTGCAACCGCGCCAGAGGTATAAAGACAATGCAAGACCCCCCTCCCCCTCACCCGTCTCCATTCCTCCATCAAACTTCCATCTCTCCACGCCAACATCCCGGTTGACACAACCTTTTTCCAAAAATATCCACAAAATTCTCGAGTTAAATAGACGATGACCATCTCGATTCACTCTGCAAGAAGGATGGACGAGGAAGTACCACCTGGCACCTGGGAAGGCACCAAACAAGATGCGGTCCTTGCGACAGCGCAACTCCTCGAAGTCCTATCTCGAAAGAAGTCTGGCGAGAAAATTCAATTCGGAATCTCTGAGTACGATTCGCAAATGGCCAACGCACAACTCCGAGCTTTCAAACTTACCAAAGTCATTCTTCGCAAAGCCCGCCGAAACAGCTCCCCCGGTGATGTCCCTGTCATGATCGAGGATCTGGGATTCCATACCCCAGATCAGGTGTCTATCCGAAAACCTGCGACCCCGCCTCCTAACGAGCCCCTTCCAACGCCACCGTTAATCGGCCCTAATCGGGCAAAACCCAGTTCTCCGTCTGGCCGAAAGACGAAATCCCACTCACCGGTTCGCAGTGCCACGCCAGTTTCGGTACGGAGCAGCGGTACTCCGCCTCCCATCCCACCGCGCAGATCGTCAAACCGAAATAGCCAGGTTTTGCCTGCTGCATCACCAGCTTCTCTTCCAACACTTACAGTTCCACCGCCCCGTGTGTTCTCGGATGAAGTTTCGCCACGCACGACTATTGCGCCTACTGCATCATCTCATGCTGTCTCACCCCGCCGACAGGCAACGTCGCCACTCCCACTTTCGCCTTCTCCTCGACGACAAGCGAGCCTTCCGACCGTTGCTGAAAATGATGATCTTCCCGTGCAACCTTTCCGACGAGTGAGATTTGGGTCGGATAGTTCCACTGATCGAAGCGATTCACCGCTTCCGGAATCAAGCCCGATCCTCTCCCCGCACTCGACTACCACCCGGCTAGTCCCCAACCGCGGCCCCATACATCGATCTTACTCTTTCAGATTCGGCGAGGGATTACAGAAAACGTCTCTCTCGAGATCCAGCTCGGTGATCTGCTCAGAATTATCGGACGCATTGAAAGATCTACAACGAACCATCGGGGCCGTGGAAGTGCATTAACCAAGGACAAATTTGTTTGTAATTGGAGTTTCTCATCATTCATTGGCATATAAACAGATTTCAGGCGCTACTTCTTCACTTTTAGTTTTTATTTTTTTTTTCTTGTTTTTTACATGCTCTAGATAATGCATATTGTATAGACTGGCTACAGGATGATGTACGTAACTCAAGAATAAAAAGATCTAAATCGGACGCATGCACGAAATTAGGTTGAACGGAAATGACCGTCAAATGAATCCCGGTCGGCAAGTAATTTCCACCAATTTGAGACTCAGATTTGACTTCCTTTGTGTTGATATGATGAATGGCCAAAGTGGTAGAACAATAGCGACGGGCTACCATGGAAACTTTGCCGAGATCAAATTTCCGACTCGCCACAACCTTATTGGGAAACAATATAAAATTTCGTCCGAGACCGACGTCGGGGGTCAGCGAAGTCAGCCTCTTTGCTTGAGCAGTGTGTTCTTATCATTTTCGGCACGTTTTTAGTCTGGCAAACTTGGAAATGTGACACATGTTGACGCACGGATGAATCCATCATAATGCTCATATAGGAGAGACTGAACGTGACAACGGTCTGGGAAACTCATTTCAAGCACCGACGTCCCACAAATCACAAGGCTTTAGCATAATGGATCCACCCACATACCTTCGCAAAAGCGCAGCGATACGTTTCCAAACGGAGCCATTTCTGCTAAATATAGAACTGCGGCCCCAGTGACAATGATTTGATCAGGTCTGAACGTGCGCGATGTAAACCGAAATCAGGCGACCAAACGTATCCCGTCCACACCCCACGTGTCTAACATCCCGCGCTGGCAACCTTAATCAGTCGCGATAGGGAAGGCCCTATCGAATTGTTGGTGATAAGCCATCGGCAGTAAGTGCAAATGCCCATACGCAGGCGTGGAAATAATGTAGCTGCTCAGAAAGGTGAGTCTATTCGACTAGTGGAAGCGCATGTCATAGTCTGATGTGCAGCAGGTCGGAACACAGCTCTGTGCAACAGCGGGATCTCCACCATTGCCCCGGATAATCACCCGTCCAAATCAAAATCCCGCAAAAATAATTTTGCCCGGCTCGCCGCAATCTCTCGAAACTCTTGGAGGCGAAGATTCCGCAGGCAAGTGACGGATTTGTCTCTTGATGGGGCCTTGAGACAGCGGCCTCTCCCAGATGTCTCCGCTATAGCTCGTCACAGGCGATGAGGCAGACAAAGATATTCAGTACTACGCTCTCTCCTTACGATGTGGCCGGAGGTGCGCTAACTGGGGGGAAACAGGCGGGTCATCGCATCCCGAGCTGAGTGGGCGGATTGTCGAGCGGTTGAGCACACAGCTTGGTGAGGTGGCTCTCGGCAAATTTAGCAACGGAGAAAAGAGTGTCGAAATACGTACAGACCCCGTTTCGTCCCCAAAGTGGGTAATTTGGGAGAGAGCGGCTATTCATGTGTCTGTAGACTGCTCGGTCCGAAATCAGGATGTCTTTATCGTGCAATCTGGTTCTGAAACGTATGTTGCACCTTGAAACGAAAGGGTCCGTGCTGACACATTTCCCTTTGTGTTTAGGATAAACGATCATATCATGGAACTCCTCATTTTAATATCGGCCTGCAAGATGGGGTCGGCAAGACGAATCACCGGTAGTGTCAATATTGTACCGTAATGCTAATGCGACAGCTGTTCTACCATACTTCCCATACTCGAAACAGAGTAGAATGAGACGACATCGAACTTCAATCGTGGGGAAAAGTAATCGCTCCCCAAAAGTTGAATCTTGTTAATCCGAAGTGGTCGCGAATTTGTTGCAAATTGCGGGTGTGAACCATGTCATCACAATGGACTTGCACGCTTCCCAAATGCAAGGATTCTTCTCCATCCCCGTCGACAACCTCTACGCCGAGCCCTCGTTAGCAAGATGGGTCCGCGAACACATCGCAGACTGGAAAAACTGTGTCATAGTCTCAAAGAACCCTGGCGGTACAAAGCGCGTGACGTCCCTTGCCGATTCCCTCGGCGTTGATTTCGCATTAACACACATGGATCGCCGACGAAGCGGATGGAGTCCCAGTATCGCAGGCGGAAGTCTGGAGGGGAGCATGTTGTTTAACGACGAGGCGGATATTGGACCCTCTTGTATTGATTTTGCGGCGCTGAGGGCGGCGTTGCCGAACGTGTCTTCGCCAACGGCGACATCTCAACCGCTTTCAAGTCCGGGGAGATTATTGAATGGTTGTCCTGGGAGTGGGACAATGACGCCCCGACGGGTGAATCCCGACTTTACCACTGCGCGGTTGATTTCGGGACATGTTATCGAGGAAGATTATACGGGTGGATCGCCGGGACAGCGACAACGGGAAGGCAATCAATCTGGGGCAGCGACGCCGACGCCAAGTAGTAAGGAGGAGGAAGGCTCATTACATCGTACTACAACGCGACAATCCATTTCCTCCGTTAACGGTGCTGCCAATTCGACGGGCACGGGCGAGAGAAGTGAAGACTGCGGTTCCACATCAGGAGTTTCTGGTGGCATACGATCATCAGCGATAGTTGAACGTGATACTGCTTCTGACGACGAAGATGATTTACAGCTTCTCGACGGCCAGGATCGGACGATAACGCTTGTTGGAGATGTCTCGAATCGAACCGCTATCATCCTCGATGATACCATTGATCACTCGGCGGGATACATCGCTGCCGCCGAACATCTCGTCAAAAATTGTCAAGCAAAGGAAGTTATCGTTATGGGCACGCACGGTATTTTCGCAGACGATGGCCTCCAGGAACTTGAATCCTGCAGCTGTATCGATATGGTTTCGCCCGCCTATGAAACCCCTTTCTGACGGAAGATTGTGGTTACGAACACCTTTCCCATCCCCAAAGAAAAGCGTAGGTCGAGTACAAAATTACAGATTATTGACGTGTCGCCGGTCTTGGCGGAGGCCATCCGACGGACTCACAATGGTATGAACACGCCAACCGCGTGATTGCGACGGACTAATGACGTCAGGAGAGAGTATAAGTTTTCTATTTTCGCATATTACGGGAAGTGTCCACGATGATGAAGAATGAAAGTAAATATATTTGAGTTATTTTTGTATGGTGCCGCAAAGAAGCATTTTGAGTCGATCGTTAGAGATGCATAAGGGGACTATCTACCTTGAAATTTCGATTTGTCCACTATTGTACCGGGAGTCCCGCAGTCCTCTGATCTCCAAGTCTTGATTGCGCCGGCCGCCTCTAATTGTGACATTTCCTCACTACTAACACCCAATTCCGTTAGAATCTCCGCCGTGTGCTCGCCCAGAAGCTTTGGAATTAGATTTGCTCAGATTGCGGGCATACCGGTGGAGGATAACGGATCTTTGGTGGTGATGCGGAGAATTTCACAGGTGGGCCGACAACGCGAATATCCCCACAAGTTTTATGTCGGATGGATTTGACAGTCTCTCGAGCCACAATTTGAGAGTGTTTCAGTGATGCTTGGATGTCACTGGTTGTCAGATCAAAAATGCGTCCGAATTTTTGTTACTTGACAGCTGCATAGGGCACCCCCTTGCCGTCAAAAACATCCAACCACTCCTGTGTCGTCTTTTTTTCCGTCTCCTGCTCAATGAGATGCAGCAATTCTGTCCTGTTGAGCACTCGAAGCGAATTCGTGAGGTACTTTGGATCCGCTGTAAGTTCAGGTTTTTCAAGACATCCCGACAGAATACCGAACTGTCGGTCATTCCCCGCTCCAATCACGATCATGCCATCTTTCGTGCGAAATCCTTGATAAGGGACGATACTCGGATGGGCAGTTCCCCATCGTCCTGGTGAGCTCGATGGATCGATTAGCGCTGATGAGGCGATATTGGCGAGAGATGCAACTTGGACGTCTGACAGGGATACGTCGATGTGTTGTCCTTTTCCTGTTCTTGTTTCATAAAGTAATCCTGCGACAATGCTGGTGCATGTATATAGCCCCGTCGATAAATCTGTAATCGCAACGCCAACTTTTACAGGCGGCCCGTCATGCTCTCCTACGATCAGTCAACTTGCCGTAGACTAGCAGGAACCAGTAATATGCATTAACCCCATTTCTGCCTCTACCATGACATCGTACCCCGCTCTCGTTGCATAAGGCCCAGTTTGCCCATAACCTGTTACACTCGCATATACTAGCTTCGGGTTCCTCTTTGATAATGTGGGATAATCAAGCCCGAACTTTTTCAATGTTCCAGGGATATAATTCTCGACGAGCACATGTGAACGGTCGATGATCTGATTTAATATCGCGAGTGAGGTAGGGTGCTTGAAATTTAAAGCGACAGATTTTTTGTTTCGATTGACCTGTTGTCAGCTCGGGTGCCAAGAATAGCCAACTGCAAGGAAATAGGCTGCTTCGCCATGGTAACTTGGTGTTGCGAATTCGGGCAACGGTTTAGCGAATGGAGGGCCCCACAGCCGTGTATCGTCTCCATTCACCGGATTCTCGATCTTGATGACTTCAGCCCTGCAATTAGAAACGAACACGACGATGATAACCCAAGGTCACCGAGAATTTGCTTTGGTTAGAAATCTTGAAACGAGGCCCTTACCGTGCAATACGGACCCGCCAACACTCGCGTTAAATCACATACGCTAGATCGTTAGAGGGGCGAAGCGGTTTACATACCGAACTCCAGAAAGGGGCAAGTCAAATGCTGTTGAAGAATAACGCCGTCCGCATTGCCTCAAGGGGCCTGAAATGCGGAGAATCATGGCCGAATAATCGGATCGGCAAGGGCAAGAACCGCAAATTTAAAATAGAGATCGTCAAATTGCCAGATCCTATCATTTAATGATACCAGCAAAGCAATGCAGAACTCCCTTATCAACCAAGCAATTCTAAGTACACCGAACCTCCAGTGGAGTTCCTTTATTTACATCCCCATGCCGACTTTGTTCTTCCTCTATACTCGCCCGTCCAGCCTCCGAAAGTGACCTTTTTCTGTCCGCCGAGAAATCCGTCATCTCAAGAACCTCTCCATTTTCTTCATCCGACAACGCTGCTCTCCCCAAACTCCCCGGTCTCTCGCTCTCCTCGTCCAAATCCTCTTCATCGGATTCACTCATCGGACTCTCCCAATCCGGTGACATGGGAGGATCAACATGACTTCCCTCACTTTTCGCGGATTCCGGAGGCAACGGGATAATCCCGCTTTCCTGCGAAAACTCTCGATGTATTCCCTCGGGGTCATGAACAAAGTGCTCTCTAACGAGATGTTCGATGACAGGCCATCCATACGCATTCGGAAACATTCGTCGAACGATAATGTTATTATGTGCGTCGGGCTCGAGTTTGACAAGGACCTTGCGCCACGTCATATCCGAATGCCAATCCCGCGCAATCTTTTCCTCGAGACGTAATTTCTCGCGTTTGGTGGATTGTTCATCAGTCCCGTTATTGCCACTACTTTCCGAGCTTTGCGTAGAGACAGGCGGGATATCATCTGGGGTGTAAATTCGATCGTGAAAGATTGTTTTCGGGCGACTTGACGGGTCGGTGATGAATGTTTCGTCCGGAAGGGGCGGGTTGATTAAACTTGGGAAATTTTCAAAGAACGTTGTTCGTGGAGGTGGTGGACGGATGTCATTGAGAGATTGAGTGACTGTTTGACTTCGGTGGTAGACTTTACTGAGCCTTCTTGTCATGGGCTGTTTTCCGGCGCTGGGGCGAAAATGCTGGAAGAGGGTAAAGAGGCGATTGCTGGTTGTGTCTCCTTGAGCCTGATGTTGTGGCTGACTTTTTGGAGGACCAGTGGCTTTCGTCAGATGAGGGGTCCCTTCCGATGGGGCAAACTGTTTATCTGTTTCAGTCGGGCTTTCCACGAGTTGGTTCGAAATGATATGGCCAGGGACTTGCGATTCTGCTGGGTTCTCAGAATTGTTATCATCATCTTTAAGCAGGAGAGCATCGATGTCGACCGTGGGCTTAGGTTGGCCTGGTTGAGCAGTTCCGGTAGAGGGCGATTGAGTAGAAGACGGATCGGCGGCATGAGTAGATTCACTTGAGCTGCTAGAGGATCCTCCTGTTAGTGACTTCGCAATCTCATCAACGTTCGGTCCGTGTCCTTTATCCCATGAATGCAACCCTTGCTTGATTCCTTCGCCTTGTGGATGGGTCACATTTGTAACCCTCTCTGCCGCTGTACCTCCGTAGAGATCATCTTTTATCGCGTCCGCAACGTCCTTCTTTATATTCGAAGATCTGTCTGTCATAGAAGGCATACTCTTCCGTCGTTGGTGATCCGACGTTCTCAACCTTGAGACCCTGGGATCTGAAGAAGGCAAAATGGTGCTCTTCGGTCTCAAGAAAGAAGGAAGGAGCGATTGCGACTTCGGATTCGATTCCTCAGACTCCCGTTCATTCTCCATTTTTTTTGGGCTATCATCAGATTCAGCCTTGCGTGGACTAAAAATCCGTTCCACACCCCCAATAAAATGATCTAATGTTGGCAATCCAACAATCCCAGACAAATTACCCAAATGTGTGATCAAGCCATTGGGCGGAATCGATTTTTCAACTGTATCAAATGAATTCCAATCGAGAAAGAACATGGCGCTTGTCCGTAGTGGAACGATCCCATCATTGACGACATTGGCATAGATTGTTCGTGTGCAAAAACGACGGATGACGCGGTGGGCAGGGG
>Ga0335076_10008465_pt1 | contig 10383 bp, 9 predicted proteins | sample Lox_Sample_25_FD_206717 | JGI IMG/M metagenome (GOLD analysis project Ga0335076, IMG submission 206717) | Soil microbial communities from Loxahatchee National Wildlife Refuge, Florida, United States - Lox_Sample_2.5 | ecosystem: Environmental > Terrestrial > Soil > Wetlands | place: USA: Florida...
AGCATCCCGGTCCGCTCCCCGGTGGCCAGGTCGTGCACGCTGATCTCGCCGATCGCGTGCCGGGTCCACGAGACGAGCAGCACCGGGCGGGCCAGTTCGGGGCCGTCCAGGATGGCGAAGTCGGTCAGGTTCGCGGCCGGGTCCTCGCTGATCAGGTCGCGCCAGTTCGCCGCCTCCGGCTGTGCCGGGTCGGCGATCGCGAGCCGGCCGCGCGGCGCGCCCGCGTCGGTGAAGACGTAGAGCCGGCCGTCCCGGCCGACGTGCACCCCGGTCCGTGCGTCCACGCCCTGCTGCACCACGCGCAGTGCGGGCGCTTCCGGCGCAGAGCCGCTCAGGTCAGTGCCGCTCAGGTCGGCCAGCCACAGATCGTTGCGCGGCGCGGTGCCCTGCGCCGCGCTGATGCTCAGCCAGCGGCCGTCCCGGCTGACCGAGACGCCGTAGTAGTTGGTCTTGTCCAGGCCGGCCCCGAAGATCTCCACGTCTGACTCGTCCGGGGCGCCGACCGTGTGCAGGTAGACCCGGCGGTGGAACTGTTCCTCGCCGCTCGGCACCTGGTCCGGGGGGAGCCTGCGCACGTAGTAGAACGCGGCCCCGCCGGGCAGCCAGGCGACCGGGGAGTAACGGGACCGGCCGATCGGGCCGTCCACCGCCGCGCCGGTGGCGACATCCAGCACCCGCAACTCCGACTCCTCGTCCCCGGCCTGGGACAGCTGGTAGGCGAGCAGCCTGCCCTCCTTGTCCGGCTGCCAGGCGTCCAGCGTGGTCAGCCCAGTGGGATCGATAGCCACCGGGTCGACGAGCACCCGTTCCGGGTCGCCGGGAGCGGTCGTCAGCAGCACCCCGTGCTCCTGGCCGGGCAGGCGGCGCAGGAAGAACTGGCGCTCGCCCCGCCAGACCGGGGTGCCGACGAACCCGGCCGCCATCAGCTCCTCGATCCGGCTGGCCAGCGCGGCCCGGCCGGGCAGGTCGGCGGCGTGGCTGAGCCACAGTTCGTCCTCGGCGGCCAGCCAGTCCTTGGTCTCCTGGCTGGCCGGGTCCTCCAGCCAGCGATACGGGTCGGCCACCTGATAGCCATGCAGGTTCTCGGTGAGCGCGAGGCGCTCGGCGCGGGGGTAGCCCGCGGCCGGAGCAGGGACGGAGGGCGTGTGCTGGCCGGATTCAGTCATGAGCCGCACTCTAAGCGATCCCTGCGGGGGCCCCGGCCGCGGTGTCAGCGCCATCCGGACGGTCTCCGTTCACCAGTCTTTTTACCGGCGCGCCCGCCGGCGTTATGTCTAGCCGGGGCCGGCCGGTTAGGCTGTCCTTGGCCACGGCACTCTGTGCTTACCTGGCACACGGTGCTCGCCTACCGCATCAGGCAGGAGGCGCGTGTGCGACGGGTGCTGCTGCTCAACGTGACGTATGAGCCGCTGACCACAGTCGGCCTGCACCGTGCCGTGTGCCTGGTGCTCGGCGAGAAAGCCGAAGTCGTGCACGACGATTCGGAGGGTGCCTTGTTGCGCTCCTCCTCGATGGTCATCGTCACGCCCTCGGTGATCAGATTGCGGCGGTATGTCCGGGTGCCGCACCGCAGCCGGGTGCCGCTGACCCGGGGTGCGCTGATGCGCCGGGACAACTACCTGTGCGCCTACTGCGGCCGCAAGGCGGAGACCATCGACCACGTCATCCCGCGCAGCCGCGGCGGCGCGCACGCCTGGGAGAACTGCGTCGCCTCCTGCATGCGGTGCAACCACACCAAGGCCGACCGGCTGATCGCGGAACTCGGCTGGACGATGAACCGGGTGCCGGTCGCGCCGCGCGGTGCGCACTGGCGGCTGATCGGCGCGGCCCACGACGGCGATCCGCAGTGGGCGGCCTACCTCCCGGAGTCCACCGCCGCCTGACCGCTCGCGCCGCCGCTGGCGATCCGCCGCGAGGTCACCACGCGCTCCCCGTCCGGCGTGGTCAGCACGTGCAGACCAGCACCGAACGGGCCGGTCAGCACCTCATCGCGGAGCACGCTGGCCGGGTCACCGGCCGCGGCGGCGCGGCCGCCGTCCAGCAGCAGCAGCCGGTCGGCGAACTGCCCGGCCAGGGTGAGGTCGTGCACCACCGACAGCACGGTCAGCGTCTGCTCCCGGCGCAGCTCGTCGACCAGTTCCAGGGCGGCCACCCGGCGGCCGAGATCCAGCGCACTGGTCGGCTCGTCGAGCAGCAGCACCGGGGCCTGCTGGGCCAGCGCCCGGGCCAGCACCACGCGCTGCAGTTCGCCGCCGGACAGCGTGCCGAGCGGCCGGGCGGCCATCGGGGACAGCCCCATCCGGTCCAGCAGCCCGGCGCAGATGTCCCGGTCGGCTGGGGTTTCCATCCGCAGGTAGCCGATGTGCGGGGTCCGGCCGAGCAGCACGTAGTCGGCCACGGTCATCTCCGGCGGCAGTTCGGGCAACTGCGGCACGTAGGCCACCAGCCGGGCCAGCGCGCGGCGGCGCAGCCCGGCCGCGGGCTGCCCGGCGATCTGGATCGCACCCTCGTACCGGACCAGGTGCGCCGCCGCCCTGAGCAGCGTCGTCTTGCCCGCCCCGTTCGGCCCGATGACGCCGAGCCATTCCCCGGACTCGACCTTCTCGCTGATCCCGGCCAGTGCTATCGCATCGCCGTACCGGACCATCACCTGGTCGAAGACGATCACGACAGGTCCTGCCTGGCCCGCCGGGAACTGAGCACGACAAGGAAGAACGGCGCGCCCGCCAGCGCGGTGATCACGCCGATCGGCACCTCGGCGGGGGACTGCACGGTGCGCGCCGCAATGTCGGCCAGCACCAGGAACGCCGCCCCGCCGATCATCGACACCGGGAGCACGATCCGGTAGCTGGGCCCGGCGGTCAGCCGCACGGTGTGCGGGACGATGATGCCCACGAAGCCGATCAGCCCGCTCACCGACACCGCGGCCGCGGTGCCCAGGGTGGCCGCGATGACCACGGTGAGCCGCAGCCGGGCGATGTCCACGCCCAGCGTGCTGGCCTCGGTCTCGCCGACCCGGAGCACGTCGAGCAGCCGCCGGTGGGCGAGCAGGATCCCGGCCGAGACGATCACGTACGGCAGGATCAGCAGCACGTCGGACCAGGTGGCCAGCGACAGGCCACCCAGGATCCAGCTGTAGACCTGCTGCAGCGTCTGGTAGTGCTGCTGCTGCAGGTAGGTCTGCACCGCGGTGAGCAGCGCGGCCACCGCCACCCCAGCCAGCACGATGGACGCGGTCGCGCCCACCGAGCCGGGGCTGCGGCCGACCCGGGTGCCCGTGCCCAGCACGTAGGTGACCGCGACCGCGCACGCCGCGCCGAGGAAGGCGGCCGGGGGCAGCAGCTCCGGGCTGCCGCCCGCGATGATCACTATGGTCGCGCCGAGGCCGCCGCCGGCCGCCACCCCGAGCAGGTACGGATCGGCCAGCGGGTTGCGGAACACCCCCTGGTAGGCCGCGCCGCCGCCGGCCAGCATGGCGCCGACCAGCGCGCCGAGCAGGACCCGGGGCAGCCGGAGCTGCCACACGATGTCCGCGTCGATGGCGGGCACGCCGAGCGCCGGGTGCCACGGCAGCAGTTCGGTGAGCAGCGCCCGGACCACGATCGGCAGGGACAGATCGGCCGGGCCGACGGCCACCCCGGCGAGCAGGGCGGCGATCAGCACGGCGCTGGCCACCGCGATGGCGCGCCCAGCCCGGACCCGGGGCAGCGCGGCCAGCCGGGCCGGCCCGCGGCCCACGGCCGGCCCGGCCTTGCGCGCCGCCGACTTCACCGGGCCACCAGCTTCACTGGCCCGAGCCCTTGGCCACGGCGGTCTCGACGGTGCGCAGCAGGTCGGTGACCCGCGGCCCCCAGCGCGACGCGATGTCGTCGTTCAGCCCGATGACATGGCCGGCCTTGACCGCGGCCAGCGCGGACCAGCCGGGCCGCTTGGCCACCGTGGCGGCGTCCTGATGGCAGCAGATGGTGTCGGCCAGGATGATGTAGTCCGGGTTCGCCTTGAGGATGTACTCCGCCGACAGCTGCGGGTAGCCGCCCGAGCTGGCCGCGCCTTTGGCCTGGTCCGCGATGCTCTTCATGCCGAGCAGGCCGAGCAGCTGGCCGACGAACGTGGCCGAGGTGACCGAGTAGTAGGTCTGGTCCAGTTCGTAGTAGTAGGTGATCGGCTTGGTGTGGTGCGGCGCGGCGGCCACGATCTGGTGCAGCTGGCCGCGTATCCGGGCCACTTCCCGCTCGGCCTGGGCCAGGTGCCCGGTGGCCCGGCCCAGCTGGCTGAACTCGGCGTACTCACCGGCCAGGTTGGCCGGCGCGGGCAGGTCGAGCACCGGGATGGAGAACGCGGCCAGCTTCTTGGTCAGCTGCCCGGTGTCACCGGCCTCGATCACCAGGTCCGGCTTTTCCGCGACGATCGCCTCCACGTTCGGCTGGAACGCGGACAGCTTGGTGCGCGGCGCCTGCGGCGGGTAGTCGGACAGCGAGTCGACCGCCTTCACCTGGCCGCCCGCACCGATCGCGTACAGCATCTCGGTGCCGGTGGGGGACAGCGACACGATCGCCGTCGGCCGGCTCGGCACCTTGACCGTGCCGTTGGCCGCCTTGACCGAAACCGGGAACGCGCTGCCCGCCGCGGCGCTCGCGGTGACGGCCGAGCCGGTGTTGCTGGCCCGCGTGCTGCCGCACCCCGCGGCCAGCGCGGCCAGGGCCAGGACGAGGGCTGGCGCGGCCAGCCGGGTAGGAATCCGCATGATCATCCTCCGTAAGCCTGGAGGACGAAGTGCGCCCGCTGCGGTGCCCGGGCCGGGCACCGGAACGAACCGCCCTTCCTCCGAGGACAGTTGCGTTGGCGTGGGCCAGGCGTCCGGGCTCATCCCCGGGCAGGGGCATCACCGTTGCGGGACAGCGCCGGAATCACACCGGCTTCGCTGGCTGCACGCCATCCCGGGGTTCCCCGGGACAGGCGTACCTTACCCCAGCGCGTGGCTGGCCTTCGATCATGAGCCTGGCCGGCCGTAGGCTATGCCCAGTTGCCTGGGCCGGACACCAGCGGCGCGGGCAGCCTGGCAATGGTCCGGCGATCCTGGACGGAGTCCTATGGTGACGCAGCACGATGACGGTCTGGTCGTACCCGAGGACGGGTTCTGGCCGGCCCCGGAGATCCCGCAGCCGAACATCTACCCGATGGAGTGGCGGGTCGAGACCGAGAAGCTGGCCGCGATCTACGAGAAGTCGAAGGCCATGCTGTGGAACCCGGCCGACCTGCCCTGGGACGGCCTGCGCGCCGAGGACTTCACCGCCGAGCAGCGGCTCGGCATCATGTACTGGTTCGCCGTGCTGGCCAACTTCGACGCGTCCGGGCCCGCGGTGTTTGCCCGGGCCACCATCCACGCGTTCGAGCAGCACGAGGAGGACCCGGTCCGCAAGTGCTTCTTCTCGATCACCCGGGACGAGATGAACCACGAGGAGTGCTGCCAGCGGACCATCGCCCGGCTGTGGCCCGGCGGCCCGCTCGACTGGCAGCCGCGGACCACGCTGGAGCGCGCCGCGCATAACAACATCGGCTGGCTGTATCACAACGGCGGCCGGTACTGGACCGGCTACACCAAGGCGGTCGGCAAGTACTCACTGGCCGTCCTGTTCACCAGCTTCATGATGGGCGAGATGGCCGCGTCCACCCTGTTCCGCGGGATGGCCTCAGGCACCACGCACCCGGTGTTCTCGGAGATGTTCCACCGCATCGGCCGGGACGAGTCACGGCACCTGCAGATCTGCATGACGATCCTGGACAACGAGTGGCCCGGGCTCACCGACGACCTGAAGAGCCTGATCACCCGGCAGCTGCGGGCCGGCTTCGTGTTCCTGTCCATGATCTTGTGGGAGCCGCCGGGCGGCGCGGGCGGCTTCTGGGAACTGCCGCCCTACTTCCTGCCCAACCACCGGGTGCTGATGGCGCACGCCCGGGAGGCCGGCCTGGGTGTGCTGAGCTACGAGGAGCAGGCGGAGAACTGGCGGGTGGCGATGGCCCGGGTCCGCGCCATCGTGACCCGGTGGGGGATCGAGTTCCCGGCCATCCCGGAACTGGACATCGAGGGCGTGGACGTGGCCGACGACATCAACCCGGACGACATCATCCCCGTGTTCTAGAGCAGAGTGCTTTAGCAGACATTCCCGTAACGGTTACCGGAACGGTCGGGGTCAAAGCTGGCCCCATGACAACAAAGACGGAGCAACCGACGGCCACCGGCCGGCCGCGCAGTGGGCTGCGCCGCGGCGCGGACCTGGCCTACGGATACCTGGCCGCGTTTTTCGTGCTCGGCGTGCTGTTCCAGGTGTACCTGGCCGGGGTGGGCGTGTTCGGCATCAACGCGCGGAAAGTGGCCAACGCGAGCAGCCTCAACCCGCACCGGGCCTGGGGCAGCGTGCTGATGCTACTGGCCATCATCCTGCTCATCCTGGCCCTGGCCGCCTGGCAGTCGCTCGCCGTCGTGCTGAGTACGCTGCTCCTCGCCGTGCTGGTGACCGTCGCGCAGGTCGGCCTGGCCGCGGCCGGGGACAGCAACAAATGGCTGGGCGGCGCGCACGCGCTGGACGGCATGATCATCCTGCTGCTCTCGCTGTGGCTGGCCATCGCCGCATGGCGCCGGCGATCACGCAATAAAGAATCTTGATAACCCTGCGTAACGCCAGTGCCTGCTCACCCGATATCCAGATAGACGCGTTGACGTGGGTACCCCCGAGCTCACGTCACCGCGTCTTTAGCATGCTCGCCGGGTAGCCAGCCGGGTGGCTAGGTGGCCCTGGCGTGGCCCGGCCCGGTAGCGTTCGGTTCATGACAGGAACCCAGCCGACCACCGCGGAGGCCCCGTTCGGCCGGATGCTGACCGCGATGATCACGCCGATGGCAAGCGACGGCGCGGTGGACTACGCGGGCGCCGCCCGCCTGGCCACCTACCTGGTCGACGAGATGCGCAACGACGGCCTGGTGATCAGTGGGACCACGGGCGAGTCGCCGACCACGAGCAACGAAGAGAAGGACCGGCTGCTGCGGGCGGTCATCGAGGCGGTGGGAGACCGGGCCGCGGTCGTGGCCGGTGTCGGCAGCTACGACACCGCGCACACCTGCGAGCTGGCCCGGCAGGCCGAGCGGGCCGGCGCGGACGGGCTGCTCATCGTCACGCCGTACTACAACAAGCCGCCGCAGGCCGGGCTGGTGGCGCACTTCACCGCGGCCGCGGACAGCACCGGGCTGCCGGCGCTGCTGTACGACATCCCGGGCCGGACCGGCACGCCGATCCGCACCGAGACGCTGATCCAGTTGGCTCAGCACCCGCGCATCGTCGGGGTCAAGGACGCCAAGGGCGATCTGTTCGCCGGCTCGCAGGTCATGCTGGCCACCGGCCTGGTCTTCTACAGCGGTGACGACACGCTGAACCTGCCCTGGCTGTCGGTCGGCGCGGCCGGCTTCATCAGCGTGATAGGGCATGTGGCCGGGGACCGGCTGCACGACATGATCGACAGCTACCTGGCCGGGCGGGTGGCCGAGGCCCGGCAGATCCACCAGGATCTGCTGCCGGTGACGGCCGGCATCATGACCCGCACCCAGGGTGCGATTGCCACCAAGGCGGCGCTCAACCTGCTCGGCCTGCCCGGCGGCACGCTGCGCGGCCCGCTCATCGAGATGACCCAGACCGAGGTCGAGCGGTTGCGCACCGACCTGGTCGCTGGAGGCGTGAAGCTTAAGTGAGCTACATGCATCCGGAGCTTGGCGCCCCGCCGCCGCTCCCTACTGGCACGCTGCGCATCGTCGGCCTGGGCGGTCTCGGCGAAATCGGCCGGAACATGACCGTGTTCGAGTACGGCGGCCGCCTGCTGATCGTGGACTGCGGGGTTCTTTTCCCTGAGCCGGACCAGCCCGGAGTGGACCTGATCCTGCCCGACTTCACCAGCCTCGAGGGCAGGCTGGACGACATCGAGGCGATGGTCCTGACGCACGCGCACGAGGACCACATCGGTGCTGTGCCCTACCTGCTCCGGCAGCGGCCGGACATCCCGCTGATCGGCTCGCGGCTCACCCTGGCCCTGATCCGCAGCAAGCTCACCGAGCACCGGATAACCCCGGTCGTGGTGGAGGTGGCCGAGGGCGAGCGGCAGGCGTTCGGCCCGTTCGGCCTGGAGTTCTTCGCGGTCAACCACTCGATCCCGGACGCACTCGCGGTGGCCATCACCACCCCGGCCGGGGTGGTGCTGCACACCGGCGACTTCAAGATGGACCAGCTGCCGCTGGACGGCCGGCTGACCGATCTCGGCGGCTTCGCCCGGCTCGGCGCCGACGGTGTCGACCTGCTGATGGCCGACTCCACCAACGCCGAGGTGCCGGGCTTCGTGACCAGCGAGCGGGACATCTCGCCGGTGCTCAACGAGATGTTCGCCGAGACCCAGCAGCGGATCATCGTGGCCTGCTTCGCCTCGCATGTGCACCGGGTGCAGCAGGTGCTGGACGCGGCCGCCGCGCACGGCCGCAAGGTGGCGTTCGTCGGCCGGTCGATGGTGCGCAACATGGGTGTCGCGCGTGACCTGGGCTACCTGCGGGTACCGTCGGTCCGCGGTGGCCTGCTGGTCGACCCGAGGGAGGCGGAGGGCCTGCCGCCCGGCGAGGTGGTGCTGGTCAGCACCGGCTCGCAGGGCGAGCCGATGTCGGCGCTGTCCCGGATGGCCGGGCGGGATCATCCGATCCGGATCGCCGCGGGCGACACGGTCATCCTGGCTTCCTCGCTGATCCCGGGCAACGAGTCCGCGGTGTACCGGGTGATCAACGAGCTGACCCGGTGGGGCGCCCGGGTGGTGCACAAGGGCAACGCGCTGGTGCACGTGTCCGGGCACGCCCCCGCGGGTGAGCTGCTCTACGTGCTCAACCTGGTGCGGCCACGGAACTTCATGCCGGTGCACGGCGAGTGGCGGCACCTGCGGGCGCACGCCCGGCTGGCCGAGCTGACCGGGATCAGCGACCGGAACATCGTCATTGCCGAGGACGGCGTAGTGGTTGACCTGGCCGACGGCCGGGCGTCGGTGGCCGGCAAGGTGCCCTGCGGCTACGTCTACGTGGACGGGCTGTCCGTCGGTGAAGTCACCGAGACGTCGCTGAAGGACCGCCGGATCCTGGGCGAGGAAGGCTTCGTGTCCGTGGTCATCGTGGTCGACTCGACCAGTGGCAAGCTGGTGGCCGGCCCGGAGATCCACGCCCGCGGCTCAGGCATCGACGACGCCTCGTTCGAGGAGGTGCGGCCGCGGATCGAGGAGGCCCTGGTCCGCGCCGCCGCCGACGGGATCAACGACGCGCACCAGCTCGGCCAGCTGGTCCGGCGCACGGTGGGCCGCTGGGTGAACGATAGCTACCGGCGGCGGCCCATGATCATCCCAGTGGTGATCGAGGTCTAGCTAGCGGCTGGCGCCCGCTTCACCGAGTTCCCGGGCGCGCTGCAGGACCAGCTGGCGGAGCAGGGGCTGGTAGTAGCCGAATGCCGGGACCCGCGCCTGCGGGTCCTTGGCCGCGTCGTCCCAGCGGCGCAGCCGCAGCGCGGCCGTGCACCACCGGTTGCCCTCGAACTCGGCCGTCTCCGCCGGGCTCATCGGGCCGCCCTGCATCCGCAGCGTGTGCACCGACGCATCGGACAGCGCGCCGAAGTAGCCCGGTTCCACCGTGCACAGATACCGTTTCGCCGCCACGTGCAGCCGGACCGGCTCGGTCACCCCGGGCCCGAACCACTGGGCCAGCCAGTCCGCCCCCGCGTCGCTGTGCCGGTTGTCCCGCGCCCCGCTCATCAGCTCATGGCCGGATACCGTCCCGGTGAAGTGCCCCACGTCGTGCAGCAGCGCCGCCGCCACCAGTTCCGGCCCGGCGCCGGCCCCCTCGGCCAGCACCGCGGCCTGCAGCATGTGCGCGGCCTGGCTCACCGGCTCGCCGAGATATTCGCGGCCCCCTTCGGCGGCGAAGAGGTCCGCGATGACCCGCACCGGGTCAGCAGATGTCATGACCGGTCCTTCCCTTTCTCTCCCTCGCGCGCCCTGCCACGGCCACCGCCGACTCCACCCCGTCGAGATCGGCATAACAGCCCTGCAGGTGCCGGCCGCCCTGGCCGGTGAACCCGGTCCTGCCGTGCAGGACCCGGGTGTTGTCGAAGACCACACAGTCACCCGGCGCGAGCCGGACCGTCCGCAGCGCCGCCGGGTCGCTGGCCAGCGCAGCGAACGCGCGGTAGGCGCGGTAGAAGCCCGCCGCCTCCGCCGGGCTCAGGCAGGACGGCTGCAGCGAGCGGCCGTTGCACCGGATCTCCCGGATCCGGCCCCGCGGGTCCAGGCCGATCAGCGGCCTGGTCGCGGACAGCTGAGT
>Ga0335076_10008466_pt1 | contig 10383 bp, 13 predicted proteins | sample Lox_Sample_25_FD_206717 | JGI IMG/M metagenome (GOLD analysis project Ga0335076, IMG submission 206717) | Soil microbial communities from Loxahatchee National Wildlife Refuge, Florida, United States - Lox_Sample_2.5 | ecosystem: Environmental > Terrestrial > Soil > Wetlands | place: USA...
ACGTACCGCATCGCGATGAACAACAACCCATCACTCGAGCCCATGTCATAGATCGGGATCACGTTCGGATGATTCAGCGACGCCGCGATCCGCGACTCCTCCAGGAACCGCGCCCGGAACACATCATGATCCGCCAGCTCCGGCACGAGGACTTTCAATGCGAGAACGCTGCTCAGGCGGAGGTTCTCGGCCTGGTAGACCACGCTCATCCCGCCATGGCCGAGCACCGAACGTATTCGGTAGCCCGCGAACTCATCCCCTGCCAAGGGCAGCCCCGCCATCACGTACTCCCTCCCCACCGCCCCCGCCGCGGTTCGCTCCCCGCTGGCTATTCCTCTGCTGACCCGTTCGCCGAGAATGAGTTGTCCAGCAAGATTTACTGGGAAAACGGGCGCCCGTCAAACGCTTGGCTGAAAACCGGAATCCGAGCTTGATTATGGAACGGCAAGGAACGGAATGGAACGCATTATGGTCCACCAGCACCGCAGGTCACGGGCACGAGGGCAGACACCAGGGCCCGTTCGGCCCAAAAATGTTTATTAATTATCCGAACGAGCCGAGGTGTTACCTTAGCGTGACACCGAATTGCGGTCCCGGCGAGACCACCTGACAATTGCTTCACCTTCCGGCGCCCGGGAAGCCCGGCGCAGGATGGCCGCGTACCCGGCGGTCCACAGCGCGAGCGCGGCGAAGATCGCGGTCAGCGCGACGAACGCACCGCTCTTCCCGGCGAGCACGCCCAGGCCGGCGGCCAGGTAGGGCACCGCGAAGCCCAGGTAGGCCAAGGCGTAGTAGCAGGCGATCACGGCGCCGCGCTCGTCCGGGCCTGCGATGTGCTCGGCCTGCCGCAGCCCCGACACCAGGCACAGGCCGTAGGCCAGGCCGAGGAGCACCGCGGCCAGGCCGGCCAGGACGCGGTCGGCGGCGGCGACCGCGACGATCCCGGCCGCGGCGCCGGCCGCCGCGCAGCACAGGCCGGCCACGACGCCCGTGAGCGGGTCGCGCAGCCGCCGGGCGAACGGCTGTACCGCCACCCCGGCCGCGAACGACAGCGCGGTCATCAGCCCGGCGAAACCAGCCGACAGGGTCCGCGCGCTGGTGACCTCCTCGGGCAGCACCACGATGGCCAGCGCCACCGAGCCGAACACCATCGGGCTGGCCGGCGCGACCTCCAGCCAGAACTCCCGGGTGCGGACCGCGGCCGGCGGCCAGTGCCGCTGCGCTGGCTGCGCCCGCGGCCGCCGCCCGGCCGAACCCTCGGGCGTGCCGGCCAGCCCGACCGCGGCCGCGGCCCCGATCACCAGGTGCGGCAGGTACGGGACCACCAGCGGGTCGGCCGCCCATTGGGCGAGCACGGCGGCGACCACCGGGCCGAGCCCGAACCCGGCCGTCAGTGCGAGCGCGGAGCGCCGGGCGCTCAACCCGTCGTCCGGAGACACCTCCCGCACCCACGCGGTGGCCGCCCCGAACACGACACCCGAGCACAGCCCGGCCAGCGCCCGGCCGGCCGCGATCAGGGCCAGCGACCGCGGCCCCAGCACCAGCAGCAGCGTGGCCAGCGGGGACAGCGCCACGAAGGGCCAGACCACCGGGCGGCGGCCGAACCGGTCCGAGGCTGGCCCGCCGACCAGCAGGCCGGGGATCAGGGTCAGCGCGTAGACCAGGAACAGGCCGGCCACCTGGCCCGCGGTCAGCCGGAGCTCGTGCCGGTAGACGATGAGAATCGGCGAGAACTGGTTGGCGCCCCAGCCGACCGCGAACATCGCGAACGCGATCCGGAGCCAGGCGCCCGCGTTCCTCCCGCTGACGGTCGTGCTGGCCATGTCATCGACCATAACCCGGCGCTGACCGGGCGAGGCGGGCCTGGCCCGGCTCAGGTCAGCCGCCTGAGACGTTGTCCCGGAGCCTGGTCAGCAGGGTCTCCAGCTGGGTGACCTCGCTGTCCGAGAGGCCGGCCCGCAGACGCGAGTCGAAGGCCATGGCCGCATCCCGCAGCCGCAGGAAGAGCGCGTCGCCGGCCGGGGTCAGCTCGACCAGGTGCAGCCGGCGGTTGGCCGGATCACGACGCCGGGTGACCAGCCCGGCGGACTCCATCGCGTCCAGGTGGTGGGTCAGCGTGGCCCCCTGGATCCCGACCGCCTCGGCGAGCTCGCGCTGGCTGGCCAGCGGCCGGCTCTTCAGCGAGATCAGCACCAGCCAGACCGGCAGCGACCCGCCCGCCTCGGCCAGGGTGTCGTCGAAGGCGCGGCTGACGGTCCTCGAGATCCTGGTCAGGTGCAAGCCAAGCGGCTGGTGCGCGGGGCGGGGCATGAGCGAAGGGTAGCACTCCTCGATAGCTATCTAACCGTTTGATATCATACGCTTTGATATCTAATTATTACGGGAGGTGCATGATGAACGATCATTCCGGAAGCCGGCCGATGAGCGGGCGGGTCGCGCTGGTGGCCGGGGCGAGCAGGGGCATCGGCGCGGCCACGGCCGAGGCGTTCGCCGCCGCCGGGGCGGCGGGGGCGCGATCGTGAACATGGCCTCCATCGCCGGGCTGAACGCCACCGCCAACCTGGCGGCGTACGTCGCGGGCAAGGCCGGGATCATCGGCCTGACCAAGGTGGCCGCGCTGGACTACGCCGACCAGGGCATCCGGGTCAACGTCGTCGCCCCGGGACCGATCCGGACCTATCACATCGAGGCGGCGGGCGAGCAGGCGATACGCGCGGCGTCGATGTCGACGCCGATGCGGCGGATGGGGACGGCCGCCGAGGTGGCCCAGACCGTGCTCTGGCTGTGCTCGGACCAGGCCTCGTTCATCACCGGGACGGTGATCCCGGTCGACGGCGGGCAGGCTGCGGGGAACAAGCCGCCGCAGATGTACCGCCAGGGCCAGCCGATGAAGGGTTAGGACGACTGTCCTTCGTGCCCGAGGTCGACGATGCAGAACCGGTTGCCTTCGGTGTCGGCCAGCACGATGAAGTCGGGGTCGTCGGGATAGCTGTCCCAGTCGACGCGGCGGGCGCCCAACGACACCAGGCGGTTCGCCTCGGCCTCCTGCTCGGCCGCGTCGGCGACGTGCAGGTCGAGGTGGAGCCGCGGGTAATCCACCGGCGGCGTCTCGCTGACCTGCAGCGCGATCATGCTCCCGGTTCCGCTTCCGCCTCCGCTGGGCGGTTCCAAGACCCTGGCCCACCCGCCGAAGCCGCCGTCCCGCAGCCGGTAGCCGAGCGCCGCGGACCAGAACGCCTCGGCTCGCGGCCGGTCGGTAACTCCCAGTACCACCACGCCGAACGTCAGCATCGCCGGTCTCCCTTCCTCACCTTCCGCCCTATATCGTGCCCGCGTCGCTCGAGCGCAGGGGCAGCGTCCGCGGCTTCTGGGTAAGCCGCGCGTTCCGGCTGTACCCGCTCTACTGTTCGCCCTGAGCGCCATGGTCGTGCTCTGGGCCAGCGGGCTCGGCTCGCTGTCCGGCATGGACTCCAACGCGGTGACCTCCTCGTTCGCGGACGTGTTCATGCTGCAGAGCGTGCTGTGGGCGCCGACGGTGCCCAACGTGACCTGGTCCCTGGCCTACGAGATGGTGTTCTACCTGCTGATCACCGCGCTGTTCCTGGCCGGGGTGCACCGGCGCAGCGGCCGGCCCGCGCTGGTGTTCGCGGCGGCCGCGGTAGGTCTCGGCGGGGTCTTCGTTCCCGGCTTCCTGTCCCACCGGCTGCTCTCCCCCGGTGTGGTGGTGGCGATCACCGGAACCATGCTGTACCGCGCCGAGGCACCCCGTGCTGATCGAGGTCTACGCCCGCGTGCCGTGGATGCGGAACCAGAACTTCGTGCCGACGGAACTGTTCCTGGTCGCGATGTTCGTCACGGTCCTGCTGGCGTGCTGCGCGCTGACCCACCGGTACATCGAGGCACCCATGCAGCGGGTGGGCCGGCGGGTCGCGGGACGGCTCGACGCCAGGTTCGGGCCGGACGTGCTCCGGTCGGAGCGCCGACGCTCCGACCCGACCGCCGGGCTCCAGGCCGACGGGCTCGCGGCCCGCCGCTGACCCGGACCAGATCATACGACGTGGATGCCACTTCCATGCCGTTCCAGCGACGTGGATGTGGCATCCACGCCTTATGCGCGCGCACCTGTCGGGGCCATTGGCTGGTAGCTGAAACGATTATCTTTCGGCGTTCAACGCCACGGCCCGAGCTGTTACGCGTACCATTTCGCCGTGCGCTGTGGGCGCCTGGCCGGCCGGCCGTGACCCGACTTTAAGCGTGAGCAGTATCACATTAAGTCACGAGCCGGACGGCGCCTGCTGGCCCCGCTGGGCGGCGCGGGACCGTGGCGGTGACGTCAGCTGGGCGACCACATCACAGGGACGCAACCGGTGTGCCGGGAACTCTCGCAATCACAAGCTGATCGTTGTTTTCGCAGTTCAGGGGCGTTTTAAATGACTTATGAGCACGTTCGGATATATATTGATTACAGATAATCAATACACAGAGTAACTATGCTGAGATACATCAGTAACCTTGATGTTATCTCCTGTGAAAGCTGATGGTTATGTAGCTTGTGTACGGCGAAATGTTCCATAACCTGGAACATTTTCTGGATTCTCGAGACACTCTGGCCCTTCATGGCGCATGCTGATTCCGCATCAGGGATCTTATTCAGAGCGTAAAGATGCGCTTTCCCTACGTTACGCGGGTCAGTCGCGCAAAAGACAGCGACCACGAAGCGGCCCGCGGCACCGGCCGACGCTGCCCGGTGCATTCCTTCGAATTCAGGTAAACCGTTTAAGGAGCGGGTCTGTGTCAATCCGACATAAGGTAGGCACCATCGCCGGAACGATGGCAGTATCTCTGGCGTTCCTCCCGGCAGCGGCCAGCGCTCAGTCGCTGTCGTTCAACCAGAAGGCAGCCTCGTACGCGAAGTCGTTCGTGGGGAGAGTTCCGTACCGGTACGGCGGCAGCTCCCCGGGCACTGGCTTCGACTGCAGCGGGCTCATCAGTTACGTCTACCGCCACTTCGGCAAGTCGATCCCCCGGACCGCGGACGCCCAGTTCCGGCACTTCCACCGCGAGAGCGAAAGCCGCGCGTGGGGCGGCGACCTGGTGTTCTTCCACGTGAACTCCAACCCGAACAGCTACGTCTACCACGTGGGCGTCTACGAAGGCGGCCACCACATGGTCGCGGCCACCCATCCCGGCGGCGGAATCCGCTGGCAGACGATCTATTCACGCAATGTGACGTTCGGCACGATCACCCACTAGCCTCTGGCCGAGGACGCGCTCGGTAAGCAGCGCGCCGGCCAGGACGGCGGGCCCCGCGACGAAGCGGGGCACCGCAGCATCAGCCGCCGCGCGGCGGCCGCGTCCCCGGTCTCCCAACCCCCACCGTGAGCGGCACGGCCGCCGCACGGCCTTCCGCCGATGCCGCCGGGACAAGTCCCGGCCTTTGCTCGCGGTTTGTGAGAACGTCGTACCGTGGATGCTGCTGTGAACCTCGCCGGGGACGACGGCTCGCCGGGGCGCGCCGGCTACCGGCGATCGGCGGGTTCGCCGCGCGGTGAGGCCCGGCGCCGGGAACTGCTGGACCGGGTGACCGACGACCTGGCGGTCAACGGCCTGGTGGACTTCTCGCTCCGGCGGGCGGCGCGAGCGGCCGGCACCACGCACAAGGTGCTGCTCTACCACTTCGACGGGGCCGATGACCTGCTCGCGCAGGCCATCTTCCAGCTGCGCGAGCGGCGCATCGGCAACGCGCTGGCCGCGATCGCCGCGGGACCGGACGGGCAGTCCCTGGCGCAGCGGGTCCGCGCCATCTGGCCCGCCCTCCTGGGCGAGGAATCCCGGGTGCTCGATCAGGCCATCGGGCTGACCATGTACGACCCGGCGCGTTACGGCCGGCTCGGCCGGGGTGCCTCGCAGCAGTACCTGCCCACGCTGCTGTCGATCTGCCCGCCGCACTGGCCCGGCCCGCGCAAGCTCGAGGTCGCCGAGATGATCCTCGCCACCCTGCGCGGCTTCCTCATCGACTGGCTGACCAGCGGGAACGCCACCGGGGTCGAGGCCGGATTCGAGGCCCTGGCCCGCGCCCTCGAACGCGAGGAAGCCGCCGGGACCTAGCCGTCCGGACCACGACGTAATCGGATGGACAATTTGCGAACCACGTGGTTCACTTCTGCTGAGGATGAATTCCGGCCGACGCGATACGGGGGTATCCATGGAACGGCAGAGGATCCGGTTCGCCAGTGGCGACACCCAGTGCACCGCCTGGCACTACCCGGGGGCCAACGGCGGTTGCGTGATCATGACCGGCGGCTTCGCGGTGACCAAGGAGCCGGGCACCGACCTGTTCGCCAGGCGGTTCAACGAGGCCGGGTTCGGCGTGCTGGCCTTTGACTACCGCCACATCGGGGAAAGCGGAGGGCAGCCGCGCCAGGTGCAGCGGGTCGGGGAACAACTCGCCGACTGGCAAGCCGCGATCGGCTGCGCCCGGGCGCTGCCCGGAGTCGACCCGGCCAGGCTCGCGATCTGGGGTTTTTCCGCCTCGGCCGGTCATGTGTTCCGCCTCGCGGCGGGCCACCCGGAGCTCGCCGCGGCGATCGCGCAGACGCCGTACGCCGATGGCCTGGCCGCTTCACGCAACGCGGCGCGGCACCAGAAGCCGCTCGCCATGCTCAGCTTCACCGCCCTGGGCGTGGCCGACGCGGCAGGCGCCCTGGCCGGCCGGCCGCCGAGGCTGGTGCCGCTCAGCGGGGAGCCGGGAACGGTCGCGCTGCTCACGACGCCGGACGGGCGAGACGGCGGCCGGGCGCTCGACCCGGACGGCAAGTACCCGGGCTGGCGGCAGGAGGTCGCCGCCCGTTCGGCCCTTCGTCTTGGTTTTTACCGGCCGGGCCGGTACGCCGCCCGGGTCCGGTGCCCGCTGCTGGTCCTGGTCTGTGACCAGGACCAGTCGGTGCTGGCCGGCCCCGGCGTGCGCGCCGCTGGCCGGGCGCCGCGCGGCGAGCTTGTCCGGATGCCGGGCGGGCACTACGAGCCGTTCCTCGGCGGGCACGAGCGTGCCGTCGAGGCCGAACTGTCCTTCTTGCGCCGGCACCTGCTCGGCGAGGCGCCGGCCAGCCGGCCAAGCGCGGGCGTGGAGTCGGCGGGGCGGCCGACATGAAGGAGATCCAGCTGTCCGCCGGGACCTGCGCGACGTCACCCTCGTCGGCAACGACACCGGCGGGGCGCTCGTCCAGTTGCTCATGGGCGAGGGCCAGGCCCGGGTGGGGCGGGCGGTGCTGGTCTCGTGCGACGCGTTCGACAACTTCCCGCCCGGCCTGACCGGCAAGACGCTGGTGCTCTCCGGCAAGCTCCCGCCTCCGCTGTTCGGGCTGTTCATGCAGCAGATGCGGCTGCGGGCGGTGCGGCGGCTGCCGGGATTCAACCGCCCCGCGCTCGTCGTCTGGGCCAGCCAGGACCGGGTGATGCCGGCCGAGCACGGCCGGCGCCTGGCCGGGCTGCTGCCGCAGGCCCGGCTGACCGAGGTCGATGACAGCTACACGCTCATCCCGCTCGACCAGCCCGCCAGGCTCGCCCGGGCCATCCAGGATTTCGGCGATGAGGCCGAGACGGCTGCTGGTCGCACTGCTGCCGAACGAGCTGGGTGACTGCCGCCCCGCCGGCCGATGCGCACCGCATAGGGTGAGCGTGACCGGCGAAGGGAGGTCGAGACGTGCGACGACTCGTGGCCCTCGTGATCGGCGTGCTCGCGGTGGTCTTGCTGGCCGGCGCTCCGGCTCGGGCGCAGACGCTGTCGGACTGCCTGGCCGGGCACCACGTCTGCGTCACCACCGACGGACGCAGCCTCATCTCCCAGGCCCAGCAGGCTCAGCTTGAGCAGCAGATCGGCGACGACGACATCTACCTGGTGGTCGCGGCCTCCGGCTCGTCGGGGTACGACGCCGCCATGCGCCAGATCATCACCACCCTGGGCGCCGAGAAGAATCAGTTCGCGGTCGGCTTCCTCGATAGCAGGCTGAAGCATTTCGGCGCCTACAACCGGGGCGTGCTGCCCGCGGGCGCGGCCGCGAACATCGCCACTACCGTGGTGCAGCAGCACCAGTCCGATCAGGACATCTTCGCTGCGCTGCAGGACTTCGTCCGCGACGTGCGGCAGCAAGCGCAGGCTCCCGGTTCCTCGGCCGCCGGGGCCAGCCAGCCCTCTCATACGCTGCGCAATGTCCTGATTGTCCTCGGCGTCATCCTTCTCGCGGTGGTGCTCGGCGGCCTGTTCATCTGGCGGCCCCGCCGCCAGCGCAAGCAGCGGGAACTCAACGAGGCCAGGCTCGCGGCCCAGGACGACCTGCTCGCGCTCAGCAACCGGATCACCGATCACGGGAACGACGTTTCCGTGCAGAGCAACCCGGAGGCGGCGGCCGAGCAGGCGGCCGCGCTGGCCGCCTACGAGCGCGGCACCGCGGCCCTGGACTCGGCGCGGCGGCCCGATGACATGAGAGCCGTCAGCCGGAACATCGCCGAGGGCCAGTACCATCTGGCCTGCGCCGAAGCCCTCGCGAACGGCCAGCCCAAGCCCGGGCGGCGCCCGATGTGCTTCTTCGATCCGCGGCACGGCATGTCGGTGACCGACGTGTCCTGGGCGCCCCCGGACGGCGGCCCCAGCCGCATGGTCCCGGTCTGCATCGACGACGAGCGCCGGATCGATCAGGGCCTTCAGCCGGAGATACGCACGGTGCAGGACACTTCCGGCCAGCGGGTCGCGTACGTCAACTCCGGCTTCGCGCCGGGGTACTGGGGCGGCTTCGGCTACGGCGGCGCGATGCTCGGTGGTTTCCTGCTCGGCGAGGCGCTCGCCTCGCCGCCGGTCTTCATCAACGAGTATGGCTACGGCGACCCGGGCTATTACGGCGGCGGGGACAGCTTCGGCAGCGGCGACTTCAGCGGAGATGGCGGCGGAGACTACGGGGGCGGAGATTTCGGCGGCGGCGACTCCGGCGGCGGGGACTTCGGCGGAGGCGATTTCGGCGGGGGCGACAACTTCGGCGGCGGGGACTTCTGATCTCTGGCGGGACAGATCGTCAGGCGGGAATGGAGTCGTGCCTGGCTGAGACCGCACGCCGCACGGCCGGGTCGGTGATGCTGTCGGGCGGCAGGTCGGCGAGCTCGATGAACATCTCTTCCAGGCCGCCGGGAACCATGAGGGTGAGCAGCCGGCCGCCTTCGGCACCGGCGGTGATCCCGTGCCGGGTTCCGCGCGGCACCAGAATGTATGCCCCGGGGCCGGCCGCGATCTCCTCCTCGCCGACGGCGAAGGTGAACGTGCCGTCGAGCACGAAGAAGGACTCCTCCATTTCGCGGTGGATGTGCGGCACTGTCCAGGAGCCTTGGCTGCCGGTGAACTCGGCGAGGGTGAAGGCGCGGTCGGTCGTGGCCTCGCCGGCCGCGAGGAGTCGCATCTGAATGACGCCGAGATTGACGGTCCGCCCTTCGCCCGGGGCCACCGTGTGCGCACGCCCTGACAGGAGCATCGTTCTCACCCACCCTGTGATCTGCCGGGATCCGTCCCCGTGCGGACGACCCCTGAGGACACCGTCTCGGGAACACCGCCAAATCGCAATATCAAAAAATGAAGTTGCCTGGCGGGCGATGCGTGCCACGCTGGAGGTATGCGGACCTACGGCCAGTTCTGCCCGGTCGCGCGGGCCTCAGAGTTGCTCGCCGAACGATGGACGCCGATCATCATCCGGAACCTGCTCAACGGATGCCAGTCCTTCAGCGAGATCAGGCAGGGCGCGCCCGGGATCCCGACCGCGCTGCTGACCAAGCGGCTCGACACCCTGGAGCGACACGGGATCATCGAGCGCGAGCGCGTCCCCGTCGGGCGGGGCTGGTCCTACCGGCTGACCCAGCAAGGCCAGGAGCTCAGGGCGGTGTGCGAGGCAATGGGCCAGTGGGGCGCCCGCTGGCTGGAGGTCGAGCCGCACCACCAGGATCCGGCCTATGTCCTGTGGGCCACCACCAAGCTGGTCGATGTCGGGAAGCTGCCCGACCAGACGGTAGTCGTGCGCTTCGAGCTGCGGGACCGGCCCAGGGACAGCTACTGGCTGCTGCTGCGCAAGCCAACCCCGGAGCTGTGCAGCAAGGGGACCGGATACGTCGAGGACATCATCGCCCGCACCGACGCGGCGTGCCTGATCGACATTCACCTGAAGCGGACCAGCTACGACGAAGCGCTCCGCAGCGGCCGCCTGTCCCTGGAAGGACCCCCGCAGCTGACCGGCGCCTTCACGACCTGGATCCGGCCCAGCCCGTACGCCGACGTCGTTCCCGCTCGGCCTATGGATAGAGCACGTGACCGGCAAAAAAGGTGATGAGCATCGCCAGGCCGCCGATGCC
>Ga0335076_10008467_pt1 | contig 10383 bp, 7 predicted proteins | sample Lox_Sample_25_FD_206717 | JGI IMG/M metagenome (GOLD analysis project Ga0335076, IMG submission 206717) | Soil microbial communities from Loxahatchee National Wildlife Refuge, Florida, United States - Lox_Sample_2.5 | ecosystem: Environmental > Terrestrial > Soil > Wetlands | place: USA: Florida...
TCGGCGATGTGGCCGTCATGGACGGCGCCATCGCTGCGGTCGGAACAGGGCTCGGCGACGCGGAACGGGTCATCGACGCAACCGGGCTCGTGGTGGCTCCGGGCTTCATCGATCTGCACGCGCACGGTCAATCGATCCCGGCCGACCGCATGCAGGCGTTCGACGGCGTGACGACGACGCTCGATCTCGAGGCCGGCGTGCTGCCGGTCGCGTCCTGGTATCGGCGCCAGGCCGAGAAGGGACGCGTGCTCAATTACGGCGCTTCCGCGAACTGGGCTTTCGCGCGGATCGGCGCGATGACCGGCTCCAATGCGGAATCTTCGCTGGAAGCCTTCGGCCATGCCATGCGCGATCGCCGCTGGATCGAGAACGTGGCGAGCGAGGCGGAGATTGCCGGCATCCTCGAGCGCCTGGCCAATGCGCTGAACGAAGGCGGCATCGGCATCGGCATTCTCAACGCCTATGCGCCGGGCGCCGGCGTGCAGGAGCTCACGGCCGTGTGCCAGCTCGCCGCCGCGCAGAACGTGCCGACCTTCACCCACGTCGCCTACATGTCCCGCATCGATCCGGAGAGCGCGGCCGAGGCCTATATCCGCCTGATCGGTTATGCCGGCGCTACCGGCGCGCACATGCACATCTGCCATTTCAACTCATCCAGCAAGACCGACGTCGAGCGTTGCGCGGTGCTGGTGAAGAAGGCGCAGGCGCAGGGCCTGCCGATCACGGTCGAGGCCTATCCCTACGGTACCGGCTCGACCGTGCTGGCGGCGGCGTTCTTCTCTGATCCAGAGTTCGTAGAGCGCAACGGCACCGGCTACGATTCGGTGCAGCGGGTGCATGACGGGCGGCGCTTCCAGGACCGCAAGGAGCTATTGGCGGCGCAGGCCGAGGAGCCTTCGACCTTGGTGCTGTGGCACATCCTCGATACCGAGAACAACCCGCATCATCGCGATCTCCTCGACATCTCCGTGCTCTATCCCGGCGGCGCGATCGCCTCCGACGCCATGCCCTGGACGCTGTCGGACGGCAGCGTCTACACCGGCAATGCCTGGCCGCTGCCGCAGGACGCGACCTCGCATCCGCGTTCGGCCGGCTGCTTCACCCACTTCATCCGTGAGTGGGTGCGCGAGCGGCGCGCGGTGTCGCTGATGGAGGGTGTGCGCAAATGCGCGCTGATCCCGGCGGAGATTCTGTCCGCGAGCACGCCCGTGATGCGCCTCAAGGGAAGGCTGCAGGCGGGCGCGGACGCCGACGTCGTCGTGTTCGATTACGACAAGCTCAGCGATCGCGCGACGTTTACTGCGATGAACCGCCCGTCGGAGGGCGTGCGGCATCTCGTGGTCAGCGGCGCGCCACTGATCTCGGATGGCGTCATGGATGTGAAGGCGCGGCCGGGCAAGCCGGTGCGCCGGCCCGTCACGCAGAGCTAGTGGCGAGATCGTGCCGGTCCCGATCCTGCTGGTGGCTGGTTTTCTGGGGGCGGGCAAGACCACGGTCGTCAATCATCTGCTGGCGCATGCGGAAGGAAGGCGCATCGCCGCCGTGGTCAACGACTTCGGCGCGATCAATATCGATGCGGAGCTGATCGCCGGCGCCGCGGATGGCGTGGTCAGCCTCGCCAACGGCTGCATCTGCTGCACGCTCGAAGGCGATCTCCTGCGCACGCTCGCCAACCTCTTGCGGCGCGATCCCTGTCCAGAGTTCATTGTGATCGAAACCAGCGGCGTCGCCGACCCCTCGGACATCGTGCGCAATCTGATGGACCCGGTGATCTGGCAGGAGGCGCCGCTGGAAACGGTGCTGTGCGTGGTGGACGCGACGCAGCCACCTGCCGCGCTGGACGATGCGCTGCTGAAGTCTCAGCTCCGCGCAGCAGACGTCGTTGCGTTGAGCAAGGTCGACCTGGTGGACGCGGCCGCGCGCGCGGCGATGTGCGGTGCGATCAAGGCGCAGCGGCCGGCCGCGGCAGTGGTCGACGCCGTCAATGGCGAGGTGCCCACAGAGCTGCTGTTTCCCGTCGATCTCGATCGTGCGCCGGTGCCGCGCGAGGTCGCACCGCGCTGGCCCGTCGTCGACCGATTCGAGACGTTGAGTTTTGTGTCGGACCGGCCGGTGTCGCTGCCGCGCTTGCAGGCTGCGATCTCTCGCCTTGCGCCAAAGCTCGCGCGCGCAAAGGGGTTGTTCGAGACCATCGAGCAGCCCGGGCGCTTGATGGTGTTTCAGCTCGCCGGCGGCCGCGCGACCCTGGCGCCGGCCGGCGCGCCGTCGCCGGGCGTGCCGCGCACACGGATCGTGTTCATCACGGAGATGGGCGTTCTCTCGCGCGAGGAGATCGAGCGCGTGATGGAAGGGTGTGTCGCAAAACCTTGAGGAGGCACGACATCCGCGGCCGGATTTCGTCTTCCGCGCCTGGCGCGCGGCCATCGGCCGCATGTGGCTGCGCTCAGCGGCGACGACAGGATCACCTGATGGCATATTGTTGTCTGTCGAATGTTACTGCTGCGTGGACCCAGGAATTCTGTTATTAGTTCCACAATTGAAGCGCGTTCCTCGCGTTGAATGCTGCAAGCGCCTTTGGCGCGAGACACGCATAAAATCGGGAGGAGTACGATGACGATGAGGCCCGACCCCACGTTTTACGCGTCGCCCAAGCTTGCGATGGACGCTCCCGTCGAAAACTTCGCCTACACATTGCTGCTCAGTCCGGATTTCTCCAAGCCGGACGCGCTCGCGGTGATCGATGTCAAACGAGGCTCGCCGCGCTTCGGTCAGATCGTCCATACCGTGACGATGCCGAACAAGGGTGACGAGTTTCACCATTTCGGCTGGAACGCCTGCTCGTCGGCGTTGTCGCCGCTGACCGGACATGCCTTCATCGAGCGGCGCTATCTGATCATCCCCGGCCTGCGTTCCTCGCGCATCTATGTGGTGGACACCAAGCCCGATCCTACGCAAGCGAAGATCCACAAGATCATCGAGCCTGAGGAGGTCTTCAAGAAGACCGGCTATTCGCGGCCCCACACCATCCACTGCGGACCTGACGGCATCTATGTCTCGACGCTTGGCGGTGGCGGCAAGAACGGAACCGATGGCCCTCCGGGCGTGTTCATCATGGACTGCGAGACGTTCGAAGTGCTCGGACGCTGGGAGATCGATCGGGGTCCGCAGACCTTGCACTATGATTTCTGGTGGAACCTGCCGCGCGACTACATGGTGACGAGCGAGTGGGCGCTGCCGCCGCAGTTCGAGAACGGAATCGTGCCCGAGGATCTCCTGTCGAACCGCTACGGTCACCGCATCCATTTCTGGGATTTGCGGGCGCGGCGGAACGTTCAGACAATCGATCTCGGTGCCAACCATCAGATGGCGCTCGAGGTGCGTCCAGCCCATGATCCCGTGCGCGAACACGGCTTTGTGGGCGTCGTTGTCGATACGACCAACCTCGAAGGCTCGATTTGGACCTGGTGGCGGGAAGGGGGCAAATTCCACGCTGAAAAGACGGCGACCATTCCGCCGGAGCCTGCACCAAAGGAGAAGCTGCCGCCGCTCTTGCAGGGCTTTGGAGCCGTGCCGCCGCTGGTGACCGACATCGACTTGTCGATGGACGACAAGTTCCTCTACGTCTCCTGCTGGGGAACCGGCGAGATGCGCCAATACGACGTCAGCGATCCCCGGAAGCCCAAGCTTTCCGGCTCGGTGCATATCGGCGGTATCGCGCGCCGCACGCTACACCCCAACGGCAAGACCTATGCCGGCGGCCCGCAAATGGTCGAGATCAGTCGCGACGGCAAGCGCGTCTATTGGACCAACTCGCTCTATTCGACCTGGGATGACCAGTTCTATCCCGAAGGGATGCCGGGTGCCGAGGTCATGGCTAACGCCGGCGCCAATGGAGGCCTCGAGCTCGCCGGCGATTACTTTGTGAGCTTCCCCGACGGATACCGCGCGCATCAGATCAGGCTCGAGGGCGGCGATTGTTCGACGGACTCCTTCTGTTATCCGTCGGTCTGATTTGACGGGATCGGAGCCATCGACGGTCTGGCTGTGGCTGGCCATTGTCGTGAGCGGCCTCTACCATGGCGTCAATCCGGGAATGGGATGGCCGCTCGCGGTGTCCGCGGGCCTGATGGACAAGAGCCCGCGGGCGCTGCTCGCGGCGCTCTGGCCGCTATCGGTCGGCCATCTTCTGGCGATGCTCGCAATTCTTCTGCCGTTCGCGATGCTGCTTGCGCTGGTGCAATGGAGGCATCAGATCCAGGCCGGCGCCGGTGTTCTCGTCATCGGCTTCGGTGCGTATCGGCTCCTCTCACCGCGTCATCCACGTGTGCTCGCCAGGATCAGGCCGACGCAATTGGCGCTTTGGTCATTCGTAGTGGCGATCGCGCATGGCGCGGGGTTGATGCTTGTTCCTATGTATCTCGGGCTGTGCCAGACCTCCGCTCCCGATCAGGGCGGTGAAGCGGCCGCGACCCTGATCAATACGAATCTCGACGTGGCGATAGAAGTCTCTGTTGTCCACTCGATCGCCATGATCTCCGCGGGCGGATGCGCGGCGTGGCTGGTCTACCACTATCTCGGACTGACGTTCGTGTCGCGGAGCTGGTTCAACCTCGATACGGTTTGGGCCGTCAGCCTCATTCTCGTGGGAGCGACCGCGCTCGCGATCGCCGTCGCAGCCCCGCACTGAGGAGCTGTTTCTAACCAAGCTGCAAGAACGTCGGTGCTTGCCTATGTCACGGCTGTTTGAAAAGTTTGTCGAAAAACGGCACGCGCCTGCCAAGCGGCGCATGTTACGCTCCGGCTCCACGCGGGAGCGAACGTCATGGCAAAATTCAAGATCGAGCCGCATTTCCGGTTGCAGGAATGGGTTGCCGAAGAGAAGGGCTATTTTCGCGACGAAGGGCTCGATTATGAATTCAAGGAGTTCATTCGCTCGACCGGCGGCGCCCATCATGTCACGTCCGGCCAGTCAGGCGCATTCCAGAGCATCGAGAAGGGCCGCGAGTCCAACGTCACCTGTGCCTGCCACTGGACGGTGAACGTCGCGGCTTCGCGCGGCCACACAAAGCTGTTTGCCGATGCCTATTCGGTGGCGCCCTCGGGCATTTTGGTGCGTGCGGATTCCAAAATCAGGACGCCGGCCGATTTGGCCGGAGTGCCGATTTCGGTCGGCTTCCAGTCCGGCAGTCACTACGCGACCATTCAGGCGCTCGAAAGCTATTTCGCGAAAGATCAGATCAAGCTGTCGTTCGACGAAGGCATGCTGTTCAGCCGGATGGAAGCGTTCTTCGAGGGCCGCTCGGAGGCCGCGAACCTGTTCGGCGGGCCATATTACTTCGCCGAGCAGCTCGGCTATCGCAAGATCATCGACACGACCTTCATGATCGGCGCGATGGTCAATGGCGATCCCGATATGGAGGATGTCAAGCGCTATTTCCGTGCGTTGCGCCGGGCCCAACGCGACATCGACCTGCGGCCGGAGCTTTATACGCATTACTATAAGTACGAGTTTCCCGAGCGCTTCCATGCAGTGATGGATACGCGGCGCTGGGGGCCGGGCGAGCGGATCGTGTTCGAGCCCTATACCCGCGAGGTATTTTCGCAATCCTTTGACTGGATTGCGAAGCACGAGATCTTCGAGCCGGGAAGCATGGGCACTGGCGACTACGACAAGGCGATCCTGTCTGTCGGGCTTGGCTGACGCAAAATTGCGTCCTTACTCGAACGCGTGCACCCAGGGCTCGGCGATCAGCTCATAGGCGTCGCCTTTGCGCTTGAGCCGGGAGAACGACGGGAAGTGCACATGCATGCCGGCGATCAGCACGCCGTCGCTGGCGACGCGGTCGAACATGCGTTTGCGTGCTGCGGCGGCGGCCGCGAGATCGGTGTCGAACGCCATGCCGGCCTCGGGGATAGCGGTCTGCACCTCCGGCACATGCACCGTGTCGCCCCAGATCATCAACTGGTCCTTGCCGGAGGAGACGAGATAAGCCGTGTGGCCCGGTGTGTGCCCGACGCTCGGCACCGCCGTGACGCCTGGAAACACCTCGCCACCGGTGAACAGCCGTGTCCTGTCCTTGTAGGGCAGCACCTGCTCGCGGCCGGCCTGGAAGTAGAGCTTCCTGGCGCGCTCGTCAGCCTTCGCCATCGCGCCGTCGTCGAACCAGTGTTTCGGCTCGTTCTCGTGCATCACAAGCTCGGCGTTCGGATAGAGCCGCTCGCCGTTCGACATGTCGGTCAAGCCCGCGGAGTGATCCGGATGCATATGGGTGAGCAGCACGGTGTCGATCGATTTGGGATCGATGCCGCCGCCGGCGAGGCTGCGCTGAACGAAGCCAGCGGTCGGCAACAGATAATTGCCCGAGCCGGTGTCGACGATGGCGGTGCGGCCCTTGGAGTGGATCAGGAACGCGTTGACGCTGGTCCGTCGCGCCGGGCGGAATGCGTCCTTGAGGAGCTTGTGCGCCGTGTCGAGATCGACATTGCGCATGACGTCGAGACTGCCGTCGAGATAGCCATCACTGATCGCGGTGACGACGATATCGCCGATCTTGCGATGATAGACGCCCGGGATCTGCTGGGTGGGTTGCGAAGCCATGGAACACCTTTTGAGAGAGTGAAATTATGCGTCGACCGCGCGCAAGAAGGCATTGACGCGTTCGAAGATGAGGTCGGGCGTTTGCGCCGCCATGTAATGGCCGGTGCGGATCTCCTCGAAGCGCGCCTGGGGGATCGTGTCGGCGATGGCTTTCGAGATCGCCGGCGGACGGGTGCGATCGAACATGGCGCCGAACACAAGCACCGGACATTTGAGTTTCGTCAATTCCTCGTCCATCTCGGTCCGCGCCAGCATGCGGTAGACGGTCGCGTAGCTCGCCGGATCGTTGCCGAGCCAGCGCGCGCGGTAACGCTCGAACCGCTTGATGTCGCCACGAAGCTCGTCCGGATAGCCGTTCCGCATCGAGTCCTCGACCGCGAAGGCCATGCCGGCGGCCTCGAGCTTTGCGACGCGATCGAGCACCGCCGCGCGGCGATCCTGCGCGATACCGGTCGCCGGGCTTCCCGCCGCAACGGCGCTGGCACGGGCAGGATGGCGGGCAGCGAAATGCAGCGCGACTGCGCCGCCGACCGCAACGCCCGCCAGCGCGACCTTGCCGGAAATCCTGTTGTGATCGAGGAGGGCGGCGATATCATCGGCCATGGTGTCGATGGAAAGCTCGCCGCGCACCTTCTGCGACAGGCCCGAGCCGCGGAAATCGTAGCGCAACACCTGGCGCGTCGGCGCGAACAGCGGCGCGACGCCGTCCCAGCTTTCGAGCGTGCCGCCCATTTCGTGCACCAGCACGATCGTGCGCTCGCCCTTGCCGCTCAGCTCGTAGCGCATCCCGGCGCCATTGATTTCTGCGAATTCCATGCGGCGCTCCTCCATTTTTCTCGGATGCGCCTGCAGGGCGTATCCTTTGGAGATGTGAATAGCTGGTCTGGGCTGGGGTGCGCAACTGCATCGCGCGCGGAGGGCCATCTGCAGGAAGCAGGGATCGTCGCCTGCCGGGCGGTGGCCTCAAGGAATCGGAATCGCGACCGTTCCGATGGTCCGCAAGCCGATCTGCAACATGTAGGCGGTGCTCTGGACCGGTGGCGCCCCGCCGACGGAATAATTGTAGGACTTGATGTAATTGGCGGCGAGCACAAAGCAGTCGTCGACATATCCGGCGCCGACGACATAGGAGTTGATGTTGTTGGCGACGAGGTCCCAGCGGACGGCGCCGGTCGCCACCCAATTGGCGGCAAACTTGACCGAGCCCGAGGCCAGAACGCCTTCGCGGCGGACGAGATAGCCGATAGCCGGCTGCGCGGCGTAGTCGCCATACATCAAGCTGACCGACCAGCGGTCGAAATTGGCCTTGGCCTCGGCCTCGAAGCGCTGCACGTCCCAGGTCGCCTGATCCAGTTGCGAGCGCACGCTGAACGTATAGGTGCGGTTCGGCGAATAGCTGACGCTGCCGACATAGTTGGACGCCGTGTTCTGCAGGCCGGAATCGACGCCGGTGTTGGTGGCGTCCTGAACCGCGAACGAGTTCAGCCCGAACATCTGGTAGGACTGGCCGAACAGCACCTTGACCGTGCCGCCGCGGTCGAACTCGGTGGTGCTCTGGACGCCGACATTGGCCCGCCCGCCGCCCTCGACGCGGTCATAGCCGGAGAACTTGTCGACGCTGAACAGATTGGTGGTGTCGAACACCATGCTCTGGGCGTCCTCGTTCGGAAGCTTGCCGGCATAGGTCTCGTTCGGGCGGATGATGATTTGCGCGATCGGCTCGATCGTGGTCGAACCCCACGGCTCGGCGTTGATGAAGGGATAGCGATATTCGAAGCCCACCGTCGGCATCACCCGCACCGCCTGGGTGTCGCCGACGGGCAGGAAGTTGGAGACGCCGGGCTGGTTGGAGACGTTGGCGTTGATCGCGTCCGCCCGGACGCTCGCAAACGGGGTCCAGATTTCGCCGATGGAATCGGTGAACGAGCGCCGCCAATCGCCCTCGACCGACACGCGCGTATAGGTGCCCGGAAAGCCGCGCAGCAGGCACTGGCTCGGCGTCCGCGCCAGCGGGTCGGCGGAGTTCATGGTGCACAGGCCGTTGGTGGTGTTGTTGATGGCGGCGGCCGGCGTGATCGGGTCGAACACGGCGTCGTTGCGGGTCAAATTGGTGAAGTTGGTCTTGTAGCTGACCTCGCCGCCGAAGATCGGGTAGTTGAGTACGTTCGAATAATCGAGCACGGGATAGACGACGGGGACCTGCTGCTGGTTGCCCGAGAAGCTCAGATAGTAGATCGAGCGCAGATCGAAGTAGCTGCGGTTGCCGACGCCGGTCAGATAGAGCTGCGAAATCGCTTCCGTCGGAAGACTGAGGAAAGCGCTCATGGGATCGGCGAACTGGGACAATCGATAGTCGGACATGAAGGTGTCGTCCGACAGGACGACGCCGTCCCAGCCCCAGACCCATTTGTCGCTGATCGCGAACTGGCCCTTGGTCTCGACGCCGCCACGGAACTGCCGGTCGCCGGGCTGGCCGGCGAGAGCTCCGGGATCGAGTTGATCGATGCCATAGGCGCGGATCTGGTAGGAGCCGTCGATCAGCCGTTGGCGAAACTCGGCCGAGAGCAGCACGCCTTGCTTGCTCGTGATGCGAGGCGTGATGGTCGCGTCATAGTCAGGCGCGATGGCCCAGTAATAAGGGATCTCGAGACTGTAGCCATAGACCGAGGACTCGCCCGGTTGGGGCGTCAGGAAGCCAGACTTGCGCTTGACGGTCGGATCGGGTGTCGAGAAGTAGGGCAGGTAGGCGACCGGTATGCCGAAGAACTCGATCTGCGCGGTCTCGAAATACAGCATCTTGTCCACTTGGTCGTGGATGATGCGTGCGCCCTTGACCTGCCACAGCGGTGGCCGCTTGGGATCGTCGGCGCAGGGCGCGCAGGCGGTGTAGACGCCGTCCTGGAACACTGTGTAGCTGCCGCTGGTGCGATCCGAACGGGTTGCGGCCATCCGCGTCGAATCCGCGGTATCAGCGCGCAGCGAATCGACGAAACCGTCGCGGTAGTCGTCGCTCAGATCCATGATGTCGGCATAGGTGATCTTGCCGTCCGCATCGGTCATGCGGATGTTGCCCTCGGCATGCAGCCGCTTGGTCTTCTGGTCGTAGATGACCTTGTCGGCTTCGACCGAGGTACCGTTGTAGTAGAGCTGCACATTGCCGACGGCCGACACGCGCGAATTGTTGTAGTCGTAGTCGACCTCAACCGCCTGTACGAGCATCTGGTTGTCGACGGGGACCTTGGGCCGCGGCGGTTTTGGCGGCTGCGGATTGTAGGTGAAGCCCTGGGCGGCGGCGGACGTCATCATCGCCAGATCCAGCGCGCTGGACGCGATCAGAAGCGCGATGACGGCCGCGAAAACGCGGACCGCAACAGCCAAACGACTACCGTTGCGGCGCGCAAGCACGCGCCGCTGGATGGCGGACACACGTCTATGGAGGGCGGCGACGACAGCCACTACCCGTCCTCCTGGTACAGCAAGGCCAAAAAGCCGGTGAGGCCGCCCACGAACACGGGCAGCCACGCCGCAGCAATCGGATGCATCAACTCAGCCTTGCTCAAATCTTCAGTTACTTTGGACAGAACATAGAGCAGAAAGCCCGCGCCCACGCCACTCAAAACCATCTTTTGCACGCCGCCGAACCGGAAGAAGCGCAAGCTCACGGAAGCGGCCAGCATCACCATCGCAGCCAGCAAAAACGGCTGTGCGAGAAGCTTATGGTACTGCAATCGATATCCGGCGGTTGCAAATCCCGAACTTTCGGACGAGCGGATGTAGCTCGGAAG
>Ga0335076_10008468_pt1 | contig 10382 bp, 7 predicted proteins | sample Lox_Sample_25_FD_206717 | JGI IMG/M metagenome (GOLD analysis project Ga0335076, IMG submission 206717) | Soil microbial communities from Loxahatchee National Wildlife Refuge, Florida, United States - Lox_Sample_2.5 | ecosystem: Environmental > Terrestrial > Soil > Wetlands | place: USA: Florida...
CGCAGCAATGGCCGAACTGGTCACAACCACTTCCGCTCCCGCGATGTTTTCCGCCCGGTGTCCCTCAAAGATGGCCGCGCCCAGCGACGACAACCGCTGCGTGACTGCCGAACTTTTCAAATCCGATCCCGAAACCTTATAACCGAGATTCAGCAGCACCTCGGCGATCCCGCTCATGCCGATTCCACCAATGCCTACGAAATGTACGCGCTGAATTTTGGCAAACATAAGAACTCACTTTTCAGTAGCCGGTGCTCAGCGATCTATTCCTGATGCCAGCGCTATTGACCACTGACTACTGGCAACTGACCACTGATCCTCGCCGCCATCTCCGCAATCTCTTTTGCCGCATCGGGATGTGCCAGACTCTGCGCGGCCTGGCTCATTTGCCGGAGCCGGCACGAATCCTGCAGCAGCGCCGCGATGGTTTCCGCCAGCCAGAGACCATCGAGGGTCGACTCCTCCACCAGCACCGCCGCGCCAGCTTTCTCCAGCGCCCGGGCGTTCACGGTCTGATGATCATCCGCCGCCCGCGGAAAAGGCACAAAGATCGCAGGCTTTCCCGCGGCCGTGATCTCCGCTACCGTGCTCGCCCCGGAGCGGCATACCAGGAGATCGGCGCGGGCAAAGGCCGCGGGCATATCCTCGATGAATTTAAATACTTCGAAACTGAGACCGCCGGCCGCATCTGCCGCGTTGCCCGGTAACGATTCATACGCCGCCAGCACGTCATTGTAGTCACGTTCGCCGGTCTGATGGATGATGTGAATTCCCGGCGCCTCGCGCCGCAAGACGGGCAAGCAGCGAACCATCGCGTCATTGATGGCGTGAGCTCCCTGGCTTCCGCCAAACACCAGCAGCGTCGGCGCCCCGCCGGATTTTCCATCAATCTCAAAAAAAGCCTGCCGCACGGGCACGCCGGTCACCTCAGCATGACGAAAATACTTCGCCGTCTCCTCGAAATGTACCGCGGCCGCCGACACAAACCGCGCCACTACTCGGTTGGCGAACCCCGGAACCACGTTCGGCTCAAAGGCGAGCGTGGGAATATGTTTCATCACGGCTGCGAGCATCGCCGGTCCTGAAGCGTAGCCGCCGACTCCGATGACCACGTCAGGCGCAAATTCATTCAACAAGCGTCCAGCATCCCAGACCGCCCGCGGCAGGTCGAACGCGGTTTTTGCTCGCGTCATCCAACTGACGTTCTTCAAGGCGCCTACCCGCATCAGTTGCAAAGGGTAACCTGCGGGCGGAACCAGCCGGTTTTCGATGCCGCGTGCGGTTCCGATAAAAAGGATTTCGGCGGCATAACTCTTTCTGAGTTGATTGGCGATGGCCAGCGCGGGGATCACGTGTCCGCCCGTTCCGCCGCCGGCCAGAATGGCACGCATGTCGTGACTATAAACCAGCGCTCGCGCGTCAACGCTTCTTTGCCAGCTTCGCCGGCAGCGGGTTGTCCGGACGCTCCGAATCCCACAGGATCGAGACTACCCACCAGCGCTTGCCGTTATTGAGCAACTGAAATGAATTCACGCCGCGCTGAAACGGCTTCTCGCCCAGCTTATGACGCGACTCATAGCTGCTAAGAACCTGGGTCATGTTGCCGAACGATTCTGGCCGGTTCACGATGGCGTTTTCGTAGAAGCCTTCCTGCGAAAAATACTGCGTGCCGTCGCGAACGAAATCTTCCACGCCCCAGGTCATTACGAAGGTCGAACCATCCGGTGCTTTGCCGACTTGGGTAAAGCGCGCCTGGGGAAGAAACAGCGAGCGAAAGCGGTTCCAATCGCGCGGGCCCGCAGGGCCGGAGATCACGTCGTAAACGGCGTGCATGATGGCGTCCAGCGATTTGACGTCGTCAGGTTTCGGCGCTGGAACTTTCGCCGCGAGATCGGCGGCACTGAGCGCAGGCGCCTGCGGCGCAGGTTCTGATTTTTGAGCAGCAGCCGTAACGGCAATAGTGGCAAGCCCGACAATCAACCACATTGTCTGTGGCAGATGTTTCCGCATTCGCCGCTCCACGTGCAATGAATCCCCCTCCAGGAGCTTTTAGTCCCTTGAGCTTCGATCGGCAATCGAAAATCATCAAAACTACAGCTGCAAGTGCTTCACTCAGCCTGCTTTGTAATATTCAACAACACACCGATACATGCCAACGTCACAAACAGCGACGATCCTCCATAGGAAACCAGCGGCAGCGGAATTCCCTTGGTCGGCATCAGCCCCAGCACCACGCTCATATTGATGAATGCTTGCAGCACAACCATGCTGGTGATGCCCACGGCCAGATAACGACCAAACAAATCTTCCGTGCGCCGGCAGACCCGCATCCCACGCCAGAGAAAGATTGCAAACAGCGTCACCACAAACACAGCTCCCACCAGTCCCAGCTCTTCTGCGGTTACGGCAAAAATGAAATCAGTATGCGGCTCGGGCAGATAGAAAAGCTTCTGCGTGCCCTCCATCAATCCTTTGCCGGTGACGCCTCCGGTTGCCACCGCGATCAGCGATTGGATCAGATGGAAGCCGGCCTTCTGGCGCTCGGCATAGGGGTTCAAGAACGCGAGTATGCGGTCGCGGCGCCAGCTCACATGAAAAATCAGAATGTAGAGCGGCGCGAGGGAAGCGCCAAAGGCATAGGCAAAATACCGCAGACGCATTCCGGCGACAAACAAAACACAGGCCACGATTCCTGCGCAGGCAATGGCCGTTCCCAAATCCGGCTGCAGAACAATGAGGCCCAGAAACATCAGCACGGGAGCGGCCGCAGGCAATAGAGTGTTACGCCAGTCGTCCAACGCCTGAACCGCTGAACCCGATGCAGCCCGCGCACGCGTTTCAAGAAAATATGCGAGAAACAGAATCAAAACCGGTTTGGCCAGTTCCGATGGCTGGAACGAAAAGCCGCCGGCGTGAATCCAGCGATGCGTGTTGTGCGAGCGGTCGAGGAAAAACACCGAGATCAGCAACAACGTCGTCAGCCCCATGAGCGAAAACACCAAGGCCGGGTGCTTGTAACGGCGGTAGTCCAGCCGCATGGTGGCCACCATCGCAGCCATCCCGGCAACCGCCCAGATCAGCTGTTTCGATAAGAACGCGTAGGGCGAGCCGAAGCGCTCCCGCGCCATTACCGCGGACGCTGAAAACACCATGACCAGGCCGAGGAAGGCTAAAAGCATGGTTACAGTGAAGAGCCATCGATCTACGCTTACCCGCTTCGCCATGGGACATTCATTTCACCACGGCCCCTCCAGAACTCGCAGATATCTCTTGCCAAATTTTGGAGAAGTAAGTTAACTGCTTTGGTTCATGTTCCGTCAGGCCAGTGCCAGGTGCGAGAATCCAGTTCATGACCGATAAGGTATCCGTTCCGGGCATTGCCGCGCTGGGCGGCGAGCGAACCCGCTACAACCGCTTTCTCCTGCTTGTCGCCGGGCTTGGGGGACTGCTGTACGGCGTCGATGTGGGCATTATCTCCGGCGCGTTGCCCTATCTGGAAGCCACCTCGGGCCTGAACGCCGGGCAGCTTTCTGTGGTGGTCGCGGCCGTATTGCTGGGCAGCGTGATTTCCACTTTATTTGCCGGTCTGCTGGCCGATTGGATGGGCCGCCGTCTGTTGATGACGCTCAGCGGCGTGTTGTTTGTCATCAGCATTCCGGTGATTGCGCTCTCCCAGGGCTACGGGCCGCTGGTGCTGGGAAGGCTGCTGCAGGGCATCAGTGCCGGGCTGATCGGCGTGGTCGTCCCCTTGTACCTCGCGGAGTGCTTGTCGGCGGGCAGCCGTGGCAAGGGCACGGGCATCTTTCAGTGGCTGCTGACGCTGGGCATCGTTGCGGCTGCTTTAGTCGGAATTTTCTTCAGCATCCGGGTTGAGGAGGTTGCCAAACTCGGCGATGCGGCGCGACTGTTCGCTTTCAAGGACCATGCCTGGCGCAGCATCTTCTGGGTTTCTTTGCCGCCGGGCGTTTTGTTCGTCATCGGCAGCGTCATGGTGTCGGAATCGCCGCGATGGCTGTTCCGGCGCGGCAAAAGAGAAGCGGCTCTTGCTGCTCTTCTTCGCTCTCGTCCCGATGCGCAGGCCGAGTTGGAGTTGCGTGAGATTGAACAGGCCGCCGCAGCGGAGAAGGTGTCTTCCTCGAGCGCCAGAATCAAAGAATCGCTCCTCCACCGCAAGTACGTGATTCCCTTTGTCCTGGCGTGTGTGATCCTGGCCTGCAATCAAGCGACGGGCATTAATTCCATCATCGGCTACAACACCAACATTCTGCTGCAGAGCGGCCTCTCCGACCTGCAGGCGCACTGGGGTTATGTTCTGTTCACGGTTGTGAATTTCCTGATGACCATGGTGGGTGTGGCCCTGGTCGACCGCAAAGGGCGCAAATTTCTTTTGTCGCTGGGAACGGGGGGCATCATTGCTTCGCTCGTGTGCACAGGGCTGCTGTTTCGCCAGACGGAATCTTTGCGCGTCGATTCCAAAAGCGCGGTGCAGGCGATGGTCACCCGGGAACAGAATCTGACTCTGGTGTACAACCGGCAACAGGCAAACGACCTGCTGGGCGCGGCTGGAGAGAATGGCCGAAGCCTCGAAGGCAGCCCCACTTCTCTAGTGGTGATTTATTCCTACGGGGATTTTCACGCCGCGACCAAAGCGATCCGCTCCGATGATAGCGCTGCCACGCCGATCGAACTTACGCGCGCCAGCGCCGTGCCTGCCAACAAGGTGGTTGCCTTTTTTTCCAATCCCTTCGGCAATCTGGACGCGGCCCGCCACGCGCCGCTCAGAATTGATGATGCGCTCATCACGCCCGTGCCCAGCCCGAGCAGCGGATGGGTCGTCGCCATCACGCTGTTTGTGTTTATGGCTTTCTACGCAATTGGGCCCGGAGTCGTAGTGTGGCTGGCGCTTTCCGAACTGATGCCCACGCGTATCCGCTCCAACGGCATGAGCATCGCCCTGTTGCTCAACCAGGGAGTCTCGACCACCATCGCTGCCATTTTCCTGCCCACCGTCGGCAAATTCGGCTACGCAACTGTCTTTTTCGGATTCGCCGCGTGCACCGTGATTTATTTCGTGACGGCGGTATTTTTCCTACCGGAGACTAAGGGAAAAACGCTGGAAGAAATTGAGGTGTTCTTCGAGAAGAGGTGAGTCGTCCAAGTTCGAACCGGCAAGGTTGTCAGCAAGGCAATCCGTTCATGTCCTCAGTCTCATCACGATGTCCTTGAACACCTGCCCGCGCTGTTCGTAATTCTTAAATTGATCGAAGCTGGCGCAGGCCGGAGCCAGCAATACCACGTCGCCCGGCTGCGCCACCGCATTCGCCCTGCGCACGGCGTTCTCCAGTGTTTCCGCGTGCACGATCTCGGGGCCACCGTTTTTCTGGGAAACGATCTGCGACTCGATCTTGGCTGCCGCCGCACCGATGGTATAGACGCGCTTCACACGCTTACGCAGAAGATCATTCAGCACGCTGTAGTCGCTGCCCTTGTCCTTGCCGCCCAGAATGAGGTGAATGTTGTCGGGGAACGATTCCAGGGCCTTGATGGTGGCGTCAACGTTCGTGGCCTTTGAGTCGTTGTAGTAATCCACGCCACGGATGGTGGCGACAAACTCCAGGCGGTGCTCGACCGCTTTGAACTGGCTGACGGCCTGACGAATTTTTTCCGGCTGGCAGCCCATCAGCCTGCCAGCACACACCGCCGCCAGAACATTTTCCAGATTGTGAGCGCCCTTAAGAGAAATCTCGGAGACCTGCATGATCTGCTGCTGACTGGTTCCCTGACGAAACAGGATGTTCCCTTCGCGCACACACGCGCCCTGCTCGACCTCTTTCTGCCGGCTGAACCAGAAGAGCTGCGCGCGGGTGCGGGTGGACATGGAGACGCAGGTGGGGTCGTCGGCGTTGAGGACGGCGAAGTCGTCGCCCCGCTGGTTTTCGAAAATGCGCGCCTTGGCGTTCACATAGACGTCGAAGCTGCGATGCCGATCGAGGTGGTCGGGGGTGACGTTGAGCACAACCGCAACTTTTGGATGAAAGGTCTGAATCGTCTCCAGCTGAAAACTGGAAACCTCCAGCACGATCACCGTCTCTCGATTGGCCCGCTCCGCGAGCGAAATTGCGGGTGTTCCGATGTTGCCGCCCACCAGGGTTGGAAGGCCGCCCGCGGTCATAATCTCGCCTGCGAGAGTGGTGGTGGTAGTTTTGCCGTTTGATCCGGTGATGGCGACGATCGGTCCGGGCAGAAACTGGGCCGCCAGTTCAATCTCGCCGATCACCGGCTCGCCCAGGGCGCGTGCTTGCACGAGCAAGGGCGCATCCACGGGAACTCCCGGACTGACCACGATCAAATCCTGCCCGCGAAAAGTGCGCTCGCCATGGCCGCCGGTTTCGACCGTGATGCCATGGTCGAGCAGCACCGGAATCTCGTTGCGCAATTCGTCGCCGCTTTTTGTGTCGGAAGCCGTCACGCGCGCACCATGCGCTTTCAGAAACAGCGCGGAAGCCACCCCCGATTTGCCGAGGCCGACTACGAGAACGCGTTTGTCCTTGAGTTCCATCGAGATTCGTTTCACCAGGGAGTCACAGAGGCAGAGAGAAATAGGATACTTGCGCGCCGAGCGAGCAGATCAATCGCGATTCCGAGGGCAATCATGCGAGTCGACCGGGCAAGAAGCATTTCTCGGTATCTCCGTGCCCCCGTGGTGGATCTACCGCAATTTCAACGTTGTCAGCGCGAACAGAGCGAACACCAGCGACGCGATCCAGAAGCGCACAATGATTTTCGACTCCGACCATCCCAGTAATTCAAAATGATGATGCAGGGGCGCCATCTTGAAAATGCGCTTCTTGCGCAGCTTATACGATCCTACCTGCAAGATCACGGAGAGCGCCTCGATCACAAACACCCCCCCAATAAACGGCAGCAGCAGTTCCTGCTTGATGATTACCGCAACCGTGCCAATCGCCCCACCCAACGCCAGCGATCCCACATCGCCCATGAACACTTCCGCGGGGTGCGCGTTATACCAGAGAAATCCGATGGCAGAACCGACCATGGCTCCGCAAAAAATCGTCAGTTCGCCCACCTGCGGCATGCGCTGCAGCTCGAGATAAGTCGCGAAGGTGGCGTGCCCACTGACATAGGTCAACACCGCCAGGGCGCCCGCCGCGATAACGGTACAGCCGATGGCCAGGCCGTCGAGTCCGTCGGTCAGGTTCACCGCGTTGCTCGAACCCACGATGACCAGCACGACAAATGCGATAAATGGCAAGAACGCCAGCGGCCACAGATGCGGATATCTTTCCAGGGTCTCGACCACCAAATCCGGCCGAAACTGCTTGAAAAACGGCACGATCAGTTTGGTGGAATACATGCCGTAGGTCTGCATGGCGATCAGCATAGTCGCAATAAGAATGCTGGTGGCAATTTGCAGACCCAGCTTAGCCCGACCCGTGAGGCCAAGGTTGCGGCGGTGGGTCACCTTCGTGTAGTCGTCAGTGAAGCCGATTGCCGCAAAGGCGCAAGTGGCAAACACGGCAATCCACACAAATCGATTGCTCAGGTCCGCCCATAGTAAGGTGGGAACGATGATGGCGATGGCAATCAGCAGCCCGCCCATGGTAGGCGTGCCGGCTTTTTTCTGGTGAGCCTTCGGGCCTTCCTCACGTATGTACTGTCCAATCTGGAATTCGCGAAGGCGGTTGATCACGAGCGGACCAACGATGAGGGCAGTGAAAAGCGCCGTGAGGCTGGCAAAGGCGGTGCGGAACGTGAGGTAGCGGAAAATGCGGAAGGGCGGAAAATAATGCTGCAGCTTCAGATACAACAGCCAGTAGAGCAATCAGCCTCCGAAACAGCCATGAGCTGTCAGGCGTCAGCTTTCAGCCTTAAAAGACCCGACTCAGATTCACCACCGGTGACACGGAGTCAGACAGAAAAGCTCTTGTGTTTTCGTCCCCGAGCCGCGCGGTGAAAATTGCCGCATCATTTCAATGCTTCGCGCCGCGCAGAGCCTTCCACTTCTCCAATGCCTTTTCCAACTTCACGCCCCGGGAAGCTTTCAGCAAAACAACATCGCCTGCGCGGGCTTCCCGCGCCAGCCATTCGCCGGCTTCTTCAGGCGACGTCACAAATTCGGCGCGAATCCCGGACTGCGCGGCGCCGTCAACCATCGCCTGCGCAAGCCCGCGCACCCCGACCAGAGCATCAATTTTTTGCGCGGCCATGTGCCGCCCCGCGGCGCGGTGCATCTCTTCCGCCGCGGGACCAAGTTCGAGCATCTCGCCTGCGACCACAATGCGACGCTTCGCGGGCATCGCGGCCAGGGTCTCCACCATGGCCTCAAGCGCCTTCGGATTGGAATTGTAGCAATCGTTGACGATGGTGATGTTACCCAGTTGAAGAACCTGCCCGCGCTTTTCCGCCGGAGCCAGGGTGGCCAACGCGCTGATGATTTCGGCGAGTGAGAAACCCTGGTCCAATCCGACGGCAACGGCAGCCAGAGCATTGAGAACATTGTGGCGGCCCACCAGGGACAGATGCACTCGCTCGCGGGCATTGCCCGCTACTGCCAAGTCGAATTCGGAGCCTTGCATGCCGCAGGTTTGGATATTTTCCGCGCGCACATCAGCGGCAGGCCGCGTGCCATAAAGCACGACTTTGCCATTGAAGTCGCGGCCAAATTGCGAGACATACTCATCGTCGGCATTAAGCACAGCTGTGCCGCCCGGCGGCAGGGACTCGATGAGTTCATATTTCGCGCGCGCTATACCCGAAATCGATTCGAAAAACTGCAGGTGCACCGCCGCCACGTTCGTGACCACGCCGATCTCCGGCCCCGCGATTTTGGCGAGCGCGCGAATCTCTCCCGCGTGGGACATCCCCATTTCGACAGCCGCGAGGTCGTGCTCCGGCTCCAGCTTCAGGAGCATCAGCGGCAGCCCGAAATGATTGTTGAAGTTGCCCTCCGATTTGAGTACGCGCCGGCGCGCCCCAAGCACGTGAGCGATTGCTTCCTTAGTCGTGGTCTTGCCGGTTGAGCCGGTAACGCCAATCAGCGGATGACCCCATAGTTTCCGCACGGCGGTCGCCAGATTTTGCAGCGCGGTCAGGGCATCGTGTACCGCCAGCAGCGGAGTGTTTGCCGCGAACCGGGCACATTGCTGTCTGTTCACGACGGCAGCGACGGCCCCTTTCTCCAGAGCCTGCAGGACAAAATCGTGGCCATCAAGACGCTCGCCCTTGACCGCGAAGAAAAGCTCGCCTGGACGCACGGTCCGCGAGTCGATCGAATATCCCTGAGCAATTTCGTTGGGCAGCGGATATCCTGCCGCGGAGACGAACTCAGCGATTCGAGCCAAAGGCAGCTTCATGCTGACGCTCCCGCGCGCGCCGCCGGTTCGCACTCGAAGCCCGCCGCACGGAGCGCTGCACGAGCTTCCTCCACATCGTCGAACGCACGCGAACCCTCGCGCGTAATCTGCACTTTCTCGTGGCCCTTTCCCGCGAGCAGCACAATGTCGCCGGGCCGCGCTTCGTTCACCGCTAGGGCGATCGCTTTGCGGCGGTCCGACTCGATGGTGTATTTCGCACCGCTCTTCTGCAGGCCAACCAGGGCATCGTTGATAATCGCCAGCGGGTCTTCGCTGCGCGGATTGTCGGAGGTAAGCACGACAAAATCACTCCCGCGTCCTGCCGCCTCGCCCATCAAGGGCCGCTTGGCGCGATCACGGTCGCCGCCGCAACCGAAGAGCGTCAACACCCTGCCTTTCGAGCCATTCCGAGAAACGAACTCGCGCGCCAGCGCCGTCAGGTTGCGCAAGGCGTCGTCAGTATGGGCGTAATCGACCACCACAGTGAAAGGCTGGCCGCAATCCACGCGCTCGAATCTTCCGGGGACGCGGGCAAGGTCTTCAACGCCACGGGCAATCGCTTCAACCGGGCACTCGCGCGCTATGGCCGCCCCCGCGGCCGCCAGAATGTTGTAGACATTCACGCGTCCGATCAAAGGCGAGAAAACGGCGAGTTTCCCCTCAGGCGTCACCAGGTCAAGACGAGTGCCGCGCGGCGCAATGTCGGCTTTCTCGACATGAAGATCACCGTGTTCCCAGCCGTACTCGAGCACCACGGCGCTGTGCTTGCGGCTGAACCCCGCCAGCCTTGCCCCATAGGCGTCGTCGAGATTCGTAACCGCCGCACGTGGAGGGTCGGTCCCGCATCCCGCGAACAGAGCTTGTTTCGCCGCGAAGTACTCTTCCATCGTCGCGTGATAGTCGAGGTGGTCGCGGGTCAGGTTGGTGAACACTGCCACGTCGAATGGGATGCCATACACGCGCTCCTGCGCCAGAGCGTGAGAGGAAACTTCCATCACTGCGTCCGTT
>Ga0335076_10008469_pt1 | contig 10382 bp, 10 predicted proteins | sample Lox_Sample_25_FD_206717 | JGI IMG/M metagenome (GOLD analysis project Ga0335076, IMG submission 206717) | Soil microbial communities from Loxahatchee National Wildlife Refuge, Florida, United States - Lox_Sample_2.5 | ecosystem: Environmental > Terrestrial > Soil > Wetlands | place: USA...
GCGGATCGTGGCCGAGCTGATGACCCTGTCCGACGCCGTCGACTCACTCGTCGGCGACGGCGACTCGGTGGCGCTCGAGGGGTTCACGCACCTGATCCCGTTCGAAGCCGGTCACGAGATCATGCGCCAGGGCCGTCGCGAGCTCGAGCTGATCCGGATGACGCCCGATCTGCTTTATGACCAGATGATCGGGATGGGCGTGGCGCGACGGCTGGTGTTCTCGTACGGCGGGAACCCCGGCGTGGGGGGGCTGCACCGCTTCCGGGACGCGATTGAGAACGGATGGCCCCGTCCGCTCGAGCTAGAGGAGCACAGCCACGCCGGCATGGCGAACCGGTACGCGGCCGGCGCCGCCGACATGCCGTGCGCGGTGATGCGCGGCTACGTGGGAACCGATCTGGTGGCGCACACCACGGTGGCGCCGGTCACCTGCCCGTTCACCGGTGAGCGGCTGGTGGCCGTGCCGGCGCTGCGTCCCGACGTGGCGATCGTCCACGCCCAGGAGGCGGACCGGGAAGGCAACGTTCAGCTCTGGGGGATCCCCGGGGTTCAGAAGGAAGCGATCCTCGCCTCGCGGCGATCGCTGGTCACGGTCGAGCGGATCGTCGACGAGCTCGAGCCTCGTCCGGGCGGCATCACGATCCCCGGTTGGGTGATCGGCGTGGTCGCCGAGGTCCCCGGCGGCTCCCGTCCGTCGTACAGCCTCGGCATCACCGACCGCGACAACGACTTCTACAAGTTCTGGGACAAGATGAGCCGTGACCGCGACGCGTTCATCGCGTGGATGAACGTGAACGTTCTCGGTACGGAGGTGCCGGCGCGATGACCGACCAACGGGCGAGCGCGGGCGAAGTCCAGACGATCGTCGCCGCGCGGCGGCTGCGCGACACCCGCACCGTCTTCATCGGCGTCGGCCGCCCGAGCACGGCCGCGATCCTGGCGCGGATGGTCCACAACCCCGACCTGGTTCTCGTGTACGAGTCGGGGACGATCGGCGCCAAGCCGTTCCACATCCCGCTCTCGATCGGCGATGGCGAGCTCGCCCAGACGGCTGACTCGGTCGTGACCGTGCCCGAGATGTTCAACTACTGGATCGGTCCGGGGCGGATCGACGTCGCGTTCCTCGGCGCGGCGCAGATCGACAAGCACGCGAACCTGAACTCGACCGTGATCGGCGACTACGACCACCCCAAGACGCGCCTGCCGGGCGCCGGCGGCGCCCCCGAGATCGCGGCCAGCTGCGGCGAGGTGATCGTGATCGCTCCCCACGCCAAGCGCACGTTCGTCGAGAAGCTCGACTTCTGCACGACCGTCGGCCACGGCGACGGTCCGGGCGCGCGCGAGCGCCTCGGCTTTCGCGGGAAGGGCCCGAGCGCGGTGATCACCGATCTCGGTGTGCTCGAGCCCGACCCCGAGACAAAGGAACTGGTGCTCACGCAGATCCATCCGGGCGTCGAGGTCACAGATGCCAAGGAACAGACGGGCTGGGCGCTGAGGGTGAGCGACCACATCCAGACCACTGAGCCCCCGACCGACGAAGAGCTCGCCAAGCTCCGGGAGCTGCTCGACCGATGAGCGCCGCCTACGTGCTCGACGCGGTGCGCGCCCCGTTCGGTCGCTACGGCGGTGGGCTGGCCAAGGTCCGCCCGGACGATCTCGCGGCGCACGTGGTCAAGGCGCTGCTCGACCGGAGCCCTGACCTCGACCCACAAAGTGTCGACGAGGTGATGTTCGGCGACGCCAACCAGGCCGGCGAGGACAACCGCAACGTCGCACGGATGGCGTGGCTGCTCAACGGCCTGCCGACGAGCATTCCCGGCTCCACGATCAACCGCCTGTGCGGCTCGAGCCTCGACGCGACCATGCAGGCAAGCCGGATGATCGAGACCGGCGAGGCGTCGATCGTGCTCGTAGGCGGGGTCGAGTCGATGAGCCGCGCACCATGGATCCTGCTGAAGCCCGAGCGCGCGTTTCCCTCGCAACAGCAGGACCTGTATTCGAGCACGCTCGGGTGGCGGATGGTCAACCCGAACATGCCCAAGCAGTGGACGATCTCGCTCGGCGAGAGCGCCGAGAAGCTCGCCGACATCTACAACGTGAGCCGCGAGGCCCAGGACGAGTTCGCGCTCCGCAGCCACCAGAACGCGCAAGCAGCGTGGGACAGCGGCTTCTACGCCGAGTGGGTCGTGCCCGTTCCGGACACCGACCTCGAGCGCGACGAGAACATCCGGGCCGACACGTCGCTTGAGAAGCTTGCGAAGCTGAAGCCCGCGTTCGTGAAGGACGGCACCGTCACCGCCGGCAACTCGTCCCCGCTCAACGACGGCGCCGGCGCGGCGCTGCTCGCGGACGAGAAGGGCGCCGAGGCGGCGGGCAGGGAGCCGATCGCACGGATCGTGTCGCGAGGCGCCGCGGCGGTCGATCCGGATGTGTTCGGGATCGCCCCCGTGAAGGCCGCAAACATCGCGCTCGAGCGCGCCGGCATCACCTGGGATGACGTCTCCGTAGTGGAGTTGAACGAGGCGTTCGCCTCGCAATGCCTCGCCGACATCGGCGAGTGGAAGGGACTCGATCCGAACAAGGTGAACCCGAACGGCGGAGCGATTGCGCTTGGTCATCCGCTGGGCGCATCCGGTGTTCGCATCCTGGGCGGTCTCGCCCACGAGCTCAAGCGCCGCGGCGGCGGCTATGGCGTCGCCGCGCTCTGCATCGGTGTCGGCCAGGGCCTGGCCGTCGTACTGGAGGCATAGGAAACAGATGACCGAAGAGCTGCAAGCCCAGCCCGAAGAGCGCCAGATCTACGACCCGATCGGCGAAACGCCGACGAGCTATCTGCGCGAGCCCGAGGGCGCCCACCCGCCGCTCGACTTCCCGCCGTACAAGTCGACCTCGCTGCGCCACCCGAAGCAGCCGCTGATGTATCTGCCGCAGACGATCACGGAGATCACCGGACCGCAGCTGGGCACGATCCTGGTCGGTGAGACCGACAACGACCTGACGGTCCAGCACGCCGGTGAGCCGATCGGCGAGCGGATCATCGTCTCGGGACGCGTGTTCGACACCGAGGGCAAGCCACTTCGCGGAACGCTCGTCGAGATCTGGCAGGCGAACGCCGCCGGGCGCTACAAGCACCGCTGGGATCGGTGGCCGGCGCCACTGGATCCGAACTTCAGCGGAGCCGGGCGGTGCATCACCGACGACGAGGGCCGCTACCGGTTCACGACGATCAGACCGGGCCCGTATCCCTGGGGCAACCACTACAACGCGTGGCGGCCGGCGCACATCCACTTCTCGCTGCTCGGCCGGGCGTTCACCCAACGGCTCGTGACGCAGATGTACTTCCCGGGCGATCAGTTCTTCCCATATGACCCGATCTTCAACTCGGTCCGCGATCCGAAGGCGCGCGAGCGCATGATCTCGAGCTTCTCGATCCACGACACCGTGCCGAACTGGGCGCAGGCGTTCGAGTGGGACATCTACCTCCGCGGCCCCGGGGCGACGCCGTTCGAGGAGGAGCATTGATCTTCGAGACCACACCCTCGCAGACGGTCGGCCCGTACTTCGCGATCGGGCTACCGTTCGACGTCGGGCCGTTCGCGGTGCCCGAGGGGACGCCGGGCGCGATCCACATCGCCGGGACGATCTTCGACGGCGCCGGCGTGCCGATTCCCGACTTCCTACTCGAGACCTGGCAGTCCGACCCCGACGGAAAGTTCGCCGACATGTACGGCTACGGCGGAACCACGGAGATGGAGGGCTTCCGCGGCTTCGCCCGCTATGGCGTGGAGGACGGCGACGGAACGTTCGACATCCTCACCGTCAAGCCCGGCCCGCTGCCCGGCCTCGCCGGAGCGACGCAGGCGCCCCACCTCGACGTGTCGGTGTTCGCGCGCGGGATGCTGCATCGCTGCGTCACGCGGATCTACTTCGCCGACGAGGCCGAAGCCAATGCGTCCGATCCGGTGCTGGCGCGCGTGCCGGTCGAGCGGCGGTCGACCCTGCTGGCCGAGCCGGATCCCGCGGGCGGGGGCTACCGGTTCGACATCCGCTTCCAGGGACCCCACGAGACGGTCTTCTTCGCGGTCTGAGGATCACGGCGCGCGCCACCGGGCGGTGAGGTCGGTCTCATCCGCGGGAGGCCCTGGCAGCGGCTCGCTCCCGGGCGCGCGAAGCGCCTGCAGGGCGAGCGCGAGGTAGCGCTGGCGGAGGTCCCGTCCCCGTTCCGGGCCCGGGAGGTCGACCAAGCTGACCATCTCGAGGATCAGCACGACGTCGGCCGGGTTCACGTCCTCGCGTAGCGCACCGGCCGCCTGGGTACGGCGATGCAGTTCGATCGCGAGCTCGCTGGCCTCGCCGGCAAGGCGCGCGAGTGACTCCGTGGGCGTGAACGTGCCGGCGACCCGCTGGGCGAGCGCCTGGCTCTGGCCGTCGACGACGCGCCGCAGGCAATCCGCGTAGGCGACCCACGCGTGGCGGTCGTCGGCGAGCGCTGCACGCAGGTCCTCGATGAAGCGGCTCAGACCGTCGCGTGCGAGCTCGCGCAGCAGGTGCTCCTTACTCGGATAGCGGCGGTACAGCGCGCTGATCCCGACGCCGGCTTCTTTGGCCACGTCGGCGATCGGCGCCGACGGGTTGTCCAAGAAGACGTCGCGGGCGGCGTCGAGGATGAGCCCGTCGTTGCGGGCCGCCTCGGCGCGCCGTCCGCCCACTGCTGATCGAGACCGTGCTGATCGAGACCGCGCCATCCCGCGCACAATACCAATCAGAACGGACTATTCCGTTCTGATAAGATGTGGGGGATCCACGAACCAGGAGAGCACCGCCATGGACTACCGCCTCGAAGTCATCGGCATCCCGGTCAGCGACATCGACAACTCGATCGACTTCTACGTCAACCGCGTCGGGTTCCACCTGGATCACGACATCGAACCCGGCCCCGGGATGCGGGTCGCGCAGATGACGCCGACCGGCTCGCCCACATCGGTCGTGATCGGACGCGGGCTGCCGCTCGGCGATCCGGGTACGACCAAGGGGCTGCAGCTTGTCGTCGAGGACATCGACGCCGCCCGAGCGGAGCTCGCGGGCAACGGCGTCGAGATCACGGGCGTCCAGCAACTCGGCCCCGAAGGAAGCCCCGGCTCCCGGTTCGCGTTCTTCAGCGACCCGGACGGCAACGGGTGGTCGCTCCAGGAGATCCGCCGCGGCTGACGGCTACGGCACCCGCATCCCCATCAACCGCAGGTACCGCGTGACCGCCTCGGCACGGTTCGCCGCGCGCAGCTTTCGCAGGATGCTGTTGACGTGGAACTTGACGGTCCCGCTCGAGATCACGAGCGCGTCGGCGACCGCCCGGTTGGTCGCACCCTCCGCCAGTAGCCGCAGCACGTCGAGTTCCCGGCGCGTCAACAGGCCCTCGAATACGACCCGGTCATCGCGCCCGCGCCCCGTCGGCGAATACTCCGGCAACGTCGGTGGTGGCGGCGGCGCGGGAGCCGCCGCTCCTCCGGCGGACAGCGTGACCGGCGCGTCGGTGAGCTCGCTCGAGCGCGCCCCCAACCAATCGAGGAACTGGCGCATCTGATCACGCTCGTCGCGGAGGGTGCGGCGAAGCGTGGTGCTCTCGTACGCCTGGGCGAGCCCGGTGGCGAACTCCCACAGGACGTCCCGGTCGAGCACGTCCACTGGCTGGCCCGGGCCTCGGTCGGCATGAATCACGCCCGCGACCTGGGAGCCGACGACGAGCGGTGCGGCAGCGTATGACCGCCAGCCCATCAGACGCGCGGTCTCGCGATCAACGCGCGGATGCACGTCCGCGTCGACAACGATCGTGGCCCGGCGGCGGCGCAGCAGCTCGGTCTCGATCAGCGTGTGCTCGAGTCGCAGCGGGTTCGCCTGGAGCTGCGCCAGCATCGTCGCGGCGGCCCGTTCTTGACCCGCCACGAAAACGGCCTCGGCGACCATCCGCCCGCCCTTGACCAGGCTGAGGATCGCGCGATCGAACGCCGACCCCGCGCACAAGGCCGCCGGCGCGCGCAACAGCATCTCTCGCGGCGAGGTGACTTCGCGCACCTCGGCGATCGCGGCCGTGACCCGCTCGAGCGCCGTAAAGCGCGTCTCGAACCGGTGGCGCAACCGCTCGAGTGCGCCCTCGGCCTCCGCGATCTCGTGGAGCTCGGCTTCCGAGAGCCGCGAGCGCAGACCCGCGATCAGGGTCCGCAACGCGCGGAGGTCCGCGTCACCTGAACTCGGCAGCCCGAGCAACGAGCGTGCCTCGGCTGCGCTGTGCTCGAGCCGGCGAAGCAGCTCCTCGCCGAGCGGACCCGAGAACACCTCGCCGGTCGCACTCACGACGCGGCCGCCCCGCCGGCTCGCGCGTAACGCGACACGGCGTCCGCGCGGCTGGTCGCGCCGAGCTTCCGCAGGATGTTCTTGACGTGGTATTTGACCGTCCCCTCGCGGACCACGAGGGCGCGCGCGATCTCAAGGTTCGTCTGGCCGCGCGCGAGCAGCCGCAGGACCTCGACCTCGCGCGGAGTGAGCGCATCCGCGAGTGGCGGATCGACGCCGCCGGCGCCGAGTGCGGTCAGCTCGCCGGAATCGGTCGTCAGCTGGCCGAGCCGCGTGCTCATCCACTCGACCGCCGATCGCAGCTCGCGGTGGTGCAGCTGGAGCATCTCACGAAGGACGGCGCGCTCGAACACGCCCGCCAGCCCCTCCGCATACAGCGACGCGACCTCGGAGTCGAGCGCGTCGAGCCGGCGACCACTCACGCCACCGTCCGCGTGGATCATCCCCACGGTCACTCCCTGCACGACGAGCGCGGCCACGACGTAGCTGTCCCAACCGAAGACGTCGATCAAGCGCCGGGCTCCGCGCGAACGCGCCACCCGCTCCTGCACGATCTCGGTCCGTTGCCCCCGCGCGACCTCGTCCTCGACGATCGGATACTCGAGCCGGATCGGCCCGCGGCCGAGCTCCTCCAGAGCGGCCGTCGCCGCCCCGGACACATCCGAATTGCTCCAGACCGACCGCACGACGAGCCCGTCCCCGCGAACCTCGGAGACCATGACCCGATCGAATGCCGAGCTCGTCCCGAGCTCCTCGGCGGCGCGGTCGAGGATTCCCTGCGGCGATCCGATCTCGCCGAGGCGCCGGACCGCATCCGAGACTCGCTCGAGCGCATCGGAGCGCCGCACGTAGTCGGCCTCAACGATCTCGCGCTCGAGCGCGAGCAGCTCGGTCAGCACGCGCGCGAGGTCCGCCACGTCAGCGTCCCTCAGGGGTGAAGGCGCGACTCAGCCGAGAGGAGGCGCCGCCGGGCGCGAACGCTCCAGCAATGCGTACCGCGAAACCGCCTCGTGTCCGACGCAGCTGATTCCGGACGGCCGCCCCGCGCGCTCGATCGCGAGCCACGCTTCGCCGGCATGCTCGCGAGGCACCAGCGCCAGTGCCCGCCGGTCGGACTGGAGCAGCCACGAGACCGGGACGCCGGCGAGGAGACCATGCGCGAACGGCGCCACCGCCCGCGGATCCCCGGCCTCGCCGTATGCTCCGAGCGCCCTCAGCACCTCGGCCGCGCGCCGACCCAGCAGCCCGATCGCGGCCAGCTCGTCCGACGCGTCGCGCACCGCCATCGAGACGAACCGCCGGGCGTCCACGTGCAGCCGCTCCCGAAGCCGCGCACCGGTGTCCGGATCGGACAGCACGATCACACGACCCGAAGCGTCGCCGCACCACCATGCATTGCCTGCGGACAGCACACCGCCCGGGGCGACCGTGTCGCCCACGAGACGCGAGGTGAGCGCGGCCAGCTGCGCCGCCGGCGCCTCGAGCACGAGCTTCGAGAGCTCGGAGCGGTCGACCAGGCCCACGGCACGGACGCAAACCGCCAGCTCCGCTGCCGCAGATCCGAAATTCATCGCCACCGGTCGCCCACCGCGCATGGACAGGACGGCGCCCGCCCGCTGCAGGACCACATCGAGAGGGGCGGAGCCAGCGGATCCGGTCGTCGTCTGCACGGACACGGCGCAGAAGGTACATCGGGCACCTCTGCCTTGCCCTGCTCGTACTTCCTAAATTACCTATCCGATAGAGAGGCACGGGCTGGAACTCGCCACCCCCCTCACATCCACCCTAGACTTCAGACCCTCTCTAAAGTCTAGGGTAATCCGGCGCTGTGAGAGTGGCGAAGTAGCGGACCTGGCGGCAAGCTGTGCCGGTTCGCGAGCCCTGAGCGGCACGGGAGGGAGATCCATAGTGAGTGCGCACATGACCACGACAGACGGATCGGTGGCGGCAGCCGGCGAGAGCCGCTACCACCGGTTGACCCAAATGATCGCCACCGACCAGCCGGTGATCATGGACGGCGCCACCGGCACCGAGCTCATCCGCGTCGTCGGCCAGCGACCCGAGCTCGAGGAGCACCTGTGGGGGCTGACCGCGATCCTCGAAAACCCCGCTCACGTCAAAGGCGTGCACCGCCGTTACGTCGAGGTCGGCTGCGACGTGATCTGCACCGACACTTGGGGTCTCGCCACGGCGCTTCGCAACGGCAACCACACCCCGTGGGAGGCCAGCGAGCCCGTCCACTGGATGGACCTGGCGCGCCGGGGCGTGCGGCTGGCCCGCGAAGCCACGTCCGAGGCGGGCCGGGCCGACGAGGTCGCGGTCGCGTTCAGCATCAACGGCGACGTCGACACACCGGACGGCCGCGAGACGATCCGTCTGCTCGCGCGGGCGTTCGAGCACGACCCGCCCGACCTGATCCTAATCGAGACGCTGACGCTGATCCGCAGCTCCACGTACGCGACGGTCGAGGCGCTGCTCGACACCGGCCTGCCCGTGTGGCTGAGCTTCCGCCGTTGTCGCCACGGCGTCTGCGGCGTCTACGGAGAGCACTGGGGCGGCCCCGAGGGCGACGCGTTTGGACGGGCCGCTCGCCGGTTCGAGGAGATGGGCGTTGGCGCGCTCGCGATCAACTGCCTTCCTCCCGATCACGTCACGGGCATGCTCGCGTGGCTGCGCGACTTCACCGACCTCCCGCTCGGGGTGTATCCCAACCTCGGCTATCTGTCGGCTGCCGGCTGGCGTCACGAGTCGGGCGTCGGCGCCGACGAGTACGCCGAGCTCGCGCTCCGCTGGCGCGAGGAGGGCGCGCAGATCGTCGGCGGTTGTTGCGGCGTCGGCCCCGAGCAGATCGCGGCGGCGAAGACGGCGCTCACCGATACCAAGCCCGGCCACGCCCGCCCCGACGTCCTCCCCGACGAAGGCGTGAGCCCGATCTCGGTGGAAACCAAGCATGCGGTACCCATCCGGTGGGCCGACGCCCGCGGCCGGGTCACGTATCCGCTGGACTTCCCGGATATCACCGTCGAGCCGGGCGTATTCACGCCCACCCAGGGCAGCTTCCTCGTGTGGAAGTACTTCTATCGCGAAGGAATCGGCGCCCATCAGCGTTGCTTGGACATCGGCTGCGGGACCGGGTTGCTGACCGTCCAGCTTGCGCGCAACGGCGCGGCGCACGTACACGGGCTCGATATCGACGCAGCCGCGGTCAAGAACACGATGGCAAACGCATTTCGCAATGGAGTGGCCGACCGCGTCAGCGCGGCCGTCCAGGATCTCTACCCGTGGGTCCCCGAAGAGCGCTACGACGTGATCGTGGCCAGCCTCTACCAGACTCCGGTGGATCCGTTTGAACCGGTCGTTTCGCACCGGCCGCTCGATTATTGGGGCCGTGGTCTCGTCGACCATCTGCTCCGTATGCTGCCCGAGGCGCTCGCTGACGACGGCACCGCATACGTGATGCAACTCTCTATCATCGGCGAGCGGCGAACCACTCAGCTGCTGGAACGTTTGGGCTATCAGGCTCGTGTCGTGGACTTTGGCGTATTCGAGTTCACGGACCTGTTCAACGACGCGCGCGACCAGATCGCACGCGTAGAAGAGCTTTCGGACGCCTACCACCTGAAGCTCGGCGCGACGGATGTCATGGCCGCCTATCTGCTCGAGATCACCCGCAAGGACAAGGACACCACAAGACAATGACCTACGCCGACAACGAGTTTCTGTTCACGTCCGAATCGGTGACCGAGGGTCACCCGGACAAGGTTGCCGATCAGATCTCCGACGGCGTGCTCGATGCCGTCCTGCGCGACGACCCGCTCGGCCGGGTGGCGTGCGAGACGCTCGTCAACACGGGACTGGTAGTCGTCTCCGGTGAGATCACGACCACCACCTATGTCGACATCCCCGAGGTCGCTCGCGAGACGATCAAGCGGATCGGCTACACGAACGCCGAGTTCGGATTCGACTTTCACACGTGCGCGGTGATCAATGCGATCGACAAGCAGTCGCCGGACATCGCGCAGGGGGTCGACCGG
>Ga0335076_10008470_pt1 | contig 10382 bp, 8 predicted proteins | sample Lox_Sample_25_FD_206717 | JGI IMG/M metagenome (GOLD analysis project Ga0335076, IMG submission 206717) | Soil microbial communities from Loxahatchee National Wildlife Refuge, Florida, United States - Lox_Sample_2.5 | ecosystem: Environmental > Terrestrial > Soil > Wetlands | place: USA: Florida...
CAGAACTTCATCGCCGACAACACGCCGATCCTGCCTCCCAACTCGGAGGCGGACACCCAGCCGACGCTCGGTTTCCAGCGCGTTATCCAGCGCGCCATCATGCACGTGCAGTCCACCTCGAACGGCAAGAAGGAAGTGACCGGCGCCAACGTGCTGGTTGCGATCTTCGGCGAGAAGGATTCGCACGCCGTCTATTACCTGCACCAGCAGGGCGTCACCCGGCTCGATGTCGTCAACTTCATCTCGCACGGCATCACCAAGGCCCCGCAGGGCGACGAGAAGGCGAAGGAAAAGACCGAGCAGGAGCAGGAGCAGACCGAAGGGCGCGAGCAAGCCTCGCCGCTCGAGCAGTACACGATGAACCTCAACCAGCTCGCCAAGGACGGCAAGATCGATCCGCTGATCGGTCGCGAAGCCGAAGTCGAGCGGGTGATCCAGGTGCTGTGCCGCCGGCGCAAGAACAATCCGCTGCTGGTTGGTGAGGCCGGAGTCGGCAAGACAGCGATCGCCGAAGGCCTGGCGTGGCGCATCGTCAAGGGCGACGTGCCCGAAATCCTCGACAAGTCGAACGTCTATTCGCTCGACATGGGTGCATTGCTCGCGGGCACGAAGTACCGCGGCGACTTCGAGCAGCGCCTTAAGGCGGTGCTCAAGCAGCTGAAGAGCAATTCGCACGCGATCCTGTTCATCGACGAGATCCACACGCTGATCGGCGCGGGTTCTGCGTCGGGCGGCACGCTGGATGCCTCGAACCTGCTGAAGCCGGCGCTTGCGACCGGCCAGCTGAAGTGCATCGGTGCCACGACTTACAACGAGTACCGCGGCATCTTCGAAAAGGATCACGCGCTGTCGCGCCGGTTCCAGAAGATCGATGTCATCGAACCGACGGTCCAGCAGACGATCGAAATCCTCAAGGGCTTGAAGTCGCGCTTTGAGGAGCACCACGGCGTCAAGTACTCGGCCGGCGCGATCACCGCGGCCGCCGAGCTTTCGGCCAAGTACATCAACGACCGCCATCTGCCGGACAAGGCGATCGACGTGATTGACGAAGCGGGTGCGGCGCAACGCATCCTGCCGCTGTCGAAGCGCAAGAAGACCGTCGGCAAGATCGAGGTCGAGGACATCATCGCCAAGATCGCGCGCATCCCGCCGCAGACCGTGTCGAGCGACGACCGCGCGCAGCTGAAGAACCTCGAGCGCAACCTGAAGAATGTCGTGTTCGGCCAGGACCCGGCGATCGAAGCGTTGTCGTCCGCGATCAAGATGGCGCGTTCGGGTCTCGGCAAGCCGGAGAAGCCGATCGGTTCGTTCCTGTTCTCGGGCCCGACCGGTGTCGGCAAGACCGAAGTCGCGAAACAGCTTGCGTTCACGCTTGGCATCGAGCTGATCCGCTTCGACATGTCGGAATACATGGAGCGCCATGCGGTCAGCCGCCTGATCGGCGCACCGCCGGGATACGTCGGTTTCGACCAGGGTGGCCTGCTCACGGAAGCGATCAGCAAGAAGCCGCACGCGGTGCTACTGCTCGATGAGATCGAGAAGGCGCATCCGGACATCTTCAACATCCTGCTGCAGGTGATGGATCACGGTACCCTCACCGACAACAACGGCCGCAAGGCGGATTTCCGCAACGTGATCATCATCATGACCACCAACGCGGGCGCCGAGTTGCTGCAGCGGCAGGTGATCGGCTTCGGCAACTCGCGCGAAGCCGGCGACGAGATGGCCGAGATCAAGCGGATGTTCACGCCGGAGTTCCGCAACCGGCTCGACACGATCATCTCGTTCAAGTCGCTCAACGAAGAGATCATCCTGCGCGTGGTCGACAAGTTCCTGATGCAGCTCGAAGACCAGCTGCATGAGAAGAAGGTCGACATCAGTTTCTCCGACAACCTGCGCAAGCACCTCGCGAAGAAGGGCTTCGACCCGGTGATGGGTGCGCGTCCGATGGCGCGGCTGATCCAGGACACGATTCGCAAGGCGCTGGCCGACGAGTTGCTGTTCGGACGCCTGGTCAACGGTGGGCGTGTCAATGTCGACGTCGACGAAGCGGGCGAGATCAAGCTTGAATTCCCGCCATCGGACAGCGGCGATGCGCCGGCCTCGCGGCGCGGCGAACCGGTGTTGTCCGAATAGCGCGCTCCACTCGGTAAAAGGGCCCGCTTGCGCGGGCCTTTTCTTTTTGCGGGGCGCGCTCGCATTGACAGCCTGCGGTGTTCAGCCGACATTCGCGCGGCGGCAAATCCATCGACGGTGTTCGAAAGGCGGATGAACAAACTCTGTTTTGCGGTCTGTGCATCCCTCGCGCTGGGCTGTGCGGCGGCGCAGACAGCCGCAGACGATCCGGTGCGCTATCTCGCCGCCACCTGTTCGAACTGCCATGGCATCACGGGTCGCAGCACGGGCGCGATTCCTAGCATCGCAGGCCTGCCAAAAAATGAGCTGGTGGAAAAGATGCACGGATTTCGCGACGGCACGCGCTCGTCGACTGTGATGCACCAGATCGCGAAGGGCTATACGGACCCGCAGATCGAACAGCTCGCGAATTTCTTCTCGAGTCGTCCCAGCCGATGAACGATTCGCCGCCGGCCGGACAAGCGCGTCGACGTACGCTCCTGAAGTTGGCGCTTGCCGGCGCAGTTGCTTCGTCGGCGACCGCGTGCGCGACCGTCGCGACCAGGAAATCCGCAGGGAGAGTCGTTGTGATCGGCGCCGGCTACGGCGGCGCCACTGCCGCGCGTTACTTGCGGCTCTGGTCGGACGACACGATCGACGTAACACTCGTCGATGCTGACCGGGAGTTCGTCTCCTGTCCGATATCCAACCTCGTGCTAGGCGGCAGCAGGACGCTCGCAGATATCACGCTCGGATACGACGGGCTGCGCAAGCGCGGCATCAACGTGGTGATCGATACGGCACTGGCGATCGACGCGCAGAAGAAGCATGTAAGTCTCGCCGGCGGCACCAAGCTGCCGTATGACCGCCTGATCGTCTCGCCCGGTGTCGATTTCGAATATGAGGCGCTCGCGGGCATCGACGATGCGGCGCGTGCTTCGGTGCTGCATGCCTGGAAGGCAGGACCGCAAACGCTGGCGCTGCGCCGGCAGCTCGAGGCGCTGCGCGACGGCGGCGTGGTCGTGATCAGCGCGCCGCTGGCCCCGTATCGCTGCCCGCCCGGTCCGTACGAACGTGCGTGTCAGATCGCCTGGTACCTGAAGCGGAACAAGCCGCGCTCCAAGGTCATCGTTCTCGACGCGAACCCCGAGCTCGTATCCAAGAAGCCGCTGTTCTCGCGCGTGTTCGCCGAGGACTACAAGGACATCATCGACTACCGGCCGCAATCGACCGTGGCCGAGGTCGACGCGAAAGGAAGGGCGCTCGTGCTCGATCTCGGCGAACGGATCGAAGGCGATGTGCTCAACCTGATCCCCCCGCAACGCGCCGCGGACATCGCGCGCGATGCCGGGCTCATCACCGCCAACAAGCGCTGGTGTGAAGTCGACTGGATGACGATGGAGTCGGTCAAGGTTCCCCAAGTCCACGTGCTGGGCGATGCCACGCTCGCTGCACCGGCGATGCCGAAATCGGGCCACATGGCGAATCAGCACGGCAAGACCGCGGCCGCGGCCATCGTCGAATTGCTGGGCGGGCGCGCGCCGCTGCCGCCGATGATGTCGAACACCTGCTATAGCTTCATCGACGATCGCAGCGCCGTGCACGTCGCGAGCATCCACCGCTACGCGGTCGAGAAAAAAACCATGGAAGTGGTGGCCGGTGCGAGCGGTATCTCGACCCAGGATCGCGCCTCGTGGGCGCTGGAGGGCACCTACGGCAACGCGTGGGCGCAGAACATCTGGGCCGACATGTTCGGCTAGCGACTGCCGGTCGAGCCGAAGCCACCTGCGCCGCGCGTGCTCGCGGCGAAATCCTCGACGACGTTCAGCTGCACCTGCACCACCGGCACGATCACCAGCTGCGCGATGCGCTCGAGCGGCTGGATCACGAACTCGGCTTTGCCGCGATTCCACGCGGAGACCATCAGCTGGCCCTGGTAGTCGGAATCGATCAGGCCGACCAGGTTGCCGAGCACGATGCCGTGCTTGTGACCGAGCCCGGAGCGCGGCAGGATCAGCGCGGCATAGCCCGGATCATCGACGTGAATCGCCAGGCCGGTCGGAACGAGGTGCGCATCGCCGGGTGCTAGCGACAGCGGCGCGTCGAGCGCCGCGCGCAGGTCGAGGCCGGCGGCACCGGCAGTCGCGTAACGCGGCAACTGATCGCGCAGGCGCGCGTCGAGAACCCGCACGTCGAGTTTCATTTCAGCGGCTGCTTCTTGCGTTGCGCCTGCGATGCAAACAGGTCGGCGACCTGTTGATTCGCCTGAGTGCGCGTGGTCGCGCTTGCGGCACGCAGATTGCGGAGCAGGATGCGTACCGCCTGCCAGAGCGCCACCACACCGAAGAACACCAGGACGACGCTGCTGTTAGAGGCGAGCCCGATCACCAGCAACACAAGCCCGATCGCGAAGAGGCCGATCGGGATCGCATTGGCCACATCGGTCTTGGCCGTCGAAGCGGCGGAACCGGAAGCCGCGCTCGGGGACGGGAACACGGTTGGAGCGGGCGTCTTGGGAACCGCCGTCGGGTTCATGGGGCCGGAAGCAGATCCAGTCGCCGCGGCGCCATGGCGCAACTTGCGTCGCTCCAACTCTTCGATGTAGGCGACGAAGTCGCCGTCCTTCGGCGCCAGATCGGGTGTGTTCACGCGCTCACCCGGCGCGCGATCTCCGCGACGATGCGGCGCGCCTGAACGAGCTTCCCGCTGCGCGGCAAAGTGGTGACGCCGGCGCCTTCGACGAGGTGCAGTTCGTTCTCATCCGCACCGAGTGCGTCCTGCGCCCGGTTGCCGACAACCAGCGGAATGCCCTTGCTCGCCAACTTGGCGCGCGCGTTTTCGATCAGGTTGTCGCTCTCGGCCGCAAAACCGACGCAGAACGGCGCGTTCGGCAACGCCGCGACGCTCGCGAGGATGTCCGGATTCTGAGTGAACTCGAGGACCGGCGCGGCACCGCGATTCTTCTTCAGCTTGGTCCGGCTGACGTTGGTCACTCGCCAGTCCGCAACCGCCGCGACCGAGACGAAGATCTGTGCGTGATCGACGTAGGCGAGGACCTCGTCGAACATCTGCTGCGCGCTCTGTACGTCGATGCGCCGCACGCCCCGCGGCGTGGCGAGGGCCGTGGGGCCCGCCACAAGCGTGACCTTGGCGCCTGCTTCGCGCGCCGCGCGCGCGACCGCGAATCCCATCTTCCCCGACGAGAGGTTGGTGATGCCGCGCACCGGATCGATCGGCTCGAACGTCGGTCCCGCCGTGATCAGTACGCGCTGGTCGCGCAGGACCTTTGGCTGGAAGAACGCGATGATGTCGTCGAGGATTTCGTGCGGCTCGAGCATGCGCCCGGCGCCGACCTCGCCGCAGGCCTGGTCGCCGGCGGCTGGGCCGAGTATTTCGACACCATCCTGACGCAGCTGGTGCACATTGCGCTGGGTGGCGGGATTGGCCCACATCTCGACGTTCATCGCGGGCACGATGAGGAGCGGGCAATTGCGTGCGACAACCGCGGTGGACAGCAAATCATCGGCAAGTCCGTGCGCGGTCTTGGCAATGAAATGCGCGGACGCTGGTGCTACGACGATCGCAGCCGCGCCGCGCGACAGTGCGATGTGCGGCATCGCGTCGGTCACCTGCGCGCCGTCGGCGTGCCATTGATCGGTGAACACGGGCTTGCCGGAAAGCGCCTGCATCGTGGTCGCAGTCACGAACTCCTGTGCTGCCTTGGTCATCACGACGGTCACTTCGGCGCCCTGGTCCTGCATGCGGCGCACGAGCTCGCAGACCTTATAGGCGGCGATGCCGCCGGTCATTCCGACCACGATCTTCTTGCCCGCGAGGTCCATGGCGGCAGAGGTTACCCGGCTTTGCGCATGCGCAACACCTCTTCGAGGATCAGCAGCGCCGCGCCACAGACGATCCCGCTGTCGGCCACGTTGAACGCCGGCCAGTGCCAGTTGCCGACGTGAAAGTCCAGGAAGTCGATGACATGACCGTAAGCCAGGCGGTCGATCACGTTGCCGAGTGCGCCGCCGAGGATCAACGCAAGCGCGATGCTGAACAACTTCTGCCGCCCGTGCCGCGTGAGCATCCAGACGATGAAGGCGGATGCGCCGATGCCGATCAGCGTGAACAGCAATCCCTGCCAACCCGACGCCGCCGAGAGAAATGAGAAGGCGGCGCCCTTGTTGTAGGTCAGAACGAGATTGAAGAACCCGGTGACCGGCAGGCTGTCGCCGAAGCTGAACGCGCGCTGGATCGCGATCTTGGTCGTCTGGTCGAGTGCGATCACGATCGCGGAAATGAGCAGCCACGGCGCGACGTCGCGCCAGCGTGAGGCGACGCGGACTTCGGACGCCATCACGCCACTCCGCGCGGCTCGCCGCCACCGAACAGGTTGTCGATGCAGCGTCCGCACAGCGTCGGGTGCTCGGTGTCGCGGCCGACGTCCGGGCGCCAGTGCCAGCAGCGGTCGCACTTGTGGTGCGGGCTCGCGGTCACCTCGATCCGTTCGCTCTCTGCACCGGGCGCCGCGTGCAGCGTCGCCCGGCTGGTGATCGTCACGAAGCGCAACTCGTCGCCAAGCGTCGCGAGGAGGGCGTGGCGCTCGCCATGCAGGTACAGGTCGACCTCGGCTTGCAGCGACGAGCCAACCTTGCCGGCTTCGCGCTTTTCCTCGATCTGCTTGAGCACTTCGGCGCGGATCGCGCGGATGCTCGACCACTTGACGAGCAGCGCCTCGTGGCCTGGCACTGGAGGCAGTTCGTGATAGGTCTCGCTGAAGATCGACGTCGCGGCCTCCGGGCTGGCCGGGCGTTGGAAGACCTTGTGCGCCTCCTCGCTGGTGAACGAGAGGAAGGGTGCCATCAGGCGCAGCAGGCTCGATGTGATGTGCCACAGCGCCGTCTGCGCCGACCGGCGCGCGTGCGATCCGGGCGCGGTGGTGTAGAGGCGGTCCTTCAACACGTCGAGATAGAACGCGCTCAGGTCCTCTGAGCAGAAGGTCTGCAGCCGCGCAACCACCGGATGGAACTCGTACTTCTCGTAGCTCGCCAGCGCTTCGCCCTGGACCTGAGCCGTCAGCGCGATGGCATAGCGGTCGAGCTCCAGCAGCGACTCGATCGGCACCGCGTCGCGCGCCGGATCGAAGTCGCTGGTGTTGGCGAGCAGGAACCGCAGCGTATTGCGAATACGCCGGTAGCTTTCGACGACGCGCTTCAGGATCTCGTCGCCGATGTACATCTCGCCTGAATAGTCGGCCGAAGCGACCCACAGACGCATGATCTCGGCGCCCATTTTGTCCGCGAGTTCGCGCGGATCGATGCCGTTGCCGAGGCTCTTGCTCATCTTGCGCCCCTGCGAATCGACGACGAAGCCGTGCGTCAGCAATGCCTTGTACGGAGCGCGTCCGTCGATGCCGGCACCAATCAGCAGTGACGAGTGGAACCAGCCGCGGTGCTGGTCGGACCCCTCGAGATAGAGATCGGCGGGGTAGGCGAGATCAGCCGCATGTGAGCCGCGCATCACGGTGCGATGGGTCGATCCGGAGTCGAACCAGACGTCCAGGATGTCGTTGATCTTCGTGTACTGCTGCGCTTCATCCGGTGGCAGGAAATCCTCGACGCTGGCGCGGCTCCACGCTTCGATCCCGCCCGCTTCGACCTTCTTCGCCACGGCTTCGAGCAGCTCCAGCGTGCGTGGATGCAGCACGTTGGTTTCCTTGTGCAGGAAAAATGGCAGCGGCACGCCCCAGTTGCGCTGGCGCGAGATGCACCAGTCGGGCCGGTTGGCGATCATCCCGTGCAGGCGCGCCTTGCCCCAGCTCGGATAAAAAGCCGTGGCGTCGATTGCACGCAGCGCCGTCTGGCGTAGCGTCTCGCCGACGGTCTCGGTTTGCAGCACGCCCTTGGTTTCGCCGGTCGCGCCGTCCATGCGGACGAACCACTGCGACGCGGCGCGATAGATCAGCGGCGTCTTGTGGCGCCAGCAGTGCATGTAGCTGTGCTCCTGCGTGCCGGCATGCAGAAGGCGGTCGGCTACGCGAAGCGCGTCGACGATCTTCGCGTTGGCGTCCCAGATCTTCATCCCGCCGAACAGCGGCAGGTCGCGGGCATAGAAGCCATCGCCGCCGACCGGATTGAGGATCTGGTCGTTGGTCATGCCATACGACTTGCACGAGTCGAAGTCCTCGACGCCGTACGCCGGCGACGAGTGCACGATCCCGGTTCCCGCATCCGCAGTGACATAGGTGCCGAGGTAAACGGGCGCATAGCGCGCGTACCCGCGGTCCAGCGACGCAAGCGGATGTTCGAAGCGGATCAACTCGAGCGCGCGGCCCAACGCAGTACCGACCGCCTTGCCCTTGAGGCCGTAACGCTCGAGGCACGACTGCACAAGCGAGTCGGCCAGCACCAGCATGCGATCGCCGCAATCGACCAAGGCATACGCGAAGTCGGGGTGGAAGTTGAGCGCCTGGTTGGCCGGAAGCGTCCACGGCGTGGTCGTCCAGATCACCGTGAAGGTCGGCTTCTTCAACGCCGATACGCCGAACGCGGCCGCGAGTTTGTCGTTGTCTTCGGCGGCGAGCGCGAAAGCAACGTCGACAACGGGCGACTTCTTGTTCAGGTATTCGACCTCGGCTTCGGCGAGCGCCGAATTGCAGTCGAAGCACCAGTTGACCGGTTTCAGTCCGCGATAGACGAACCCGCGTTCGATCATCCGTCCGAGCGTACGGATTTCATCCGCCTCGGTGCGGAACGTCATCGTCTTGTACGGATTGTCCCAATCGCCCAGCACCCCGAGCCGCTTGAACCCCTTCATCTGCAGCGCGATCTGCTCGGTCGCATGCGCGCGCGCCTTTTCCTGCACCTCGGCGCGCGGCAGGTTCTTGCCGAACTTCTTCTCGATATGGATCTCGATCGGCATGCCGTGGCAATCCCAGCCGGGCACGTACACCGCGTTGAAGCCCGCGAACGAACGCGCCTTGACCACCATGTCCTTGAGGATCTTGTTGACGGCGGTGCCAAGATGGATCTCCGCGTTGGCGTAGGGCGGGCCGTCGTGCAGGATGAATTTCGGTGCACCCGTGCGCGCCTTGCGGATTGCCTGGTAGACGCGCTTGTCCTCCCACTCCTTCACCCATTGCGGCTCGCGCTTGGGCAGGTCGCCACGCATCGGAAACGGCGTGTCGGGCAGGTTGAGCGGGTACTTCTTGGTCGCCGGATCGGCGGGAGGTTTCTTGTCGGCGTCAGCCATGGCTCGGTCCCCTCGGACTCTTCGAGTCAAGTTGGAAGGATGGTTGTCAGTTCGCTGCCGCGCTGCCAAACAGGGCGCGCGCTTGCGCAGCATCGTTGCGGATTGCCTCGGTCAATTGATCCAGTGTCCCGTATTTCTCCTCGTCACGCAGTCGTTGCACGAATTCGACCCGCACCATCCGTCCATATATAGACGCAGCGAAGTCGAACAAGTGGACTTCGAGCAGCCAGCGGCCCGATTCTTCGATGGTCGGGCGCAGCCCGACACTGGCCACTCCTGGCCACGTCTTCTCGTCGATGCCGAACACGCGTACCGCGAACACGCCGTGTACGGCAGGACGCTTGTGCGCGATACGCAGGTTCAAGGTCGGAAAGCCGATGGTGCGGCCGAGTTTCGCCCCGTGCAGCACCCGCCCGGTGATCGAATACGGACGGCCTAGCAAGCGCTCGGCGCGGGCCAGGTCTCCGGCGAGCAGGGCGGCGCGCACCGCCGAGCTTGAAACCCGCTCGCCGTCGACGGTCACGGTCGCAATCTGCCCAACCTCATAGCCGCATGCGGGAGCCCGCGCGCGCAGCAGCGCGACATCGCCGGCGCGTTTGCTGCCGAAACGAAAGTCATCGCCGACCGCGAGCCAGCGCGCCTCGCAACCGGCAACGAGGACTGTATCGATGAATGTCTCGGCGCTCATCGAGGCGAAGCGCCGGTTGAAGTGCATCACGAACACCCGCTCGATTCCGCACGCTTCGAGCGCCGCAATCTTGTCGCGCAAGTTGGCGACCCGGGCCGGCGCGTCGTGGGGCGTGAAGAACTCGCGTGGATGCGGCTCGAATGTCATCACTGCGGGCGAAAGGGAGCGTGCGCGCGCAGCGGCAACCACCTGCTGAAGCAGTGCCTGGTGCCCGCGATGCACGCCATCGAAGTTGCCGATGGTGAGTGCGCACGGAACGCGCTCTGAAACGGGCGGAATGCCGCGAAAGATCTTCATCGGGACCGAACCAAATGCTCGCGGCGATTAT
>Ga0335076_10008471_pt1 | contig 10382 bp, 8 predicted proteins | sample Lox_Sample_25_FD_206717 | JGI IMG/M metagenome (GOLD analysis project Ga0335076, IMG submission 206717) | Soil microbial communities from Loxahatchee National Wildlife Refuge, Florida, United States - Lox_Sample_2.5 | ecosystem: Environmental > Terrestrial > Soil > Wetlands | place: USA: Florida...
CTATTGAGCCGCACAGTTCGCCCTGCGAGACTTGACGGCGTAGAGAAGCATTATGGCCGCAGCCATCATACTCACGCTCTCCGTGTTGGCGCTCTTGCAGTTCGCCATCAGCCAGTGGCGTTTGATTTGGCTAACCACCGCGAACCAGCCGCTTTCCGAGAACTTGCGGGCGGCCACCGGCCTGGACGGCTCCTCGATCGGCGCCAATGACTTCGCCACGCTCATCGGGCTGTGCGATGAACTCTCGCCCAGCATTCGGGAAGGTACGCCGTGGCTGCGGGAAGTGTCCTGCTACTACAGCCTGATGACCAACGTGCGGCGCGTGTTTGGCGCGCTCCTGCCGGGCTTGGGCGCCTGGACGTCCGCAGAGATGAAAATCTGCGCGCGGTTTGTGGCCGTGGTGCTGGATCAAAATCTGGCCCTAGACCTAGACCGCCGCGCTGCGGTCCGTCCGATTTAACAGCCGCAAAACCAACCGGCATCCCCGACCAAACGCGATCGCCAGCCGGCCGAGATGTGCCGCGAGCGGATAGCGCGTCGGCGCGCGACTATTCGTGGCGCAGCGCGACGATGGGATCGACCTGGGTGGCGCGCCGAGCTGGAACATAGCAGGCCAGAACGGCGACGGCCAGCAACACAGCTGCCGCGGCGAGGTAAGTCGCCGGGTCGCTCGCGGCAACGCGGTATAACAGATGCGAAAAACTGGATAGCAGGCGGGTGAGTGCCAGCGCGACGACTACGCCGATAGCCAGCCCCGCGAGCGCCAGCCGCACGCCTTGACCGATGATCATTCCCAGGATGTTTCGCTTTATCGCGCCAAGCGCTATGCGCACGCCAATCTCGTTGACGCGCTGCATAACGGAATAAGAGATGACCCCGTAGATCCCAATGGAGGCCAGCAGAAACGCCAACCCGGCAAATGCCGCCAAGAGCAGCATAGGGAAGCGCTGCGCGGACATGGATTGCGAAACGAACTCCCGCATAGTTTGCACCGCATAAACGGGCTGATCGCTGGAAACCTCGTAGACGGCGGCCTTGATTGCGGGTAGAATCGCGGCGGCTGCGAGTGGCGTGCGCAGCACGATCGTTTGGTACGGATAATTCACCAGCACCCACTTATCCGGGTCCTGGTAAATCGGGAAGTACGCCTGATTTTGCGGAACGGAATTGGGCTCGTCCATTTGCCACTGCTTGACGTGGCCCACGACGCCGACAATGCGGCAAGGGCCGACGGGCGAGAATCCCGCGGACATGGTTTGGGCCAACGGGTCGCGGTCTGGGAAGAAGTTGTGAGCCAAGACGCTGTCAATCACGATGACGCAGGGCGAGGCGACGGAGTCCTGCAACGTGAAGAAGCGGCCGCGGAGCAAGGGGATGTGTATAGCGCGTAGGTAATCGGGACCGGTGAGGGCCATAACCACCCGCGGCGCGGCTTGTAGCGAGTCGGGCTTTTGCGAGTTGATCCAGAAGGGCATCGTTCCGCCCTGGCCGCTGAGGGGAACATCGTCGGTAAAGTCCGCCGCTTGCACGCCCGGAATCTGGCGGATGCGCTCGATCAATTGTTGGTAGGCCGTTCTGGCGCTGGCAGCAGTTTTCATCAGGGACGAAGAAACGCCCACCCGGAAGGTGATGAGGTGCTGCGCGTCGAAGCCCGGATCGACATTCAGCAGACGCTCCATCGTACGAAACAACAGGCCCGCACCGACCAGCAGCACCAGGGTTAACGCCATCTGTGCGATGACTAGAGCGCTCTGCGCGCGATGGTGGCCTGCGGTCGAGCCGCGGCCGCCCTCTTTCAACGAGATTTGCAGGTCGCTTTTCCAGCTTTTGAAGGCTGGAGCGAGGCCAAAAAGAATCCCGACGGCCAGGGACGCCAGGAGAGTGAACAAGAGGACGGGAGCATTGACGTGGACGTCTTGACTGCGCGGCAAACTAATGGGCACGGCAGCAAGGATCGAACGCATCAGGGAAGCGGCGAGCAATACGCCTAAACCGCCGCCCAACAAAGAGAGCAGCACGCTTTCGGTCAAGAGCTGGCGCAACAAACGCGCAGGATTAGCTCCCAGCGCGGAACGAACGGCGAACTCCCGCGCGCGCGCCGCCGAGCGTGCCAGCAGCAGGTTGGCAACATTCGCGCAGGCAATCAGCAGGACCAGGCCCACCGCCCCAAACAGCAGCAGCAGGGTTTTGCTAACGTCTCCGACGATAACTTGCTTGAGAGGCTCGAGGTAGACACCCAGATCGCGATTGGCGTCGGGGTACAGCTGGTCAAGCCCATTCTGGAGAGTATTCATTTCCGCTTGTGCCTGCTCCAGAGTTGCGGCGGGCGCCAGGCGGCCGATGCAGAAAATGCCTTCGTGCGCGGCGCGATCGTCGAGGATGAGGGGGTTGGCCTGAGCAAGAGGAGTGTAAAGGTCGACGCGTTGCGGGCCGAAGCTGAAGCCGGCCCGCGCCACTCCGACGATGGTGTGGTTTACGCCGTCAAGGGTCACGGTTTGGCCAAGGACGGCAGGGCTCGCGGCAAAGCGGTCTCGCCAGAGCTGTTCGCTGAGGATGGCAACCGGGTTTCCGCCGCGTTGGTCTTCCCGCGAAGAGAATGCGCGGCCGAGGATCAAGTCCGCTCCCAGGGTGGCGAAGAAATCGGAAGAGACAGCCCGGCGATGGAGATGTTCAGGAGCACCGGGAGCGGTGAGGTCCACTTCCTCATCGAGGCCCGCAGCCATTTGCTGGAAGGAGCGGGTCGAGCGTTGCCAGTCCTGGAAGTTCGGGTAAGAAATCCAGACGCGGGGAAAGCGTGGATTGTTTTCCCAGACCATCACGAGACGGTCGGGCTGGAGATACGAAAGCGGGGCCAGTAAGACGCCATGGACGATGCTGAAGATGGCGGTGTTGGCGCCGATGCCGAGAGCGAGGGTAAGAACCGCAACGAGAGCGAAGCCGGGATTTTTGCGGAGCAGCCGCAAGCCGTACTGAACGTCCTGCAAGGTCGTTCCCAGAGCGGAGATGGCGTTCATGGACGGGTCGTCCCTTTCTGGTGGGCCCGTTGGCGTGTTACCCGGGAGGCTCCCGTCTGGCTTTGATCCGAGCAGATCGGGTTAGCGTTGCCAGAACTTCATGACGGCGGCGTAGTCGAGGTCTTCCTTGGCGGCGGCTTTGACCGCCGAGTAGGTGGAGAAAGCGGCGGCGCCGGCGGGGAGCGGCACGCCGATTTCCTTAGCCAGGTCGAGGGCGAGGCCTATATCCTTGTGCATGAGGCGCAGGGGGAAGCTGGGCGGATACTCGCCTTTGAGGAGAAAAGGGGCTTTGACGTCGAGGACGGCGGCGCGGGCCATGCTGGATTGCAGGACTTCGACGAGTTTTTCGCCAGCAAGGCCGGCAGTGGTTACCAGGGCGAGGGCTTCGGCGAGGGCGTCCACTTCCAGGGCGAGGATGAGGTTCATGGCCAGCTTAATGGTTTGGCCGGCGCCATTGGGGCCGAGGTGAAACCAGCGCTTGCCCATGACGCTGATGACCGGTTCCGCGGCTTTTAGTGCGGCGGCTTCGCCACCCACCATAAAGACGAGTTCGCCTTTTTCGGCGCCCCAGGTGCCGCCGGTGACGGGGGCGTCCAGGAAGGCGATTTGGCGCTCGCTGCAGGCTGAGGCGATCCTGCGAGCGAGGGCTGGCGAGACGGTGCTGGAGTCCATGTAAAGGGAGCGGGAGCGAAGCGCGGCGAGGGCGCCGCCAGTTGAGCCGGGATGACCCCAGAGAACATCTTCGAGGGCGGGCGGATCGCTGACGATGGTGATGAGCATGTCGCAGGCAGCGGCGACTTCCTGCGGTGAGGCGGCGCGCTTAGCGCCTGCGGCGACGAGGGAGTCGGCACGGGAAGCGCTGCGGTTCCAGACGGTCAGAGAATAGCCGGCTTTGAGCAGGTTGTGGCCCATGGGACGGCCCATCAAGCCGAGTCCAATGAGGCCGATGTGCGCGCCGGGAGCGAGGGATTTACTGGGGCCAACAGAGGCTCCGGGGCCGATGGTTACGCCGGGGCCAATGTTGGTATTGGGGGAATCGGGGCTCACAAATGCCTCCTGTAGGTGGTGTTGGAGTGGGCCGGCAGCCAGAGCCAGAGACGGAGGCGGCCGACGCGTTGATTGTAGCCGAAGTGACGCGGGGAGGCGGAAACGGTGTGCGAGGAGCTTCAGGCGGTTTTGGGGCGGTTGCGCAGAGGAAGGATGCCGGGTGCGCCGCCGGTGCGATTTGCGGGGCTGGCGGCTCTATCCTCGGATGCGGAGGCCGGAGCAGGGGAAGGGGGTACGGAAGCGGCGGCGGGAGCAGTAACCTCGGCCGCTTCCTCGCGCTTTTCGTCGAGCCGGACGATGTATTGATAGGGAATTTCCCACCGGAAATGCTTCTGCTGGCCCTTTTGCTCGAAGTGCTGTTCGAGAAAGATGGAGCGACCGGAATCGGCGACGAACGTGCCGGAAGCGGGCAGGAGGATATCACCGGCGCGGTATTGCACCTCAACTTTGCGCCCAAGAAACGCAGAGTAACGCGCCATGATTGCCCTTAGTGTCGTTAGCCGCTGGTAACAGCGTCAATGGTACGGAAGGACTCCCCCGCGCGGAATGTGGAAAAACTGAGGAATGGTTGTGAATTGTCCTCTGCGATGAGGTATAGGAGGCGTGTCGCTTGAAGATGAGCGCGGTGGTGTGGCCGTGGGAGAAGCAAGGTGCTCGGCGCGGCGGCGGAGTCAGCGGCGCGAGCAACGTCAGCGGCAGTCAAGCGTAACCGCGTGGTTGCTGAACAGCGGGAGGGCATCCGAGCGGAGATAGGCTTTGGCCTGGTCGTCAGCTTTCAGGTAGGCGTCCCAGAAGGCGAGGGCGGCGCTATTGGTGTAGGCGAGGATCATTTCGCCCTGCGCGGCACGGCCCGGCAAGAGGGTCCGCGCGCTGATAAAAGACATGTGATTCGCGCCGGAAATGAAGACGTGATATTTGTCACCGGGTTGGCTGCGTTCAAAGGGGATTTTCTTCCAGTCCGGCCCCTGGCCGTTCGCGGCTTTGTCGAGCGAGCCGGTCATGCTGAGGAGGGGAAGAGCGACGTGATCCCAGGAATGATCGGTGAGACCAAATTCGCCGGGGCCCTGCGGGGAAAGAAGCAGGACGGCGCGGACGCGTGGATCGGCGAAATTGGTGGCCGGGTGGCCGGGGAGATCCACGAGAGCGCCGGCGATGGCGTCGGCGGTGAACGCACCCATCGAATGACCGCCGACACCGACGTGCTGGATATCGAGTTTGCCGGCCAGCGCGGGGAGTTGCGTTTGCAGCGCGGGCAAGGAGTCGAGAAGAAAGCGGATGTCCGCAGGGCGGCTTTCCCAGAACTTAGGTTCTTTGAGCGCGTCGCGGACGCCACTGAGCAGATTCACGCCCGATTCGCCGGAATCGCGGCGTTGTGAAATGGCGTCGTCGTGCGTGGGCTGAAGAGTGACGTAACCGTAGGCCGCCCAGTGGCGGGTCAATGCATCGCAGCAATTCTGCGAACCGCCGGCGCCATGGGAAAAGATGATGACGGGAAACGGGCCGGCGGCAGTGGGATAGAAAACGCGGAGGTGCAGATCCTTGTTGCGTTTCGCGTCGTGCAGCACGATGTCAGGCACTTCGGAGAGGGCCAAGGGACCATCGGCGAGTTTGTAGCCGGCGGCAACGGCGGGTGCGGGAAGAGATCCTCCGGGGAGCGCCGCTGGAGCGGGCGGCGGGTTGCGCAGCGAACCCCGCGGCGCAGAGAAACCGCCCGCCGGTTGCCGCGTAATCACATAAGCGGTGAGGACGCCCAACCCGAGAGTGATGATGGTATTGGAGATGCGACGGGCGACGCGGCGGCGACGGAAATAGTCCCGCGGGAGCGAAGGAAAGAAGTGGTGATGGCGCGTAGAGACAGGCATACGGAATTACCGGACTGCTGAAGAACGCTGGACGGGGTGAGTAAACCCAAGCCGCACCAGGAAGTTGCTGGACGTTTTTCGGAAGCTGGGCCGAGACGGGGAAGGCGATGCCTTCCGCGAGCTGTGCGCAAACCGCGACATGAAGCTCCCTTAGGCGAAGAGAAACGCGTTTTGAATCCAGGCTGGGAGAAACTCAGCGGCATACCGGCTGAGATCCATGAGGACCGGGGAACACTAGTGTAACAAAGAAAGCGGGCGCTGTGCCGCAACGCAATATTTGCGGAGGTAGCCGGCGAGGGAGAGCTTACGCGCGGTGTTTTGCGAGCTCATGTAGCGAATCGTGCCGAAGATCGGGCGTTCCGGGCCCCAGGGGCGGTCGCGGCCATCGAGAGAGTACTTGTTGTTGAGATGGATGAGCGCGGCGAGGGCTTCACGGGGTGTGGGCGACCATTCGAGGATTTTTTTGCCCCAGAGCATGCGGAGGTAGTTGTGGATGCGGCCCTCGCGAAGGAGCTGGGTTTGCGCGGCGTTCCAGAGCTCGTCGTGAGTCGCGGCGGATTCGAGTTGCGCAAGCGAATAGAGATAGGGGCGCTCGTCGCGTTCGTGTTTCTTGAGGGTTTGTTGCGCCCAGGCGGGGAGGGACTCGAAGCGGTCGTACTCGGGGCGTTGCGTGCAGAAGACGTAGCCGAGTTCGCGCCAGGTGACGACCTCGTCGAGAAAAGCTTCAGAACTGGCGGTCATGTTCCACCAGCCTTCGCGCGCGCCGGTGGCGCGCAGGGCCAGCTTGCCGGGTTCCCATTTTTCGCGGCGGGCCAGCGCGGCGAAGATTTCGTGGACGGAAAGATGGCCGAAGTGAAGATAGGGAGAAAGACCGCTGGCGGCGTCGGAGTCGGGCTCGTTGCGTTGTTCGCCGTACCGGGAGAGCTTGGATTTGAGGAAAAAGTCGAGATGTTCGCGTGCGCGGGCGTGGCCGCCGCGGGTGTCGGCGGGCGAGACCGTGTGGTCGATGGGCAGGGCGGCGAGCGCGGTGGGATCCCCGGAGAGGAGAGCGGCGGTAGCCTGGGGCCAGCGCGTGGCGACATCCTGCGGCGTCGCGGCTCGTGGCAAAGCGTGTGCCAGCGGGTCGGCGGAAGGCGATTCCATGAGATGAGCGGGCAATGTTTTCTGGAGAAAACGGCGGAAGGCGTACGCGGTGGCAAAGGCCTGGGGCGCGGCGCGTAACGGCAAAAGGCCATTGGAATCGACGGCTTCGAGGCGGACGGTCAGCTGCGCCGCAGCGGCGGCGAGCATGTCTGGAAGAAAGAAACAGGGATATTCGTCGGTGATTACTACGGCGGCTTGCGCGGCAAGCGCGGCGAGCAGGCCGGAGCCGGCGCCCGGGGAGGGTTCGACGTAAGGATAGTAGGCGACGCCGCGCGAGGCGCACAGCTGCGCGTTATGGTGCAGGCCGTCGAGGAGGAAGTGGTGGAGGCGATCGCTGGCCCAAGGGTAGCCGCAGCGCAAGGCTTCGAGGATGAGCAAGGACTTGCGCAATTCGCGGGCGTGCTCGAGCGCGCGGTCGAGAGCGAAGTTGTAAGCGAGGCGGCGGTTGGCAGTCATCCAGTACAGTACGTAGCGGCCGGCGGGCTGCAGCGGGCGGCTATTGCAGTTGCGAATGCGAATGGGTGGGACGGATGCCAGGAAGCCTCCTAAGAAAAGACTCGAGAGCGCGAATGCGGACCAACGCCGTCACCTTCAGAATATAAGAGGCTACGCGACGCCTCAAAACGTGCGCCCAACCTTGACTTTTCCCGGCGGCAGGCTATTGTCGGCGTTCCGCTTCTTATGCGGACTTCGGGAGCGAGCCAATGTTGCGAAGATTCTTTGGACGAAGCGCCTTGGGTCTACTGTGCGGGGGATGGTTGCTGGTCGTGCCGGCTGGGGGCCAGGGGCAGAAAGCGGCGAGCAAGTCCTATGTCCTGAAAGCCGCACGCATGTTCGACGGTAAAAGCGACGCGCTGACGAAGCCTGGCCTGGTCGTGGTGACCGACGGAAAAATCGCCGGCGTGGGTTCGGGCGCGAGCATTCCGCCGGGAGCGGAAGTGCTTGACCTGGGAGACGCGACGTTGCTGCCGGGCTTTATCGATGCGCATACGCACCTGACCATTATGTACAGCGACGACTACAAGCAGGCGGCGCTGGACGTGTTGCAGAAGACGGTGGCGGAACGCGCAATCGATGCCACGGCGAACGCCCGGGTAACGCTGATGGCGGGAATTACGACGGTGCGCGACGTGGGGTCGTCGGAGTATCTCGACGTGGGTCTGCGCAACGCGATCCGCGACCGCGTCGTGCCGGGGCCGCGAATGCTGGTGACGGTACACGCGCTGGGCGCGACGGGCGGGCATTGCGACGAGGAGGGCGGGTTTCGCGAAGGCATCTTTGGGCACGAGTCCGGACCGCTGGAGGGCGTGATCAATGGACCGGAACAAGCGCGCTACGCGGTGCGGCTGGACCACAAGTACGGTGCGGACATGATCAAAGTATGCGCGACCGGCGGCGTCCTTTCGCTGGCGGATGACGTGGACACGCCGCAACTGACGCAGGAGGAGTTGAACGCCATCGTGGACGAAGCGCACGCGCTGCACCGCAAGACCGCGGCCCATGCGCACGGCGCGGAAGGGGCCAAGCGCGCGATTCGCGCGGGAATTGATTCGATCGAGCACGGAACGTTTCTGGACGACGAAGCGCTGGAGATGATGAAGCAGCGCGGTACGTTCCTGGTACCGACATTGATGGCGCCGCAGGGCCTGATCGAGCAGATTGACAAGGGGTTATACATTCCGCCGCCGATCCTGGCTAAAGCACAGGCGGCGATCGCCGCGGTGCACCAAACCTTTCAGAAGGCGCTGGCCAAGGGCGTCAAGATCGGTTTGGGCACGGACGCCGGCGTTTACCCGCACGGCCGCAACACGGAAGAATTTCACCAGATGGTGGACCTAGGCATGAAACCAATCGCTGCGCTCAAAGCAGGGACGTCGGCGGACGCGGAACTGCTGGGAATCGCCAATAAGGTTGGGACGCTGGAACCGGGCAAGCTGGCGGACGTGGTGGCGGTTCCCGGTGATCCAGTGGAGAATATCCGGCAGACGGAACACGCCTTTTTCGTGATGAAAGAGGGCGTAATTTACAAGCATGAGCGCGCCGCAGCGCATTGAGAATTGCCGAACTGACAGCTGGAGTTGGCGTTAGGAACTTCTGCTGGGCGGAGCGTGGAGCGAGGCGTTATGGAAAATCTGACGGAGATTGTGGCGAGGGATTTTGCCAGCTATTACGAATACATCGGGGCGCAGGTACACAGATGGGCGGACCCGCTGACGCAGGAACAATTTTGGGAGAACCCTTACGGCTACGGCAACAGCGCCGGGCACCTGGTGCTGCACCTGACCGGCAACCTGAGTTACTACATTGGCGCGCGCGTGGCCGAGACGGGCTACGTCCGCCATCGCGACCGCGAGTTTACCGAGGTGGAGAAACTCGATAAGGGCGCGGTTCTGCGCGCTTTCGATGAAACCATTGCGATGGTCGTGGCGACGATACGAAAGCAGCGGGAAGAAGACTGGCTGGCGCCCTATTCCGCGGAGCGGGAGCCGGAGGCGCAGGAACGATTCATGATTTTCTTGCGCTGCGCCGGGCATGCATACCATCACGTCGGACAACTGGTGCTACTGAACAAGGAGTTCGCGAAAAGACTAGCGGCGGAGGCTGGCGAAGCGCGGAAGATCGCGCGTGTGGAAATTCAGGCCGACTAGCTCTTCATTTTTTGCCCACGGAGGGATGTATGCGAAACGTGTCGATGGCCGCCGCGGCCGTGGTTTGCTGGTTGGCCTGCGGAGTTGCAGCGGGTCAGCAAACGGCTCCCCCCGCGGGTGCACTGGCCGGCGCGCCGACGATTGACCAGTCGCTGGAGATGAAGAGCGCCAGCGGGCCGCAGATTTCGCCGGACGGCAAGCGCGTGGTGTACGAAGTGTCGCGCACGAATTGGGAAGACAATGCGTTTGAGCGCGATTTGTGGATTGTGGATGTGGCGACGGGCGAAGCGCGCCAACTGACGGCGTCGAAAAAGTCCAGTTCAAATGCGGCGTGGTCGCCGGACGGCAAGTGGATTGCGTTTCTCTCGGACCGCCCCGGACAGATTTCTGGAAGCCCTGCGGACAAGCGCCAGATTTACTTGATGGCGGCGGAGGGCGGCGAAGCACGCCAGCTCACGAAGGTGGAAAAGGGTGTAAACGATTTCGCGTGGTCGAAGGATGCCAAGCGGATCGCTTTCTCCGCGGAGGATCCCGAATCCAAGGCGATGAAAGACCGCAAAGAGAAGTATGGCGACTACGACGTGGTGCATGGCGACTACACCATGGTGCATTTGTGGACGATTGATCTGCCTGGCGAGGAGAGCGCGACGGTTCCCGAGCCCAAGCGT
>Ga0335076_10008472_pt1 | contig 10381 bp, 10 predicted proteins | sample Lox_Sample_25_FD_206717 | JGI IMG/M metagenome (GOLD analysis project Ga0335076, IMG submission 206717) | Soil microbial communities from Loxahatchee National Wildlife Refuge, Florida, United States - Lox_Sample_2.5 | ecosystem: Environmental > Terrestrial > Soil > Wetlands | place: USA...
TCTCGAAATGCAGGCCTTCCTGGAAATGCTGTCCAGGTCAATGGATTGATGAAGATTCTGATCCATATATAGTTTTCCGGCAACAATTTTTCTATAAACCGAAGGTGTAATGTTCATCAGTATAATTTATTTGATCAGTAAAATCTCTGTAATCCGTGTAACCAAATTTAGTTATTGATTTTCAATAATACCGCATAGAGTTCTCTGGCATAGTTTTAGGAGGAGGTTTAGGCTGGGAATAGGAACCAGACATAGACAAATATTCCCCAGGAATAAATTTTTTACTGATGCAATTGCTATTTAATAAAAATTAAAAACAATCCCAATGATCAGTGTAATCATTCCTGCATTAAACGAGCAGAAAACCATCCGCAAGGTCATCCGCCAGGCCAAAAGGAATCCCTTGGTTTCTGAAATTATTGTAGTGGATGACCGATCAATGGACAATACTGTTTCTGAAGCCCGCAAAGAAAATGTAAAGATTATCACCAGCACCCAGCTCGGCAAAGGCGAGTCCATGCGAGAGGGAATGATGCTGGCAGAAAACGAAATTCTTGTTTTCCTCGACGCAGATATCCCAAATTATTCTGAGGATATTATTGATAAACTTGCACAACCCCTTATCGATGATAAGGCTGATTTTGTAAAATCCTATTTTGAAAGACAGGCCGGTCGGGTAACAGAAATACTGGTCAAACCCCTGCTCAGCTTTTTTTTCCCTCATCTGCTCAAATTCAGGCAGCCCCTCAGTGGGATGATTGCAGGAAAGAAATCATTCTTTCAAAAAGTTGAATTTGAAAATGATTATGGAGTGGATATCGGCTTGCTCATTGATATGGACAAGGTGAAGGCACGGATCATAGAAGTTTGTATTGGCGAGATTGAAAATGATATGCAACCCCTGCAGGCTTTGGGAAGAATGGCAAGGCAGGTAGCACAGGCTATATTCAAACGGGTAAATATTTTCCATAGCCCGTTACAGGAAGAATCCAAAGTAATGTCCAGGACTATGCAGAACCAGTTTGAATTTGCATTGAAAGAATTGATAAAGCAGCCAAAGAAAATGATTGTGTTTGATATGGATAATACTTTGCTGCGTGGCAGCTTTATCCAGACAGCCGCAACAAAATTCGGATTCCGGAAAGAGCTGGATGCTATTATTACTACGCAGAAAAATGATTATATGCGAACCCTGCAGATTGCCCGTCTCCTGGAAGGAAGAACATTTGCAGAACTTATCCAGGTGGTGGAATCAATTCCCCTGATTGGAGACGCACTACATGTGGTTCGGGAATTGCAGCTGCGTGGCTATATCTGTGGCATCATCAGTGACAGTTATCATTGTATCACCAATCATGTAAAAAATTTATTGGGGCTTGATTTTGCCTTAGGAAATGAACTGGAATTCAAAAAAAGTATTGTTACAGGTGAAGTCAGTGTGCCCTCTCAATTTTTTAAGGTCTCAACCAGTTTATGTATACATGATCAATGCAAATCCAACATGTTATTGCATATTCTCGACCGTTTCGGTATTGATTCGGGTAATACTGTTGCAGTTGGTGACGGAGAAAATGATATTTGCATGATAAAGCTTGCGGGGACAGGAATTTCATTCAATTCAACCAGTTCCCGGACAGACAAGGCCGCTGATCATGTATTCAAGGACGGCTCCCTAAAGCCCGTGTTGGACGTAGCTGAATAAGCAGCGCAGAAATTTCTACAAAAAAGGTCAACCTGATTCTTCTTCAGTAGCAACCTGGTTAGTAAAAATAATTTCCACAAACCTTGCTTATCCAAAAGAAATAATAACTTAGCCATTATTATACACTATCTAAAATTGTCATTGCCATGAGTACTTCACGAAGAGATTTTCTTAAAACCAGCGCTTTTTCGCTGGCAGCGACCGGTTTGCTATCTGAAAAGTTGTTCGCATCGAACGCTCCACAAATCATATTGGGCATACAATTGTATTCAGTCAGAGATGCAATGAGTAAAGACGCTGCCGGTACACTTAAACAAATAGCAAATATTGGTTATGGTTATGTAGAACACGCCAATTATAGCAGGGACCGCAAATTTTATCATTATTCGGCGGCAGATTTTAAAAAGCTGCTTGATGACCTGGGATTGAAAATGCTCAGCGGCCATACCCAGTTGGTGAAAAAACATTGGGATGCTGCAAAAAATGATTTTACAGACGAGTGGAAATATACGGTTGACGATGCGGCCACAGCCGGACAACGTTACGTTATCAGTCCCTGGCTCGATGAAAGCCTTCGTACGAATTTTAGCGATTTCAAGCAGTTTATGGATATTTTCAACAAGAGTGGTGAATTATGTAAAAAATCCGGTATGCAATTCGGATATCATAACCATGATTTTGAATTCAACACTGTGTTGGAAGGAAAAAAGCTCTACGATCTCATCCTCGATAATACAGATCCCACCCTGGTAATCCAGCAACTGGATATCGGCAACCTGTATAACGGAGGTGCAGTTGCTGCTGATATCGTGAAACAATACCCCGGCAGGTTTGTGTCGATGCATGTGAAAGATGAAATCAAGAGTACAAGTGGAAATGAAAAATATGAAAGCACGGTGTTGGGTGAGGGCATTGTTCATACCAAAGATGTCATTGATGCGGGAAGAAGTACGGGGACGACTTATTTTATCGTGGAACAGGAATCTTATCAGGGCAAGAGTTCTCTCGAAACAGCTAAAGAAGATTACGTTATCATGAAAAAATGGGGATATTAAACAAATATTGAGTCGGCCGGCAGCGCGTGCCGGTCGATTTCATGATACCAGTTTTAGCGATTGCCATGAACCCATTTAAAGTATTATATGAAGAGCTCATTTCTTTTTTGGGGATCGATTCATGGCTTGAAATGTTCAAATCAGGCAATTACAGCAACCTGCTTACTCTCAACGGAATCCTCTCAGCCATCGGCCCGCTGATCCCTCTCCTGTTATTGATCGAAATTTTTAGAGCAGTTGTTTACAAAAAATTCAAGATAGAAGATTACAAAGTTCCTTTCTTCATTTTTGTATTTAACCGTTTTGTTTCCAGGTTTATTTCCATAGCTGTGGTTGCTTTTAGTATCGGCATGTTCGAAAAATTTGCCATTATTAAAACCAGCTTTACCTGGTATTGGCTGATATACGGTTATATTGTATGGGAGTTTTCCCATTTTATTTATCATTACCTGGCACATAAAGTGAGGTTGTTCTGGTGCCTGCATTCTACCCACCATGCGCCGGAAAACATGAATCTCTCGATCACCTATGCGCATTTTTTCCTCGAAGCGCCTTATGCGGATGTAATCCGGACTTCCATTTGCATTTTGGCGGGCGTTAATCCGCCACTCTTATTTTTTATCATGTTTGTCGATGGAACCTGGGGAGCATTTATACATGCAGGTGAGAATATTTTGCCTGATGGGCGCCTGGGGTTTTTGAATAAGATTATTCTCACTCCTTCTCATCATCGTGTCCATCATGCACGAAACCCATTATATATGGACAGGAATTTCTGTAACCTGCTGAACATATGGGATAGGATCTTTGGGACTTTTCAAATAGAAAGGGGAGAACTGCCGGTAGAATACGGGATCACCAGGAAAATAAATCCGCAAAATTTTTGGGACGTCTATTTTGGAGAGATTATTGTGTTGTGGCACGATGTCAAGAAAGCGCCTGGTATCAAAAATAAATTTTTATATATCCTGATGCCCCCGGGATGGAGTCACGACGGACAACATAAAACGGCCAGGGTTATACGGAATAGATACCTGGCGGAAAAAAAATAGGCAATGGACAATAGGCAATTGTGATTTCGTTCATTGCATATTGCGTATTCAGAAAAAACACTCAATATTCACTAATCAACATTCAATAAGCAAGTAGTATTCGTAAACTCATTGAATATTGAGTGTTGATTATTGAATGTTTCTTATCGTCAATTGCCGGTTGTCTTTTTGCTCCTCACGAAGAGCTGATCATTTCGGCGGATTGTTCTTCCACTTCTTCAATGCTTGCCCTGTACCTAATGATCCTGCTTCCAACAGTTAAAATGGAAAAACTCGTCAATGCACAGCAGGCCATTACACCTGTCATGGGTAATGCCGTGTGATCAGTTAAAAAACTTACTATTGCGGTGGTGAGCGCCCCGATACTCATTTGTATTCCACCCATCAATGCCGATGCACTTCCTGCATTTCTACTGAATGGCGCAAGAGAAAGCGCCGATGAATTCGGGAAAGTAAAACCCTGACAGCATAAGAAAATGAAAATAAAAAAAATAGTGTTAAACAGATCGAGCCAGCCCGTGAGCGTGAAGAGCAAAAGAAGAAACCCCGTGATGGCCTGGCACAACAACGCTGCTTTGATGATGCGTTCACTTTTATAGATTCTAAGAAATACACTGTTCAGTTGACTTGCAAGAATTAGTCCCATAGCATTCAGTGCGAAGATCCAGCCATATTGTTTTTCTGTTACGTTAAACAATTCCATGAAAACATATGGCGAGCCGGCAATGTAGGCATACAGACCTGCAGAAGCTACTGAACCTGTGAGTGCATAGGTATAAAACTGGGGGTCTTTAAGTATTCCGGCGAAGTTGCCGATAATTGCCCTGGGTTTGAGTGAATGATGCGGATTGGGCTTGCTGCTTTCTTTCAGGATATAATGAACTGCTACGAGGATAATAAGTGACAGCAAAGCAAGCACAGCAAAAATATAACGCCAGCCGATGGTAGCCGTGATATAACCACCAAGTGTAGGCGCAATAATTGGAGAGACCCCTACTACCAACATGAGCAGGGAAAAAACTTTTGCATTGTCTTTTACCGCAAAAAGATCCCGGACCATGGCCCTGGAGGCGACCAGACCCGAACAGGAGCCCAGCGCCTGGAATAAACGCAACAGGATAAGCGCATTTGAAGAAAATGCAAACGCGCAGCCAATTGAAGCCAGCAGGTAAAGTGTCAGTCCAAGGTATAAAGGTTTTTTTCTCCCGAATCGGTCAAGCAGGGGGCCATATAAAAACTGGCCGACCGAAATTCCAATAAAAAAACTGGACAAAGAAAGTGAAACATGAGCTACCGTGGTATGAAGGTCCGACGCAATCGCGGGGAATCCCGGCAAATACATATCAATTGAAAAAGGGCCGATTGCAGAAAGAAGGCCCAGTATCAGGATCAGCAATGCATTATTTTTTCGAAGAATCATGTCGTCAGTAGCCAAATATATTTATGCAAATGTCAGATTCATTCAAAATTTCATTTCAAGGTCTTCAGATAAGCCAGGCTTTCTGGAACCTGCTGTTCTGAACGAGAGGATTCATCCTCAATAAAATAATATTTTACTCCTGCTTTTTTCGCTTCAGCCATGATATCAGCGATCCCGACATCACCGGATCCCAGCACTACATTCGATTCTTTATCGGAATTCCCGTTTTGGTTTCCGATGGTTCCTGGTTTGCGATCCTTTAAATGCATGAGTGGAAAACGACCGGGATATTTTTTTAACAACGCAATGGGTTCCTGTCCGGAATTTTTTATCCAGTATACGTCCATCTCAAAATTCAGGAAATTCTTAGTGTGGTTTATCAGGTAATCAAAAAGCGTTCCGGTCTCATATGGCCTGAATTCAAAACCGTGAGGATGATAACACAAGTAAAGGCCTTTTTTACGGAGAACTTTTCCTGCCGTGTTGAACACTTCAACTGCTTTTTTTATATCCTCAATGGTAAAATCATTTTCATGATGAGGTATCCAAAAGCAGGTTACATATTTGGCGCCCCATGCTTCCGCATCGTTAGCAACTGAGTCGGGATTTCTTTCCAGTTTGCCAAAATCAGTTCCAAAACTGATTACTTTGAAACCATCCTTGTCCAGTAAATTTTTGAAATCGGTAAATGACATTCCATATGTATCACCTGCCTCCAGCTCTCTGAAACCCATTTGTTTTATTTTATCCAAAGTGCCCGGTACGTCTTTTCGAAATTGCTGATCATAGGTAAACACCTGTAGACCGATTTCCGTTTGTGCAGAAATATCTTCAGTGATTAACAGAATTATGACGACATATAGTGACTTAAATATCCGGTGGGAACATTTATTATTTAGCATAGATAAACGATAACAGGTGTATGCTTACAAAAGTAGACAAATCAGAAGGTTTGCAGCCGAACAAACTTCAGGCTTTACATTCTTAAAAGACAAACCCGCTTCAGGTTTTGATTTGCCGAAACGGGTTTGATCAGGTTCTATCGAAATATTTAATACCTGTAATGCTCAGCTTTGAAAGGACCCTGCTTCGGAATACCGAGGTAATCACTCTGGGCGTCTGTCAGTTCATCCAGTCCCACTCCAATCTTGGCAAGATGAAGGCGGGCTACTTTTTCGTCAAGATGTTTGGGCAACACAAAGACTTTATTTTCGTACTTGCTGTGATTGTTCCACAGTTCAATCTGGGCAAGCACCTGGTTGGTGAAGGAATTACTCATGACGAAGCTCGGATGCCCGGTAGCACAGCCTAAATTCACCAGACGGCCCTCAGCCAGAATAATGATATCTTTCCCATCAATATTATAAATATCCACCTGGGGTTTAATGGTGTCTTTCGTATGTCCATACTGTTTATTCAACCAGGCCATGTCAATCTCAATATCAAAATGTCCGATATTGCAAACAACAGCTTTATCTTTCAGCAAACGGAAATGCTTTTCAGTGATCAGATCACGGCAACCCGAAGCGGTTACAACGATATCCGCCTCTTTTACCGCATCAATCATTTTTTTCACTTCGAATCCATCCATTGCAGCCTGCAAAGCGCAGATCGGGTCGATCTCGGTAACAATCACACGACAACCGGCTCCTCTTAAAGATTGAGCCGAGCCCTTGCCTACATCGCCATAACCTCCTACAACAGCTACTTTGCCGGCAAGCATCAGGTCTGTTGCGCGGCGAATGGCATCGACCAGGCTCTCTTTGCAACCATATTTATTGTCGAATTTAGATTTGGTTACCGAATCATTCACATTGATTGCCGGAACGGGCAGGGTTCCTTTCATAACCCTTTCGTATAAACGATGCACACCGGTGGTAGTTTCTTCGGAAATTCCTTTTAGGTGCTGAACCAGTTCGGGGTATTTATCCAACACCATATTGGTCAGGTCGCCTCCATCATCAAGAATCATATTCAACGGGCGATCGGTTCCACCAAAGAAAAGGGTTTGCTCAATACACCAGTCGGCTTCTTCTAATGTTTGTCCCTTCCAGGCAAAAACGCCAATGCCGGCAACGGCAATTGCAGCAGCAGCATGATCCTGCGTGGAGAAAATATTGCAAGAGCTCCAACGAACTTCCGCTCCGAGTTCTACCAGTGTTTCTATAAGAACTGCAGTTTGGATCGTCATATGCAGGCAACCTGCAATACGGGCTCCTTTCAGCGGTTTTTGTTTTCCATATTCGTTGCGAAGGGCCATCAGCCCGGGCATTTCGGCCTCAGCAAGTCTGATTTCCTTGCGGCCCCATTCGGCGAGACTCATATCTTTTACCTTGTAGGGAAGGCTGAGATTAATTGCGGTTTTGACATTAGTAGACATCGTTTAATTTTTTATTTCTGCAAAAGTAATTGAATGTTTCCTGCTATTAGAGGATGATACAAAGGTAGGATAGTAGAACAAAATGTAATCATTATTAAAAAAAATAGAATTTAATACAAATAAAGTGTATTTTAGTAGAACAAATGCATGGTTTGTTATGGAAAAAATGACTGAAAAAGAAAATTCACCTGGCCTTCTTGTCAGTCTGGATGAAAAAGACAAGGCAATTTTGCGGATCCTCCAGGAAAATGCAAAGATTACCGTCAGAGAAATAGCTGCTAAAATTCACCTGAGCCCGACTCCTGTTCATGAGCGCATAAAACGGATGGAAGATACAGGAGTGATCAGGCATTATGCCGCGCTGGTCAACTATACGTTGGTAAAAAAAGGATTGATGGTGATTTGTTATATATCGCTAAAAGAGCATAATAAAAAATCAGGTACGAAATTCATCAAAACAATTCAGGAACTGGATGAAGTGGTCGAATGTTATAATATTTCGGGGGAATTTGATTTTATGCTCAAGGTGCAGGTAGAAAATATGGATGCCTATTATGATTTTCATGTAAACAAATTAGGCCAGATCGAAAACCTCGGTCATTTGCAAAGCACATTTGTGATGGGCATTATCAAGCAGGTACAGGCTCCTGTTCAATAAAAATTTTTTTGAGGAATATTTTTAAAGAGAAATAAGATAGATTATAGTGTGATTTAAATCCGAGGCCATATTCGATGAAATCGAATTTTAATATACCGGCCACTAAAAATTAACCATAAACCAAATCCTGCGTTCTTTTGTAACTTCGATGGAATATTTTCAGACTATGTATAGTTACGATACTTTAACTGAAGCCGTAAATGGTCTAAAGAAAAGAGGATATACTACAGACTTCAACCTGGAATTCGATTGCCTTTCCAGTCATGACGCCGGGCATAGGCTTAAACCCTCGGAATTTGAAATAACGGAAGTTTACCGGTTTGAAGGAGAAAGTGATCCGGCGGATGAAGCGATTGTATATGCTATCAAATCCAAACATGGGCAAAAGGGAGTTCTTGTCAACGGATTTGGAATATCGGCTGATGATGCCAGTGAGGAAATGATTGAAAAATTAAAAATAATTCATTAACGCCTCAGAGAGTATTTCGCCGAAGCATACGATAATGGGCGGATTTAATATCACGATTGCCGCGCAATCAGGAATCAGCAATACATTAATAATATGGTCACGGTTCGCCTGGCACAGCAGAATGATCTGCCTGAAATTCTCGTTATTTATAACGATATCATCCTTCACACGACTGCCGTATATGAGTATACCCCCCACACGCTTGATATGCGCCGGCAATGGTATGAATCAAAGGCAAAGGATGATTACCCGGTGTTTGTTGCAGAAGAAAATTATTCCATTCTTGGGTTCAGTTCAATTGGCCCGTTCAGGGCATGGGCCGCTTACAAATACAGTGTAGAGAATTCAGTGTATGTTGCATCAATTCACCGGGGCAGGGGAATTGGCAAGCTGCTTCTCTCTCCGCTGATCGAAGCGTCGAAGAAAAGGGATAAGCATGCAATTATTGCCAGTATTGACGCAACAAATGAAGCCAGCCTCCGCCTTCATAAACATTTTGGATTTAAGGAAGTAGCGCACTTCAAACAGGTGGGATATAAATTCGGAAGATGGCTCGACCTGAAATTTCTGGAACTTATTTTGAATACGCCGGAAAATCCCAGTGAAGGTTAAATCATAATCTGAAATCACATTATAGCTTAGTCGGAATGAATCACGCGTTCCAGCATTTTCGTAATCCTGATCCTGTTATACTGTTGCAGAAGAATAGAACTGACATTGTACAACAGGTTTGCTGCAATGATCAAAAATCCCAATGTAAAATAACCTTTTAAAAAACTGTAAATAGTTGTCTGAAGAAAAAAAGCAAGGCAGATCCAATGATATCGCTCATACATTGCTATGGTCTTCAGGTAATGTCGGGCCTGTGAAGGTCCTTTTATGACCTGGTTTGTTTGTCCACCGCCCAGAGTCCGGACCAAATCTCCATTTTGAACAAGCTTTCGGATTTTTTTCACCCCCAGTTTTTCATAGAATTTTCTGTCGGAGCCTAGTAAAAACAGGTCTACTATTTTCTTCGGCATTATCCCTACAACAAAGGCAATTACCAAAGACAAATAAAAGTATAGATTCATTCCGGATATCATCCAGCAATAAAGTACCGGAGCAAAACAAAGAATTGTCCAAAAAAAATTGATGAGCTGATTCACTACCTCCCGTTTAGTGCGATTCGACTTCATTGACTGGCTTTTTTCACATGCGTTTCACGATGCCTGCAACCACTTTATCGATTGGCAACGTAACACTATCTTCTGAGAAAATGTCAAAGCCTATAAACCGGAAAGTTTCTGTTTCACCTGTTTCTTTATAAATTTTCATTTGGTGCTGATCGAAGTCGAAAGGCTGTGAACGAAGCGGAGCTTTTATTTTTTCGAGGGCTTCGACAAAATAATAAATTGAAATAATCTGTTGATCCGGTGTAAAAGCGCTCATCTGAAAAAAATCTGTTGTATAAATATGATCCGTGATTCTGACTTCCAAATTCATCTCCTCTTTGAATTCTCTCTTTAAACAATCTCTTGTCCCTTCACCGAATTCAAGGCCGCCTCCCGGAAATTTGGTATAGTAATTTCCGCGGATGAATTCATCGGATAACAATACCTGTTTGTTCTCTCCTAATAATATCCCGTAAACCCTTACGTTAAAC
>Ga0335076_10008474_pt1 | contig 10380 bp, 11 predicted proteins | sample Lox_Sample_25_FD_206717 | JGI IMG/M metagenome (GOLD analysis project Ga0335076, IMG submission 206717) | Soil microbial communities from Loxahatchee National Wildlife Refuge, Florida, United States - Lox_Sample_2.5 | ecosystem: Environmental > Terrestrial > Soil > Wetlands | place: USA...
CCATTTGCATGCGCTGAGACATGCTGTCGCTGTAAGCTTTGAGACCTTCGGGCAAACTGCGGCTGGCCGTCAATTTGGCGGCAAGTTCCTTCCATAATTCCATTTCCGATTCCATCCGCGCCAACCAAGACCGACCAGCTTCCTGATAAGCCTCCAGCAGGTCCTTCTGCGCGTTCAGCATCGCATCGGTGCGATCTTTTCCGAACTGCAAGAATTGCGTTGATGCCAACGCTGCGTCGGACAAATTCCTTTCCATTGTTCTGTCAGCCATCGTCAGTCTCCTGGACCGGTTTCCTCAAAAAAACTCATATCAGAGCGTTCGTTCGCTCTTCTTGATTTTGGTCAAAGCAGAATTGATGTGCAGGACTTGGCTTGCCGGTCCGATATTATCAGCGATTCAAAATCCGGCTTTAGACAATTTACATCTTCACTCGGATGTTACAGCGGGAGTTCCGAAGCAGTTTCAAATATGGAGGCAGAGCGCGGAAAGCCGCAGCACCTGCCGTGCGCGAAAGGTGACAATTTCAAGAAGGAAAAGCGACAATTGCCGTCCGCGGAAGCCTTCCACCAGCGAATTCCTTCGATACGGCGACAGCGCCATTTGCGCCCCTCGGTTTATTTACTCCTACGGTTGAATATTTCATCGATGCCGCCCAGCGTAGCGAGGCGCTTCTCGACGTCATGCGCCAGCGCGGCAACCGCGCCGCGACTGCTTCGCAGGCGTCTCATTGTTCTACTTCGCCGAGCGCCGCGTCCTCGCGGATCTCCTCGCGTGTCCAGATCTGCACCAGCTCCCAGGCAATCGCGAGCACGATCGGCCCGATAAAGACGCCGATCAGGCCGTGCACGATCAAGCCGCCGATGACGCCCATGAGGACGACCGGCATCGGCGTTTTCAATCCGTGGCCGAGAACGATGGGGCGGAGAAAATTATCGAGCACGCTCACCGGCCCCATATAGGCGGTGAACAGCAAAGCGGCGTGGGTCTCCATGGTCAGCCAGCTCCAAGCGATCGGCAGCAAAATGATGATCGTCGCGCCGATCTGGACAATACCGAGCACCAGCACGAGAAAGCTGAACAGGCCCGCCGCCGGCATTCCGGCAACGATGAGGCCGAGCCCGACGAGCAGCGCCTGCAGCAGCGAAATGCCGATCACGCCGCGCGCCAGATTGCGGATGGTCGCGCCCGCCAGATCGACGAATTCCGCGCCGCGCCGGCTGGCGATATGATGGGTGACAGCCTTGGCAGAATTCACCAACCCCGGACCCGGCACGAACAGAAACCCCGATAGCGCGACCGCGGCAAGGAACTGCAGCGTGTTGATGCCGGCGCTGCCGGCGATGCTCAGCAGACTCGACCCCAGCGGTTTCAGCTGTGGGCTTAGCTCGGCGAAGGCGGCTTTCAGATTTGTCGATGCCAGCTCCCAGAATTCGAAAAATCCTTCGCCGATCAACGGCCAGTTCTTGATCGATTGGGGCGGCGGCGGGATGGACATCGCGCCGGTGTTGATCTGGTCAACGATCGATCCGACGGTTGCAATCATGCTGACGCCCAGCCAGGTTGCGGGTCCAAGCACGATGGCGAAGCTCAATATCGTGATCAGTGTCGCCGCCAGAGCGCGGGGCAGCCGCAGCCGCGACACCATCCAGTCGAAAATAGGATAGAGCGCAACCGAAAGAATAATGCTCCAAACGATGATGGTCAGAAACGGCTGGATCAGCAGCACGGACCAATAGAGCAGGATCGCCAGGCAGCCGAGCTTGACCGCCCACTCGATGGATGTCGCATCGAATGCACCGCGATTGCTGCTCACCGCGGACATCTTTCGGGGCGTTTTTTCGTCCATGTCTGATTGACTCGCCGACGTCGCACCTATTGGCCTTATGCCCACAAAACCGGCGCACGTTAGGACGCGCACACCGAACTTGCACGTGCAAAAGCGACTATAGCAAAATGGCCACGCGCTATATGCGCTAATATACTATTCGTGGTCGGTGCATTAAATGGCATATCAAATAGTCGGTAGAGCGCCGGACGAGGCGCGCGGTCTCCTGGCGGACTTGTGGTAACTGGCGGATTATGATGGCCGGCAGATATTTCGACGACATTCAGATCGGACAGGTCTTCGAGACCGAGCCGCATAAGGTCAGCCGGTCGGAAATCATAAGCTTCGCCGAATCTTTCGACCCGAACCCGTTCCATCTTGATGAGATGGCGGCAAAGCATGTCGGCCTGCCGAGCGTCATCGCCTCCGGGCTGCACACGTTGTCGCTGAGCTTCCGGCTGTTCTTCGATCTTCATCTCTGGGACGATGCGATCATGCCGTCGCCGGGTATCGACAAGGTCCGTTGGCTCAAGCCGCTCCTGCCGGATCAGACGATCCGCGTGCGCGCAACCGTGACCGACACCAAATTATGGAAACCGGCCTACGGCGTCGTCCGGATGCTGCACGAAACCATCGAGACCACCTCGGACAATCCGATTCTCACGGTCGACGCGATGCATCGCCTGAAGCGGCAGACGTCCACAGCCGGCGCGACGTAGGTAGCGCGACGTAGGTAGAGTGTAAGGCGTGTTGCGGCGATATCCCGAGCCCGGGTTGCGCGGAAAGCCTGGCGGAGGGAGCGAAACTGCAAACCAACTCTCTCCCTCAATCCCCAGCGTCCGCCAGAGAGCGCCCAATTCGCTGTAATCCCTACCATTATCTTAGTGACCTAGCCCTTTGAACTTTCATCGGCGAGCGATCAACTACGCCAGCTTGTCGATCAAAAGCGGAACTCCTTTCCCGAGAACCGTGTGTCGGTGAAGTGCCACTCGCGGAGATAAATGGGTTCAATTCGTTTGCTCGATGTCCGTAAGTACCCATGACTTGTCGAAGAGTGACTTGTCCGGGCCATAGAAACGGAACAAGACTTCAAACTTGCCACCGGCTTTGGTGGGAACCCAATTGGTTTCCTTGCCCGTAGGTGCTTTTGGTCCGAAGTACACATCAACGGACCCGTCTGAGTTACGTTGCAAGCCCGGCGATTGTGAGGAGCGACTAGGAGGCGAGACGTCGCGGACTAACCCGTGTGTATCGCGATCATAGACCGTTGCCGACCAATACTGTTTAACCGGAGCGTTGGCTGGCACCGTGAGCCGATAGTTTTTTTCACCATCAAGTGACTGACCCGCCTTGTCCGTAAAGGTCATCAGATAGAACTGACCCGCGCCGAGGTGTTTGGCACTGAAAAACCCAAGTGTGTAAGCGGTGCCTCTGATGTCCACGGGATAGACATTCGGGTTAGAGTAGTTCGTAGCTAGCCCTTCTGCCAAAACAGGCACAAATGGCACATACCAATGGCCGCCGGGATAATACGACGGCGGGAAGTAAGACGTTTCGTACTTATTCTGCAGCCATGCGTGGGCTTCAGCCATTGCGGCCTGCAAAATCCCCTTTGTCCGTTCGTCTGGCGCGAAGGGCTTGCCTTTCTCAATGCCGATAGAAGAAAGTTTGTCGATCATGACCTTGTCACGCTCGATCCACGGCTCTCTCTGAACGATACGATTAAGCGCCTCGAAGAAGCGGAGGTCGTAGGGAATATTGGCATCGTAAACCACGTCAATCGCGTCGACGAATGTCGTTGCGGGCGGATTTGCAGCCGCCGACAACGGATAGAGTTTTATCCGCTTCGCATATGCGACCGCTTTCGCGATGTCTTCTTCACTTCCGCTTTTCAGTATGGAGCGCAGCAACGCGAACCCTTGATAGGTCTGTGCTGGCATTGGGATATAGCCAGCGGGCAAAGGTTCCTTATAGTCCGGCGGCAGGATCAGGTACTTGCCGCCTTGGCCCTTATCGACGCCAGCGGGTCCCACGTCTTCAATCGCCGTCTGCCAAACATCATCAACCGAACCTACTATAGTTCCATCACCAGCGGCCGGAATTTCCAGCACGACAGGTCCAACATCCTTCGTGTCAAAGAATGGCATGAAGTAGATCGCGTCGGGATTGGGCGTCAGCGTTTGGTCCTTCCAACCGAATAGCCGTGACCAAAACACGATCTTGTTGCTGCCTGGTCCGGCCTTCGCATCGCGGACCATTGCTTGATACATCATATCGAAATTGACCGCTGGCACCCCCCAAATGACGGCCTCGACCGCACGGCGATAAATCGTGCGTTTTGCAAGCTCGTCGGCGGAGAATGATTGCGCGAAAGCTGGATGGCCGAATGCCACCAGCGCGATTGCGAAAACGGACAGGATAGCCGACGTTCTTGCTCTCATGACTGATCCTCGGAACAATCTTCGTTTTTCCGACTGGCGACTACACCGTGCAATGGCTTCGTCTTACGTCGGTTGGATGTCAGGCAGAACCCAAGTTTTGTCGAAGTAAGCCTGCGTCGGACCGTAAAGCCGGAAGTAAGTAAACCAGCCCTTTTTCGGCAAGGTTTTGATCCAGTTGCTCTGGGGCTTGCCCTTGGGTGGCGTTGGACCGAAGTACAGATCGACCGAACCGTCTGCGTTCTTTACGATGTCGTCGCGCGATGAGCGGTCTGGATAGCTGCCGGTGTCAACGAAACAGCGGCTCTCGTTGTCGTAAACGGTGAAGGACCAGAACTGCGCCACCGGCGCGTCCTTTGGCACATGAAGTGTGTACTGCTTGCCACCGTCAAGCCACTGATCCTTGCCGTCCTTCGAAGCCTCCAGATAGACCTGACCAGCACCCACGGGCCGCCCCATCATGCCAACGGTCACGCCAACCGCCTCGTAGAACCACGACGAGCGTTCGTCGAGTTGGGTGTTGTTGGTCGCCTCCTGATCGGTCTCCTTCATGAAGAGCGAATACTCCCACTTCTTCCCCGGCCAAACAACAACGCCAGGAAAACGCTTGGCATATCCATTGGCCCGCGCCATCAGTTCACCGACGTCGGACGCCTGCAAGAGGATTTTCTTTTGCCGTTCGTCCGGGTTGAAAGACTTGCCCTTTTCGATGCCGAGCGGGATCAGGCCAGCCAGCGTGATACGGTCGCGTTCGAGCGCTGGCTCCTCCTTGACTAACCGTGACAACAACACCCAATACGCTAGACCGCGCGGCTGCTCTCCATGCCACATGCGGCCATCCGGGCGGATATGCGCGAGCGTGGGCGGATTGTCGCGCTGGCTATACGGATAGACTTGCATCTTCCCGATGGTGGCCTTGGCCTCATCGAGATTGGCGGAAAGCCCGCGCTGGCCGGACCAGACATTGTTGGTCGGCGACCGAAACACGAAATAGCCTTCGGGCTTCATGTCAGGGTCGTTAGGTCCGACGATGAGATACTTGCCACCCTTCTGCTGGTCCGGGCCCAAGGCTCCTGTATCGGTGAGAGGACGCTGCCAGAAGTCGAGAATGCCACCGGCAATCGCGCCTTCCGGAAACTCGAACACAAGCGGACCCGTCTTTGTGAGATTGGGGAACGCCATCGAATATGGGGTGGTGGCGTTTGCAGTCAGCAGGCCCAGCTTGTCCTTGAAGTCGAAGTAATCGACATATTGAAGGTCTTGAGCGCCGAACTTGTTACGCTGTTCGTCCTGCCATTGCCCCATTGCCGTGTAGGGGAGAGCCCCTGCGTGGCGCGCTGAAAATCCATCTCGTCAAACAGCTTCGTGACGGTGGCATCACTTGGATAGCCGTTGACGACTTCTAGCTTTCCTACTGGCGTGTCGATTGATCCGTTTGACGGGACTTCCGCTTGTGCAACAGTCGGTGCAACCAAAGTCGGCAGCGCCATTCCACCAAGAGCGGCGACCGATGTCGCGCAAATACCGCTCTTCATCGCAGTGCGCCGTGTGAAATTGACGTATTTCATGGCGTCGCTCCCATTGTGGCCGTGAGGAAGCTTAGGCTGGAAAAAGGGCACGTTAATGTCGCCCATGGGTCATTAGCCGACACCCAAGCCGCTTCTGCCGAATGTCCGCTAACTGAAATGCGGGCCTTTGAGCGAGGACCTTTGTCATCATATTTTTTAGGTCGTACGCTTGGGCAGGCAGATTGAGCCTGTCCGTGCATCACTACAAAAAAAGGGACGCCACCATAGCGTCTAATGTTTCAAAAACGTTGCATCGAAGGGAGAACACCATGTCGCGATTTTACAAGAAGGCCGCGATTTTCTGTGTGGTCGCCGCAAGCGGTGCCGTGCTTAGCGCAATGCCCGTAACAATCGAAAGCTCACCAACTTCGGGTATTGTGTTGTCTGTTGACCAAGCACAAGCTCGCGTTGGTCATCCGGGCAGTGCAGTTAGTGTTGCGGGAGCCAATCGACGCCATCGGCGTGCGGACCGGCGCTGCGCGACGGGCGTCACCTGCTGACTGTCAGCGGCTGGAAAGATTGCGATCCTGAGCGACGCCGGAGGTCACTTCGATTGGCGGCCTCCGAGCGGTATCGTCTCCGCATAGCCAGCGCGTTGCCGCTTTTCACTGAAAGATATCGATGTCCGTCCGAGTTGGGTCATAGGCGGTCTTTCGGCCGCATTCGCCTCAAGTCCGCTCAGCACCCGACAACGGACTTAATTCGGCAATGGTGCGACTTCGGCGTTGTGCCAGAAGCCGACATCAGGCTGTCCCAAAGCCGCGGTCCGCTTTACCTCCGAAAGCGGACATCCATCAGCGCGATTTCCACGTCCGCTAAACGCCATTAGGCGACATTCATGCCGCACTGTTGGGCGTCATCGCGTGGAGCTCGAAATTCGGTCACACAGAAACTCTATCACCGCGCGCACCCTCTTGGTTTGTGTGAGATCCCGATGCACGAGAACGAAAAGCTCCATTGCCAATACCTTCTCGGGCGGAAGAAGGCGAACGAGGTCGGGGTCCTTATCAGCAGATAAGGAGGGTAGGATCGCCAAGCCCACGCCTGCTTTACAGGCAGCGTAGTGGATGCGCATTGAATTCGCTTCAAACGCCACAATTGCATCGCGAGCATGTTCGGCAAGCCATGGACCACCGCGGAAATGGGCACATTCCTCCGTCCAGGAGATGATGTGAAGATCAGATAAGCTGCAGAGTTCCGGCTCTAGATTATGCGCCTCAGCATAGGACTTTGCGGCGTAAAGCCCGCATTTCCACCAACCAGCATGTCGGATCAAAAGATCGTTCTGTACCGGCCACACAGTACGCAGGGCAATATCTGCCTCTCGACGGCCCAAGTTTGCCAAGCGCGTATCACCGACAAGCTCCAGAACAATCTCAGGGTATTGCACTCGAAATTCACCAAGTAGCGGGCCGATCAGGTGCGTCGCAATTTCATCAGTAGTTGTCACGCGGACTTTTCCTGACGGGCGCAAATCGCGACCAAGCACCTCGCGCTCTACTTTCAGTACAGCGTCTTCGACTTCCTCAGCCCTAATGCGAACCGCCTCTCCGTTCTCGGTAAGGGTGAACCCTGTTTGATTTCGGCGAAATAGACGCGCCCCCAATTTGCTTTCCAGGGCAGTGATCCGCCGGCCCACAGTTGCAGGGCTGGTCTTTAGACTACGCGCGGCGTCCGCGAGGCTACCGGACCGCGCAACCGCAAGAAAATGCTTGAGATCATCCCATTCCATAAGGGATTCAAATATGAACGGCGAGCATTCAATTATTGACGTATGCCCCTGAACTTTCAAGCTGCTAGACTTGTGGGCGCCCGAGCAGTTGGCGCGCAATATAACTCCGCGAGTCCACCATATGAGGCTCTTCGACCGTAGGCAATTTTTGCACCTTGCTAGGGGCGCTGCCGCGCTGACGGGATTGTCCGTCATCGCTAGGGCACAATCCTATCCAACACGTCCTGTGCACATAATCGCGGGATTTCCTGCCGGCGGCCCGATAGATCTTGGCGCTCGCATCGCAAGCGAAATGTTATCCGAACGCTTCGCTCAAAACTTTTTAGTCGAAAACCATCCCGGTGCAGCCGGAAATTTAGCCGTTGAGGTGGTCATGCGATTACCCGCTGACGGCTACACGCTGCTAGCGGTAGGCCCACCTGCCGCAATAAATGCGACACTGTATCAGAATCTCGAATTCAACTTCCTCAAAGATCTCGCACCGGTAGCCGGAGTATACAGCGTGCCGTATGTCATGGAGGTCACTCCGTCGTTGCCTACCAGGACAGTCAAGGAGTTTATTGCTTACGCCAAGACCAACCCGGGGAAAATCAATTTTTCCTCGAGCGGCAATGGCAGTGGCCAGCATATTGCCAGCGAGATGTTCAGAGTAATGACAGGCGTCGATATAGTGCACGTCCCCTACCGCGGTACCCCGGACGCTCTCATCGACTTGATGGCCGGCCGAGTTCAAATGATGATCGATCCGATCTCTTCGTCGATTGAGCACATCAGGGCAGGCAAGTTGCGTGCGCTCGCTGTAGCGAGCCTCACTCGATCCGAGGCACTGCCGGAACTCCCGACCGTCGACGAATTTGTGCCCGGGTTTGAGATGACCGCGTGGTATGGCGTTTGTGCGCCTAACAAAACGCCTGCCGACATCGTGAACAGGCTTAACGAAGAGATTAACGTCGGGCTTGGGAAAATCGCGATGAAGAAGCGTATTGCCGATCTAGGCGCTGTGTCACTTATCGGTCCACCTGCTGAATTCGGAAAGCGCATCGCAAAAGATACAGAGAAATGGGGCGAAGTGATCCGGGCGGCCCACATTACGGCGACGTGAATTATGAAGGATCATTAGCCGACATTCCTCGGCTTGGGCCATGTCTGCTTTGCCTCCAATAGCGGACATCAGAGCGGACGAGATCGATGTCGGCGATGTGCCAAATCCGGAAGTGGACCAGTCTATTCTATCACCTCATCGGCAAGAGCCACAAAATTCGGAGGCAATTGGATGCCTGTGGCCCTCGCGGTCTTGAAGCTGATTACCAACGGATAGTGGGCCGGCTCTTCGAACGGCAGATCGGCCGGCCGCGCACCGATGAAGATACGCGCGACAAGACCGGCGGCGCGGTTCACGCATTCCTTCAGGTCAGCGCCATAAGACATCAAGCCCCCATCACGAACAAAGAAGTCGTATTCGTAAAGCGCCGGAATACGGTGGTGGTCTGCGTAATCGAAGACCCGTTTGCGATTGAGGTTAGTGAGCACGTCGGCAACCATGAGAATGGCGTCGGGCGGTTCGCTATCCATGGCTTCGAACACACCGTTGAAGTCGTCGGGCGCGCGCACGCCGAGCGGTTGTATCGCCACTTCGATCGACCGCGCGGCTTCCGCGGATGCCTGGTAGCGCATGCTCATGCCCAAGTCATCCCTGTTCCACAGCATGGCGATCCGTTTCAGCTTCGGCACTGCTTGCTTGATCAACGCCAGGCGCTTAGTGGAGAGCGTCGTTGCGTTATCCGAAATGCCGGTGATGTTACCGCCCGGCCGTGCCAGGCTGTCAATCAGACGGGTCGCGACCGGGTCGCCTCCTCCCCAAGCGACCACCGTCGGCACATTTTCAACTTTGCAGGCAAGTATGGTCGGAAAGCCTATCGCCACGATCACATCGACTTGATGCGTCTTCATCGCGCGGATGATCGCGCCGAGCTTGCTCGTGTCACCGGCCGCCCCGCGAGCGTCGAGTGTCAGGTTTTTGCCGAGCGTATAGCCACGCTGATCAAGCTCTTTGAGCAAGATTGCGCCAAGTGGCGATTTGTCATCTAGTGGCGCTCCCGGCGTGAGCGTGCCGAGACGGAACACCTTCGACGACGATTGCGCGCTCGCCACGCGCGGGCAGACAATCGCTGCGCCGGCAATAGCCGAGATGAAGTCGCGGCGTTTCATGGGGACTTCTCCCTACCGAAGGCCGCCACACTAGCATATCGCCAAGCGCAATTTGTACTTGGAATGACAGCACAACAAGGCACTGATGACCATTAAGGGTCCATTCGGCGACATTGAGACCGGGCGGCGTGAAGTCCGTTCCAGCCTCGAGAGCGGACATTTGTCAGAGATCGCGGTATGTCAGCGACGTGCCGATACGAAAGTTGTACGGCTGCGAATTTTCGCGAAAAATCCGAAACGAGAAGCAATCGCTGATTCGTATAACCTCAGTCGCGCTACCGAAGTCGCCTATGAGTTTTCCGTGGGGCGATGAGGCCCCTCATATCTTTACGCGAAAATCGCGTCAGCAGCCCTTAGAATTTTTGAGCATCAGTGCGAAACGACTTTTGCAACAGTATCTGCCAAAAGGGGATCCAGCGCTACAACGCGCCTATTGAATGAACTGACTGTTCTGTTAGTTCTCGAATCGTCGAAAGAATCCAATTCCGTTCCGGCTGGATTGGAACAATCAACTGAATCAGACTTCCGTCGCACTTGCTGCTGCCGATCCTGGGATCCGAAAGAACTCCGGAGGTTACGCCGTAGATTGAAACCCGTCCGCCGGTCTC
>Ga0335076_10008475_pt1 | contig 10380 bp, 5 predicted proteins | sample Lox_Sample_25_FD_206717 | JGI IMG/M metagenome (GOLD analysis project Ga0335076, IMG submission 206717) | Soil microbial communities from Loxahatchee National Wildlife Refuge, Florida, United States - Lox_Sample_2.5 | ecosystem: Environmental > Terrestrial > Soil > Wetlands | place: USA: Florida...
GCCCTGGGGATCCACGCCGGCGATGATGTGGCCGCCGCCCGGGACTTCCATGGGTCCCATCATCACCTGCCCGCCGCTCTTCCTGGTGAACTCGCCCGCCTTGGCGGCACTGGCGACGTTGACGTAACAGAGCCAGTGCGGGGGCGCCGGCATGTCGGCGGGCTTCTTGTACATCCCGCCGAGGTCGCGGGAGCCGCCGGCGTTCCGGAAGACCTGATAGATCCCCGCCGGCCCCATGTCCAGCGCTTCCCGCTTCTCCCAACCGAACAGGGAGCTGTAGAAGCGCCAGGCGGCGTCGAGGTCGGCGGCAATCATCTCGTGCCAGGAGAACTCACCGGGCCCGGGCTCGGTGTCGGGCGAGAGCCCGGCGCTGCCGCGGTAGATGGCGAAGGTCGCGCCCTGGTGGTCGGCCAGAACGGCGAACCGTCCCATCGTGGGGATGTCGGTGCCGGGCACGTACACCTTGCCGCCCATGCTCTGGGCCTTGTGGACGGTCCCGTCGACGTCGGTTACTTCCACGTAGGGGACCCAGTGGGAGGGGCTTCCCATCTTCTGGGCTTCCTCGGGCAGCTTCATCACGCCGCCGATCGTGACCTTGGGGGTCTTCCACATCCGGTAGGACGGGTCCTGTGCGTGGGCTTCGGTGGTCCAGCCGGCCAGCTTGCCATAGAACGCGATGGCGCCGTCCGGGTCGGTGGTCATCAACTCGTGCCAGCAGAAGCGGCCGGCGGTGGACATTGGGCTCATAGGCGACTCGTCGATGAGTACGGGGGGCGGAAACCTATGGCGGCCGCGCGGAAGGTCGCAAGTGATGGAGCGGCGGAGGAGAACGGCCCAGGTTCCGTCGTTTCCCGGCGCGGGGCTCCCATCGTTTCCGCCTGCCCACTAAGTTGTTGATCCTGTTTTCTCGGGCCAGGTAGCTCAGATGGTAGAGCAGCGGACTGAAAATCCGCGTGTCGGCGGTTCGATTCCGCCCCTGGCCACTGGACCCGGCGGTTCTCACTTCGGATTCGACCTGCAAGCAGAGTCCCCCTGACCGACACGCCCGCTCGGCTCGCCGCCGCACTGTACGACCGCTACCGCATCGAGCGGGAGCTGGGGCATGGCGGGATGGCCACCGTCTACCTCGCCCATGATCTGAAGCACGATCGCGGCGTCGCACTGAAAGTGCTGCGGCCCGAGCTGGCCGCGACGCTCGGGACCGACCGGTTCTTGAGTGAGATCCGGACGACGGCCAAGCTGAATCACCCGCACATTCTGGCGTTGCACGACTCGGGCGAGGCCGGCGGGTTTCTATTCTACGTGATGCCCCTGGTCGAAGGGGAATCCCTCCGCGAGCGGATGACACGGGACAAGACCCTCCCCATCGAGGTGGCGCTGCGCCTGACCCGGGAGGTCGGCGACGCCCTGACCTACGCCCACGCGCACGACGTCATTCACCGCGACATCAAGCCCGAGAATATCCTGCTCCAATCAGACCACGCCGTCGTCGCCGACTTCGGCATCGCGCGCGCCGTGCGTGCCGCCGGCGCGGAGCGGATCACGATGACGGGCATGGCCCTGGGCACCCCGGCCTACATGAGCCCCGAACAATCCGCCGGCGAGCGGGACGTGGACGGGCGCAGCGATCTCTACGCCCTGGCGAGCATCCTCTACGAAATGCTGACCGGGGAACCGCCGTTCACCGGGACCTCGATCGACGCCATCCTGGCGCAGCGATTCACCCGCCCACCCCCACGGATCAGCACCAAGCGGCCCAACGTCCTGCGTGCTGTCGACGCGGCCGTGTTCACGGCGATGGCTCGGGCTCCCGAAGACCGCTTCCCCAGCATCGAGCTGTTCGTGCGCGCCCTGGACGCCAAGGGCGGTACCGCGGACGCCCAGCCGCTGGAACGGTCCATCGCCGTGCTTCCCTTCGCCAACATGAGCGGCGATCCGGAAAACGAGTACTTCTCCGACGGAATTTCCGAGGAGATCATCAACGCGCTTACCCAGCTCCGCACGCTCCGGGTGGCAGCCCGCACATCGGCGTTCTCGTTCAAAGGGAAGAACACCGACCTGCGGGCCATCGGAGACCAGCTGAACGTCAACACGGTGCTGGAGGGCAGTGTCCGCAAGGCCGGCGGCCGCATCCGCATCACGGCCCAATTGATCAACGTGGCGGACGGCTACCATCTCTGGTCCGAGCGCTACGATCGGGAGCTAACCGACGTGTTCGCGATCCAGGACGAGATCGCCACCAGTATCGCCGGGAAGCTGAGAGTGACGCTGGACCGCGGTTCCGACGGACAGCTGGTGCGGCCCCCGACCGCGAACGTGGACGCGTACGATCTGTATCTCAAGGGCCACGCGCTGATACAACAGCGGGGTCCCGCCCTGCCTCGGGCCGTGGAGTGCTTCGAGCAGGCCCTCGCGCTGGACCCGCTACTGGCGCTGGCCCACGCCGAGCTGGGTGAGGCGCTGCTCCTGATGAGCTTGTACGGCTCGGTCCCGCCGGCCGATATCCAGGAGCGGGCCCGGGAGGCGACGTCCACTGCGCTGAGACTCGACCCCAACCTGGTGACGGGGCAGATCGTCCTGGGCCTCCTTTCGGTCATGGCGGAGTTCGACCGCGAGAAGGCCACGGCCGCCTTCGCCCGGGCGGTCGAGCTCGATCCGAAACACGGGTACGCCCGAACCGTTCAGGCGGTGTTCTCCCATTGCTACATCAAGGGTGACTTTGAACGCGGTCCGCGCCAGCTTCGCGCGGTCGTGGAATCGGATCCCCTGAACGCCATGGCCCGCGCGCAACTGGCGCAGGTACTGGTCTGGTGTCGAGAGACGGATGAGGCGGTGGCGCAGGCCCGGCGTGGCATCGAGCTCGATCCCCAAGCCTTCTATCCCTACTGGTCGCTGATCCACGCCCTCGCGTTGGGCCCCGATCCGCGCGAAGCGCTCGAGGTCGGCCAACCCCTGCTATCACGATTCGGGCGGCACCCCTGGCTCATGATGGGCATGGCGCTGGCGAGTGGATCGGCGGGGGAGCGAGACCGGGGTGCGGCACTCTACGCCGAGTTGGAGGCCCGCTCGCATGGGGAGTATGTACAGCCGGGGGCGCTGGCCGCGGCAGCGATCGGTGCCGGGTTCGATGATCGAGCCCTCCAGCATGTAAATCAGGCAGTGGCCGTCAGAGATCCTCTCTTCGCCGTGATGGCCATGCACTGGCCCGGGTATGCCCGGTTTCGCCAGGACCCGCGGTTCGTCGCAGCGCTGCGGCAGTTGGGGTGGGAGCGCCCCGTGTGAACGGTCGGGCACTCCTATTTCGGCGGCAGGAGCCGCGTCCGGAGATAGTCGTTCAGGAACACCGGCCGGACGGACGGCGCGAACTGGTCCAACTGGTGAATCTTCCTAGTCTGCGCGTAATCCAGGAAATTGATCTTCCCCCAGTGCGCCTTGAACGGGATGTTGCGCCGCTGGAGCTCCCGCCAGAGACCCTCGAGATGGGTCGAAATCCCCGCGATCCCCGCCGCGTCGAGGTCCTCGGTCAGGTACTGAAAATCGAACTTGATGATCCGGTCCAGCCCCGGCCAGTTCCAGGGCGACATGTAATGGTCGTCGGTCTTGGTGAGCTGGATCTCGATGGGCAGGTTGGGCCACCCGGCCTTCGCGTAATAATCCCGGCACGTCTCGAGCACCCGCTGCGTGTCGGCCGGATCGAAGCCCCACTCCGACAGGGCGACGGTGAGCGGCGAGAACCGATCCACCGGGATCATGTTCCGCAGCGGGCCCTCGTTGACCTGGGTGCCGAAGGTGAGCGCCAGGATCTTCAGTAGAATGTCTTCGATCCAGTCGAGCACCGGCCCCGGGTGGGCGAGCTTCTGGACCAGGCTCATCACGAACCGGATCGCCTTCTCGGATTTGTCACCGGGATAGTTCCCCAACGGATTCCCCTTGCCCGGCAGGAGCGTGGCCATCCACAGGAGCCCCTTGTTGCTGTCGGGAATCCAGTTGATGCGCCAGAAGTCGTAGGTCTTCGCGGTCCGGGCCAGGTCGCCCAGCACCGTCTCGATGCCGACGATCTTCTGCACCACCCGGTAGTACGGCTCGTCGATCAGGCCGAACCGCACCTTCGTGATGATCCCGATCGCGCCCAGCGAGCAGACCACCGCCCGAAAGTCCGGCTCCGCGCGCGTCACCCGCCGCTCCACCACCGACGTCCCGTCCGGGCCCACCGTGACGAATTCGACCCACTCGAGCGTGTCGAAGAGCGTCACCCGGTCGGTGGGAGGCGCCGTGTTGGTCGAGATCAACCCGGCGAGCGTCTGCTCGTCGGTGCCCCCGGTGGCGACCAGCGACTTGCCCCGCGGCGTGCAGCGGGACAGCTCGATCAGGAAATCGTGCAGCCGCCAGTTGGCGGACGCGGTGACGGCGCTGAAATCGGGGTCGAACTCGAGGGTGTGCGGCAGATCGTAGATGTCGATGAGCGCGTCCGAGACCACGATATCGCAGGTCGAGTGCAGGCTCCCCGGGATCCGGATCGAATCCGGCTTCCAGGGCCGGCCGGCCAGGAGGTCCGTGAGGCAGCGCTTGAGCTCGTCCACGGACCGGGGCCGGTAGTAGAGACGGGGCCGGATCTGGATGGTGTGGGACCAGTCGGTGAGCATGGGCACCGACGGCTGGTCGATATCGGGGAGCGGAATCGGCGGCGTGGTCATGGATGCTCTGGAGTAAAGGGCCTAATTGGTGAAACCGGGAACCAGCATGTCTGTCAGACGCTCGGGGCGCTTGCCGCCGGCGCCGCGGAACCAGCCGTCGGCCTCGCGGACCATCGCCCTGCCTTCATCACCGCCGATCAGGACCCCGAGGGCGCGGCGCCCCGCCGCGGCGTAGCCCCGCAGGTCGGTCTCCCAGGCGGCCGCGACGCCGCGGCGCAGCCCCGCCACCGCGCGATCGACGTACCCCTGGCGGTGATCCACACCCGCGCGCAGCAGGGCCGCCAACGCGGAGGCCCACGGCATCCGCTCCCGCTCGAGCCGCGCGGTATCGCGGGCCGCGGTCTGGAGCAGCCGTTCCCGCTCGGACGCGGACGCGGCGCCACTCGCGCCGAGCGCGCAGCGGGCCCGGAGGTGCCGGGTCTCGATGCGGACCGCCTGGACCCTCAGGAGGATGGAGCGGCGGACCTGCGGCCAGCGCGCGCCGAACCGTGACCAGGCCGCCTGGCCGAGTCCCTCGTAGAGGTCGGCCTGGCACATCGCGACCATGCTCCACCAGTGCGGGATGTGGAACGCCTCGCCGGACCAGGGCGCCATGTAGAGATCCGACAGACGCCGCGCCTCCTCGGGCTCGTCGCGCACCACCCACATGATGTTGCCCCGCCCGGCGCCGGCCTGCGCGGCGGAGTAACGGTCGCCGTGCGACTCCGCCTCCCGCAACGCCGCCGGGACCCGGCGCGACAGCTCGTCCCACGCTCCGGTCAGCATCAGCGAGGCCAGCGAGTATTCCTGAGCGGAGTCCACTTCCCACCAGACGCCGCGGCACTGGGCCCGGAGGATCCGCTCCGCCCGGTCGCAGGCCTCGAGCGAGGGCACGAACTCCCCGAGAAAGTGGCGGACGATCCCCTCGGCCAGGTGGGAGATCCCGATGGCGTGGGGATGCCCCGTGCGCTCCGCCAGCTCCCGGGTCGCGACGACCAGCCGCGCGGCCCGGTCGCGGGACGGCCCTCCCACGACCGACACGAACGCGGCTTCGCAGGCGAGCGCCCGGGCGATGCGGTACGGCTCGCCCGCCCGGAGGGCCAGGAGGAGGTGCTGGGTCTGAAAGTCGGCGGCGCGCAGGTTGTCGAGGCGCACCAGTCCCAGGGCCACGGTCCAGCACACGTCGAGCTGGCGGATGGTCGCGGGGGGAAGGGCGTCGGCGGGGCGCTCGTGGAACCTGAGTCCGCGGAGGCGCACCATCGCGCGGCGGCCGAGGAGGCGCAGCAGCGCCACGGCCCGCGAGCCGGCGGGCCGGACGCCGACGGCGTGCAGCACCTCGTCCACCACCGCGAAGCCGCGCTCGACGTGACCGCAGCGGAGATACTGATCGGCCGCCCGCCGTCTGAGCTCGAGCGCGGCGACCGGCCCCGCCTGGGGCGCCGCGCCGAGCAGGACGTCTGCGGCGTCGAGGCCGCGTCCGGCGTTGGCCAGCGCGTCCCCGAGCTTCACCTCCAGCGGGTGCGTCTCCTCGCCCGCGCCGCGCGCCAGCTCGAGGGCCCGGGCGTACAGGTCGGCGGCGCGGTCGAACGCCAGGGTCCGGGCCGCGTTGTCCGCGGCGAGCGTGGCGTAGCGACGGGCCCGGGCCCGGTCGCCGACGCCCAGATAGTGCTCATAGAGCGTGACGGGGTCGGTGCCGCCGTGGGATTCCATCGCCTGGGCCAGCCGCCGGTGGGTGTCGGCCAGGCGCTCCGGGGGGATGCCGGCCACCACCGCTTCGCGGATGCGGTCGTGGTACAGCTCGAGGTGGTCGGCCGAGCCCGAGGGCCGGAGGAGGTGACCGGCCAGGAGCGCGCCGGTGAAGGGGCGCTCGTCCCGCACGCCGGCCGCGGCCCGGGCCACGAGCACGTCGAGGGGCCGGGCCGCGACCGCCAGGGCTTCGAGGAGGTTGCGGGCAGGGGCGGGCAGCTCGGCGATGCGGGTGGCCAGCAGATCCTCGGTGCTGACGCGCAGGTGACGATCGCCGCCGCCCGCCGCCGAGTAGCGCGCGAGCTGCTCGATCAGGAACGGGGAGCCGCCCGCTTCCCGGGCGATTGTTTCCGCCAGACCGGCGCCCGCCCCCAGCCACGTCTCGGCCAGGGCGCGGGCCTCGTCGGGTGAGAGCGCGGCGATGGGCAGCTCGCGGGCCTGCGACTGACGGGAGCGGGAGACGAAGGTCTCGAGGTGCGGGTTGTCCTCGACCTCGTCGCTCCGGTAGGCGACGAGGAGGAGCAGCGCCGGCGGGTCGGGCGGCGCGAGCAAGGCTTCGAGGAGGCGGGCGCCGTCGCGGTCGCCCCACTGGAAGTCGTCGATGGCCAGGACGACGGGGGATCGGGCGGCGACCTGACGCAGGAGGCGGCGCAGGGCGGCGACGGCTTCGCGCCGGACCTGCTCGGGATCGCGGCTTTCCAGGGACTCGTCGGGAGGGATCCAGCCGATGCGGCCCAGCGCGGGAAAGAGCCGCGCGGCCGCGGCCAGCCCCGGCGTGGCCAGCTCGGCCTGGCGCTCGGGCGGGAGCGCGAGCAGCCAGCGGCTCAGACTGTCGAGCACGCCGTCCAGACCCTTGAAGGGCACGGTCTCGCGGACGTAGCAGCGGCCCGCGAAGACGACGGCGCCCTCGGCGCGGACCCGGCCCAGAAACTCGTCGAGCAGTGAGCTCTTCCCGGCGCCGGACACCCCGTGCAGCAGGACCGTGACGGCCGCGCCCTCCCGCGCCGCGCGGGAGGCCGACTGGAGCCGGGCCAGATGGGTCTCGCGCCCGACCAGCGGAGGACGCCCGGCCGGGCCGGTGCCCTCGGCGGCCTCCATTCCCAGACACCGCAGGACTTCCGTGCCGCCCGCGCGCCCGTGAGGCTCGGTGACCAGCAGCCGCGCGCAGAGGTCGACCAGATCCGCCGGCAAGGCCGCACCCGTCCGGTCCGCCCGCGGCGCCGGGTGTGTCAGCTTTTGCGAGATGACTGCGAGATAATCGCCGGTGAATGGAAGCTCCCCGGTCAGGGCCTCGTAGAGCATCACGCCGAGCGCGTACCAGTCCGACCCGGGCCCGGCCGCGCCTTCCACCTGTTCCGGCGCCATGTACGCCGGCGTGCCCCACACGCCCTCCTCGGTTTCGCGCTCGGGCCCGGACACGTCGCGGGCGATCCCGAAGTCCAGGATCACGGCACGAGCGTCCTTCGTGATCATGACGTTGGAGGGCTTGAGGTCGCGGTGGAGCTTGCCGGCCGCGTGGATCGCGAGAATCCCGTCGGTGAGCTGGCGGAGAGCGTCGCGCAGGCGTACTTCGTCGAGCCGGCCTCCGGGGCGGACGTGGCCGAGAAAGCCCGTGCCCTCGACGTACTCCATGGTGAAGAACCAGGTGTCGTCGGGCTCGGCGAAGAGCTCGTACAATCCGATGAGGTTCTTGTGGGTGACGTCGGCGAGGGTGCGGAATTCCTGCTTCAGCCCGTAGATGGCCGCCGGGTCGGCGAGGCCGAGGGTCTTGAGCGCGACGATCTCGTTCCGCCGGGTGTCGCGAGCGGCATACACGACTCCCATGCTGCCCTCCCCGAGGGGACGCAGCACCTGGAATCGGCCGTTGCCTCTGAATTGGTCGTTGGGCATTCCCAAGAGCCGCCGGCTTCCCCGAGGGCGGAGCACAAGGTGCGGGGGCGCGGCCGGACCGGCTAGTGGCCCTGGCCGTCGCAGGACGAATGCTGAAGATTGAGCGCCATGTCGGGCCTCTTCGACGCCCTCCCGCCGGACAGTCTCAAGATCGCGCTGGTCCTAGCGCTCTCTCTCCTGCTCGGCTTCGAGCGGGAGGAGCAGAAGGGCGAGGGCGGGACCTACCGGTTCGGCGGCGTCCGGACCTTTCCGCTCCTCGGACTCACCGGATACGGCCTGGCGCTTCTCGGCGGCGCCAATCCGCTCCTGACCGCCGCCGGCCTGATCGTGGTGGGCGGCCTCATGTTTCTGTCCTACCGGCACAAGCTCGCGTCCCAGGCCGCGGCCGGGGTGACGACGGAGATCTCAGGGCTCACGATCTACGTCGTGGGCGCGCTGATCTGCCAGGGCTACCTCTGGGTCTCGTGCGCCCTGGTGGTGCTCAGTCTCCTCCTGCTCGAGCTGAAGTCGGGACTCGAGAGCCTGACCCGGAGCGTTCCGCCGGCCGAGATCGCCACGCTCGCGAAGTTCCTCCTGCTCGCGGTCGTGATCCTGCCCATCGTGCCCAACCGCGGCTTCACCGAGTTCGACCTCAATCCGTTCAAGATGCTGGTCGCGGTGGTGGCGGTGTGCGGCGTGTCGTACGCCAGCTACGTGCTGGAGAAGCTCGATCGGGGGAAGAGCGGGATCTTTTTCTCGGCCCTTCTGGGCGGTGCCTACTCGTCCACGGTGACGACCATCGCGCTGTCCAAGCGCTGCCGGGAGGACCAGCGTCCGGAGCTCTATGCCGGGAGCATTCTGGCGGCGTCGGGCGTCATGTACGCCCGGCTCCTCGTCCTGCTCGCGTTCTTCAACCTGTCTCTGGCCGGCGCGCTCGCGGTGCCGTTCGCCGCGCTCGCCGTGGTCGGCGTGGCGGCGGGCTGGTGGTGGTCGGGGCGGGAGAAGGCGGCCGCGCGGGGAGACCCGGCGTCGGTCCTGCCCCGGAACCCGCTGCAGGTCGAGGCCGCGGTGCTGTTCGCGGTGGTGCTGACGGTGGTGGTGGTGCTGACCCAGCTGGTCACCACCAACCTGGGGCGCGGCGGCACCTATGCGTTCGCGGCCGTGATGGGGGTGTCGGACGTGGACCCGTTCATTCTGGGGCTGGCGCAGACGGCGGGGAAGCTCACGCCCATCCAGATCGCCGCGGCGAGCGTGGTGATCGCCGCGGCGAGCAACAACGTGATGAAGGGGCTCTACGCCCTGTCGTTCGCGAAGGGTCGCGGGGGGAGGCTCGCCTGCGGCGGCCTCGTCGCCCTCGCCGTCCTCGGCCTGGCTCCGCTGCTCTTCCTCTAGTCTCCGGTCGGGACGATCCCGGCGCCTTCCACCATCAGGATCACCGTCCGCCCGGGTGCCCGGGGCCGGTGGGGCACGCCCTTCGGAATCACCACCGCCTGCCCGGGATTGAGCTCGATGGTGCGCCCCTCGAGGTCGATCAAGAACTGGCCTTCGATACAGTAGAAGAATTCGTCTTCGGTATCGTGCTTGTGCCAGTGGTATTCGCCCTTCACCTGGCCGACCCGCACCACCGAGTCGTTCACCTGGCACAGGGTCTGGTTGTACCAGGGATGCGTGACGGACTGGAGGAGGGCCGGCACGTCGATGCGGGTGAGATGCGGGAACTTGATGTCGAGATGGGTCTCGTACGGGTACGTCTGGTCCGGCATGGCTCCTCCTAGACGGTAGCGGTCTGGGCTACGCGGGCCACGCGCGGACTTGCGACGGTGCGGTAATCCTCGGTGGCGAGGCAGAGAGACCGGTCGAGCCGGGCGGCGTTGAAGAACATCTCGGTGTTCTCGAGCACCTGCGGGTCGACGACGAGCTCGAGCTCCGGGTGAAACGAGAACGGCAGGATCGTCCCCACCACGCTCCCGCCCAGCCGCTCGGCGTTCTCGACCGTCGCGAAGGAGCAGTACGAGGCGCCGTAGAGGGCTTTCAGCCCGTGGAAATCGACCCGCGTGTCACCAGGGACCACGACCAGCACGTGCTTCGTCGT
>Ga0335076_10008478_pt1 | contig 10380 bp, 10 predicted proteins | sample Lox_Sample_25_FD_206717 | JGI IMG/M metagenome (GOLD analysis project Ga0335076, IMG submission 206717) | Soil microbial communities from Loxahatchee National Wildlife Refuge, Florida, United States - Lox_Sample_2.5 | ecosystem: Environmental > Terrestrial > Soil > Wetlands | place: USA...
GGTGATTCACGATGTATGCATCGAAATCTCTGTTTCTGATTGCCGCGGCTGCTGTGGCCCTGACGGCCGCTGAAGCTCCATATGCCGGCAAATGGAAAATGAATCCCGCTAAAAGCGATTTTGGCGAAACCACGGTTACGTATGAACAACTCAATAGCGGGGAGATACAAGGCACCGCGGACGGGTTGACGTTCAAGTTCAAGACGGATGGAAAAGATTATCCGAATCCCTGGGGCGGAACGGGGGCGTGGAAGAGCGTCAACGCCAATACCTGGACGGTCGAACAGAAGATCAACGGAAAGCTCGTCACGACCGACACCATGACGGTATCGGCCGACGGCAAGACACTGACTGTAAACTCCAAAGGCACGAAGCCCAACGGAGAAGCCATCGACGACACGACTGTGATGCAGCGCGTTTCCGGCGCCTCGGGTTTGTTTGGTAAGTGGAAGACCAAGAACTTGAAATCCAGCTCGCCCAGTGTGTTGGAGTTGACGCCGGTCGGGACCGACGGACTGACGATTAAGGTGGTCGACGTCAATATGACCTGCGAATGCAAATTCGACGGCAAGGACCACGCCTGCAGCGGCCCCACTTTAGGGGCGGGCTGGACGGTAGTGCTGAGCAAGTCCGGCGCCAATGGGTTCGAAATGACGTCGAAGAAAGACGGGAAGGCGCTATACAAGTCGACGTATGCGGTGTCCGCCGATGGGAAGACGCTTACCGAATCGGGCGGCGCCACGGGTACGGCCGAGAAGTACAAAGCTGTGTACGACAAGCAGTAGGTGGTTTCAGATCGCGCGGCTCCGGACAGGAGAAACTTGGACGGGCGACGATAATCGATCGCCTGTCCTACCGTTTCACCACCATCCCCGGCAAGGCGTTGGTCATCTTGCCTTCCTCGATCACCGGAACGCCGTTGACCAGAACGAACCGCATACCTTCCGATAGCTGGTTGGGCTCGGCGTAGGTCGCGACGTCGCGGATCGTATCCGGGTCGAACACGACGATGTCTGCCCACATGCCGGCTTTGAGGACGCCGCGGTCGGCAAAGCGCATGCGTCCCGCAGGGAGGGACGTGAACTTGCGAATGGCGTCTTCGAGCGTCAGCTTTTTCTCCTCGCGGACGTACTTGGCCAGAATGTGCGGGAAGGCGCCATAGGCTCGCGGGTGCGGATGCTCCTTGCCCAAAAGGCCGTCGGGCGAAGTGCCTTGCGAATCGTTGCAGACCGACACCCACGGCTGCTGGAGAGCCAGTACGACGTCCGGCTCCGACATGATGAACATGGCGGATTCCGTGAAGGCTTCGTCCTCGATCAGGAGGTCGAAAACCGTGTCGATCGGGTCCTTGTTCCAGAGTTTGGCGATCTCGGCGACGGTCTTTCCCTGCACCGGCAGTAGTTTGGGGTTCTGCACGGCGCCGATCAGAAAACTTTGCGGCCCTTCCACCTGCTGCCACTCGTTATTCCAATCGCCGGACTTGGATTCCATTTCCTTCCGGATGCGGGCGCGCATGGCCGGATCCTTGAGCCGCTCGATGAGCTTTTTGTCGCCGCCTTCGTGAGCCCACGGCGGGATGATCGCTGAAAAACTATTGAACCCCGCGGTGTAGGCGTAGGTGTCGGCCGCTACGTCCACGCCGGATTTGCGCGCGGCATCGATGCGGTTGACGATTTCCGGCATGCGCCCCCAATTGGCCTTCCCGGCGGCCTTCAGGTGCCAGATTTCAACCGGAATTTTGGCTTCGCGTCCGATGCGGAACGCCTCGTCCAGGGCGGCGTCGATGCCGTTGCCTTCATCGCGAATGTGCGAAGCGTAGATTCCGCCGCCCTTCGCCGCTTCGGAGGCGAGCGCGATCAATTCCTCGGTCTTGGCATACGGCGCGGGCGCATATTGCAGCGACGTAGAGACGCCGACCGCGCCATCGCGCATGGCGTCGCGCACCAGCGCCTTCATGCGGTCGAGCTCGGCCGCGGTGGGCGCGCGATCTTCCTCGCCCACCACCACGCGGCGCACCTGCGTCGCGCCTACGTAGCTGGCGAGGTTGATGCCCATTCCCTGCTTGCGCAAACGGGCGAAATATCCGGCGTACGTGGTCCAGTCGGGTTTGATGCCGTAGTGTTCCCAGGTGACGTGGTCGAGCTTGACCACGGCGTCGTTCTGCGGCGCAATCGATCCGCCCTCGCCGGTGACTTCGGTGGTGATGCCCTGGTAGATTTTCGAGGGCAGGTGCGGATTCACCAGGATGGTGACCTCGGATTGTCCGAGCATGTCGATGAAGCCGGGCGCCACCACCATGCCGCGCGCGTCGATGGTCTTCTTCGCAACGGCGCCATCCAGGCGGCCAATAGCGGCGATTTTGCCGGAGCGAATCGCCAGGTCTCCGGCATACCACGGCGATCCCGTGCCGTCGATAATGTGGCCGTTGCGGATCACGACGTCGTACTGAGCGAACGCCAGAGACGCGAAAAGCACGAACGGAAGCAGGAGTTTCACAGGGGTCAGTATACGACGCAGAAGGGATGGCAGGTTTTTCGACGGCTGCGGCCCGGCTGGCGTTGGATCTCCCCGTTCTACTTACTTCGCCTGCATTTCCTCGATGTAATTCTGCAACGAGTGAATGCGGCTTTGCGCCAGGCTCAGGTCGCTGCTGGTGTTGCGGAATACCGATCCCCAAATGGGCATGTCGGCGGACCCGTGGGCCGACATGCTTCCGGACCCGTTCAAGATATTGATGAACTGATCTTCGGGGAACTTGCCGCCGTGTTGCCGGGCTATCTGCGTGAGATCGGCGGGATGCTGTTTCAACGACGGCGCAGCCGGTCCGTTGCCTTTGCCATCGAGCCCGTGACAGGCGGCGCAATAATCCTTGTAGACGTCCTTGCCGCTGATGCTGGTCACCGGGCGCGGCGGTACTTTCTTGACCGGCGGATTCTGCGCGGTCGCCGCCACTGCCAGACAGGCAAATGACGCCAATACAAGAAAAACAGGTCTGTAATTCTTTTTCATGTCCACTGATTATATGCCGGGATTGACCGTTTTTTTCACGCCGCCAGCAGTTTTTTTACGCCGTCGGCGCAGAGCACGCCGGCGTGTTTCGACTCGGGCTGGAGGCCGCCGACCGCATCTTCGATGATCGATGGCCGGAATGCGCGCATTTCTTCCCGCGATTTCCCCATTAGCCACTCGGTCAAAGCCGATCCGGCGGCAATCGACGCCGTACACCCGCGGACTTTGTAGCGCACGTCGACGATGCGCCCGGCTTCGAAGCGCGCCCATAGGCGCAGGATGTCGCCGCAAGCCGGATTGGACGCTTCGATCACTACCGCCGGCGGACCGAGTTCGCCCACGTTGCGCGGGTTTTGAAAATGATCCAGCAACCGCTCGGAATACATCTTATGCTCCAATATTGGCATGGTTCAGGTGGTGGCCGCGATTCTCGAGCGCGATGGGCACATCCTGATTGGACAGCGGCAGGCCACGCAATCGCACCCGCTGAAATGGGAATTTCCCGGCGGCAAGGTCGAGGCGGGGGAGACGCCGGAGCAGGCCCTGAAACGCGAGTTGGCCGAGGAACTCGACCTCGAAGTCTCCGCAAGCACCGAAATCTCCCGGTATTTTTATAGCTATCCCGGCAAGAATCCCATCGAGCTGATCTTTCTGCGCGTCACCGAATCGCGCGGCGAGCCACGCAATCGAATCTTCCATGATCTGCGATGGGAGCCGCGGGAGACCCTGGCATCCTTCGATTTTCTGGAAGGCGATACCGAGTTTCTCCGCCGGCTTGCGAAGTGAAAGTCATGGGGCGCGCCGTTGCTTTGCTGATTTCGGGCGCCGCCGCGGCATTGGCCTGGCAGGCTCCGCAACCGGCCCCCGCGCAGCCGCCTTCGAGCGCCGAAACCTATGTCGACCCCAAACTCTGCGCCGCTTGCCACGCGGCCATCGCGGTAAGCTACCGCAAAACCGGCATGGGCCGGTCCTTTTATCGTCCATCGCCGGCGAACCAGGTGGAGGATTACACCGTCCACAACAGCTACTACCACCAGCCGTCCGGCACGCACGTCACCATGACACTGCGCGACGGCCGTTACTATCAGCGCCGCTTTCAGGCCGGACCGGACGGCAAAGAAACCAACGTCGAAGAGAAGTCGATTGATTATGTGATGGGATCGGGGAATCACGCGCGCACGTACCTGCACCGCACGGCGCGCGGCACTCTGGTGGAACTGCCGCTCGGCTGGTACGCGGAAAAGGGCGGTTATTGGGCGATGAATCCCGGATATGACCGTCCAGATCAGCCGGGATCGCGCCGCGAAATCACCTACGATTGCATGTTCTGCCACAACGGCTATCCGCAGATTCCGGCCTCGAACGACGTTCTCGGCGCCGATCCGGTCTTCAGCGGCTCGTTACCCGAAGGGATCGACTGCCAGCGCTGCCACGGTCCGGGCAGCCGGCATCTGGCAGCGGTCCGGACGCCGGGAGCGAAGCCGGAAGCCATACGCGCCGCGATCGTCAATCCCGCGCGACTGGCCCCCGACCGCCAGATGGACGTCTGCATGCAGTGCCACCTGGAGACGACCAGTTTTCAGTTTCCACATTCGATTGTGCGGTATACGCGCGGCGCGTTCTCCTACCGGCCGGGCGAGCCGCTGGCGTCGTTCGAACTGTTCTACGATCATCCGGCAGGCGCGGGGCGCGACGATAAATTCGAAATCGCGGGCGCCGCCTACCGGCTGCGAAAATCGGCTTGTTTTCTGAAGAGCAGTGGCGCCCTTACCTGCACGACGTGTCACAACCCGCACGACGTCGGCCACGGGGCGGAAGCCGAGGCGCAATACAACGCCACCTGCCGCAAGTGCCATGCGGCCGCGTTCGATGCCGTGGTCGCCGCCGGCAGGCACGTCGCGCAAACCGGCTGCGTCGGCTGCCACATGCCCAAGCGCCGCACCGATGACGTCGTCCACGTGGCGATGACCGATCACTACATCCGCCGCGCCGTGCCCGCGGGCGATCGCCTGGCGGAGCGCGCCGAGCGCCACGATACCGATGCCGATATGTATCACGGGCCGGTGATGCCGTATGCCATCGGCGGCGCGCAGGCGAATGACGATCTCTACAATGCCGTGGCGCAGGTATGGCAGAAGAATAATCTGAAAGACGGCCTGCCTCGGCTGGCCGCGCTGATTGCGTCCGGGCAGCCGGCGCGCGCGGAGTTCTACCTGCTGGCGGCAGACGCCTGGCGCGACAGCGGCCAACCGGCCAAGGCGGTTCCGCTATACGAGGAGGCGGTGCGCCGTAACGGCGCATGGCTCTACGCGCAGCAGAAGCTCGGATTGGCGCTGGATGAATCCGGGCAAGGCGCGCGGGCCGTGGAATTGCTCCGCCGCGCGACGGTCGCCGCGCCGCGAAATGCCGAGGTTTGGCACGAGTACGGCCAGTTGCTGCTGCATCAAAATCGCGGGGCGGAGGCTGCGGCGGCGCTGCGGCAGGCTCTGGCGCTCGATCCGGAGATTGCCGAAGCGCACAACAGCCTCGGGCTGCTCGCGGCGCAAGGGCAGGATATGGCGCGCGCCGAGGCTGCTTTTCGGGAAGCCGTCCGCATCAGCCCGGACAACGTCGAGGCGGTGACCAACCTGGCGCACACGCTGTCGTGGAAGGAGCCGCCGGACATTCCGAATGCGACGTGGTATTTCGAGCGCGCCCTCGGGATGCACGCCGATTACGCGCCGGCACAATTCGGGTATGCCGATCTGCTGAATACGCAGGGGCAATATGCCGCCGCGCAGCCGCACGTGGAGGCGGCTCTGGCTGCCGATCCGAATTTCGCCGAAGCGCACGAGCTGATGGGCAACCTGTGGGAACGGCAGGGCCGCTTCCCGCAGGCGCTCGACGAGTATCGGACGGCGGTGCGCATCAATCCGCAATTCTTTCGGGCCCAGCTGTATCTCGGCGATCTCCTGGTAAGAACGGGCGACGCGGCTGGCGCGGTGGAGCATTTGCGAGTCGCGGCGAAGAGTCCGGACCCGCTGATCCGGGATTTGGCGATGAGGCGGTTGAAGTGATCGGCTGATTACTGTTTTGGCGCCCAGACGCGGAACTCCCCGGCGCAGTGCAGCAGGCCCATCATGTACCACATCCCGTCGTAGTAGCGCATCAGCCCGGACGGAATCGGGGTGTTCCACAGCGCTTCTACAAACTTCTTCGCGCGCGGATCTGTGGCGGCCAGACTGGCGATGGCGTTGGTGGCCACCAGCGCGGTGGCGTGGCCGTTGGTGGACGCGGTGGCATCCAGCGCGTTCCCGTCGAGCGTCCAGTTGCTGCCGTAGGTGTCGATGCCCTTGGATTCGAAGAAGGCCTGGATGCGGTCGCTGAGCTGCTGCTCGCGCGGATCGGCCGCCCACCAGCTCCAATCCACCGCCCAATTGGCGGCGGTGCGCCAGGCGTCGGCGGCGAAGTTGGCGCTGCGGCCGAACATGGTGACGGGAGTGCCGTCGAAGTTGGCGTAATTGGGGGCGAGGCCGGTCTTGGGATTGGTGGTTTTCTGGAAGAAATCGCGGCTGGCCTGAGCAGCCTCCGCCCAGAACGGGCGATCCGCCGCCGGACCCCAGCGCGCCCACAGTTCGTAGAACGCCGGCAGGTGGTATGACGGATCGGTTTGATCCGGACGGCGCTGATTGGGCGTGAACCGCACCATCTTGTACTGCGGATTGAATTCCGGACCGCCGGTTTCCGGCGCCCGATTAGTAGGCCCGTCGATGACTTTACGGTTCTTCATGTTGTCGAGCAGGCGGTCGGCTTCTTCCTTGTAGTTGTAGATCCCGGCGCCGTTGCCCCAGCGGTTGGCCGCGAAATACAGTGACATCACCCAATACTCTTCGCCGTCGGGCGCGGGCGATTCGCTGTTGGGCGTGCCGTCGGTCTTCATCGACCAGGAGAAAAACCCGTATGACGGGTGCGTGGGCGAGCTTTGGTACATGTACGTCTTCGACCAGTTCCAGAGCGCGTCGAATTCCGGCTTTTTGCCCATCTCTACCGCAATCATCATGGCGTAGGACATGCCTTCGGAGCGCACGTCGTGGTTGCGGACGTCGGTCACATACGCAAGCGGACCGTTGGTGTTGCGGCCGGTCTCGTAATAGACGGTCTGCGACTCGGCGTCGCCGTGGAAGAGCTGATGGAAGGCGGCATCGATCTTGGCGGAGATTTCCTTCTGCGAGTGGCCGTTCTCGAGAAAGAGATTGCGATAGTGCCCCGTGGCGAATGCTCCTTTGGACTGCGCGGAAAGGGTCATGGCGGGCACGAGGGCGATGAGGATCGGGGTGAGGATCTTCATAGTTCAATGGTCAAACTATATCACCTGGCGGGACAGACGGTCGTTCTTTGCCGTCTGTCATTTCTCGCCGGTCGGACACGGTGACAGGCGACAAAAAACGATCGCCTGTCCCACGCTCACGCCTATAGCTTGACGCGAATTTCAGGATGATCGGGACCGGCGCCCATCGGCTTGAGCCACTGCCAGACGGGGCCATCCGCGAGGTGCGTGTAATACTCTTCGCCCAAGTTGTTGGTTTCGGCGTCATCGTTCAACTGGGCGCGCTGCAGCAGTTTGAGCGCGATCATGTGGTCGCCGAACTTGAAGTAGGCGGCGGCATTCTGCAATTCCGCGACAGGCACGTGATGGCGCGTCAGCCTGGCCAGCCAGAGCTTGCGCCCTTCGGCATAGCCGTCGGGGTCGAATGATGCGTCAACCAGCGGCGTGTACTGCTTCGCGCCGACCGTGATGCCCTCGGGATGCGTGCGGATCATCCACAACATGTGAGAGCGCAGTTCGGCGGGATGGAAGCCTGCCGAGTAATACGCGATCAGCTTGCCGCGCGATGCCAGATCGTCGGGGTTCTTCGCGACGGCGGCTTCCAGGCTGGTCACCTCGCCGGCGGACAGGACGGCCGCCATGGATTTCGTGGGCTGCGCCGGCGCGTTGTCCACCGGGTACCATGCCGAACCGGTGGCGTAAAGGTACGCACCGGCAACTGCCGCAAATAGAGCCAATGTAATACCGCCGCCGATGGCGTAGGGCTTCCACCAGCCGGGTTTGACATCGGGAGTGGCTTCGTACCGGAACAACCGCGCGTCCATCCGCATCACTCTCATTATTCCATTAAAGCCTTCACCAAGATTTCAAAATCTCCTGACGGCGGGCAATCGACGGCTAGTACCCGTTTTGTGCCGGGGTGTGTAACCTCGAGATGCGTGGCGTGCAGCGCGACGCGGTCGATGCGCCGTTCCCCGGCCTCGGCCGGACAATATTTCCGGTCGCCGATGACCGGGTGGCCGATGGCCGCGAATTGCACGCGAATCTGGTTCTGCAAACCGGTGACAAGCGTCACCCGCAGTTGCGATGCTTCGCGCAACTCGCGCTCGACCATGTATCGAAGCTCGGCCCGGGCAGAGCCGGCATGATTCTCCAACGTGACCTTCTGCAACATTCCCTGTCGCCGCAGATAATGCACCAGCGTGCCCTCGCGATCCGGCATTCGTCCGCGCACCAGGGCCAGGTATTGCCGCACGGGAGTGTGCGCCAGGAACTGCCGGACCAGGTGATCGCGGCTTCGCTCCGTGAGCGCGAACAGCAGGATGCCGGAAGTGAAGCGATCGATGCGATGGACAATGAACGCACGGCGGCGCAGAGGTTTTAGCGTGGCCGCGACGACGGATAGTGCGGATACCGCCGCCGAATTCGGAATAGGGACGGCGGGCAGGCCAGGCGGCTTGTCGATGGCGATGAGATCGTCGTCTTCATACAGGGTGCGGATCTCGCGGGGGAATGCCGGGCGGCGGGGAGATTTTTTCATGTTCTTTCGTTCTACCATCTGAACCCGTTGTTACAGGGCGACTGGCCATCGGTGACCTCCGGCAGAGCGGAAGCGGTAGACTGAATCGATGCCGCTGTTGCGTCTAATCGCCGAAAATATTGGGCCATTCGAGAAGCTCGACATCGATTTCTCAGACGGGAATGGCAAACCTCATCTTGGGCCACACATTCTTGCGGGAGTCAATGGATCGGGTAAGTCGACGGTTTTGCGGGCGATCGCGTGGGCGTTGGATAAGGGCAAACACGGATTCCCAATGGAGGAATGGCGTCACTCGCTTCGGCCGGTCGGATCGAAAACTCTTGTTCAGGTTTCCAGCGGCGGCCGCTACATCGATGCGATGACGGGAGACACAGATCCTGAATCGGCCGATGAACTTCATGAGTGGGCAGCCGATCTAGGCTTCGCCGATTCCGGGCTTGCCGCGACGCATTCCGGGCTTCGTGTGGGTGCCGCCGGAGAGTTTAAGTTAAGGGGAGAGTCGTTCGCCCTCGCTGCATACGCTCCATCGCGAAGTCTTTCGCACGTTACGGCGCCCGCAGCCAGTCCATTGCCGAATGGGCTCACGGGCTGTTTAGCTTTCGAATCAACCGTGCAAAATCTGGCGGTCCAACGATGGCTGGTAGATCTCTTTGCGAGAAGGGCGTTAGCGAAAGAGCAGCGGCAGGACTTCGAGTTTTACGAACGCTCGCTGAATCGCGTTCAAAATGCCCTCAAGGCTGTGTTCGACGATCCCGACGTCCGCATCGAGCCTGAACTCGGCCCGATCCTTGAGCCGCGACTACATTTCCATGGCCGGCGCCTGAACTTTTCGCAGCTGCCCGATGGCGTGCGCACGACTCTTGGGTGGATTGCCGACTTCATGATGCGGCAGGAACTGGCGACCGGCAAAAGCACCGCACTTTTGCTGCTGGATGAGGTCGATATTTATCTGCACCCGCGTTGGCAGCGCGTGCTCCTACCCGCGCTTCGGGCAGCTCTTCCCGACGTTCAGATCATTGCCAGCTCCCATTCGCCGTTCGTGATCTCATCCTGCCCGGATGCCAAAATCCACGTCCTCACGGTCGACAATGACGGCATTGCGCACGCGCAGCGGCCGCAGGACGCTCCTTTCGGTGAAAGTGTCACGGCTACACTACGCGACATTTTCGGGGTTGAGAGCGATTTCGATCTCAGGACCGAACGTGACTTGAAAGAATGGGATGATCTGAAGAAAGCCCAAGCCGCCGGAAAACTGAATTCGGTGCAAAAGAATCGGCTAATTCGCCTCGGCGAAGATCTCTCTTCACGGAGCGAGGAACTCCGGCTCATCGTGAGTTCTCCTCCGAAGATCTCAAGCAGCCTCCTGCACTCGCTGCAATCGAGCAATGGAAAGCGCGCCAAAAAGCCGGTGGTTCGGCGGCGAAAGGCAAAGCTCGCGTAGATGGTCCGAACCCGCAGGAGGCCACCCGCGCCCGCCGCGCTGATTCGGAACGGCCGCCGATGGACCGAACGTTGGAAGAGGATC
>Ga0335076_10008479_pt1 | contig 10379 bp, 12 predicted proteins | sample Lox_Sample_25_FD_206717 | JGI IMG/M metagenome (GOLD analysis project Ga0335076, IMG submission 206717) | Soil microbial communities from Loxahatchee National Wildlife Refuge, Florida, United States - Lox_Sample_2.5 | ecosystem: Environmental > Terrestrial > Soil > Wetlands | place: USA...
TCCGCGTTTGTGTGCTTGGGAGGCTACCAAACGAAATTGCACTGCGGATACTGCGCAAGCGAGAACACAGCCTCGAGCTTTGGCTTTTACTCCGGCCTGATGACTGCCGAGGCGTACGAAACAATGCTTAATCGTGGATGGAGAAGGTCAGACACGCGCCCGCAGACAATCCCTCTCCATGCGTCTGGGATGGCCATGGCTGATTTTATGTAGGAGTGGGAGGTATATGTATAAGCCTGATATGAGGAATACGTGCTGTCGACTTTACGCTGTACGCGCAACCCTTCTTATAGCCTCCCCGCTCGGTTGACATGGATATAGATACGGCTGGAAGCGAGCAGATTCAAGTCGAGGAGGGAACATAGAAAAGATATTAATCGCTTTAATCGGTATATAAAAGGTGAGGAGTGGGACACCGAAGTATCACGGCACGCAAGCAGCCTCGAGTCAAGAGGGTACCCCACTGAGCACTGAACCAATCGCCCGTTGACTTCCCCAGGCTTCTTTCTCCCAAGGATGAAAATGCGCGCTTCTTGAAGAAGAGGAAGAACGAGTTTGACCTCTGCTCAACCGTCCACGCCCCCGAACAATCCACCCTCGACACAACCCCACATCCACCCACCCTGACCCCCGCGCACACCCTCACCATCGAACTAGACAAAGACTCCTTAACCCTCGAAAAATTCACCCTGTACGCAAAATATCAACGGACCATCCACGGGGAAAGCCGCAAAGAAATCACCCCCGAACAATTCGAACGCTTCCTGTGTTCCTCCCCCTTTCGGCATGAGAGGTACATTGACAACGAGACGGGGGAGGAGCGGCCGACGGGGAGTTTTCATCAACTTTATCGCGTCGATGGGGAGTTGGTCGCGTTTGCCGTGTTGGATTTGTTGCCGAATACGGTGTCGAGTGTGTATTTTGTATATGATCCTGATGTTGTTGGGCGATTTGGGATGGGCAAGGTCAGTGCTTTGAGGGAGGTCGCACTTTGCATTGAGGGGGGATACAAGTATTATCAACTTGGTATCCAATCCAGAATGTGTATGGCTGATAATAGGGCTGTACGCCTTTGGATGTGAAAAGTTACGGTATAAGGCGGAGATGCAACCTAGTGAATTGATGGATCCGGTCCGCTTCCCTGGAAAATTGAAGCTGACAGTAGGAAACATATTTATGGTATCCATACGAAAAGTTCAAGGACTTGCACGACAAAGGAGAACAGTACATAACCTTCAACTCACCCAACGACACCAACAAACGTTCCCCCATGACCAGTTCTGAAGACGAGGACCTTATCTTCACGATAACCGGGAAAGCCGACCATTGTCCCTACGACCCCCGGGCCGATAGCCATACCTCTCCGCTCTGGCTAGCCAACATGCCCTCTGTCCTTCCCCGCGACGTCATTCTTGCCTCCGAGGGCTTCTGGGCTGATTTCCTTTATGTGAGAGAGGGAACGACGCTAAAAAAATATTGGGAGTCAGATGCGGTGGAGGATGAGGAGATTAGAGAACAGGTTAGGGAGATGGTTGCGGCATTGGGGAGTTTAATCTTTGATATGGTTATTTGGATTAGTTAGATCTGTGGGGGGTGGGGCGTTACAAGGGTTTTTAATTCAGTATTAATTTCACGCGCATTTGTTTTGAGTGTTGGTGTTTGAGATGAGACGGGCGTTGTGGTTGGACTGATTCACTCAAGTGAAGAATATCTTGACATCCAGTATGTAACGACACAACCAGTTACTCTGGAATTTCCATCAGATAAGTCTGCTTTCAAGGACAGTTCGAACGTGAAGGTACTGTTTGGACAGCGATTTACGGAGATATCGCATCGCCGCATCGGCTATTAATTTACGTAATACGCGGGTCACGCGCGGCAGGAAATTTTTCTTAAATGAAGAGACCCCCCGTCGAAAAATTTACCACCGAGGCTAGCTAGTGGCCTCAGATCCTCGGCTTCATCCGGCAATACCCTTCTAATCAGGTTCAATCTCGCCGGATTGACCGTCCCTCCGGCTCTCCCGGACGTCCTCGAACGTTCTCCATCCCCTGGTCATCGACAGATTGACGATTTGTACCGAGGCCAGCCCGCACAATGGCCCAAAACATTCTAGCAACCGTCAGCTCACCCTTCCGCACCAGCGCACAAAAACACACCCCGCAATGGCGCAGCAAAGACCGTTTCGAAAAATTTGCAAAACCCAACGAAAATGGCGAATTAGTCCTGACAGAAAGCACGTTCGTGGACGCCATCACCCCCGAAAGCGAAGACTACCACAAAATCAAACGGGAACATTATGCAATTTTATTCTACGTTGCGGACCGTCGACGCTGTGGCACCGTCAACCTACAGGATTGGATGGCCTTTGAAAACTTGCTGGGAAAACCCGACGCAGAATATGACATCGCATTTCGCCTGTTTGACGTAGAGGGGAATGGGAGTGTTTCATACGATACTTTTCAAAAGGTGCTTACTGGGAGGAAATCGGGGATTCCCTTTAATTGGAATTGCAATTGGGCTACGTTGTACGTTGGCGCGTCGAAAACTCGACATGGTCTCGACTACACGCAATTCAGTCAGATGCTGAGAGAGTTGACCGGGGAACGCATTCGTCAGGCGTTTGCATACTATGATAGGAATCGAGATGGGTATATTGAGCCGCAAGAATTCCAAGAGATTGTTATGCACACGGCCAAGCATAAGCTCTCAGACCATTTATTGGAGAATCTACATATGATCGGGAATATCACGCGTGGAAATCGGATTTCGTATTCCGATGTCCGTGCCTTTCAGAATATTGTTCGGGAAATGGATATGGTGGGGCTTATTGTCCGGAATGCGACGGGCAGATCGAGTGACGGGAAAATCACCAAGGAAGAGTTTATGGAAGAAACTTCTCGACTCGCGTCCTTCTCCCTCTTTACGCCGCACGAAGTCAATATTTTATTCCATTTTGCCGGGTTGGACACGCCGGGAGGCCGTCTTTCATATACGGATTTTCAGAGGGTGTTGGATCCTTCGTGGCGGGAATCATTACACATTGCTGAAGAGACGGCGGCACGTGCGGCGCAAGCGGCCAAGGAGGCAGCCTCCCGGACAACAACGTACCTCGCTGAGATCGCAGAGAGTATCTATCATTTTTCAGTGGGGGCGCTGGCAGGTGCGTTTGGGGCGACGGCGGTGTATCCTATTGACTTGGTCAAGACGAGGATGCAGAATCAGCGGAGTACGTTGGTGGGTCAATTGCGTTATTTGAACAGTTGGGATTGTGCAAAGAAAGTAGTGAGGAACGAGGGAATTTTGGGGATGTATAGGGGATTATTGCCTCAGTTGGTGGTAAATTTCCCATGTTAAGAGCAGAATGTGACGGTAGGGTGTTGCCCCGGAGAAAGCTATTAAACTGACCGTCAACGATTTGGTTCGAAGAAGAGCCCCTAAAGGTGAAGACGGAACCCTCACCTATTCATGGGAAGTCCTCGCCGGCGGCACAGCCGGAGCCTGTCAAATCGTACGTCCCCTTGCCAGCTCCCCCTTCTTCGTCCTACGGCCCATCTCATGCGACAGGTCTTCACTAACCCCCTCGAAATCGTGAAAATCCGCTTGCAAGTCCAAGGGGAATTGGCCAAGGCAGGTGTCGAGGCGGCAAAAGGCCAAACGGCATTGGATATCATCCGTAGCCTCGGCGCAATGGGTCTCTATAAAGGTGCCTCAGCCTGTCTCCTCCGCGACATACCCTTTAGCGCAATCTACTTCCCTGCCTACGCCCATCTAAAAACGGACTATTTCAAGGAAAGTCCGACGAAACCGCTTACCATCCCGCAATTATTGGCGGCAGGTGCGGTAGCAGGCATGCCAGCCGCGTACTTTACGACTCCAGCCGACGTGATAAAGACGCGGTTACAAGTTGACGCACGAAAGGGTGAGACACATTATCGTAATATCGGACATGCTGCAGCCACAATCTGGCGGGAGGAGGGGATAAAGGCGTTTTTTAAGGGTGGACCGGCGAGGGTTTTGAGGAGCTCGCCGCAGTTTGGGTGTACGCTTGCGGCGTATGAGTTTTTGCAGAGGCTGCTGCCGATGCCCGGCAGGGAGGCCGTTGTCGAGAGGACGGGGACGGTGGAGGAGAAGAGTGCCACTGCGCCGATACAGTATCTTCGATCGAGAAATGCACTCAAGATTATTTTGGTATGCTCATTTTCCCTTGCTTCCGTAGTTTGGTAACCTTTGCGGCTGATGCTGTTTTAGGATTTGGATGAGAACATTGGGCCGAGATATTTGATACCTCTTAGACGAAAGGTATATGGCAAGAACCAGACGGGATAGACAAAAGTGATAGGACGCTGCATCCGTAATTAGCGGATGACCATTTTTGTTATTTACTGCATTAGACTTTCAAAGACGTAATGCGTTGATCCAGGATGCCATTGCTTTCTTGTCTGTGCACCCGATCTGAGATCGGACCCCACCCACCGGATTGCTATTGAGACCGCGGCGATGTGCGCCTATCGCATCATCCAAAACCCACGTCGCCGAATTCGCCAGCAGCGAATCGTTACTCAACGGCCTCTAGCCATGGGGATCCACGGCCACGGCTGCAGTGCCGAGGACACTGACGGCTTCCGGGAGATTGATCTGCCCGTGGATCTTGCTGCCCTCGGTGCCCTCTTCCTGACTTCGACTTTTGGTAAAACGATGCCAAAACTGGCATGCAATGCTAACGCTGGAAACAGGAGCGCTGTTTCCGATTGTTGCAACGCGGGTAAAGCGTCTTCGGATTCCGACGTGGGTCTTCTTCTCCGTCAAGCATTTCGGTACAGGCGTCATCATCGCCACTGCTTTCATCCATGTGCCGAACCCCGTTCCCACACAAAGCCTGGCCTGCCGCTATCCTCATACTTTGCTGACATGACGTGGGTTAGTTACTCCCCAGTGCATTTGCAAGCCTTACATCGTCCTGTCTCCCCGACTTTTTTACAAAGCGATATCCGTCGTTGGCAGGACTTGTAGCCATGCTCTCCACGCTCTTCATTTTCTTTATCGAATTCGCTTCTTCACGTTACCTCGCGCGAATAGACGAAAAGGTCATGGTATTACAACTCCGCGAATCAGGCAACCGGGAAACTGTCATCGAACCCGTAGCATCGTTCCTCACCCGGCGTAAAGTCGTCATCAACGGTAAGCACGTCGGAATTTCCGAGGCGTTGGCGGGCCAGCGGGTTGGAGAAACGCTCGTCATCCATGCTGAAAACGCTTGCAGATACGCAGGAGAGGATTGTGATGCGGGGATGACGGTGGATGAGGAGACTCCTTTGTTGCATTCTGTGGCGGCAAATGGGAGGAAGACAAGTTCAAGGAGGAATTCAACGGGTGCCGAGCCTCGTGGGCATCACCATTTTCATCCGCCGCCGCTGGCTGCATCGAGGTCTCCCGGGATAACGGATGCCACGCGAAAGTCGCAGTTGCTTGCCGTGGCGATCATGGAGGGGGGGTTATGTTTTCACTCTATCTTTGTGGGTTTGACTCTGGCTACCGTCAGCACAGGCGGCAGCTTCGTCAGTCTCTTTATCGCAATCATGTTTCATCGTTGCAACCCCTTCCACACTTAAACTCGAATGAATTTGCACGCTAATTGAAAGAAACGTTCGAGGGAATGGGATTGGGTGCTCGCGTTGCCACGCTCGCCTTCCCCCGAAAATCGTTCCGCCCTTATCTCATGGGCCTAACATTCGCAATCGTTACCCCTGTCGGAATGGCCATCGGTATCTCCATTCGGACACTCTATTCCCCTTCCTCCCCTGCTGCGCTCATCACTACCGGCGTCTTCGACTCGATTTCCGCTGGACTGTTAATTTACGCTTCGCTCGTTGAATTGTTGGCTCATGAATTTTTAATGGGGGATATGAGATTTGTTGGTGCCGGGAAGGCTGTTTCTGCTGCATTGTGTATTATCGCTGGGTCTGCTGCCATGAGTTTGTTGGGATTATGGGTTTAAGCTTGTGTGGTTTTCGTTTAATTTGCATGGGGTGGGTAGACGGGGTATGAATCGGGCAGGTTTAGTTTTGAGAGTCAAAAAGTGGATAGATTTGTATATTTACACAGTCGCGGTGCTCCTCAGATTTGTTCTACATCCTTTTCCCGTCGTCTTCCGCTCAGCGTCCGAAGGGGCCCTATCACTCTCATTCTTGCCATTTACAGGAAAAGTGGATGGTAATTTGGAAGTACGCATTCCGAATGACCCCCGGAATCTCGGTGTCCGCAAACTCGGGTTTATGGGATAGAAATTCCGGAAGCAATGGGTCGGCTGCTGAATTGGCCGCAACGGTCATCTCTATCCGATTAATATCAAGTCCGACTAAGGGGATATCGCTCTCTCCTTTGACTCTTATCGAGGCCTCCCCGAATCGGCTGGGGTAGATATTATTGTTTCAGATGACATTATCGTAAGAGGGTATTTTCGGGGCTCGATCTTCTGAAGGAGTCTATTCCACAACGGTCATACCAGAAGTACGGTTTATGTCCGCTTTCGGATCTCGCACCTTCAGACAACGGTCACCGCAGCTCGAGGACTACAATTTCCGGGCACCTCGCATCTGCCAACCTAAGGAGAGCAACATCTTACAGGACGAAATTTCAAGCTGCAGTTTACCAGCTCGTCGAATGCAACTGTTATCAATTCCCAACAAGTTCTGGTTCTCCGTTATACAAATATCTCCTTATCATTCCCATTGGCTATACCCTTTCTCATCCCCAATAACGTAGATTGGTTTCGGCATATTGTCATGCGGGACCCTCCGAAAATATCCATTCCGGCAGCGCACCTGCTGCCCGGAATTCGGGAACCATATAGGAAAAAGGATTTGAGATGAACATTTTCAAACTTCGATTGTGCGTAACCCCTCACGGAAAGGGGCCCCGCTTTTTCATGAGCGCATAGGGAGGGTGAACGCAATGCTGCCGCTTGTACGTATCCTCGATATACTCCACTACCGACGGTGAAGTTTGATTGAGCCTTAGGCTATTTACTGCGCTGTATGGGCGCCAACAAATCGCTTGCCTACAAAGCTACTTTCCACTTCCCTCGAAAAGCGCTCGCTATTACACGACCCCGGCGATTCTTTGGTGCGACGGAATTGACTCAGTCGAGACGTACGCACATAACTCCGCAACATGCCCAAATCAACATCCAGTATCACGATATTCTCGTGATCAGCCCAGCAACTTGCGATTACATTGATTGGCCTCTTTGGGAATCTCAACTTCACTGGGCTCACGAAAAGGGCCCCAGATCGTACAGTCGATGTTGCATGGCGATGTAAACTACACAGCAACCTTGATTACGACAGATTGAGTTCGTCGTGCGAACGCATTAGCTGCTTCACCTTTACATCGATTCCCTTCCAAAATCTCATTCCCTCACGCAGAAAAAGGAAGTTATTCCGTCAGCTAAGGGAGTGCCATCATTTATCGGCGATTGCAACCTTCGGACTTTGAATTGGATCTGCCTCAGACAGATTTCCAACTGATTAATTGGGATCTCGCGGAGTATCCCTCTTTCGGCAGATGATCTTCAAAGCTATAAAGCAAGAACCTCCAGAGATTTATTTGCATTTCCAGAATCTGAGGGGATGTGCACTTGTATCTCAACAGAGAAAGTGCCCTGTTGGCAAGTTTAATCTGGTCAAATATATTCCCTTCCAAATCTAATATATATTGTCCTACTAGATCTGCAATATGGGACATGCGTATAGTAGTAGCTAATCGCGGTATTGCAATACGATTGTACTCCTCAATAATTGGCATTTATTTCTGTTTTTAAAAGCCTGTGAACTGTTTTCTTAGCAGTCGCGTAAAAATGCGGCAATCGACGCTGCGTGGAGGGGTTGGTTGACGTGGTCAGGGGACGGAAATCAGACATCTCAAAAATGGTCCGAATTCTTTGAAAAGCCAGCCTGTAAGTCAGATTTTTGGCATCTTTTTTTTTGATATTTCGGGGACTCGGATCGTCGTCCCCACCAGGCCGTGCGTGACCTACGACCACACCAAACCGGTCCTACCACTACTAACTACTGTGCTGTTTATACTCATTGGTGGTAATACGATGAAAACTGGGGGGGTTGGAGCGCTAAATCCAAAGGAACAATCGAATTGATCGATCGCTCCGAGTAATAACAAGCCCAGCACGAAACCTTGCTGTCCCATTATGATTTTTCTCCTGTGGGCGGGATCGGCGGGCGGTTTTCTTGTACGATGATGACATTCAATCCGCGGAAGAGGCAGAGGACGCCGGACCCAAAGGACTATCCGTTTGTTTTCTTTGGCACGCCTCTGCCTCCCCTTGACCCCGACGTCCGCGATGACGGCACGTATGTCCCACTCTGGAAACAGGAGGTATGCGAGTGGTGTGTCCCCTGGGCGTCGACTGACGGTCATTCAGGTGCGCGATGAACGAGGACGGAAGCGACTGCACGGGGCATTCACCGGCGGATTCTCAGCGGGATACTTCAACACAGTCGGCTCAAAAGAAGGTACACCGAATATTGCGTGGGAAAGCCTGATGACATTCAGGATGGACTCCGACAACATTTTCTTCATCACGGACGAACCGGGCAAAGAACACTGGCCAGACGATCGAGGATTTCATGGACGAAGAGGACCTCGCAGAAATGGCAGAATCACAGCAAGTGTCTACAAAGTCACAATTCGAGGGGTTGGGAAGTACGGCAAACGAACTGCAGAAACGCAGTGCAGCCGATTTGTTCGACGATTTACTCAGACCAAAAGAGGATACCATCGGAATCAAACTGCTGCGGAAAATGGGTTGGAGAGAAGGACAGGGCGTAGGTCCCCGGATTCAGAGGAAAATGATGGATGTGGAGGATATGGAGGACGGTGATGACGGACCGGTGTATGCTCTTGCGCCGATTAATACGGCTATTATTGCGTTGGAAAGGAAGACGAATACGCAGGGGTTGGGGTATACCGCTCAACCAGGGCTGGAGAGACGTATTGAGAAACCAGAGAAGAAGAAGGCGTCGTCTTCCTCGGCCTCGGGTATAGGCATGAGAGGGTCGATGGGATTTGGCATTTTGAACGAGGACGAAGAGGAGGATCCTTATGACGTCGGACTTTCAAGAGATCATTACAGCACCACCGTCGTCCCGAAACGCGAGAGACAAGAAAAGCATGTTTTCAAGCCTCCGCCAAAGCATACCTTTACGTTTAAGCCCAAAGGATCTGCGACAACACCGGTGCCTGTACCGGTAAATCGTCGTGGACATGATGGACGATTACCCCCGCCAGGCTTCACCCTTTCGGACGCCCCATTTACTCTCTCAGATGAATGGTACGTCCCATTATCCCAAAACTAATTGTTCCAATCAGGTTTGCATCGCCGATAATACCTGACGGTTACAGCCCTCTCCCCCCGACATTAGGAGTCCCCGTTGTCGGGCCCTCAGCTCGTTCCCTTGCACCAAAAGATCGAGGAGCCTTACTCGGCGAGAAACCATTACCCGGCAAATCCGTTTTTTCCTTTCTTACCCCCGAGGCACGAGCCCAAATCAGCCAAGCAACAGGCCGATCGGATCTCCCTCCTGCGCTAAATGAGTATGGTCCTGCAGAAACCTCGAAGGCCCGAGGCGCGGCTGTTGCACGAACAAATATCCCTTCTATTCCTAAGGAAACGGCTGTGGCGGCTTTGAATGGCGGATTCATGCCGTATGGAGATAACCCTGAAAAGCAAAAACGGTATCGAGCGTATCTTGAAATGCAGGCGGAATTATCAGAGAAACCGCTCATAAAGGTCCTCCCCTTAATCGTTATACCCGTTTTAATTTTCCAGCCATCTTCTCTTACCACCGATGAATGGAATAAAGAACTCGGTGAATTCGTCCGAGCAGCTCAAGTCTTCCGACCCATGAGCAGACTCATGGCTTCTCGCTTCACGTCCTCCAGTACGAACATCCTCCCTGGCTCCGACGGCTCCACCGCCACAACCACCGCACTCACCGTTCCAACCCCCAAACCCGAAGATCCTGCCGTCGAGGCCGCCAAAATGAACATGTACGGCAGACTTACGCGAAATATAACAGATTTTTATCCCACTCGTCTCTTGTGTAAACGGTTCAATGTGAAGGATCCACACCATGTTCCGGCAGGGGAGGAAGAAACAACGAAGGAAGTGCTTGATACGGCACTGATCAATGCGGAGAAATTGCAGGAGCTGAAGATGGAAGCCAGGGCTGTCAATACATCGGGGACATATAATCTTGCTCCTACTGAATCTGCTGAACCGGCGGAAATTCAACCTGATCGAAACGAGATTTTGGAGGGTGAACGTGCTGGCGAGGAAGTTTTCAGGAGTATTTTTGGCG
>Ga0335076_10008480_pt1 | contig 10378 bp, 10 predicted proteins | sample Lox_Sample_25_FD_206717 | JGI IMG/M metagenome (GOLD analysis project Ga0335076, IMG submission 206717) | Soil microbial communities from Loxahatchee National Wildlife Refuge, Florida, United States - Lox_Sample_2.5 | ecosystem: Environmental > Terrestrial > Soil > Wetlands | place: USA...
GCACCGGGGTGCCCGGGCGCAGCGCCCGGCTGTACGAGATCCGGCCCGACGCCGGGTTCGTGCTCGGCCTGGACATCGGCCAGCAGTACCTGCGCGGCGCGCTGGCCGACCTGAGCGGCGAGGTCCGCGCCCGGCAGTCGGTGCGTAGCCGGGCGTCCAGCGTGAGCAGCCGGATCGCCGAGCTGGTCGGGCTGTCCGACGGGCTGTGCGCGGAAGTGGGCGTGGCCCGCGCCGCAATCACCCAGACCGTGATCGGCAGCCCCGGGGTGTACAACCCGCGGCTGGGCAAGCTCACTATCACCGGCGGGCTGTCCGGCTGGGGCAAGCCCGAGGTGCTGAGCGGGCTGCGGGACAGCTTCGGGCCGCACCTGGTGGTGGAGAACGACGCGGACGCGGCCGCGCTGGCCGAGCAGGCACTCGGCCATGGCCGCGGCGTGGACAGCTTCGCGTTCGTCACCGTCGGCACCGGCATCGGCATGGGCCTGGTACTGAACGGCCGGCTGCACCGCGGCTTCCACGGGGTGGCCGGCGAAATCGCCTACCTGCCGATCTCCGAGGGCACCGGGACCGACGAGGGGGACGCGCGGCGCCGCGGCGTGCTGGAGGCCGCCGGGTCCGCGGCCGGCGTGGTCCGCGCCGCCCGCCGGGCCGGCCTGCGCGGCCCGGTGTCCGCGCGCCGGGTGTTCGCCGCCGCCGCGGCCGGTGACGAGCGGGCCGCCGCGGTGGTCGCGGACGAGGCCCGGCTGGTGGCCAAGGCCATCTGCGCGGTGGTCACCGTGGTCGACCCGCAGCTCGTGGTGCTGGGCGGCGGCATCGGCCAGGCGCCGGGCTTCGCCGACATGGTGCACGCCGAACTGCGCGGTATGGCGCCGGTGGTGCCGGACATCCGGGTCAGCGCGCGCGGTACCGACGCGGTGGTGGACGGGTGCATGGCGGCCGCCACCGACCTGGCCTGGCAGCGGCTGCTGGCGGCGCTGCCCGGGTCGGCGCCGGACCTGCCCACGCCGGATGGCGCCAGCCCGGCCAGTGCTGTCCAGGCCAGTGCGGTCCCCGGGGGGGCCGTCCGGGCCAGCGCTGATGGCTGAGCCTGCCGGCGGCTACGCCGGCATCGCGTGGACCGCGGCCGGCTTCGAAGTGGCGGTGCTGGATGCGGCCGGCCAGCCGGTGCGGCCACTGGCCCGGTTCGGCCCGGGCCAGGGTGGCGACCTCACCCGCTACCTGGCCGGCCTGGCGCATGGGGAGGACCAGCCGCTGGTGGCCGTGGTGGACAGCACCAACGGCGTGCTGGACGGCTGGCTGCGGGCCGCCGGGCTGCCGGTCTACCGCGCCGACCCGTGGCTGCTGCCCGGCCGGCCGCTGCTCGGCTCGGTCCCGGCCGATGCCCTGGCCGAGGCGGCCCGGCGTGACCTGTCCGCGCTGAGCCGGCTGACCAACCAGGGCGGCACGCTGACCGGCCGCGGCGCCGACAGCCGCGCCGGGGTGATTGGCAGCCGGGCGGAGGCGGCCGCGCTGGCCCAAGCCGGGCGGCTGGCCCGGCACGGCTGCCGCCTGGTCCCGGCCGGCGCGGTACCGGAGGTCGCGCTCACCTTCGACGACGGCCCGAACCCGCCCTATACCGGGCAGATCCTCGGCATCCTGGCCCGGTACCAGGTGCCGGCCACGTTCTTCTGCGTCGGGCTGCAGGCCAGCGCGCACCCGGCTGACATCGCCGGGATGGCCGCGGCCGGGCACGGCCTGGGCAACCACACCTGGTCGCATCCGTTCCTGCCCGACCTGACCCGCGCTCAGCTGGCCGAGCAGCTGGACCGGACCGATGAGGCGGTCAGCCGGGCGGCCGGCGGCGGCGAGCCGGGGCTGTTCCGGCCGCCGTACGGGTCGCGCAGCCCGGACGTGCTGCGCTGGCTGGGCGAGCGGGGCAGCCCGATCGCGCTGTGGGACGTGGACCCGTCGGACTGGGCCCGGCCCGGCGCGGCGGTGATCGCCGGGCGGGTGCTCACCCAGGCCCGGCCGGGCACGATCATCCTGATGCACGACGGCGGCGGCGACCGGTCGCAGACCGTGGCCGCGCTGCCGCTGGTCATCGAGGGCCTGCTGGACCGCGGCTTCCGCTTCACCCGCGCCGACGTCCTCCTCGCCGCCGCCCGCTGACCCTGCGCGCCGCGCTCTCCCCGCGGTGGCCTCCTGGGCGCTGGTGGCGCGGGTGAAACATTTGCGTGGTTGGGCGGGGGCTGGGGTGGGGCGGAATTGGAACGTGTTCTAGTTGTGCTCTAGGCTGGCCGGCATGATCCTTGATCGATTCCGGGTGACCGGCAAGGCGGCCGTGGTCACCGGGGCGGGCCGGGGCATCGGCGCGGCCACCGCGGTGGCCCTGGCCCAGGCCGGGGCCGACGTGCTGATCTCCGCCCGGACCGAGGCCGAGCTGGCCAAGGTGGCCCGGGAGGTCGAGCAGGCCGGCCGCCGGGCGGTGGCCGTCCCGGCCGACCTGGCCGACCTGGACGCGATGACCGGGCTGGTGGAGACCGCGCTGGCTGCCTTTGGCCGGCTGGACATCGTGGTGAACAATGTGGGCGGCGCGATGCCGCGGCCGTTCCTGGCCACCAAGCCCCGGCATATGGCCGACGCCTTCCAGTTCAACGTGGGTACCGCGCACCGGCTGACCCAGGCCGCGGTGCCCGCGCTGCTGGCCACCGGCGGCGGCTCGGTGATCAGTATCACCTCGGCGGTCGGCCGCACCGCGGGCCGCGGCTATCTGGCCTACGGGACCGCGAAGGCGGCGCTGGCCCACTACACCCGGCTGGCCGCGGCCGACCTGGCCCCGCGGATCCGGGTCAACGCGGTCGCGGTCGGCGCGGTGGCCACCTCCGCGCTGGACATCGTGCTCACCGACGACACGCTGCGCGGGCAGATGGAGCAGGCCACCCCACTGGGCCGGATCGGCGACCCGGACGAGGTGGCCGCGGCGGTGCTGTTCCTGGCCTCCCCGGCAGCCAGCTACATCACCGGCAAGATCCTCGAAGTGGATGGCGGCATCGAGCGGCCCAACCTGGACCTGGGCCTGCCCGACCTGTGAGCCTGGCCGCGCTCAGCCCGCGGCCCGGCCGAGGCGGCGGGCCACGTGCAGCACCGCCCCCCAGTGCCGCAGCAGCCGGCCGTCCGGGCGCGCGGCCAGCCGCCGCCGGACCTCGCCGTACAGCCGGTCCCGCTGCTGCGGCGCCAGCGCGATGTGCGAGGAGAACGTGTCCAGCAGCCCGATGTACTCCTCGGCCGGGTAGCTGACCGCCCAGTCGAACTGCCGGGTGACCACGTCGCCGAACAGGCCGCTGGCCTCGATTTCGGCCCGGCTGTCCGGCAGTTCGCCGGGCCGCGGCCGCAGCGGCTTGTCCGCTGGGTGCGGGGAACCGATCTCGTCATAGACCGGCTGGAGCTCGTCAAAGATCGGGTCGCCATCCGCCGGGAACACGTGCTCCGCGGCCCAGAACGCCAGGTGACCGTCCGGGGCCAGCACATCCCACGCCCGCTGGTACCGCACCGCCGGATCGAGCCAGTGCCACGCGGTAGCGGCAAACACCAATTGATATTGAACGCCAGTTGGGGCCAGCCAGGTCTCGAATGCGCCGTCGTCGATGGTCACCCCGGGATAGCCGGCCAGCTGCCGCCGGGCCTGCGCGGCCAGTTCCCGGCCAAGCTCGACACAGGTGACCCGGAAGCCGCGCCGGGCCAGCGGGGCGGTGGCCTTGCCGGTGGCGCAGCCGATCTCCAGCAGCTGGTCCCCGGGCCGCAGGCCGGCCAGCCGGATCAGCTCGTCATACAGCTCAGCGGGATAGTCGGGGCGGGCTTGCTGGTAACTCGCCGCGGCTGACTCGAACGTGCTCCGCAGCCGCTCCCGGTCGTTGCTCACCTGGGCCATGATGGCCGGCGTCAGGCTGGCCGTCGTCCCGGGCGGCTGCGGCATCGCGGCGGACTGCGGACCGGGTGCGGTAGACCTCGACGCCGATCGGGATCAGCGAGAGCAGCACGATGACGGCGATCGCGGGCAGCAGGTAGGTGTCGATGCCGGGGATGGCTGAGCCCAGCGTGTAGCCGGCCAGGGTGACCCCGGCCGACCAGACCAGGCCGCCCGCCACCTGCCAGATGGTGAACGTGCGGGCCGGCACGTCCAGCGCCCCGGCCAGCGGGTTGAGCACGGTGCGGACCACCGGGATGAACCGGGCCAGCACGATGGCCTTGCCGTACCCGTACCGGTCGAGCAGCCGGGCCGAGCGCTCGGCCCCGGTGCGCAGGTACGTGTTCCTGGTCCGGTGCAGCAGCGGGCGCCCGCCGGCCCGGCCGATGTAGAAGCCGGTCTGCGCGCCGAGCAGCGCGCCGCTGGCCGCGGCCAGGATGACCAGCGGCAGCGACAGGTGGGCAGCGTGTGACACGGTGCCGGTGCACAGCAGCCCGGCGGTGAACAGCAGCGAATCGCCGGGCAGGAAGAAGCCGATGAGCAGGCCGGTCTCGGCGAACATGACCAGGAACACGCCGAGCGTGCCCAGGCTGGCCAGCAGCGAGGTGGTACTCAGCGGGTTCAGCGCGGTGACCATGGCCGCGTGCCTACCCGCGCAGGCCAGTGCCGAACGGATGGCAGCCCGGTTCATACCGGATACAGAGGTTTGCCCAGGCTTGCGGGCTTGCCTGCGGCCGGGCCGGGCTGATGATGAGGTATGGACCCGGACGAGGACCTGATCAGCTTCGGCGGCCCGGATCGGCCGGATCGGCCAGGTCGGCCAGGTCGGCCGGATCGGCCGGATCGGCCAGATCGGCCAGGTCGGTCGGGTCGGCCGGGTCGGCCAGATCGGCCGGGTCGGCTGCGGCCGCCGCTGGGCCGGGCGCCCGGCTGGGCTGGGTGGCTGCTGCTTGGCGCGGCCGCCGCAGCGGCTGCGGTCGTCGTGCTGGTCACCCAGCCCGGCCAACCGCGCCAGCCAGCCCCGGGTCCCGCCGTCACGGTGACCAACCTCGGCCACCGCCTGCTCGGGACCACCGCCAGCTGGGAACTGTTCGGCCGCGGCCCCGGTGGGATGGTGTCGGTCGAACCGGCCACCGGGCGGGTCACCTGGACGCGGGTCCCGGCCCTGGACAGCAGCGGGCCGGTGTCGTTCCTGATCGACCCGCACCAGGCCATCATCCGGCCGCTGGACTACGTGCCCGGCTACCGGGTGCCCGACGGCGGGCCGCCGCGTGGGCTATCTGGCCTGCTCAGTCAGGGCGGCCCGGCACTGCCCGGGCCGCGGCCGGGGCAGGTGTGGGTGGTGACGGTCAGTGTCGGGCGCGCGGCGCTGGTGCTGATCCGGCCGGATGGCACGCGCCAGGTCTCCGTGCCGCTGCCCGCTGGCGGGCCGCTGCCGCTCACCGCTACGGCGGATGGGTCCGGCGGCGTCCTGCTCACCGGGAACAGCGGTACCTTCGACGCCGGGCCGGGCGGGCTGCGCCGGCTCAGCCTGGAGCCGCTCGCGGTCGGGCCCGGCCGCTGGCTGGGGGTGACCTGCCCCGGCCACCACCAGCACTGTCACACCGTGGTGGTGGACAGCGCCACCGGCGCCCAGCGGACGCTGCCCGGGCCGGCGCTGCCGCACACGCCGATGACCCCGTGGCCGCCCGGGCTGATCGCGCCGGACGGCGCCGCGGCCGCGGTCCTCGAGCTGAGCCGGAACAGCCAGCTCAGCCTGCACCTGCTCGATCTGCGGACCGGGGCCGACCGGATACTCAGCCTGCCGGTCAGCCAGGACGCGGACAACGAGACCATGGCCTGGTCGCCGGATAGCCGGTGGCTGTTCGTGGCGACCGACGTCGGCGCGGTGCGCGTGGTCAACGCCAGCACCGGCCAGGTGGGCAGCCTCGGCCTGCAGTTGCCGTTCATCAGCCAGGTCGCGGTCCGGGACGCATCCGGCTGAGCAGGGCTGCGCCTGGCTCAGCCGCTGGCCCAGGCCTGCGCGTACCCGGCGCCTGACCGGACCGCTGAGCGGCCGTCCAGCGGACCGCTGATGGGCCCGGGTGGGCCAAGTCACTCGGCCACTGGCATGGACCGACCGGTCTCTGCCGTGCCACACTGCCTGGGGTCGGTTGTTGAGCCAGCCGAGTTTCCTGGGCTGACTCGTGCCGCGCGCCCCGGGGATGCTGGGCTGGCGGCCGATTGACGCCGGAGGTGAGCGTGACAATGACAGACGAGGAGCGGCTGGCTTACCCCTCGATGCGATCCGCGGGGGTGCAGTCCTGCTGGATGTGCGGGACCCGGCAGCCGGCCAGCAGCATGGTGGCCGATGGCGGCAGCGCGTGCGATGACGTGCGCTGGTATTGCCAGGACACCAGGAGCTGCACAGAGCGCTGGACAGCCCGCCGGGAGCGGACAGGCCAGGGCAGCGCCGGGTCGGCGCTGGCGGACACCGGGTACCGGAGATTCGGCGGCGCGCCGACTGGCCCATCGCCGGCCTGGCAGCCGACTGGCGCCCGCGCGGGGCGGGGGTTCGGCAGCCAGCCCTGAGCCGGCCAGGCCACGGCTAGCCCAGCAGGGTGGCTAGCGTTTCGCGGACGTTCTTGCCGTCCGGCGGGCTGGGCACCAGCCTGCCGCGGTCCGCGGGGTCGCGCTGGAAGACATGCAGCCGGCCGTCCCGGCGGGCCAGTACCAGGTCGGTGCTGGCCCCGGCGATCTCAGCCGATCCCTCGGCGGTGTAGCGGGTGACGGTGATCAGCGCGGTGCGCTCGGCCGTGCCGAGCACCTGATCGGCGTCCGTCCCCGGGTCGCTGTCCGCCCGGGATCCCCGGGGCAGCAGCGCACTGACCATCCGGAGCGCCTCGTCCAGCGGGTACAGGCCCAGTTCGTGCACGCCGAGCGGGTCGATCCGGACCACCAGGCAGATCCGCTCTGGCTGTGGCAGCAGCAGGATCCGCCAGGGCTCGCCCGGCTCGGTGCCGGTCACTCTGGCGTCCAGCACCATCCGGGCCCGTTGCTGGAACACGACCGCGATGCCCAGGTCACCGCGCACCTGAACCTGATCCCCGGGCGGCCCGGCCACCAGCAACTGGCGGGCCGCGAGCGAGCGCACCGCCTCAGCCAGCACCTCGTCGGACGGCCGGGCCTCGAGGAAGTCCACGATCGCGTCGACCGCGGTGAGCTCGGCGATGGTGTAGGCGCCGAGGTGCACCGGCCCGGTGTGCACCAGGTCCACCACGGAGGTGACCAGCCCGGCCGGTACCGACGCGGTTCCCGGATCCGGTGTGGCCGGGCCGGGGCCCGCCGGGTCAGCCGCCGTCATGACGGCTCGGTGGTAGCCAACGGCGGGCCGGGCTGCGGAGCGCCGCCCCACAGCGCGCTGGCTGGCACCGGTGCGGTGCGCTCGCGCAGCACCGTGATGGCTGTTGGCGACAGGGTCTCGGTCACCCACACCTCCGAGTTGCCGAACAAGCCACGCCCGCCCCGGTCCGGGAGGGCCGCGCCCAGCTCGTTCACTGGATCTGGCTGATCGGGAGGCGGGAACCGGGCGGCCAGGTCGGCGGACACCGCCGTGGTGTCGTCCTCCTGCTCAATCCGGCGGAGCGTCGCGGCCAGCGCGTCCGCGACGGGCGCTGACATCGAGGTGGGCACGGCCAGCGCCGGGGACAGGTACAGCGGCCGCCGCTCGGTCATCCGGGACAGGCCCCACGGGCCCACGTTGCTGCGGGTCACCCGGTACACGACGTAGTCCATCAGGTGCCGCAGGTCAGTCAGGCTGGGCAGCTTCCGCTGACCGAACGCGGCGGGCGTCTTCTCCAGCTGCACCCAGGTGCCCTGGGCCGTCCGGCCGTGCAGTTTCTCCCGGACCAGCGGGCCGCGCATCCCGATATCCGGGAAGCGCTTCTTGTCGATGTCGTGGTGATGGCTGGACACGCGCAGGTGGCTGACATTGCTGAAGCCCCAGGCTTCGTACAGTGCCGGGTCGTCCACCAGGACGTGGCCGCCGCACAGCACATCACGCAGTTGCGGGACCTGGAGGCCATGCTGCTCCAGATCGCCGATGATGGCCGCTTCCTCCGGGCTGAGCTGCGCGGCCGCGGCCAGCAGGCCCTTACGGTACGAGCCAGCCCGGGCGGTGATCTCGATGATCAGCCGGACTCGGTCCCGTACCCGCCTGGTCCGCTCCGCCCGCTGCCGCCGGAGTTCCTTCTTCCGGTGCCGCCCGTGCCGGCGGCCCCCCGCCTGATCCGCCACTTTTCCAGTAGAACACAGCCCTCACCCGGGCAGGTTCACGCACCTGGGGCTAGACCGCCGTCACAGCACGGCCTGCCGGCGCAGCCGCCACAGGGCGCAGGTGCCCAGCACGGCCACGCCCACCGCGGGCAGGTACCACTCCCACGCGGCGGCCGGCCCGGCACCGTAGCCGGCGTAGCCGATCAGCGTGAAGATCAGGTAGTTCGAGGCCAGGTAGATGGTCATGGCGACGGCTGGGCGGGCATCCACCGCGGCCCACAGGATGACCGCGCCGAGCACCACCCACGGCGCGAAGGACAGCGGTGCGAACAGGAAGTACAGCCTGGGGGCCGCAGTGGCTTGTTCCAGCACGGTGCAGGTGAACAGCAGCCCGGCCAGGCCGAGCCAGGACCGGGGCATCCGCTCCCGGCCGGCGGTCAGGATGACCAGCAGGAGGAGCAGGCCGGCTGGCTGGCTGGCCATCACCCGGTCGCCCGAGTAGACCCAGAGCGCGGCGCCGGCCACCGCGGGCGCGGCCACGACCGGCCACGGCGCGAACCAGGCGGCCAGGACCGCGGCCAGGGCCAGCAGGCTGGCCACGGCCTGATAGCCGAGACCGGCCGGGGTGGCGGCCGGGTAGACGTGCGTCCAGAACATGATGACGCTGCCCAGGTTGTTGCCGATCAGCCAGAGCAGCGCGAGGGCCACGCCGAGCAGCCCGGCCAGGCGCAGGTTGGCCGGCGTGCTCAATCGCCGGTGCTGGCCGGCCCGGACCCGGAGGCCGCCGATGAGCATGGCCCGGATGTCGCGCCGCGACGGCCACCGCCGGCCGGCCGGGCTGGCCTCCATCAGCGTGCCGAGCATCTCCTCGCCGCGCTGGCGGCGGTACCAGGCCGGGTAGGCGTGCAGCAGCCAGCGGCAGCGCCACTCCAGGGCGCTCATGCCGGCCGCGCCTTCCGGCTGGCCGCGCTGCGCGGGAATCGCTGATGGCCGGTCACCAGGCGTGCCGCGGCCGCCATCCGGGCCGCCTCGGCGCGCAGCGCGGCGGCGCCGGTCGTGGTCAGCCCGTAGGACCGCCGGGCCCGGCCGTTGACGATTTCCTCCCGGACGACCTGCACATAGCCCGCACCGGCCAGCCGGTCCAGGGCGGTGTAGAGGGTCCCGGTGGCCATCGTGACCCGGCCGCCGGACAGTTCGGCGGCACGCCTGATGATGGCGTAGCCGTGCAACGGCCCGTCGAGCAGGGAGGCCAGCACGAAGTAGGTCGGCTCCCGCATCTCGGCTACCGGATTATTCACATGGGCATCATAAGTAGATGACTGATATATAGCAAGACTGCTAGTGTCGGTCCATGGCCACCGAGCCGTTCGTCTACACCCGGGACGATGTGCTGCGCATGCTCGATGGGCTGCTGGCCAGCCACGGCAGTGCCTGGTGGGGTGAGTTCTTCGCGGACCGGGCCAGGCCGTGCCCGTTCTTCGTGGACTGGCCGGACGAGAACCTGGCGGAGTGGTTCGGCGACGGCACGCTGGCTCCGGGGCGGGTGCTCGAACTGGGCTGCGGCCACGGCCGCAACGCGCTGTACCTGGCCTGCCAGGGCTGCCACGTCGATGCGGTTGACTTCTCCGCCCAGGCCATCGGCTGGGCCAGGGAACGGGCCCAGTCAGCGGCCGCCACGGTGCACTTTCAGTGCTGCTCGATCTTCGATGCCACGGTCCCCGAGGCCAGCTATGACCTGGTCTACGACGCTGGGTGTTTCCACCACCTCGCGCCGCACCGGCGGCTGGATTACGTGCGGCTGGTCAGCCGGGCGCTGCGGCCGGGCGGCAGCTACGGGCTGGTGTGCTTCCGGCCCGAGGGCGGGAGCGGTTACACGGATCAGCAGGTCTATGAGCGGGCCAGCCTGGGCGGCGGCCTGGGCTATCCAGCCGACCGGCTCCGCTCGCTGTGGGACACGGCGCCATTCGCAGTGCGCGTGCTCCGGCGGATGAGAAAGACAGCTACCCAGGAGCCCCGCTTTGGCGAGGACTTCCTGTGGGTGCTGCTGGCCACCAAGGCGCACGGCCAGCACGTCCTCGACCACTACACCCCGCACCGGGGCGGCGTGCGGAGCACCTGAGCGGGTCATGGTGCACAGCCAGTAGTTGCGCGCGGCCTGCAGGCGCAGGCGCTGGACCGCAG
>Ga0335076_10008482_pt1 | contig 10378 bp, 10 predicted proteins | sample Lox_Sample_25_FD_206717 | JGI IMG/M metagenome (GOLD analysis project Ga0335076, IMG submission 206717) | Soil microbial communities from Loxahatchee National Wildlife Refuge, Florida, United States - Lox_Sample_2.5 | ecosystem: Environmental > Terrestrial > Soil > Wetlands | place: USA...
AACGGCAAGGTCCTCGCGTGCTGCGCGCCGTTCGTCAAAGGCAATTGGGGCGCGCCGATATATTTTCTCGAATACGATCCATTCGCGAACACCCTGGTGCAGGTTGCAACCCCTCCGAACAACGCGGCCCAGCTGTATTGGAGCCGCCAGATGCTGCTCCCCACGGGGCAGGTCCTGTTCGGCCCGAGCACCAACAACGTGCAGTGCTACACGCCGGATGGCGAACCGCAGGATGCGTGGCGCCCTGTCATTTCGGCGATCGATCGTCAGTCGACGACCGAATACGTACTGACGGGCCGCCAACTGAACGGCTTCTCGCAGGCGAACATGTATGGCGACGACTGCTCGCCGGCGACCAACTATCCGGTCGTGCGGTTGCGCAATCGTGCTACCGGGCACGTGCAGTTCGCGCGCACGTACGACTTCTCCACGCGCGCGGTAGCCACCGCAGGCCTGGTGCAGACCACCCGGTTCTCCACCACCGATGTTCCGTTCGGAGATTACGAGCTGTGCGTCATAGCCAACGGCATCAGTTCGCTCTGCGTCGACTTCGAGCATCACCGCTGCCGAACGACCGCGGAGTGCTGCTGCGCTATTGGTTCTCAATGCGGATGCCACCGAAAGCAGGACAGGACTTGCGGATGCGCGGAGGAAATGACCATGCCCGATCCAACCATCGTGTCGCTGCAGAAGGAGATCGGCCGGCTCAACCGCAGCATGCAGCGGCTGGCGCCGCTTCAACCCATCGGCAAGCCGCATCAGTATCCGAAGGAGGCAAAGGACGAGCAGCGCGCGGCTGGCGATTCACAGTCCAGCGACGACGCGAAACGCAAGACGCGCCGCCGCAAGTAGCTCGCTCGGTGAACTGAACAAACGCCGGCCTGGTACCGGCGTTTGTTCCGAGGGTCCCTGCACTGCTGGCGACGCCGGTTTTCTAGCGCGGCGCGAGGAGATTTGGTGGAGACGAGGGGCGTCAAGAGGGGCGCCGTTGTTTCGTCTTCACGCGGTATGGTTGGAGACCCGCCACTTTGTCCGCCATTGCCGCAGCGAGCCGCCCCTCTCCTCATCGGGCTGCCCCGCCGCTGTCGCTGACGAGCCGGCCGTCACGATAGACGCGACCGCGTGCGAGTTGCGGCGGTTCGGCGACGTCGCGGCAAGCGGGCTGATCGGCCAGCCATGCGATCAACTCGGAGACGAGGTAGCGGCTGACGCGTTCCGACAGCCATCGTGCCCTTGGGAATCCGTCGCGCTTGCGCAGTTCGTAGAACTGGCGCTCGCTGACTCCGAGGACAAGTGCTGCCCCGGCGACGTCCACCGCGTGGGAAGCGAGTTGTGCGCGCACTGCGGCCTGCAGCGAGATGCGAGCGAGGTCTGCAGGCACGTTGCGGATCGAGGGTCCGATAGGACTACTTTCCTCGTTGGATGCGATGTGGGTTGAGCGCGAGTTCATGGTCGGAGTCCTCTTCGAGACGCTTCTTCGCCTCAAGCGAGCAGTCATGACCTCGGATGCGCACTCGTGGTTGGTCAGAGGACACGAACGCGCTGGAACGCAAGACACTTCAGCGCATCGCGGCCGTTCCATGCCGGGCGATGCTGAATCGAGCAATCGAGTTCTCTTCTCTTCGGCGCTTGACGCGCACGCACGCGCGCGAGCTTCGGAAACTGCTTGCGATGAGGAGATCGCTCGGCGCACTGCGCTCGGCAACACGCGGTCTCAGGACAAAATGCGCCGGCCTTCAGGCGCAGCGTGCGCGCATCTCGGGACTTACGCGGTTCAGGCGAGTGGTCGCCGAAACCATGCGCGATGAATCGCGCCACTCCAGGGCAGGTAACGACTGCGACGCCGCGCCACGAAATCAGACCTTCGAACGCGGACGCGAGACGCCAACGACGCTCGCGGTACGACAATCAAGCCGCACGCGTCGAACCGTAGGCGAGATCTCACCGCCTGGCAACGGGCACTCACGGTCTCAATCCAAGCTGACGCTGAAAACCGGGCGGAATCTCACCGCTTTCGAAATTTGCGTGCAGCGTGTTGGGGAACGGTGGTAGGCAGAAGGTGCGTCCGCGAAGGGCTCGCGCCAAGTGCTGATGAGTTTCCGTCATGGGGTGTGGTGCCGATCGAGCAGGCCGGCTCTACATCGATCGTACGGAGGGCGTCACCCCCGGTGCCGCTCACGACCGAGGAGCAATGGGCGGCGTTGCGTCACGCGCAGGCGCTGGTCGCGCCCGGGCAGCCGTTGGGTCGGCCGGGGAAAAGCCTAAAAGCGAACCCGAGCTGGCTGGACCGCGAACGCGCGAAAACCTTGTCAATGAATGGTTGAGTACAAGCGCCTGAAGCCCCTCGACGAGGCTCAACAGCCCGCAGCGCCCCGCGCGCATCCGCCGGCGTGCACTCCCAGCGCGAGGAATCTGGTTCGGCGTCCTTCGATTGGTTTCGATGGCGTTGCGGTCGTAACGATCGCCCGGAGCAGCGGAAACGATCGCGTTACGGCGGGTCGCGAGAATTGCTGTCATCGTCCGATGCTTGTGAGGTCTGACATGCTGATGCTCCGGTGGTGGTTCCTCGCGGTGGTAGAGCTCGCCGGCCTCGTCGCGCTCGTCGCGACTGGCACGGCATACAAACTTTGGACCGTCGACGTTACGAAACTCAGCATCGCCTGTCTCGTCGCGCTCGTCTTCGCCACCGGCTTCATCGGTTGGCTTACGCTCCAGGCCGAGCGGCGACGCGCTCAGTCGAGTGACCAGTTGCTCGCCCACGCCGACGCGTGCTGGTTCGTGAGCGACGTCTTGATGGGGCTCGGGATGACGGGCACGGTGCTCGGCTTTCTGGTGATGCTGAACGACGCGTTCTCCGGCACGATGGCAGCGCAAGACGTGATGCTGCGCGCGGCGCCCGGCCTCGCGACGATTTGCGTGACGACGGCGGTCGGCCTTGTCTGCAGCATGTTCGTCAAAGCGCAGCTCGTGAACCTCGACTACGGGCTGCCGCGATGAGACGCGCGCGCGCCTACGGCTTCGCGCTGTCCTTCCAGGACATGCTGATGGCGATGATCGCCATCTACGCATTCCTGTTCCTGATCGCGTACGCGCTGATCAAGCCGGCCGACGCGAAGGCGGGCGTCGAGTTGAAGGCCGAATATCTGCTCGCGCTCGAATGGCCGCCTGGCAATCTCGACGACATCGACCTGCACCTGCTCCTGCCCGACGGCAAGATGGTGAATTTCAAGGAGCGCGAGGTCGAGCACGCGATGCTCGACCACGACGACGTTGGCACCAATGGCGTGTACCGGGCTGCAGACGGTGCGCTCACACGAATACGCGCGCACATCGAAATGATCACGCTGCGGGCCGTCGTGCCGGGGACGTATGTCGCCAACGTGCACGTTTACCAGGTCCGCGGCGACGCCCCACAGGCGCCCTCGGATCCGAAGCTGCCATTCCCGGTCACGGTCACGCTGACGAAGCTCAACCCGCGGGTCGAGGAGGTCGCCCGAACCGAGGTCGTGATGTCGCGCTTGGGCGAGCAGCGGACTGCGTTCCAATTCGTCATTGGCGAACTGGGCGACGTCAGCGTTGATAGCCAAGCCGACGTGCCGTTCATTCCCGTCGAACCCAAGGTGGAGGGCTGATGGCCATCGCCAACTACTGGCCACTTGCCTTCGGCCTCGTGCTGATCGCCGGCTTCGGCGCCTGGGTGTTCATCCACAGCAACCGCAGCTACCTGCTGCGATGGGTGATGATTCCCCTCGCGCTCGCAGTGTCGGTCGTGTCGGCGAAGGTCTACGACGCCAGGCTGGGCTATGCGGTTTCGGCGGAACTCCCCGTGAAGTTCGTCTACCTCGGGCATCAAGTCATCGTCGAGCGCAACCGCAAGACCGGCATCGAGGTGTGGGCCAGGTCGGCGGGGACGCGACTCTATCGGATTGCTTACTCGAGGCCGGCGGAAGGCGCGATGGACGCTGCACGCGAGCAGGCGAAGGCGGGACAGCCGGTGGTGATGCAGCGGCGGCAGGCGTCCGCGGCAGAGACGCGCAGTCAGCAAGCTGGCGCACCCGAATCCAATGACGAAGCGACTTACGAATCGCGGATCGTCCTGCCGTCGGACTTGGATCCGAAGAGGTGACGGGTGGCCAGGGCATTCGCCAGCTTCGGCACCCCCGCATCACCGCGATCGATGAGGCCGCCGCCCTTGCTCGACATTGAAACCGTTCCAGGCCGGAGCGCGACCGCCGAGCGAGGGAAACGAGACGCGCAGGCGAGGTCCACGCGCCAGGCCAAGGTTTGCTCCTTTCGATCGCAGGTCTCGTGAACGACTCGGCGCGCACAAGCGCGTCGAGGGGCCTCGCTGCAGACATCAGGGCAGGTAACGGACTGCGCGACTCGACTTGCGTCGAGTGGCCGGCGGCTCACCCGAGTAGTACGTCGTGAGCGCGCCGAGGTCGGCGTCCGACAACGCTCGCGCGATCTCATTCATCTGCATATGTCCTCCGGCGAAGCTGACCGCGAGATACTGATGCGGCGTGTCACGCGGCGATTGCAGGCACGTTTCCCTGCGTAGCCTGCGCCCTCCGTTCCCACGAAAGACCGCCACTCTCCTGTCGTCACGCCATTGCAACCGTAACGGCGCGGAATCCATTCGGGCAACGCCCACCGCAAATCGCTGACAAGCGGCCGATGACCGCGCGCTCGAACAGCGCCCTGGCCGCCGAAGGACCTGTCACCTCGCAAATCGCATGGCGCCAACTGCGGCATTAGTCGCATCTCGCACGGCGGCCTTGGCGCACTGCTTCCGGCCGGCCATCTCGCCATGTCTTTCGTAATGGCTCTGCAATTCGCCTGACGTCGCAGCAGTGCAAAAACAATGCCTTGAACCTTCAGAAAGGAACACAACGATGAAGCGCCTATTTCGCATCCGACACTCTTTGATCCTCGCGCTGTTCTCCATAGCGCTGACCGCCTCACCCGCTTATGCAGACGAGTACCAGGACGCTATCAATGTTTTCAAGAAGGCGATCGAGAGCTCGACCTTCTTCGACACGGCCTACGGCTACGCGGTGTTCCCCACCGTCGGGAAGGGTGGCCTGGTCCTCGGCGGCGCGTTCGGCAAGGGGCGGGTGTACGAGAAGGGCAAGTACATCGGCGACACCTCAGTGACGCAACTCACGGTCGGCCTGCAAGCCGGTGGCGAAGGCTTCAGCCAAATCGTCTTCTTCGAGGATCGGCGCGCGCTCAATGCGTTCACCAGCGGTGACTACGAGTTTGGTGCGGAGGCTTCCGCGGTCGCGATCACCGCTGCTGCGCAAGCGCAGGCCGGGACCGCAGGCGCGTCAGCGGGAGCGAGCGGCGGTCAGCACGACGCGGTTGCAGTCGCCAAGTACAACAAAGGCATGGCGACATTCACCGTGGTCAAAGGCGGGCTTATGTCCGCGGCGACTATCGGCGGGGAAACGTTCACCTACCAGCCGCGATGATTCACCGTCATCCCCGTGCGCCGCGACGGCGGCGGGCGTACCGCTTGATGCGCGTCGCTCGCACAACCAGAGATTCCGCATTCCTTCGTATGCCGGGATCTCGGTCGAGCATCGCGCTCTACCGCGCCAGATCGACCTGATAGCGCGGATAGCTCGCATGACGTCGCCAAAGGGTACAGGCAGCGCCGCCGACAGCGCCGACTACGTGACGTTCGTGCGCAAGTGACGGCACTTCGGACACCAACCGCAGAGTGCGGGTAAACAAGCCAGCATTGGGACGGAACATCGGATGGAAAACAACTTGGGGTTCTTGATCGTCGCGAATCGAGTGCGCGACGGGTACGACATGCCGCCGCGTTCGAACGCGCAACGGGCGCGCGAAGAACAGGCCTACTACGAGCGCTTCGGGAAGAGTCCAGGCGACATGGGCAAGACCGCGCTGAAGGCAATCGCGCCGGTCGCAGCCGTCTTTCTTGCGGTCGGCGCCCTCGCCTACGTCCTGCGTTGAACGACGAGAAATGGCGACAACAAACTCTGTGTTCGTTCAACCAGCCGACGACCGATCATCGCGATCTACGGAGCTCTCCGATCACCTGTGACCTTCGGGAGGCAGCTGCGGAGGCAGTTCGACGCGGTGTCTCTCACTTTCCCTGCGCGGTTCGAATCCCGCCGCCTTCAATCCGGACCTCCGTGGACGTCAGTGGACTTCCGCGGATCTCCGAGGAAAAGCTTGAGCAGGTTCCAGTCTGCGTGAGCTCGATTCCGCGATCTAGCAATCGAATCAGAGTCCTCCAGTGTCCCGCACTGTCCACAAGATGCACGAAAGCCCTCGGCGCGAAGGTTCCGCCCATCGGGGGTCGACCACGAAGATCCATTCTTGTTCGGCAAGAGCCGAAAAATCCGGGGGCAACTTTGGGGGCAAGTCGACGCCACCAAAACCAGTTGCCCCCAACACGCTCAAAACATCAATAACGAACCGGAACAAGCCGCTGCGCGACCGAGCGCATTCATCGCTTCGCAGGGCGCCTTGAAGGTCATCGCTGACCCGTCGCACCGGCCAGGATGCCGGGCGCTTTGGCCGAGGAAGACACGCCAGATCTGACGAAGACTCGGCCGCTGCCCACCGCACAGTTCGACGCGACGACACGGTTCACGCCATACCGAAGTCAGCGCCTGTACCAGCCTTCCTGCAAGCGCCTTTTGAACTGGGCGGGGCTGAGATACCCGAGACTGGAATGCGGTCGAGGTCGATCACATTGACATCATGGCGGTGGCGCACCAGCATCGCGAAGCCGACTACCGGGTCGATCGCATCGACCCAACTTGACGATACCTCGATGGTGGTGACGCGAAGCGCTCTACGCCGCCGCTCTCCGGCCTCGGTCACCATCGAGCCAGCGCGAAACGTCAGTCATTGGTCGACCAACGCCTCACTGGTTCAGACGCAAATCAAAGCAGCCCAAGACTTCGCGCACGCGCAACGGCCTGTGCGCGCCGCTCCACAGAGAGCTTGCCGAAGATGTTCTTCAGATGCGTCTTCACCGTTTCGGGCGTGACCCCGGTGGCCCGCGCGACCTCTTTGTTCGACTGGCCCTCGGCGATCAGCGAAAGGATCTCGTGCTCTCTGGGGCTCAGTCGCTCGGACGCCGCGGCCGTTCGCTCCGGCAGCACGGCGGTTCGCGCCATGCAGCCCGCCAGCAAACGCTCGACGCAAGCTTCGAGTGCCTTTGTGCAGCGAGAACTGCCGCGGAATCGCTCGAGGAGATGGCCGATTTCCGCGCCAGTGTCGAGTACGGATCGATAGGCCCCTGCCGGGGCCGCGACATCCAGAACGCCCCGCAACGCCAGCAGCGCGCCGTCGGTGTCGTTCGATGCCATACGCGCGATCGCCAGTCGGGCCCCGATTTGCACGACCCAGCGCCGGTTGCGCGAGGTTTGCGCGTCGCGTAGCAACGGCTCGAGGATGGCCGCCGCTTCAGGCCAGCGATTGCGCGCGCCCGCCAGTTCGGCGCGCCCTACGTCACGATCGCGCTGAACCTCCGAACGCGCGCAGCGCAGGGGCGCGGGATTGACGTCGGCCAGCCGTTCCATCCGTACGACGCACGCCGAAGCCTCGGCGAGCCTGCCTTCGGTCAGATGCAGCCGGGTGCGCTCGAGCAGCACGCCCGTCACCAGGCGATCCCACTTGCGGTTGTAACCGAGCGATTCCCCCTGGGCCAGCAGCGCATACGCGTGCTCCAGGTTCGAACGCGCCACGGCGATGCGCGCCAGCACGAGGTAGCTGCGCAGCACGCACTCCAGCAACACGACGACGTCGATCATCGGCATGCGGTCGATGATGCAGTTCTCCGCTTCGTCGTAGCGGCCCTGCTCGTACAGCAATTCGGCCAGCAGCGGCGCACACACCGCGGCGGCGCTCGACTGCGGCCCGGCGTGCTGGGTGGCGAGGCGCAGCGCGTCGTGGGCATGCCGCTCGGCCAGATCGAGCCGCATCTGGTCCAGTTCCACCAAGCCGAGCAGGCAGAAGCGATACACCGACGAAAACACGTTGCGACTGTCCTGCTCAAGCGAATACGGAATCCATGGCGCGGCGTAGACACCGTCCGGATCGCCCGCCTTCCAGCGCGTGAAGCGCAACACGTTGGACAGCACGTTGGTGTTCCACGGGTCGGCGCTCGGCCGTTCGATGCACCCTTCGGCCAAAGCGAGGGCCGCGGTGGTGTCGTCCGCGAGCGCCAGGACGACAGCGCGCACCGCCTGGCACTCCCAAAGTACGTCGGCCGTCGCCTTCGCCACCGGGTCGGCGCCGGCGTCCTGCTCGACCCGCTCGAGCATCGCCATCGCCTCGTCGAAGCGCATCGCAAGCGCCAGGCCCCAGGCGATCGCCAGCCGCAACTTGACCTGGCCCCGCATCACGTCCGCCGGGAACTGGCGCTGCCAGCCGAGCAAGGTGAGCAGGTCACCGCGCTTCACCAGCGTCATCCCGCAGCGGGCGATCCAGTCGAGCGCGTGCTCCGTCTCGCCCGCAGCGATCGCGTGACGTGCCGCGTCGGTCCACATCTCGCGCTCCGCATACCAGCCGAACGCACGACGATGCAACCCGGGTACCTCGTCGGGGTGACGGGCGTGCAGCCGCTGACGCAGATGGTCGAGCAAGAGGCGGTGGAAGCGGTACCACTGCCCCTGGCTGTCGAGCGGTTCGAGCAACAGGTGGCGCTGTGCCGTGCTCTCGAGCAATTCCGCACTTGCGGAAACGCCAGTGACCGCCCGGCACAGATCGCCGTTGAGACTATCGAGGACGGAAGCGCGAGTCAGGAACGCCACCACGTCTTGCGGCCACGCCGCGAGCATCTCCTCGACATACGCCGCGAACGGCCGCGAGCCACCCGGCGCTTGAGCCTGGCCGTGTGGATCGCCCCGCAGGATTTCCGCGGCGGCCAGGCGCAGCGCGGCCGCCCAACCCTCTGTGGTGGCGTGCAATCCGGCGACGACGCCGGGGCGCAGCTTGCCCGCGCACGTCTGTTCCAGGAAGTGGCGTGTTTCGTCCGCGTCGAACCGCAACGCCGCCGCCCCGATCTCCAACAGCTCGCCATGCGCCCGCAGCCGCGCCAGCGGCAGTTGCGGTTGCGACCGCGTAGTCAGCACGAGGTGAAAGTTAGGCGGTGCATGGGTCACCAGGAATGAGACGGCGTCGTGGATCTCTGGATCGGCGAGCCAGTGAAAGTCGTCGATGACCAGGTAGATCTCGTCATCGACCTCAGCCAGCTCGTTGATGATCGCCGACACGATGGTCTGCGGGGCGATGAGCGATGTCTCGGCGCTCAGCCCGACCGCAGAGGGATCGATGCGGTCGGTCGCACGCAGCAGCGCCTGGACCAGGTAATGCAGGAAGCGAGCGGGCTCATCGTCCTCGGCGTCGAGCGTGAGCCACGCGACGCAGTGGCCGGCGCGGCGCAGGCGCGCCAGCCATGCCGCGGCGAAACTCGTCTTGCCGTATCCCGCGGGCGCCGTGATGACGATCAGTCGCGCCGACTCGGCGCTGCCGACGAGGTCGAACAGTCGCGGCCGTTCCATTACGCCGGCACCCGCGCGCGGCGGGACCAGCTTGGTGGTGGTGATCACCGGCGAAGCCATACCGGCACTGCTTCCCTTCTCGTCAACACCAGCTCATCCCCAAGACATCCCCCGCCGAAGCAGCCGATGGCCGCTGGTCGGGGGATGTGGCCGTGGTCTCGGGCCAAGAAAAATGGCGGCCATAACGAATTCGCCAAAACATGAGTTTGCGCCTGACAAGGAGATTCGAGATGGCCCCTGCAATGAACGCGCGCCGCCTGCAACGCGAGAACCGGCACTTTGCCGGCACCGGTGGACGCAGCCAGGAGAACCGCCGCTGCGGGTTTCGCCCGGCTTTCATGGACCTCGACACCCAGGCGGTCTACGCCTCGTGTTTTGCCGACGGCACCCCGGCGCCGATTCACCTGCTCGACGGGCTGCCAGACGAAGCGGTGTTGACCCGCGACGCGGCGGGTCGCGTGCGCGCGGCCAAGACATCGATCGTCGCAGGGTTCGTCCTCGACACGCGCTTCTACACCCGCGACGAAGCGGCGCACCTTGCCTCGACGTGGCCCGGTTGATCGGGCGCATCGACTCGCACCGCGGCAAGCGGCATTTCGCAGTCCCCACCACGAGGAAGACATGGCAGACGTATCGATCCGCGCAAACAAGCTTGGCCCGCTCGGTGCCGAGCCGGAATTTTCCGAGACCTCGCGCATGGTGCAGGAATCCGTGCACCGCTACGCCGAGGAAGTCATGCGACCGGTAGGAATCAAGCTCGACCGCCTGACGCCCGAGGAGGTGATCGCCCCCGCATCGCCTTACTGGGAGGCGCGGCGCCAGTTCAACGA
>Ga0335076_10008483_pt1 | contig 10378 bp, 12 predicted proteins | sample Lox_Sample_25_FD_206717 | JGI IMG/M metagenome (GOLD analysis project Ga0335076, IMG submission 206717) | Soil microbial communities from Loxahatchee National Wildlife Refuge, Florida, United States - Lox_Sample_2.5 | ecosystem: Environmental > Terrestrial > Soil > Wetlands | place: USA...
GCGGACATCAAGACTTCGGGCACGAACAGGATGCCGTCGCGGAAGTCGATCCCGACAATGCGCATGCCCTCGACCAGCGCCTCGGTCAGGACCTTGTAAGGCGCCCAGCCGCGGTCGAGCAGGATGCGAACACCCTCTTCGATCTCCTCCTTGAGGCCATCGTAGAGGTCGTCGTGCATCTGCTCGACGAGTTCGCCGTCGGCAAGGGTTTTGAGGTCGAGCTCGTCGTCGGCCATTCGCGCCTTCCAGCTAACCGCTTGACGGCGGCAACCGCCGTTCGCGCGAATAGCGTCTTGGGTTGAGGATCAAGCCTGCGGCGCAGGCCCTTCATGGAGCGGGATTATCTCGCGTGGCGGCGCTGCGGCCAAACACAATTATCGGTGGCGGACGTTCAATTTTGTGGCCGAGCGCGTCTGCAGCCGGCGACGGCGCCGGGACCAGGAGAAGAGCAAACCCTTCCCGCCAGTTGACGGATACGACCCCCTTTATCTATCTAGACTGTCTAGCCTTTGGGAGCCTGCGTATGGACTGGCCTCTGCAAGACGCCAAGAACCGCTTCAGCGAAGTCGTGCAGCGCGCTCGACGGGAGGGGCCGCAGACGGTCACGCTGAGGGGCGAGCGAGCGGCCGTGGTCTTGTCGGCGGCGGACTATGATGCGCTGGTCCGTGACCGACCCTCGCTCGTCGATGACCTTCTTTCGGGTCCGGCCTGGGACGACGAGTTCGCAAAAGCGGTCGACACGCGCGCGAAGTCGCCGAGCCGTAAGGCGGCTCTTTAGTTGTATCTCGCCGATACGAACTTCGTTTCCGAAGCTCGCCGCGGAAGCCGGCAGGCCGAAGCATGGCTGCGATCGGTCCGACCGGACGCCGTCTATCTTAGCGCCCTTACCCTGGGCGAGATCATGCGCGGGATTGCCCTCAAGCGAAAATCGGACCCGCGAGCCGCGTCGCGTCTTGCGGAATGGCTCGAACGGCTGCGTCGAGATCACGCCGACCGAATTTTGCCTGTCACCGACAAGATCGCCCTGGAATGGGGACGGATCGCCGCGCTCAGACGACGTGGCGATATCGACGGGCTCATTTGCGCGACAGCCGCCGTCCACGACCTGACCCTGGTCACGCGCAACATCTCCGATTTTGCGGATACTGGGGTCACGATCGTCAACCCGTGGGATGCAGGATAGACGGCCCGCGCCGTCAGCCGCGAGCGATTTCAACCTTGTGCTCAGCGACGGGGATCATCGCGCGCACCTTCTTGACTCTCGCCGGGTCTATCCGGGCGGAGACGATCCCGACCCCGTCGGAGGCCTTGGCGATGACGTGGCCCCAGGGGTCCGCGACCAGCGAATGGCCATAAGTCTGGCGGCTCTCGTTGCCGACCGTGAACGAACCGGTCTGGGCGCTGGCGCAGACATAAGTCTCAGTTTCGATCGCCCGGGCGCGCAGAAGCACTTCCCAATGGTCCTTGCCGGTCTGCATGGTGAAGGCGGCGGGCATCGCGATCATCTCGGCGCCCTTCTCTGCCAGCGCCTGGAAGAGGTCGGGAAAGCGCAGGTCGTAGCAAATCGAGCAGCCGACAGTAACGCCCTCGCAGTCGTAGGTGACGACATGATCGCCGGCCTTCACCGTCGCGCTTTCCTTGTAGGCGGTCCCATCGGGAGTCATCACGTCGAACAGGTGGATCTTGCGGTAGCGGGCGATCTCCTTGCCTTCGCGATCGAAGACGACGGTGGTGTTGTGGTAGCGGTCTTCGCCCTCGATCCTTTCCATGATCGAGCCGGCGTGGACGAAGATCCGATGCTTGATCGCCTGCCCCTGCGCCATGGCGTAGGCCGGGCCGCCGGGCATGCGCTCAGCGTTGGCGAGCTTCTCCGCCCGCGAACCGCCGGCCCAGTCGAACTGTTCCGGCAGCAGCACCCAATCGGGAGCCTCCTCGGCGACGGCGCGCTCGATCAGCGCCTCGGCCGCCGCGATGTTGGCGGCCTTGTCGGCGATCGAGTTCATCTGGATGAGCGAGACTTTCATGCGCCGACGGCTCCGGAACCCGTTTCAATTTGGTCGGCGCCAGACGGCTCGTCAACGCCTGACGAAAGCGGCGAAGGCCTTGAGCTGGTCGGCGATGAAGCCGCGTGTAGCCGGATCGGTCAGTTCCAGCGTCGCGGCGTCCATCTTGGTCTGGACCAGGGGAATGATGACCTCGGGCTTACTGAGGACTCGGCTGTCGAGATAGACGAACATCTGGCGCAAAGCCAGTTGCGCCCTGAGGCCGCCCCAAAGGCCCTGCGAAGCGCTCTCGAGCGCGACAGGCTTGGCTGCGAAAGGCTGGTTCGGCAGGCGGGAGATCCAGTCGATCGCGTTTTTCAGGACGCCGGGAATCGTGTGGTTATACTCGGGCGTCACAATGATCACGCCGTCCGCCGCGCGAATGGCCTCCGCCGCGCGCGTCACGACCGGCGGAACTCCCTCGGCCTGGACGTCGGCGTCGTAGTGCGGAAATTCGCCGACGGAGGGGAGAATCGAGATCGTCACGCCCTCGGGGGCAAGGGCAGGCAGGGCGCGGGCGATCGCTGCGTTGAAGGAGCCCTTTCTGAGGCTTCCCACCATGACGACGAAGCGAAGGGGCCTTTCTTCAGCCATCGATCGTTCCTCCCTCGATAGTGACCGGCCGGCGGGGCAAGCGCGCGGATGACGCTCGTCCTCACCCGGCGGCGGCAGTTTGGCCCTCGCGCCGGAATTGCTATGGTCCTTAGCAAATCGCGACCGACTGAAGGAGCCATTTTGACCCCGTCCGAGCTTTTTTCCGTCAACGGCCGCACCGCGCTGGTGACCGGCGGGGCGACCGGCCTCGGACGGATCTGCGCCGAGGCGCTGCTCGCCGCCGGCGCCCGGGTGCTCATCGCCTCGCGCAAGGCCGAGGCGTGCGAAGAGGCGGCGAGCGAGCTTTGCGCGCTTGGGCCTTGCGAGGGCTTCGGCGGCACCGTCGCTAGCGAAGCCGGTGTCGCGGCGCTGGCGGCCGAGACACGCAAGCGGACGGACGCCTTGCACATTCTCGTGAACAACGCGGGCGCCGGGTGGGGCGAGCGGTTCGAAACCTATCCGTGGAAGGCATGGGAGAGGGTGATGAGCGTCAATGTCGCGGGGCTCTTCTCGCTCACCCGCGACCTCGCGCCGATGCTCGCGGCCTCGGCGAGCGTCGAGCGGCCCTCGACCGTCATCAGCATGGGTTCGGTCATGGGGACGGTGACACAATCCGAATACAATTGGGCCTATTCCGCTTCGAAGGCCGCGGTCCACCAATTGACGCGAATCCTCGCCGCGGAGTTTGCTTCGAAGCAGATCACCGTCAATGCGCTCGCGCCGGGACCGTTCCCAACCAACATGAACCGCTTCGCGCTCGGCAGCGAACAAGGGCTGGCGCGCGGCGCGAGGGCCGTGCCGATGGGCCGCGTCGGCCGGCCCGACGACATTGCCGGCGCGATCCTTTTCCTCGCCGGCCGCGGCGGCGCCTACACCACCGGGGCGATCCTGCCGGTGGATGGCGGGGTCGGCGTCACGGCGCCGCCCGCGATGTTCGGAGAGAAGTCATGAACGACTGGGCGGACATCAAGAAAATCCCGGCCGATGACCTTCAGGGGATGGTCGGCAAGAGCTTCGTCTCGCCCTGGCTCACTGTCGACCAGGCGCGGATCGACGCCTTCGCCAAGGTCACCGAGGACGAGCAGTTCATCCATGTCGATCCCGAGCGGGCGGCCGCGACCGCATTCGGCGGCACAATCGCCCACGGATTCCTCACCCTCTCGCTTCTTTCGACCATGGCCTATAGCGCGCTGCCCAGAATCGAAGGCGCCGTCCACGGCGTAAACTACGGTTTCGATAAGGTGCGCTTCATCCATCCCGTGCGCTCGGGCAGTCGGGTGCGCGGGCGTTTCACCCTCCAGGCTGTCGCGGCGCGCTCCGCCCGCGAATGGCAATTGACTTACGAGGCGAGCATTGAGATCGAAGGCGTCCACAAGCCGGCGCTGGCGGCGCAATGGCTCACGATGCAGGTGATGGGATAGTAGCCGCTGCCGCTGCGCCACGAGGCGCCCGATCGCTCGCCTTCTCCGCGTCCGCCCGCGCCCAGACACGCACGTCGTGAAACGCCGCGCCGCCGAACGGAGCGACGCTCTCGGCGCTGGTCAAGGTGTTGATCCCTTTCCCGTCGAGGAAGCAGCGGTTGTCCCATAAGCCCTCGCTGACGATGACGCCGCGCGTCCCTGCCGGCGACGGCCGGACATGCAGCCTGATCTCGCCGCGCGTATTGCCGAGGCGGACGACGTCGCCCTCGCGCAATCCGAGAGCCGCCATGTCGTCGGGATGGATGAGGGCGGTCGGACGTCCTTCGCGGCCGAGCGAGGTTGGCGTCTGGTTGAAGCTCGAATTGAGGAAATTGCGCGCTGGCGAGGTCGCGAGTTTGAAGGGATGGGCCTCGTCGGCGGCTTCGTTGATCGCCCAGTGGTCGGGCAGGGCCGGAAGCGACGCCCACGGCCCGCAGAGGCCTTCGTTGTCGAAGGGCACGTTCGGCCAATCGGCCTGAAAGTGAAACTTGCCGTCCGGATGGGCGAAGCCCTCGAGAAAATGGGCCTTGTCGAATGGCGGCTGGCAGTCGAGCCAGCGCGCGGATTCGAGTTCCGCGAGTGTCCCGCGATGGGAGATTCGCAACGATTCGTCGATGATCTCGCGCGGGCTCATCTCGAATCCGCGATGCGTCGCGCCGAGCCTGAGCGCCAACGCCGAGACGACCTCGTGATTCGAGCGGCAGCCTTGCGGCGCATCGATCGCTTTCGGCGCGAACTGAAGGGATTGGTGGGCGCTTGCCGTATAAATGTCGTCGTGCTCGAGGAACATCGTCGCCGGCAGGACGACGTCGGCGAAGCGGGCGGTGTCGGTCATGAACTGCTCGTGGACGCAGACGAACAGGTCCTCGCGGGCGAAGCCTCGCCGAACCTTTTCCTGATCGGGCGCGACGACGAGCGGATTGGTGTTCTGGATCAGCATCGCCTTGACCGCGCCACGGTCCTTCAGCGCCTCCCGGTCGCCAGTGAGGATCGGGCCGACGCGCGACTGGTCGAGGCGGCGCACGCTCTCGTCGCGCTTGTCGAGACCCTCGATCAGGGTACGGTCGAGGCCATAGACCGCGCTCGAGGCGTGCAGCGCGCCGCCGCCCTCGTGCGCCCAGGCGCCCGTGACCGCGGGAATGCAGAGCGCCGCATGCATGTTCGCCGCGCCATTGCGCTGGCGCGAGAAGCCGTAGCCGAGGCGGAAGAAGGTGCGCTTGTGCCGGCCGACCAGCGCCGCGAAAGCCTCGATCTCATCAACGCTGAGGCCCGTGATCGCGCTCGCCCATTCAGGCGAACGATCGCGAAGATGGGCTTCGAGCGCCTGCCAGTCGGCGGTGTAACGCGCCATGTAATCGCGATCGGCGAAGCCATGGCGGAACAGCGCGTGCATGACAGCGCAGGCGAGAGCGCCGTCTGTACCTGGCCTGAGCTGAAGCGCCAGATCCGCGTGACGCATGGTCTCGGTCGGATAAATGTCGATCGCGACGATCCTGGCGCCGTGGTCCTTCCTGGCGCGCATCGCATGGGTCATGAGGTTGACCTGGGTCGAGGCGGCGTTGGTGCCCCAGATCACGACGACGTCGGACTTGGTCATCTCGGCAGGCGAGATCCCGGACATGCGCCCCGTGCCGGCGATATACCCTGGCCAGGCGATCCCGACGCAGATGGTGCCGAGGAAGCGGGAATAGCGCTTGACGTGCGTCAAACGGTTGATCCCGTCGCGCATCACGAGGCCCATGGTGCCGGCGTAGTAATAGGGCCAGACGCTCTCAGCGCCGTGGAGACGCTCGGCGTTCAAGAACGCTTCCGCCACCCGGTCGAGCGCCTCGTCCCACGAGACGGGCTTGAACTGCCCTGAGCCTTTCGGACCGACCCGCCGCAACGGGCGCGTGAGCCGGTCCGGATGATGGAGGCGTTCGGCGTAGCGCGCCACCTTCGCGCACACCACACCCTGCGTATAAGGATGGTCGGCCGCGCCGTGCACCCGCCCGATCTTGTTCTCCCCGACGATCTCGACGTCGAGGGCGCAGACCGAGGGACAATCATGCGGGCAGACCGACGGGCGGCGCTTGATGTCGAGGGGGGCGTTCATCACTTTGTCCGATCGGCGCAAGATTGCCGAAGGCAATCCCTGAGCGCAAGGGCGGGCGTCACCCGAACCGCACCGCTTCGCCGGTCGAGGGCGCGGCGAGTTCGCCTTCCCACATCACTCGCCGCCCGCGCACGAACGTTCCGACCGGCCAGCCGGTCAAGGACTTGCCATCGTAAGGGGTCCAGCGCGAGCGGGATGCGATCCACGAATCGCGGATCGTCTCGCTGCGCTTCATGTCGACGATCGTGAAATCCGCGTCGTAGCCGGCGGCGATACGGCCCTTGCCGACGATTCCGAACAGGCGCTGCGGCCCGGCGCTGGTCAGATCGACGAAGCGCGGAAGGGTGAGACGCCCGGCATTGACATGGTCGAGCATGATCGGAACCAGCGTTTGCACCCCGGTCATGCCGGACGGGCTTTCTGGATAGGGCCTTGCTTTTTCCTCGAGCGTATGGGGCGCGTGGTCCGAGCCCAGGACATCGACCACGCCCGCCTGAAGGCCGCGCCAGATCGCGTCGCGATGGTCCGAGCCGCGCACCGGCGGGTTCATCTGCATCTTCGTTCCGAGGCGGCAATAATCCTCAGCGCTGAGGGTGAGGTGATGCGGAGTCGCCTCGCAGCTCGCGACGTCCTTGGCGCCAGCGAGAAACTCCATCTCCTTGCGGCTCGAGATGTGCAGAACGTGCGCTTGCGCCCGCGCCTCGCGCGCGAGCCGGATCAGGCGCTCGGTCGAGCGGAGAGCGGCGATTTCGTCGCGCCAGATCGGATGCGACGATGGGTCGCCGGCGACGCGTAGCGCTTTGCGCTCGTTGAGGCGCGCCTCGTCCTCGCTATGGAAGGCGGCGCGGCGACGGATCTGCTTGAGGATCGCGAGCACCCCCTTGTCATCGGCGACCAGTAGGCGCCCGGTCGAGGAGCCCATGAACACCTTGATCCCGGCGGCGCCCGGAAGCCGTTCGAGTTCGGCAAGTTCGGCGACGTTGTCATGCGTGCCGCCGACCCAGAAAGCGAAGTCGCAATGCATCCGGCCCTTCGCCCGCGCAAGTTTGTCGGCGAGCGCCTCGGCGCTCACCGTCGTCGGATCGGTATTGGGCATTTCGAACACGGCGGTCACGCCGCCGAGGACGGCCCCGCGCGAACCGGTCTCGAGGTCCTCCTTGTGAACGAGGCCCGGCTCGCGAAAATGGACCTGGGAATCGATCACGCCCGGAAGGATGTGAAGGCCGCGGCAATCGATGCGCGTCTCCGCCGCGGCCGCGCCCAGAGCGCCGATTTCGGCGATGCGCCCGTCGCGGACGCCGATGTCGCGAAGCCCGATCCCGTCGTGGTTGACGACGGTCCCGTTCAAGAGCACGCAATCGAAACTCGGCGGCATAGCCTCATTGCTTTCTTGCAGTGGCGCGAAAGCGGCCTATTTGAGAGTGTCCATTCTTGCAAGCGTGACCGGAGGCGAATGCATGAGCAAGAAGGCCGCCATGCTCGAGGATCGCGGCGTCGTTTCGGTGAGCGGCGCGGATGCGACCGGCTTTCTGCAAGGCTTGCTGACCAACGACGTCGAGAAGCTCCCCCCGGGGGAAGCGCGCTATGCGGCGCTGCTCACGCCGCAAGGCAAGATCCTGTTCGACATGATCGTCGTGCGCGCGCCGGGTGCCGGCGAGCCCGTCTTTCTCATCGATTGCGCGGCTGCGCAGGCGGCCGATCTCGCCAGGCGGCTTGGCTTCTACAAGCTGCGGGCGAAGGTCGCGGTCGCCGACGAAAGCGCCGCCCGCGCTGTCGCTGCGTACTGGGGCGGCGAGCCGGAGCCGGTCGAGGGCGGGACCCTCTACGCCGATCCGCGCGATCCGCGGCTCGGCTGGCGCGCGATCCTGCCGCGGACGATCGCGGACGCCATAGGTTCGGAGCATGCGGCCGAGTATGAGGGTCTGCGGATCGGCGCCGTGGCGCCGAAGGGCGGGCTCGATTTCGCTTACGGCGACGCCTTCCCGCACGACGCGAACCTCGACCTCCTGCATGGCGTCGATTTCGAGAAGGGCTGCTATGTCGGCCAGGAAGTCGTGTCGCGAATGAAGCACCGCGGGACGGCGCGCAAGCGGGTGGTGCGGGTCAAGCTGGCCGGGCCGCCGCCCGCCCCCGGCGCGCCGGTCATGGATCGCGAGCTTGCTGTCGGCGCGCTCGGCTCATCGTCCGGGCGTGAAGCGCTCGCGCTTCTGCGGCTCGACCGGGCCGAGGATGCTGCTGCCGCGGGTCGAGGCCTGATCGCCGAAGGAGTCGGATTGACGCTGGCCGAGTGAGGCGAAGAGGCCGTGTCAGCGGTAGACCAGGACCGGAATCGTCGAGTGGGTGAGGACCTTGACGGTCTCGCTGCCAAGCAGCAGGGCCGAGATGCCGCGCCGCCCGTGGGAGGCCATGACGATCAGATCGCAGCTGAGAGCATGGGCGGCGTCGATGATGGCGCGATAGGGCTGGTCGTGAACCTCGCGGATCGTTTCGCACGACACGCCCGCGGCCTCGGCCGCCATTTTGACCTGCTCCAGCGCCCGCTCTGAAATCCGGCGCGACTCCTCGTCATATTGGTCCTCGTCGATCGTCACCAGGACGGCGTCCATCGCGGCGACCCGATACGGCTCCGCGATCGTGAGACCCGTGACCTTCGCCCCGGATGCCTTGGCGAGCTGGGCGCTATAGAGCACCGCCTTTCGCGACAGGTCGGACCCGTCGGTCGGAATCAGAATATGCTTGAACATAAATCCTCCTTCGCTATCGCCCGGCTCCCCATCCGCTGGCTCCGACCGAGCGCAGAACGACCAGAAGGACGACCGCGCCGATCGCCGCGTCGACGATCATTCCCATGAGGCCGCTGAAAAAGTGGAAGCTGAGACGCGGCAGAAACCACTCGCCGACCAGCGCTCCGACAATCCCCACCGCCGCATCGCCGACAAGTCCGAAACCGGCGCCGCGCACCACCCTGCCGATCAGCCATCCGGCGACCCCGCCGACAAGCAGGATGACGATCATGCGCTCGTTGGAAAGATGCACTGCGATTCCCCTCGCCGAAGGCCGCTCAATACACGTCCGGCGACGGTTCGCTCAAGGCGCGCCCTCCGCGCAGTTGCCGCTGCCCCGGAGCGCGGCTAAATTAAGCCTCGGTAGGAACCTAAAGACCATCGCAGGGTTTCGGTTTCACCCCCTAACCTCCCAAGGAGCCGTCCCATGGCGTTCACGCTGCCCGACCTGCCTTACCCTCACGATGCGCTTCAGCCCTATATGTCGCGCGAGACGCTCGAATTCCATCACGACAAGCATCATCTCGCCTACGTCAACAACGGCAATAACGCGCTCAAAGGCACCGAATGGGAGGGCAAGCCGCTCGAGGAGATCGTCAAGGGCTCGTTTGGCAAGAACCCGGCGGTGTTCAACAACGCCGGCCAGCACTATAACCACAATCATTTCTGGAAATGGATGAAGCACGGCGGGACGAAAATTCCGGGCGAAGTCGAGAAGGCGCTCAAGGATTCGTTCGGTTCGGTCGACAAGGCCAAGGAGGACTTTATCCAAGGTGGAGTGACCCAGTTTGGGTCGGGCTGGTCATGGCTTGCGGTCAAGGACGGCAAGGTTCAGGTGATGAAGACGCCGAACGGCGAGAATCCGCTCGTTCACGGCGCCAAGCCGATCCTCGGCGTCGACGTGTGGGAGCACTCCTACTACATCGACTATCGCAACCGCCGGCCGGACTACCTCAAAGCGTGGGTCGACAACCTCATCAATTGGGAATACGTCGCCGAGCTGTTCGGCCAGAAGTAGGGCCGCAGCGGCTATCTTGTTGTCTTTCCCGACGAACTGCAGGACTGATCGGCAATCCAGCCGACGCGGTCGGGCCGGCGTCTATTCCGATTGGCCGTTTGTGACCGTCGGAATGACACATCCGGTCACTCGGTGAGGTTCAGCGTCTTTTCCGTGCAGACCTCGACGTCGGACGCCTCCATCGTCTGACCGTTGGCGAAGGTCCCGCGCAGGTCGACGCGGCAGTTGAATTGCCGCGGCAGAACTGCGGCTGCGTGGGTGCCGGCCTTGAGCGGTCCCAGCACTTTCTTCCAGGCGACCGAGCCGCTTTCTGCCGCCTGCAATTGGACGAGATCGGCCTTGCGCGAGTTGGTCACCATCACCGTGACCGTGTTCGCGTCGTCTTG
>Ga0335076_10008484_pt1 | contig 10376 bp, 9 predicted proteins | sample Lox_Sample_25_FD_206717 | JGI IMG/M metagenome (GOLD analysis project Ga0335076, IMG submission 206717) | Soil microbial communities from Loxahatchee National Wildlife Refuge, Florida, United States - Lox_Sample_2.5 | ecosystem: Environmental > Terrestrial > Soil > Wetlands | place: USA: Florida...
TTGGTGATGGGAATGTGTCTACCGATTGCCATGTTGTTGCTCTCCTTCATCTGATTTCGAACAGCCCGAAACAACCGCCGCTTTGCTCACAGCTATCGCCGGGACGAGCTCGCGTAGGCGGCTCTGAAAAGTGGAGGCGAGCCCTCTGTGTTGCCCCGGATGTCTTACCGGGACCTGGGCCAATCGCCGAATTTCACGTTAGGAGCGGTCCGATTCCCACGTCAATCGAGTGCGTACGGCGATGAGTACAGCATCGCGAATCGGCCCACAGGGTGAGTCGCCGGCGGGTCCTTGACACCTCGTGGTCATCCTGAGTGGCCGCGACCCGGACCGGTTGCCCAAGACGACGCTAGGCGGAGGCATCGGGGGAGTCAAGGATTGGGGCGTACCGTTCGGCGTACCATCGACGACGGATTCCGACCAGGCTGTTAGGAGCCTGCGTGGAAACGACGTTCCGGAGCTCGCAGACGACCAGACCGGGGTCACGCGGACCCGAGCGCTGACGAGTCACCGACAGATTCGCTGGGATCGCTGCGACCGGCGAGTATGGCCCGATGGATCATCGGGCGGGTTCGCCTCTTATCGCCGCGATCCACTGCTGGGTTCAGGCGGCTGGAGCCGGCGCTCAGAGGGTTCGGACCAACTCTCGGGTCAGGCTTGTTACAACTTTCTCTACTGCATCAAGGCCCATCAGCGCACCGCCACGCCACGCAGACGTAAATCAGGTGTGGGAGGGCGGGGAGGCGGAAATGGTGCTGCAACGCGCTAGTAAGGCCACTGGCACGAGGGCCGGGGTAGACCGGCTACGACAGCCTAAGGTGCAGGTTCGCCGCGATGAACCACAGCACCGCCGCCACTGCGACGATGATCAGGAAGGCCAAGTTGATCCGGGTATTGTGCCGCCGCTGAGCCTCCGCGCAAGCAGCGCAGAGGGTGCGCTGCCCATAGTAGCCACGGTAGCTGCGGCCCACGGAATAGCCCGTTCGCACGGTCATCCGGACGGCGTTCTCGGCGGGCACGGTGGCCCCGCATTTCCAACAAGTCTTCGCCCTTGTCGTCATGCCAGTAGCTCCCGTTCCAACCAAGCGGCCGCGCTAGGGGAACTTGACTTCGATTGACTGGTATGTCTGGCTCGATGTCCAGCGGAGGGTCAGCGGACCAGAGGCTGCGACTTGCACGCACATGGGAACAGGACCGAGCGTTTCGCCCGGACCGTAGACGCCCCATGCTCCCGTGTCCTTGCAGGCCGGGTCCAGGCCGAACAGGCTCCCCAAGATGTAGTGCTCGCCGAGCGCGTCCGCGATGTAGAAGGCGGGCTCCAAGTCGTGCTGCCCCTGAGTAACGGTCATCGTGAGTTCGAAGCGAAGCCAGCCGTATCCATGCTTCGGGGATGCATCGGCAGCCGCATACGACGGGACTGCGGGCTGGTAGTTCCGGTCGATGTTGGATATGGCCATGGTGACCCCGTCGCCCGAACCACAAGCTGCCGCAGTGGCAGGGCAAGGGTTAGCGGCTGCTGTTGCGGGTACTCCGGTCGTGCTTCCTGCAGCGACCGGCTGTCGAGTCGCGGACAGGGTCGGGAGTGGGGTGCTCTGGGCTCCGGCTTGCGCAAGTCCCGCCACGGCGAGGGCCAGGACCAGCATCACGACGGAACCGGCTACGAAGCCAGTCCAGAAGCCGCGAGGTTGACGGGGCGGTGGTGCGGCCCACGGCTGCCAGGATGGCTGACCTTGCCAACCCGGCTGCGGCTGCCACTGTCCCTGCGGCGGCCATGGTCCCTGCTGTGGGGGAGCCTGCCAGCCCGTGGGCATGCGCTGCTCTGCCGGTTTGGGCTCCTCCGGTGACAGGTTGGGGTGAAGTTCTGGCGAGCCGTACATGTCTCCCTCTCGTGGACGTGGCCATCATAGGACTCACGTCCCGCAGTTTCGAGACGAAGACGCGGAGAGGGCTCGGGCGGACATGCGACAATCGCAGCCAACCGGAGTCGTACCCCTCTCGGCTTCGGACCCTTGGCCCGGTTGCTTCCCCTCAGCGACCGGGCCTTTTCACGTCTTCGGGACCCGTTGTTACGGTCGCGTACAGGGTTGCGCTAGCGCGTGCTCTAGTCCAGTGGCGCCGACCAACTCTTCCAGCCCGGCGTCCAAAGGTGCGTCCGTCTTGGCAGCTTCGCTGGCATCTTCGCCCACGAACGTCAGCGGTTACGAACCGTCCAAGTAGAACGCCATTCACGCTCAAATAGAACGCCGGCGAACCCCTGCGACCGCCTTGGTGCGCCCTTAAACTCCGCGGCCCGCAAGGGCATCAGGGTTCGAACCCCTGCTCCGGCACCATGCCAGCCCCCGCCTCCGGCCGGATAGCCGGCGCGGCTCACTCGCCGGCCGCCGAGCTCATCCCCGGCAAACGAAGAACGGGTCGCATACGCGACCCGTTCTTGTTGTTCCGCCAGTGTTTCAGATCCCGGCGCCGATGGTGCTCAGGAGCTGATCGAGGTTGCCGCTTATGAAGATGAGACCGACAACGGCGACAATGGCGATGAGAGAGAGGATGAGTGCGTATTCCGCGAGACCCTGTCCTTCCTCGCGGTGAAGGACCAAGTCCACGAGGCCTCCTTTCCCTGACGACGACTGACGTACGTCGCGGCTATCCGGTGGGCCACGAGCCGGGTGGCAACGGGGTCTGATGACCCTAGCGTCGATGTCAGGATAGGCGCTTCCAGGCTCGAGTCGGACAGAACTTTGGTACTGCGACCATCGTCCGGGTGTCCCTCCCCGATCGGTGGCGCTGGCGTTGGCGGCGGTTGGGAGGAGCCCTCAGGGGCCGCCGGGACTCGCGACCCGTTGCCTGCTAGAATTCGGCGGTCCTTTCGGCTCCGACCGACCGGCGTTGCCGCTCGCGCATCGGGGCATACCCATGGGAAGGAGATACTGGCGCATGCGCCGATACGAACTCATGCTCGTCCTGCGTCCCGACCTGACCGACGACAAGGTCCAGGGGACGCTCGAGCGAACCGCCCGGGCCATTGCGGCGGGCGGCGGCCAGATAGTCAAGCAGGCCCCCTGGGGCCGCCGGCGCCTGGCTTACCCGATCGACCATCATCGTGAGGGCTCGTACTACGTCATCCTGTTCGAGGCACCGGCGACGGCGATCTCGGAGCTCGAGCGGGGCCTCCTGATCAGCGAAGAGGTGCTCCGGCACCTGGTCACCCGCGTCGAGCGGCCGGTCCGCGCCGCCCGAGGTCGCGATGCCGATGCCGAGAGCGATCTCGACGTCGCGCCGCCTTCGGAGGACGAGGGCCCCGACGAGGACGTCGAACTGATCGACGAGTCCGAGAGCGAGGCGGCGCCTGCCGCCATCGACTAAAGGCCCGCGCGAGGCGGAGCTGGAGGACGCTCGATGTCGCTCAACAAGGCGATGATCATCGGCAATCTCGGGAAAGATCCGGAGATGCGGTACACCCAGGGCGGGCAGGCGGTGACCCAGTTCACCGTCGCCGTCAACCGCAACTACAAGGACTCGAACGGCGAGTGGAAGGAAGAGACGGAGTGGTTCCGGGTCGTGGCCTGGGGCCCGCTCGCCGAGCGAAGCGCCGAGTACCTGCGCAAGGGCCGCAAGGTCTACGTCGAAGGCAGGCTCCAGACTCGCACCTGGGAAGGCCAGGACGGCCAGAAGCACTACACCACCGAGCTGATCGCCAACACGGTGACCGCCTTGGACCCCAGACCGCGTGAAGACGGGGCCGCGGAGCCGGCGGGAGCCAGATCCGCCCGGACCGGTGAGCCGGCCGGCGACGACTTCAGCTCGAGCGACCTGGACGAGCTGCCTTTCTAGGAAGCCTGACGGACCGCAACCGCCAAATCCCAGCCGCGTCACGGCGTGGCAGACCTATTGAGGAAGACACCAGATGCCTACCAACCCGCGAGAGAAGACCAGGGGCAAGCGCGATGACTTCTATCGCGACCGCCGCCGCCGCAAGGTCTGCACGTTCTGCGCCGACAAGACGGTCATGATCGACTACAAGGAAGTCAACCGCCTGCGCCGCTACCTCTCCGAGCGCGCCAAGATCGAGCCGCGGCGCAAGACCGGGACCTGCGCGAACCACCAGCGCCAGCTTGCGGTCGCCCTCAAGCGGGCCCGTATCGTCGCGCTGCTGCCGTACGCGCCGCAGCACGTTCGTCCCTGAGCCGATGGCTCGATGCCCGGCCGGCCGGCATCGAGTCCGCTGTCCGCTCAGGGGCCGGCCGCTGTGGGACCAACTCGCAGGCGGCTAGCAGTCGCCCTGGAGACGTGACCGAGGGAGGCTCCGGTTGGACGTAGTCCTGCTTCTCATCTCGTTCGCGGTGATCCTTGCCGGCTCGGAGCTGTTCACCAACGGCATCGAGTGGTTCGGGCACAAGCTCGAGTTGGGCGAGGGCGCGATCGGCTCGGTGCTGGCCGCAATCGGTACGGCCCTGCCCGAGACCATGGTGCCCCTGATCGCCATTCTGTTCGGCGGCGGCGTTGCCGCCAGCGAGATCGGCATCGGGGCGATCCTCGGCGCGCCGTTCATGCTGGCGACGCTGGCCATGTCCGTAACGGGACTGGCGGCGTGGACGCTACGCGCCCGGAGGTCGTCCGGAACGGCGCTCGCGATCGACACCGTGGTCGTCAACCATGACATGGCCTATTTCGCCGTGGCCTACCTCATCGCCATCGGCACTGCCTTCCTGCCCGCCGATTACGAGTGGCCCCGCCGCTTCGTCGCCCTGGTTCTTGTCGGCATCTACTTGCGCCACGTCTGGGTCCACCTCCAGGCCGACGCAGCGGAGCACGAGGGTCTCGCGCCGCTACGGTTCCACCGGCTCGACCGGGGCGCCCCGCAGCACCCCGAGCCGCCGCGCCTGGCGATAGTCTCAGTTCAGGTGGTCTTCGCTCTGGCCTGCATCATCGGCGGTGCCTGGGCCTTCGTCGACGCGATCCGCAATCTCACCTCCGGTCCGGCCATCAATGCGACCCTCGTGGCTCTGCTGGTGGCGCCGATCGCGACCGAGCTACCTGAGACGCTCAACAGTGTCCTGTGGGTCAGCCGGGGAAAGGACACCCTCGCTCTCGGCAACGTCACCGGGGCGATGGTCTTCCAGGCCGTCATCCCCGTGTCGATCGCCCTGGTCTTCGCCCCGGCGCTATGGACCGTGGTCGGAGGAGGCGTCGCCTTCGGGTCCGCGGCCATCACCCTTCTCGCGGCCGCGGTCATCTTCTTACCGACGTTCTGGCGCGACAGGCTCGACGCGCGGCTCCTCCTGGTGGGCGGGGTCCTGTACCTGGGCTACCTGGTCGTGGTCCTGGCGACGCTGGCCGGGTCGGCCGCCTAGCGCCCAATCGGCCGCCGCGTCTGGGTGGAGCGACCGGCCGCTATACTCTTTGTTCGCCGGTCAACGGCCGGTGGCCAGCAGCAGGAGCGCAGATCAGATGGTCACGGATGCCAAGGCTCCGGCCGTGAACGCGGCCTCGAAGCCGGACCAGAACAGCCTCGTGTGCTACTTCCAGGGCGACTACGTAGCGCTTGGCGACGCCCGCATCCCGATCATGACTCACGCGTTTCTGTACGGCACAGGCGTCTTCGAGGGCATCCGGGCGTACTGGAACCCGGACGAGAGGCAGCTCTATGCCCTGAGGGTCAAGGAGCACATCGTCCGGCTGCGCAACTCGAGCAAGATCATGCTCATGGCCGAGATCCCGTCGGTCGACGAGTTCACCGAGATCGTCCTCCAGGTGCTCCGCCGCAACCACTTCACCGAGGACGCCTACTGCCGGCCCTCGGTCTACAAGAACACCGAGGCGATCGGCGTCCGGCTCCACGGCCTGTCGCACGACTTCTACGTTCTGGCGATCCCGATGGGCGACTACATCGACACCGAGAAGGGCATTCCGGCCGGCACGGTCTCGTGGCGGCGGACCAGCGACGTGTCGATGCCGTCACGGAGCAAGATCACGGGCAGCTACGTCAACCCGGCCTTCTCCAAGAGCGAGGCGATGCTCAACGGTTTCGAGGAGGCCATCGTCCTGACCGCCGAGGGCCACGTGTCCGAGGGTTCGGCCGAGAACCTGTTCATGGTCCGGGACGGCGTCCTGTTCACGCCATCGGTCAGCGAGGACATCCTCGAGGGCATCACCCGGGCAGGGATCATGGAGATCGCCGCCTACCTGGGGCTGACCGTCAAGGAGCGCCAGATCGACCGGAGCGAGCTGTACATCGCCGACGAGGTCTTCCTCTGCGGCACGGGTGCCCAGGTCTCGCCGGTCTCGTCGGTGGACCACCGGCCGGTCGGCGATGGCCACGTCGGCCCCATCTCCCGGCAGATAAGCAAGACCTACTTCGACGCGGTGCGCGGCCGGCTCCCGGCCTTCAGGCACTGGGTCACCCCCGTGTACAAGAGTGAGTGAGGCGGCCGGCCGAGATTCGTCGGCCTTGCGGCCGGTGGCAGCCGGGGCGCAACCGCTGCCGGCCCTGCGGCTCAGGCTGTCGCGCCGGGCTCTCGAGATAATCCCGGGTCTGGTCACCTGGTCGCTGATCCTGGCCATGATCCCGCTGGCCATCCGCTGGCCCACGGTGCTGGGCGTCTTCGTGGTGTCGTTCGACTTCTACTGGATGTACCGGGCGATCATCCTGTCGATCAGCGTCTCGATCTCGTTCCGAAGGGTTCGCAAGGTCGTCGCCATCGACTGGCGCCAGCGGGCCTTCGCCCTGTCCAACCCGGAGCAGCGCTACGAAGAGCTGGCCGGCCTGATCGAACGCGTCCAGACCCGGACCGCCGAGCTCGAGGCCGCCGGAGACATGGTCGCGGCGCACGGCGGCTGGCGCGAGCTGCGACGGCTGGTCGACGAGCGCAAGAGCCTGGCTAGGCTGCTCAAGGCCGGCACACCGATCCTCGATCCCCGCCAGATCTGGCATGTGGCCCTCGTGCCGACCTACACGGAGCCGTATGAGAAGCTCTACCAGACGGTCAAGGCGCTGGCCGAGTCGGACTATCCGATCGATATGCGGATGGTCGCCATCATCACCCGCGAGACCGACCTGCAGGGGCGCGAGAACGTGGCCAAGCTGCGGGAGATCTTCGGCTCGCAGTTCCGCCACTTCTTCCACATCCTGGATCCGCTCGAGCCCGGCGTCGTGGTCGGCAAGTCGAGCGCGATGGCCTACGGCGGACGGTGGCTCTACGGCGAGCTGACACGCCTCGGGTTCGATCCGGCGACGGTCATCGTGACCGACCTGGACTCGGACTACCGCGTCCACAAGCAGTACTTCGGCTACCTGACCTACAAGTTCGTAACCGACCCCGACCGCTTCCTGAGGCTGTACCAGCCGGTCCCGATGTTCCACAACAACCTCTGGCAATGCCCGCTGCCGGTCCGGCTGGTGGCGGTTAGCTCGACGCACATCCAGATGTGGCGCCACCTGACGCCCGAGAGGCTGGTCAGCTTCAGCTCGTACGCGGTCTCGCTCAAGACGGTCCACGACGTCGACTACTGGGCCACCGACGCCATCCCCGAGGACAGCCGCTTCTACTGGAAGAGCTTCTTCCGGTTCAGTGGCAAGTTCCGAGCGGAGCCCTTGTTCATGCCCGTGTACGGCGACGCCGTCCGCGCCAGGTCGTATCCGCGCAGCCTCGTCCAGCAGTACATGCAGATCCGGCGCTGGGCCTGGGGCGTGACCGACATCCCATTCTTCATCGACAACGCCATGAACCACCACGAGATCCCCCTCCGCGAGCGGATCGTGCGGCTCTTCGACCTCTGGGTCGACCACATCAACTGGGCCATTGCGCCGTTCATCATCATCCTCGGCGCGACTCTCCCGGTCGCCCTCAACCAGACCTTCGCCGCCGCCACGTTCGGCCAGCAGCTGCCCATCTACACCGCCTGGCTGCTCACGGGCGCGACGGGAGCGTTGCTGGTCCTCGTCTTCATCGAGGATCAGCTGGCGCCCGCGCGACCGCCGGAGTGGGGGATCTGGATGAGGATCGTGTCCAGGATCCAGTGGGTTTGCCTGCCGTTCGTGGGCATCATCTTCACGAACCTGCCGGCCCTGGACGCCCAAACTCGCCTTCTGACGGGGCGCTACCTGGAGTACCGCGTCACCGAGAAGGCTTGAGCCTCGGTCCGGCGGCGACTGCGGTTGGCTCGGGTTCGGTAGGATAGCGTTGCGTGGACCCCTCGCCGAGGTTCGTCAGGCCGTGGCAATGCCGCAGTCTGGCGGGCTGGCGAGGGGATCGTCGAATCTGGCGATCGACCGTGAGGAGTAGATGTTCCAGCCCGTCAGTTCCAAGCCCGACCTGGTCGCCCAGGAACACGAGATCCTGACGCTCTGGCGGGAGCGCCGGACCTTCGCCCGACTGCGCGCCCAGAACGCCGGCAAGGAACGCTGGAGCTTCCTCGACGGGCCGATCACGGCCAACAACCCGATGGGCGTCCACCACGCCTGGGGCCGAGCCTACAAGGACCTCTTTCAGCGCTTCTGGGCGATGCAGGGACGCGATCAGCGCTTCCAGAACGGCTTCGACTGTCAGGGCTTGTGGGTCGAGGTCAACGTCGAGCGCGACCTCGGCTTCACGAGCAAGCGGGACATCGAGGCTTACGGCATCGCCGAGTTCGTCAGCCTGTGCAAGCAGCGCGTCCTGACCTACGCGGCGCGGCAGACCGAGCAGTCGATCCGGCTGGGGATGTGGATGGACTGGAACGATCCCCACGAGCTGCGGCGGCTCCGCGACGAGCTGGCCGAAGATCCTGCCCGGCCGGTAACGACCACCGGCACGGACGGTAGCCAGGTCACCGACACTGCCGAAGCCCTGGTGGGCCGGCTGGGGATGCCCGAGCTGGGGGGCAGCTACTTCACCTTCTCCAACGAGAACAACTACCTCATCTGGTCGTTTATCGCCGAGTGCCACCGCCGCGGCTGGCTTTACAAGGGCCACGACACCATGCCCTGGTGTGCCCGCTGCGGAACCGGGATCAGCCAGCACGAGATGACCGAGGGTTACGCGGATCGCGAGGACCCCGGCCTGACGATCAAGCTCCCGCTGATCGACCGTCCGGGCGAGGCCCTCCTGGTCTGGACCACGACCCCCTGGACGCTGACCTCGAACGTGGCGGCGGCCGTGGGCGAGGAGCTGCGCTACGTTCGGGTCAAGCAGGGCGACGAGACGTTCTGGCTGGGACGCGGGACCCTCAAGCAGGCCCTCGAGGGCCCGTTCCAGATCCTGGAGGAGAAGCTCGGTCGGGAGCTGGCCGGCTGGCGCTATAGCGGCCCGTTCGACGATCTACCGGCAGTCCAGGCCGCTTTCGCGCCAGGAGCCTCGCCCGCCGCGGCGACGGCCGCCTACGAGCATCGGGTCGTCACCTGGGACGAGGTCGGCGAGGACGAGGGCACCGGGATCGTCCATATCGCGCCCGGCTGCGGAGCCGAGGACTTCTCCCTGGGCAAGTCGCTCGGACTGCCGATGATCGCCCCACTCGACGAGAACGGTGTCGTCATCCCGGGCTTCGGGCCGTTCTCCGGCCGCGACGTCCGGGACGTTGCCGAGCCCATCCTGGAGTCGCTAAGGCACCGCCACCGCTTCTACCGGCTCGAGACGATCACTCACCGTTACCCCCACTGCTGGCGTTGCGGAACCGGGCTCGTCTTCCGGCTCGTCGACGAGTGGTACATCAGCATGGGCCCGGTCTACGACGCGCCCCGCGAGCGGCTGACCGCGGCGCAGGTCGACGCCAGCCTGCGCTACCAGATCATGGACGTCATCCGGAACATCAAGTGGATACCGAGCTTCGGCTACGAGCGGGAGCTCGACTGGCTCCTCAACATGCACGACTGGATGATCTCGAAGAAGCGCTACTGGGGCCTGGCCCTGCCGATCTACGACTGCGCCTCGTGCGGCGCGATCACTGTCGTCGGCAGCCGGGAGGAGCTGGCCGAGCGGGCGGTCGAGGGCTGGTCCGAGTTCGAGGGCCACACGCCCCATCGGCCCTATGTCGACGCGGTCAAGATCCGCTGCTCGGCCTGCGGCGAGCCGGTGAGCCGGATCGCCGACGTCGGGAATCCCTGGCTGGACGCGGGCATCGTGCCCTTTTCGACGATGCACTTCCGCTCCGACCCCGAGTACTGGAAGGCGTGGTTCCCGGCCGACTTCGTGACCGAGAGCTTCCCCGGGCAGTTCCGCAACTGGTTCTACTCGCTGCTGGCCATGAGCACCGTGCTGCGCCGCGAAGCCCCCTTCAAGACGCTCTTCGGCTATGCCCTGGTCTTCGGCGAGGACGGCCGCCAGATGCACAAGAGCTGGGGCAACGCGATCGAGTTCGACGAGGCGGCCGAGCGGATGGGCGTCGACGTCATGCGCTGGATGTTC
>Ga0335076_10008486_pt1 | contig 10374 bp, 7 predicted proteins | sample Lox_Sample_25_FD_206717 | JGI IMG/M metagenome (GOLD analysis project Ga0335076, IMG submission 206717) | Soil microbial communities from Loxahatchee National Wildlife Refuge, Florida, United States - Lox_Sample_2.5 | ecosystem: Environmental > Terrestrial > Soil > Wetlands | place: USA: Florida...
TAGGGGTGAGCGAAGGGGCCGTCACCCGGCCCCTTCACCTTTTCCATACCTATTTGAGCGCGCCGAACTTGTAGTCGACGACGACCCCGAACTGGCGCGGGATCGTGTTCGCACCCGACCGGCGGAAGTCGACGTCTTCGGTCGAGCCGTAGTGATCGACCTGGCGCAGCCCGATTTCATCGAACACGTTGTCGACGAAACCGGCGACGGACCACGAACCGCCCGGCGACAGCCACGTGACGCGTGCGTCGGTCCGCTGGTACGCCGGCGCGGCGTCTTCCTTCGACTCGAACGCCGAGAAGTACACCTGGTCGATCCACGTCCAGTTCACGAGGAACGTCAGCGAACCTTTGTCGCCGAGTTGCCACGCGTACTGGCCGTACACGCCGCCCTTCATCTCCGGCACTTGCAGCATCTGCTTGCCGTTCAGGTCGATCGGAACGTTGAGCGGATTGAACAGCGACGGCGGACGCTTCGGATCGTTCGGATCGTTCACGACGAAGTGGTCGGTATATTCGCTGTGCGTGTAGCTGAAGTTCGCACCCAACGTGATGTTGTTGGTGATCAGCCAGTCGATATCGGTGTCCCAACCGATGATCGCCGCGGACGGCACCGAGAACACGCTCGTCGACGTGTTTGCCGGATTGAACGCGGACGGGCCCGTGCCGAAGGTCTCGACGTTCTTGTAGTCGTAGTAATAGACGGCCGAGTTCAACTGCATCGTGCCGTCGCGCAACGTGCCTTTGTATCCGAGCTCGTACGAAATCAAGCTCTCGGTCTTGAACGATCGATTCGCGCTGAAGAATACGAGGTTGAAACCGCCCGCTCGCGAACCCTTGGTGGCAGACAAGTAAATCAGGTTGTTGTCGGTCGGCGTGAAGTCGATGTTGACGCGCCAGGTGACGTCGTCGTCCTTGCGCTTTTCCTGCCGCCAAAGACTGATGCTGGCCGGAATTCCGTCGACCAACAGCAGCTGCGGGTTCAGAATTTCTCCGGCTGCCGCACCCGCACACGCGGGGTTCGCCTGAGCCAATCCGCACAGCGCCCCGCCTTGATAGCCGAGCAACTGGTTGAACGTCGCGAGGGTCGACCCGCCGCCCGCGGCGGCGAAGCCCAACGGAATGATCGTGTCTTCGTTGTAGTAGCCGAGGTTTTCCTCGCCCGTCAGCTGGTCGCGCGCCCACCGCGCACCCAACGTCAAAGCCCAGTGTTCGTTGAACGTGTACACGCCTTGCGTATACGCCGCGTACGAGTTGCGCTCCGACCGCGTCTGATACTGCAGATCGGTTGCCGACACGAACGGATTCTGGTGCACCACGTGGCTGTTGATGTTCCCTTGCCAGCTGCCGTAGCAATAGTTCGAGGTTGCGACGGCGAACAAACCCGGAATGCAATTCGCAGGGGCAATACCGCCGTTGTTCGCGATGATGCCGTATTGCTTCGCAGTCATGAGCTGCATCTGCGGCAACAGCCCGAAGTTCGCAATGCCCGCCGAAAACGGCCGCAATGCTTCGTATGGGAATGCATTCGCATACCGCGAAGAGCACGGCTGATTCAACTTGCACAGGCTGTCGTAGAAGTCACCGCGCTGCGTGATCTTCGAGTCGTAGTAGAACAAGCCCGACGTGATCGACAGTTGGTCGGTCACATCGAAGAATCCCTGCAACTCGTGCGACGTATATTCGGCTTCTTGGCTGACGTAGAACTGGTTGTCGAAGACCTGGCTGCTCGTCAGGTCGACATCGGTGTTGCGGTCGTAGAAGAACGACGAGTAGCCAAAGATGTATTTGAGCGTCGTCTTGTCGTTGATTTGCCACGTCATCTCCGACGTGCCCGCCTGCTGGTCGAACCCCTCGTTCTGTAGCCCGTTCGTATCCGTGATCAGGTCGTGACCCTCGATGTTGTCGAATCCGAGCATCTTCAGTTTCGACGGGTCGGCGCCGTACGCGTAGTTCGGATGCGTCGTCGTTCCAGCACCGGTCGCCGCATCGACCCCGGGCACGACTCGCTGAGCCGTCACGAGGGAGCCGTCGACGGGATTCGTGAACGTAAACGTCGGTAATCCGGACACCATGCAGCCGACGCCGCCGGGCGAGCCGCCCGAGGCGCCGCGAACACCCGGCACCTGCGTCACCGCCGTTCGGGTCATCGCGTTGGTACACAAATTGTTCGGGTCGACCGCCCTGTAGCCGAACACGTACGTGTCGGTGTCGCGCGTACCCTTCTTCTGACCGTTCTCCGAGAAGGTGATGATGCCGGCGGCATCGGCGCCGCCCATCCGCCGACGCAAGCTGCGTTCGTTGCCGCGGATGTACCATGAGAACGAATCGTTCGGCGTCCACAACAACGCGAGCGCGTAGTTCTCGTCGCCGAAGTTGTCGGGATCCTGGTTACCCGACAAATCCTTGATGGCGCCGTCGCGCACGCGCTTCACGCCGGTCAAGCGCGCAGCGAGGATGTTGTCGATCATCGGCCCCGACAGCATGCCGTACTCTTCTTGCAGACCGTTGTCACCGGTGATGACGCGCGCCTCGCCTTCGAATTCGTTCGTCGGCTTCTTGTTGATGAAGTTCACCGCGCCGCCGATCGCGTTGCGGCCGTACAACGTGCCTTGCGGACCCCGCAGCACTTCGACGCGTTCGATGTCGAAGAGACCGCCTTCCGACGACGCGATGCCGAAGTCTTCCGAATAGACGCTGTTCTGATACGTCGCGATGCCGGGGTCGCCGCCGAGGTTACGGAAGTTCCGACCAATACCGCGGATCGCCATGTCGTACGGCTGGATGACCGCCGCCGGGATCATGTTCTGCAGGTCTTCGGCGTTACGGATGCCGAAGTCCTCGAGCATCTGTCCTGTGAACGCGGTGATCGAGATCGACGTGTCGCTGATGCTCGCCTCTTTGCGCTCGGCGGTGACGACGACCTCCTCGATTTGCCGGCGGTCGGTCGGCGACGACGCCGTTGTTGCCTCCTCCGCCCACGCCGGCACGGCCCAGGCCGCCGCAAGCGCTGCCAACGGCAGACATCGCGCCGCGTGCGCGACGCGCTTCAGTACTTCGGAACTCGAGAAACCTGTGGAACGGAACGAAGCGGAACGGACGTTTCGGACGAGGTCGGTGCGGCCAACGACACTCTGCCAACTGCGAGTAGCCATCGAGTGATCTCCCCATTTTGATGAGTCCGTCGCGGTGCTCCCACACCGTCGGGTTCGAGAGCACTCCCGGAGCTCTCGTCGGACTGTCGAACTATTAGGCAGTTCGACGATTCATGTCAACGCAAAACACGCGCATTTCGCGCGTGAATTCGAAATTCGGCGTGAGAGTCGTAGGGGATTAGTGAGCGCGGGCGCGCGTTGTTCGCGTATTCGTGTTGATGTCGAAGAGCGCGGCGAGCTGTTCGGTCATTGCGCCGCCCAACTGCTCGGCGTCGGTGATCGTCACCGCACGGCGATAGTGGTGCGTGACGTCGTGGCCGATACCGATCGCGATCAGTTCGACCGGCGACTGATTCTCGATGATGTCGATCGCGTACTTCAGGTGCTGTTCGAGGTAATTGCTCGGGTTGACGAGCAGCGTCGAGTTGTCGACCGGCAGTCCATCGGAGATCACCATCAGCACCTTGCGCTGTTCCTGGCGTACGACGATGCGGTTGTGCGCCCAGATGAGCGCCTCGCCGTCGATGTTCTCCTTCAGCAGCTCCTCCCGCATCATGAGACCGAGATTGCGCCGCGTGCGCCGCCACGGATCGTCGGCGGCCTTATAGACGATGTGGCGCAGATCGTTGAGTCGCCCCGGATTCGACGGCTTGCCGCCCGCAATCCAACGCTCGCGCGACTGACCGCCGCGCCATGCGCGCGTGGTGAAGCCGAGGATCTCCACCTTCACCGAACAGCGTTCGAGCGTGCGGCCGAGAATGTCGGCGCACATCGCTGCGATCGTGATCGAACGACCGCGCATCGAGCCGGAGCTGTCGATCAACATCGTGACGACCGTGTCGCGAAACTTCGTCTCGCGTTCCTGCTTGTACGCGAGCGGGTTCATCGGATCGGCAATGACGAGGGCGAGCCGCGACGCGTCGAGAATGCCCTCCTCGAGATCGAACTCCCACGAGCGGTTCTGCTTCGCGAGCAGGCGTCGCTGCAATCGGTTCGCGAGCTTCGACGTCGCGTGCTGCAGCGACACGAGTTGTTGATCGAGCATCGCGCGCAGCCGCGTCAGCTCTTCCGGATCGCAGAGTTCTTCCGCGCGCACGACTTCGTCGAACTCTTGCGTGAACGCCTGGTAGTTGACGTCGACGCGTATCCGGCCCGACTCGTCCGGCGTGATGTTCGGCGCTTCGTCCGGATCGGACTCGGAGCCTAGATCCGACAGATCCATGTCGGCTTCCATCTGCATGGTCGACGTCTCGCCTTCGGAGTCTTCGTCGGCCATCGAATCGTCGTCGAGCACGACGTCTTCCGGACTCGCGTCGGAGTCCGAGTCCGACGATTCGTCGACGGTCTCGGTGTCCTGATCGTTCTCTTCGAGCTCCGGCGGCTGGTCGAATTCGGACGCGAGCCCGAGGTCCGACAGGATCGAGCGCGACACGCGCGAAAACTTGTCTTGATCGAGCAGGCACTCTTTCAGCAGATCGATGTCGCTGCCGGCGCGTTCTTCCACGTATTCGCGCCAATGCCGAACGACGTTCTCCGCCGACGGCGGCAACTTGCGGCCGGTCAAACGTTCCCGTACCAACAGCCCGACGGCCACGCTAAGGGGCGCTTCGGTTTCCGTGGTAATGGTATCGAACGCCGCTTCTTGACACTGCGACTCGAGCGACGCATCGAGATTTTGCGCGACACCCAGCATCCGTAGGCTGCCGATCGACGCGATGCGCGCGTCCTCGACCCACCGGAACATCTCTTCCGCCGGGCCTTCGCGCGGCGCGCGACGCTTGTACAAGCGCTCGTCGTGATAGCGCAACCGCAAAGCGAACTCGTCGCCGACGCCGCGCACGACGTCGATCTGCTCCGGTGTCGAGCCGAGCGCCGGCAACGGCACCCGAATGCGGTTGCCGCTCGCCGACGGCGTGCCGTGACCGAACGTGATGTCGAGCTCGTCGTTTTCGGCGAGCGCGCGCATCGTCGCGATCGTGGCGCGCTTGAACGGCTCCAGCGGATTGTCCTTGTCGTTCGCGGACATGGCGGTCTCGGTCGAAACTGCGAACCTCTACCTAAGAGGCTTTCAGGGTGATGCCGCGCGTGGCATCACCGAGGTCTTCGCCCATGCAACGTTGGTAATACTCGGCAACGATCGGCCGCTCGAGTTCGTCGCACTTGTTCAAGAACGATACGCGGAACGCGAAACCGAGGTCGTTGAAGATCTCGGCGTTCTCCGCCCACGTAATGACCGTCCGCGGCGACATCACCACCGACAGATCGCCGTTGATGAAGCCGCGCCGCGTGAGGTCCGCGACCGACACCATGTTCGAGATGCGCCGACGACCCTTCTCGGTCGCGGCCCAGTGCGGTTCCTTCGACAGCACGATCGCGACTTCCGCGTCGTGCTGCAGATAGTTCAACGTCGTGACGATGTTCCAGCGGTCCATCTGACCCTGGTTGATCTGCTGCGTGCCGTGGTAGAGGCCGGTCGTGTCGCCGAGGCCGATCGTGTTCGTCGTCGCGAACAAGCGAAAAGCCGGGTGCGGGCTGATGACCTTGTTCTGATCGAGCAGCGTCAATTTGCCTTCGACTTCGAGCACGCGCTGAATCACGAACATCACGTCGGGGCGGCCCGCGTCGTATTCGTCGAACACGAGCGCCGTAGGGTGTTGCAGCGCCCACGGCAGCATCCCTTCTTTGAATTCGGTGATCTGCTGGCCGTCCTGCACGACGATCGCGTCTTTGCCGACGAGATCGATACGGCTGATGTGGCTGTCGAGGTTCACGCGGATGCACGGCCAATTGAGCCGCGCCGCGACCTGTTCGATGTGCGTCGACTTACCGGTGCCGTGGTAACCCTGAATCATCACGCGGCGGTTGAACGCGAACCCCGCGAGAATCGACAGCGTCGTCTCGGGATTGAAGCGATACGCCGGATCGATCTCGGGTACGTATGCCGTGCGTTCCTTGAACGCCGGGCATTCCATGTTCTGATCGAGTCCAAACACCTCTCGAACGCTGACTTTCGTGTCGGGTACCATATCCGGCGACAAGCCGGAGTCATGCGGTTTCATAGGTTTTTCCAGTACTTCGTGCGCTGCGACTCATTGATTTTCCCGGCGAAGCGCGGCAGCAAGCCCGCCGGGTGCAAAAAAAGAATCGCGTATTTAACCACTAACGCCTTACGGACACGACAATGGCCACTTTGTTTCTCGTGCGTCACGGTCGCGCCGCCGCCGGCTTCGGCGTCCACCACGACCCCGGCCTCGACGATCTCGGCCGCGCGCATGCGGCGAGCACAGCGGCAGTGCTCGCGCCGCTCGGTCCGCTCACGATCTATTCGAGTCCGCTCGCGCGTGCACGCGAGACGGCGATCCCGCTCGCCGAGCGCTGGGGCGTCGAGATGTTGATCGAACATCGCGTGGCGGAAATTCCGTCGCCGACCGACGACCTCGCCCAGCGCGCGGCGTGGCTGCAGGAAGCGATGCAGGGCCGTTGGCGCGCGTTGCCCGCCGACTTGCAGCGTTGGCGTCATGCGTTGATCGAACGACTGCTCGACCTGCGCGAAGACAGCGTCGTCTTTTGCCACTTCATCGCGATCAACGTCGCCGTGGGCTCGGCGCTTTCGGACGATCGGCTCGTGTGCTTTCGGCCGGGCTACGGCTCGGTCACTCGGCTCGCCAACAACGACGGCCGGCTGCGCGTTATCGAGCTCGGCCGCGAAGGCGAGACACACGTCAACTAACGACCGCGGTACTCCGCGCAGCGCCGCGTAACCGACGATCGGCATCCTATTGCTCGCGCATTCACGGCCCCGAAGCGCGCTTTCCGGCGCGCCGTCCACCATGAGGGCGCTTCACGTTACGAATGAGCCCTTTCGTTTTGTCGGTCGCCCGCCGGTACGCACACTGACGCGTCGTTTCATCATGCTGTCGTTGCCACTCGCATGCGTACGTCGCTCGAAATCGTCCCTCGTTCTACTGCGGATCTCGACGCGGCGGCCGCGCTGATCGCAGCTCGCTATCCACGCATCGAGACGGTCAACATTCCCGACCGGCCGAACTGCGACCTGCGCAGCGTCGACGCGGCGGCACATTTGCGCGGCCGCATCGCGCATCGCATTCCGCACTTGCGCGCGTGCGACTTCGATTCGGCTTCGGCCATGCGGCTGATCGAGACGCTCGCCGCAAAGCAGATCGACGAAGTGATCGTCGTCGCCGGCGACCACGACGGTGGCGGCCCGCGTCCGGGGTTCGAACCGAGCGATTTCGTCGCGTTTCTCGCAGCGAACTGTGAGGCACTGTCGGTGTACACGGCGCTCGACCCGCACCGCTACCGCGACGACGCCGATCTCGCGCGCAACATCGCGCGCAAACGCGCCGCCGGCGCTACCGGCTTTTTCACGCAACCCTTGTTCGATCTGCGCGACCTCGATCGCTGCGCGCCGCTACTCGACGGCGCGCCGACCTTCTGGGGATTGAGCCCGGTCGTATCGGATCGCAGCCAACGCTATTGGCAGCGCGTGAACCACGTGCGCTTTCCGGACGAGTTCGCGCCGACGTTGGCGTGGAACCACGAGTTCGCGCTGCGCTTTCTCACCGAAGTCGCCGATCGCGGCGGCCACGCGTACTTGATGCCGATCAAGGTCGACCTCGAGCGCTACTTGGCGCCGCTCCAAGCGCGTTTGGCCGCGCGCTGATCGTCGGCCGCGATCCAGTCGAGATCCGTCACGCCGGCCACGCGCAACGCGATGGTTTCGAGCGTCTGCCACGCGTCGCCGTCCGCGGCGCCTTTCACCTGCTGATCGACCCGCGCCGCTTGCGCGAGCAGCGCCTCGATGTCGGCGGCGCGCAACCGTTCCTTTGCCGCGCGCATCGCGCGTTCGCGCTGCGGCGGAAGGCCGCGACCGTCGCCGCTGAACAAACGCCGCAATTGCGACACCAGCGAGCCGAGCACCATCAAAGCAGCGACGCCTTCGGCGCGCAGGACCCAAACGACATGCCGTACGCGCGCCGGTTCGCCGTCGAGCGCCGCGTCGACCAGATCGAACGCGTCGTAGTGCGCCGCATCGGCGATCGCACCGACCAACGCGTCGAGCGTGATCGGCTGCGCGAGCCCGGCGAGCGCGAGCTTGTCGATCTCCTGCGCCGCGGCGAGCAAGTTCCCTTCGACGCGATTCGCGAGATACGCGATGGCGTCGCGCTGCATCTCGAGGCCGGCGCGTTTCGCGCGCTGATTGATGAATCCCGGCAATTCCTTGGGTCCGACCGGCCAGACCAACAACACCGCACCGACGGATTCGATCCGTTTGAACCAGCCGGTGTTGCGTTGCCGCGGATCGAGCCGATCGGCACGCAGCAACAACACGGTGTCGGGATTGATTTGGTCGAGATACGCGTCGATCGCCTCGGCCGCATCCTTGTCGAGCTGTTTCGCGGTGACGCGCACGTCGAGCACGCGCCGCTGCGCGAACAGCGACAACGTGTTCGCTTCGTCGTTCAGCACGCGCCACTCGAACGCCGCGTCGCCCTGAATCAACGTGCGCTCTTCGAATCCCGCCGCGCGCGCCGCGGCGACGATCGCGTCGCACGCTTCCTGCACGAGCAATAGTTCATCGCCGCTGACGAGATAAACCGGCTTGAGGCCGCGTTCCAGATCGCGCGCGAGATCCTGCGGCCGCAGCGCCATCAATGCGCCGCGTTACGGGTCGCCGCATTCAGACTGCGGATGATCTGCTGTGCGACATCGGAGACGAGTTCGGTATGCAGCACCGTTTCCTGCTGTGCGCTGCCGACCAAGTTGTTGGTGTCGACCAGGTATGTGCGCGTCGCGCGCGCCCAGCGATCATCGATCAACACTTTGTTGTCGGCCGCGACGACTTTGAAGCGCACCCCAAGCTCCAACTGCGACTCCGCAGTCGTCGCACGATCGGTGTACGACAGCGTACGGGTGAGCTGCTGCTCGTCGAGCAGATCGATCACCACCGCGGCACCCGTCGACGTGTCGAGCATGTGCACACCCGAGCGACCGAGCGCGTTCGTCAGTTCGCTCGTGACGTCGACGTTTTGCGCGCCGCGCACGTAGGCGGACGCGATGTTGGTCTGCGCACTGCTGCCGCGCAGGTGGAAACCGCACCCCGGTGGAAGCGAAGCGACGCACATCAAGGCGAACGCCATAAAAGCCGGACGAGACAGCGCACGCTTCAACCGATCACCAAATTGAGTAGCTTGCCGGGCACGTAGATTTGCTTGCGAATCGTTTTGTCGGCGACGTGACGCGCGACGTTGTCGAGCGCGAGCGCCGCGGTCTTGACGTCGCTTTCCTTCGCGTCGAGGCCGACGACCAAACGCGCACGCAACTTACCGTTCACTTGAACCGCGATTTCGACCGAATCCTCGGCCGCCTTCGCCGCGTCGAACGACGGCCACCGCCCCGAATCGAACAACCCGTCGTTGTGACCGAGCCGCTGATACAACTCTTCCGCGACGTGCGGTGCGAATGGCGCGAGCAAGATCGCAAGCGGTTCCACTTCCGCGCGCCGCGCGACGCGACCGTTCGCACGGACGACGTTGAGGTACTCCATCAACGCAGCAATCGCGGTGTTGTACTGCAAATTCGCGATCTGTTCGGTTACTTGCCGAATGGTCTGATGCAACTTCTTCTCGACCACCGGATCGGCGGGCAAGTCTTCCGCCTCGAGCACGCTCTGCCAAATTCGTGCGAGGAACGAATGCGGTCCCGCGATGCCTTGATCTCGATAGTCGCCGCCTTGTTCGAACGGCCCGAGGAACATCAAGTAGAGACGCACAGTGTCGGCGCCGTATTTCTCGATGAGCGAGTCCGGCACGATCACGTTGCCGCGGCTCTTCGACATCTTCGAGCCTTCGTTGATGATGAGTCCGTGCGCGCGAAACTTCGCGAACGGCTCGTCGAAGTCGATGTAGCCGAGGTCTTTGAGCGCCATCGTCACGAAGCGCGAATACATCAAGTGCAACACCGCGTGCTCGTTGCCGCCGATGTACGTGTGCACCGGCAACCATTTCTTCGTGATCTCCGGATCGAACGGCACGTCGTCGCGATCGCTGCTCGGATAGCGGAGGAAGTACCAGGCACTGTCGAGGAACGTATCGGACACATCCGTTTCGCGCCGCGCCGGTCCGCCGCACTTCGGACATGTCGTCTCGTACCACTCCCGCGCGCGTGCAAGCGGGCTGACGCCGGAATCGTCCGGCTTG
>Ga0335076_10008487_pt1 | contig 10373 bp, 9 predicted proteins | sample Lox_Sample_25_FD_206717 | JGI IMG/M metagenome (GOLD analysis project Ga0335076, IMG submission 206717) | Soil microbial communities from Loxahatchee National Wildlife Refuge, Florida, United States - Lox_Sample_2.5 | ecosystem: Environmental > Terrestrial > Soil > Wetlands | place: USA: Florida...
CCAACAGCAAAATTATTGTCAGGAATATCTTGAGCATGAGGCCGCCAGTCGCTCATGTTTTACCGAATCTGCTTTCGCCGCGCAATGCCCGAATCCATTTCTGCGAGACGTTATTGTGCGTGTGTATCCCGGGCCAGCCGGTCCTGCTCCGCCTTCAGCATCTCCGCGCCCTGCGCAAAGGTAAGATTGTCGGGCACTCGGCGAAAGTCGCTAAACACTTCGTCCGATACCATGCTGAGGCTCTTGAACAGCAGGATCTTCCCGGTGATGCTCAAGCTCATCTCGGTGATATCCCAAGTGCCATCTCCGGTGTCGGCCTGTTGCACCCGGAAGTGTCCGCCCTTGTCGAGGTGGCCAATGATTCCCCAACCGAACGAGATGTCCCGGAACAGAGTACCGTCGATTCTTGCGAGCCGCCGGCTGGTCGTATCGATCAGTAGATAACCTTGCATGCCCGCCAGTACCTGCTCGACGCGCGAGGGTGGAGAATAAGCCGGATTAGGCGTGAACTTCAGCCGGACGAGTTGAGCGCCGGTCCTGCCGAGGCCGTTCTCGCTGTTTTCAGTGCCCGCATACTCGTAGCGGAATGCGTCGGGCAGCGCTTTCACGATGCGCAGCGTCCTATCCGCGTCTTCCTTTTCTCGAGCCCGTTTCTTCCGAAGCTGCTCTGGATTTCCTGCCAGCCACGCCAGATGGTTCGTCTCGCCCTGCCGTTGTGCTTGAGTCAGGGGCTCATCGTTAATCGCGATGAGCATTCCCGCCATGGCGTCGTTGGTTTCCACATACAGCCTGGTCAGCGAGCCCTTCGGTGTCTGCTTGCGCGACCGGAACATGTGCTTGACGCCGGTGCTGTCAGCGGCCGCGACTTCATTCGCCACCGCGGCTCGTACCAGTTCACCGGCTGGGATCTCAGGCGTCTGAGCCATGAGCGCCGAGGCCGTCGTCAGGAAGGAACACGCCAAAAGCAGACGTGTTCCGATGAGCTTATATACAGAGCCGCACATCTCAAGCCTAGTGTAATGCTCCTTGGGTTTTTCCTTCGTATACCTTCGTGTACTTCGTGGAGAAGGGGTTTGCTGGCCTAGTCCGAGCCCAATCGCTTGCCGCCTGCTCTCAGAGTTGGGTATAGTCGAGGGAAGCGACGCGGCCGTCCGGTACCTGCCTTCCATTAAACTGGTGCAGTATCCCGCTTCCTTAAGGAGAACATCCATGAGTGCTCCGTTGTCGGCAGATTTGGCGCAGATCGGCAAGTCCGTAGTCATCAAAGGCGAATTGTCGGGCAGCGAAGACCTTTATGTAGATGGTCAGGTCGAGGGCAGCATCGCCCTCAAGAACAACAGCTTGACCGTCGGTCCCAACGGTTCCGTGAAGGCCACCGTCGAGGCCAAGGGAATCGTGGTGCAGGGCAAACTCGAAGGCAACGTGCAGGCCAGCGACCGGGTCGAACTACGCAAGTCGGCCGTCGTGACCGGTGACATCACCACCCAGCGGATCTCCATCGAGGAAGGCGCCTACCTCAAGGGCAAGGTCGACATCCAGGGCAAGGCCGACAAGGCGGCAGGAAAGTAACTCCTCGTTTTCGGTTCCGCAGGTTAGATTGATGGCATCAGTCTCTCAGAATTTCATGAAGCTCTTTCGCGGCTCATCGGGCGGGGCGGAGGCGGCGAACCCGCAACCGGCCCAAAAACTGACTCGCCGGTCCAGCGGCCTCGGAGAACTCTCTCGCCTCTGGGACGTCGAAACCCCCATGTGCGTTCTCGACCTGGGCTCGACATCTCCCGCCAACATCCGCTTCTTCACCGAGCGCAGTCACAAGATCTATAGCGAAGATCTTCTGGTCGCTTCGACCGAGCCGCACCTGGCCACCAAAGACGAACAGGGCAATGCTGTACTCGACAGCCGGCAATTCCTCGCCGACAACTTGGTCTATCCCGCGGCACATTTCGATGTCGTCCTCTGCTGGAACCTTCCAGATTACTTGGATGAAAGCCTGGTTCGTCCGGTCATGGGACGCCTGTGGTCGGTCCTGAAACCCGGAGGCATGCTGCTGGCTTTCTTTCACACGAAAGACGCCGGTCCGGATTCTCCTTGCTACCGTTTCCACATCGTCGGTAAAGATACGCTGGAGATGCAGCGCATCGTGCTGAAGCGCGAAGCCCGCCGCGGACCGACCGGAGCCGTTCACACCGCCATCACCGAAGGCTTCCGGCTGCAGCGCGTCTTCAACAACCGCCACATCGAAACCCTCTTCCGCGACTTCGCCTCCATCAAGTTCTTCCTCGCCCGCGACAACGTCAGAGAAGTTCTGGTCGTGCGGTGATTGTCCGAGAGACTTATGTGGGGACAGCCGCCTTCGGCTGTCCGTCGAGCGAAGCTCGACAGCTTCATCGGGCTCTGGTCGGATCCTTACGCGGCTCGTGCCGCCGAGCACCGAGCCTTCTTCCACAGAATGACGCCCATGCGAAACAAGTAATGCCGCGAGATTTCAATCTTCGCGCTGGGATCGTCCGCCGCAAGGATCTTGCGCATCTCGCCCGGTTCGTAGGCTCTGCGTACGGACGCGACTCCGTCTGCCCGCGACACCGGACTGCGCATTAGCGGAAAACCTGCATAGACCAACGCCAGATGCATGGGATGGCGAATAAGGTCGTTGATCAACAGCGCATAGCGGCTCACCCTCAACGCCTCGCCGGCAAATCGCGCCAGTTCAGCAGGCTCAAGGTGATGGGCAAAGAGGCTGCAATTGACCAGGTCGTAAGCACCATCCGGAAAGGGAAGCGCGAGCGCATCGGCGACGACCGAATGATTTCCCGGCAACAGGTGCGAGTGCGCGCGATCGAGGTGAGTCACGTCCAGCGTGATGCCCTGGCGCGCCAGTTGCTCGCCCGCAGACTTGGGCACCTCACCGAATCCCGCGGCCACTTCCAGCACCGAGAAATGCTTCTTACCGGTTGCGTGTGCGACCCGCTGAATCAGCGCTTGTGTGGTGGCAACGCCTCCAAACCACCGGTTGATGCGGCATATATCCCTTAGCGAAACTTCGACTTCGGAGGGAGGGCAAGCATCGGAATCGAGAATTTCCGGGATGTTAACCCGTTGCATGTTGGTGAGAGTGGTCCCCAAGCCGCAGTTTAGACGGCCCAATTTTATGCGTTGTCAAAGGAATGTCAACATCTGGACCTGGACGAGATTCCCGCGATAAATGCAACGGAGCACCTCAGACTTCCGCCAGTTCCTCTTCCAGCAATTGCTTGCTATACAGGTCGCTGTAGTAGCCGTTCAAGGCCAACAGTTCGTCGTGGGTGCCGAGTTCGACGATGCGCCCTCCGTGCAGAACCGCGATGCGGTCTGCGTTGCGCACGGTGGAGACGCGGTGCGAAATGAAAATGGTCGTGCGGCCCTGCATCACGTCGCGAAGGTGGTTGAGGATCTTGTCTTCGGTTTGGGTGTCGACGCTGGACAGAGCGTCGTCGAGAATCAGAATCTTCGGATTACGAATCAGCGCGCGCGCAATCGCCGCCCGCTGCTTCTGCCCGCCGGAGAGCGTGATGCCGCGCTCGCCCACCAGCGTGTTGTAGCCTTCGGGGAAGCCTTCGATGTCGACCGCAATGTTCGCCGCGTCCGCGGCGTCGTGAATCTCCTCGTCCGTGGCCGAGTCGACGCCCAGGGCGATGTTCTCGCGGATGCGGTCGCTGAAAAGAAAAGTCTCCTGCGGCACAAATCCAATGTTTTTGCGCAGCGCTGCGATCTGATATTTGCGAATCGGCAGCCCGTCGATCAGAACAGCTCCCGCTTCAGCGTCGTAGATGCGCGGGATCAGGCTCACCAGAGTGGTTTTTCCGGATCCCGTCGGACCGACGATCGCCAGGCTGCTGCCGGCAGGCACGCGCAGGTTCAGGTCGTGCAGAACCTGCTTGCCTTCGTAACTGAAGTTGAGGCCTCGAAATTCGATTTCACCTTTGATCTCGAGCGCTTTCGCATCGGGAGCATCTTTGATTTCAGGCTGTTCCTGCATGATTTCGTTGAGGCGTCCCAACGATGCGGTGCCGCGCTGGAACAGGTTGATCACATAGCCAAGCGCAATGATGGGCCACGTAAGTTGCATCATGTAGGTGCTGAAGGAAACAAATTGCCCGACGCTGATGCGTCCGCTCAGTACTTCGCGTCCGCCCAACCAGAGAACCAGCACCACGGCGCAACCCATCATCAATTCCAGAGTCGGCCAGAGCATGCCCATCAACCGCACCAGCTTGAGGCTGCGGCGGATGTATTCCTTGTTTTCCGTTTCGAAGGCCCGAATCTCCGCGTCTTCCTGCACGTAAGCGCGAATCAGCCGCGCGCCCGAGAAGTTTTCCTGCGCCCGCGCCGAAATGTCGGAGAACATGGCCTGGATTCTTTCGAAGCGATCGTGGATCTGCCGTCCGAAATACTGAATCACAATGCTGGCCGCGGGCAGCGGGAGGAACGTGTAAAAGGTCAGCCGGGGGCTGATGGAAACCATGAATGCGAGCGCACCCGCCATCAGGACGATGGTGTTGGCGGTGTACATGATCGCCGGGCCCAACAGGTTCCGAACCGCGCTTAGGTCGTTGGTCGCGCGCGCCATAATATCGCCGGTGCGGTTGCGCTGGTAGTAGGAGTAGGAAAGGCCTTCCAGTCGGGCAAACAAATCGTTGCGCAAGTCGAACTCAATGTCCCGAGAAACTCCGATCACGATCCAGCGCGTCAGAAACTGGAAGGTGCCTTTGGTGACGGCGATGGCGAGCAACCATCCGGCGTAGAGCAACAGCTTGTGGCGAGTGACTCCGGCATGCAGATCATCGGCAGCCTTGCCGAGCACGAGGGGAAATAGGATCCAGATGCCGTTGGTGAGGAAAACGCAAAGTGTGCCTGCGACGTAGCCCCAGCGATAGCGTTTGAGGTAAGGCAGGAGCGGACGCAAACTCTTAGGCAGCATGCAAAGTGAGTAGATGAAATTCTAACAGGCAAGGTGCAGCTTTTCGGCTGCCGAGGGAGTTGAGGCAGGTTCGGTCGCAGCTATCTTGGGTCGTATTTTGCGCTGTGGAAATGTCTCGAAAAAATATCGTCGCGGCACTCGAAAATAGCGTTGCGATGAAGAGTTTCAAATCGGGAAAATCCCCGTCAGGGGGGTACCCCCCCCTCCCCCCCACCCTCTGAAGCCCTTGACTGGCGCGGGGTTTGCAAAGACTGTCTGCAAAATCTAGAGCCCCAACGGTTTAGGTTCTAAAATATTGATAATAAACAGCTTCGGCGGTTTCTACGGCGACGTGCGCATACCGCCTCCGCCTTGACGATCATCTTCCTTGCAGGCTGTGGATGGCAAGGTCAGATGTCACACTGGGTTGTGGAAAGCGGGCTGGCCCTTAATCGAGGTGGGGTGGGTCTGCGGGACGAGCTTCGGGAACTGGTTCGAGTTGAGTTCGGGAAGGAAAGAAATCACGGCCAAAAGCAGCGACGCTGACAGCGGCTACGACGAGACCCCAGAACGCGAAGAAGAGCCATCCGGCGTCGAACAGATACGCGTCATTCATGGTCATCATCCATGGTTAGCATCGGATTTTCGCGTCAGCAGCGCGAGGCGGCTAGAGATCAGCCGGCCTCGCGTCGCACGATGAACTCCAGGTCGTTGCGGTTCGAGACTTCGAGCCACTCAAGGAAGGCTATTCTTCGTCCGGAGCCGCGGGTGGCGCCTGCTGCATGCGCTTCTGCATGCGAGCTTCGCGGCGGGCCTCGAGGTCTTTCATCTTGGCCTGCTGGTCTGGTGTAAGCACCTGGAACAGTTCGTTATGGATGCGAGTTTCGGCTACCGTGAGTTCGACGTGAGTCTGAGCCTGTTGAGCGGCAATGGTCCGGACCTTGGCCTCATCGAAAGCGCCTTCCTCATACTGGCGAAGCTGCTGGCGGTTCTGGCGCTCTTGCTGCATCAGGGGCTTCAGTGACGCGTGCTCTTTCTGCAGGATGGCCTTCATCTGCGCCTGCTGGGCATCGCTCAGGTTCAGGTAGTCGGCAAAGAACTCCATCATGTGCTCACCCTGGCCAAATCCAGGGCCGTGGCCATGCATCGGGGGTGGCGGAGGAGCGTCCGCGGCAGTCTGCGATTTGGCGAGCGCTGCGCCCAGCACAACGGCCATAGTTGCAATCAACAATCGAAAACGAATCGCCTTCATGTGAATCTCCTGGAGTTCGTTCCCGGATGAGCCGGGATCTTGTGTTCCCTGATGAGAACACGGGAGGCGGGAAAAAGGCGGTAAAAAGTCGGTCAACCGGAGTAAAGTTTTGTCAACGGTCGAAGGCCCGGAAACGGCAGGGTTTGACAATTCTTTACCACGCAACGATTTCCCGATAGTGCACAATAGAGTGAGTCCATGGAACGGATTCTAGTCATCGACGACGATGTGGAGCTTTGCCATCTGGTAGGGGAATATCTACAGGCGGAGGGCTTCACCATCGAGTGCGTGCACGACGGCGAAAGCGGCTTGAAAAAGGCAACAGCGGGCGAGTATTTGCTGGCAGTGCTGGATGTCATGCTGCCGGGGATCAATGGATTTGAAGTCCTGCGGCGGATCCGCGCCACATCCCGGTTGCCGGTGCTGCTGCTGACGGCGCGCGGCGAAGATGTCGACCGTATCGTTGGGCTCGAGATTGGCGCCGACGACTATCTTCCCAAGCCATTCAATCCGCGCGAGCTGGTAGCGCGCATTCGAGCCGTGCTGCGGCGAACCCACACCGACGGCAGTGCTATGCCGGCGGCGCCGGATATTGTGCGCGTGGGCGAGGTGGAACTCGATCCCGCGACGCGCACGGTTCGCCTTGACGGCAAGCCCGTGGATTTGACCTCGGTGGAGTTCAACCTGCTGGAAGTGCTGTTGCGGGAGGCAGGCCGGGTGGTGCCGCGCGAGAGGCTGGTGAATGCGGTGCTCAGCCGCAAGTTCTCGCCGTTTGACCGGAGCATTGATATGCATGTCAGCAAGGTACGCAAGAAATTGGGCGACACCGACAGCGACGAGCACATCAAAACGGTGCGTGGTGTAGGCTACATCTTTGCGCGTCCGAGAGAGAACTCGAAGGTCTAGAGGGGCGATCCGGTCATGAAAAGCCTGTTTCTGAGAATTTTTTTGTCGTTCTGGATTGCGCAGGCGCTGTTCGTGGTGCTCGCCATTGTGGTCACGGTGGCGTTTCGCCCGCGCTTATCGACCTGGGAGGGACTCCGCACCACGGTGATGAATGACGCGGTCGCCGCCTACGAGGAAGGCAGCGAAGCGCAACTGAAGCAGTACATGGAGAACCTGGAGTCGACGCAACATGTTCGCGCCTACTTGTTTGACGAGCAGGGGATCGAACTTTCGCATCGGGCGGCGCCGGACTGGGCGATTCGGGTAGCTTCGGGCGGCCCCCGCAATCCGCGCGACGGATTTATCATTCCTGCTCCGCCGGTGCAGCGCGACTCGCGTTCTTCTTCCGACGGCAAGCACCGCTATACGCTGGTCCTAGGAATGCCACCCGGACCAAGGGTATTTATTGGTCCGCGCGGGCTGCCGGTTCCGGGCCTGATCATTGCCATTATTTCTTCCGGGCTGGTCTGTTACCTTTTGGCCTGGTTCTTGACCAAACCGATCGTGCGGCTGCGCGCGGCAACCCATCGGCTGGCGGCGGGCGACCTGACGGCACGCACCGGCGCTCCGGCATCGAAGAGGCGCGACGAGGTGGCCAGCCTGATGCGCGACTTTGACACCATGGCCGAACGTCTGGAGACGCTGGTGAATGCGCAGTCGAGGCTGCTGAATGATATTTCGCACGAACTGCGGTCGCCGCTGGCGCGGTTAAATGTCGCGCTGGGTTTGGCGCGGCAGCGCGCGGGCGTCGAGAGCGCCGACATGCTGGATCGGATTGAACTCGAAGCCAGCCGCCTGAACGAGCTGATCGGCAGGATTCTCACCCTGGCCCGGCTCGAAGATGGTGAGCAGCGGGTACCCCAGACGCCAGTACCGTTGGCAGACTTAGTGGCCAACGTCGCCGAGGACGCGGAGTTTGAGGCCCAGGAACGGCATTGCCATGTGCACACCGTGATCCCCGAAGGCGACTGGGGTGTACGCGGCAACGATTCGTTGCTGCACAGCGCGGTCGAGAACGTAGTGCGGAATGCCATTCGTTATACCCAGGAAGGGACATCGGTTGAAATCGAACTGGCCAGCGAAGCGGGACCTCGCGGACCGGAAGCAGTGTTGAACGTCAGCGACTCGGGACCTGGAGTGCCTCCAGATGCTCTGGAGAAACTGTTCGAGCCCTTTTATCGCCTCGATGACGCTCGCGGGCGCCTTACGGGTGGAGTTGGCTTGGGGCTCGCCATCACCGAACGGGCGGTTCGATTTCATGGGGGCAAGGTCTCCGCGTTCAACCGGAGCGAGGGTGGGCTCCGCGTAGAGATCCGGCTTCCGCTGGTGTCGGCGGGACAGCGGCGCAAGGAAGAGCCGGTACCGGTTCCGTCGGGGCAGGAAGCCTAAGGTTTCGAAATGTCTTCGAGCCGAGGTGTCGGCATCTCAGCCGAACCTCCCGTATACTGAGAACTGCGGGGAAACCGGGCAACTCCGGGGCGTTCCCAGGGTTCCAATAAGTCTTTGTGGGAGTTTGCTCTTCCCGCGCTTTCCTGATACATAAATGGGTTGAGAATTTCCCGCGTTTTCCACATGGCAAGGACCCGGACCGATCGGGGCGTCGGTGGTGTGTGCACGCGTAAACCTCACGTAAACATGGAGATCAAGCAGAGAATGTCGACACGATTCGCGTGGCTGCTCGGGGTGGTGGTGCTGGTTTCAATCGGGTTGCTGGTGGCATGCGGGACCACATATAACTCATCGTCAGACGGGCTGGTGGTGATCGGGAGCCAAGGCTCGGCATTGCTGCAGGCTTTTAGTTTTAGCCTGGCCAGCGGGCGCATCAGCGCCGTGTACAACTCGACTCCGTCGACATCGAATTCAACTTGCGTGTTGCCCGGATTGCCTTCGTCTATTGTGCTGGACCCGGCGGGAGCGTTTGCGTACGCGATTCTCAACTCCAGCACCCTCTGTCCGAACAGTACAACCGGGATTCAGGCTTTCAAGGTGAACTCGGACGGGACGATGACGGCGGTTGGGAGTGTAACGACCGACCCCAATCCAGTGGCATTGCACATGGACTCGGCCGGCAAGTTTCTGTTTGTTGCGGAAGGTGTGGGCGGTGGAGTGGACGTTTATGCGATCGGCAGTGGTGCATCATTGACGGCGGTACCCGGGACGTATGCGTTCAATCTGCCATTGGGCTTCCAGACGCCGAATTTCGTGGCGCTGGCTGCAACTCCGACCGTCTTTCCTGGGACCGGCCTAAACGGACAGCAGAATGCGGTGTGCTCGACCAATGGCAACAACGCGCCGACGTTAGAGTATCTGTACGTAGCCGACGAACAGAACAATGTGGTTTGGGAATTTGGGGTAAATACTTCCACTGGCGCGCTGCAGAATCCACCGGGATATAGCCAAGTCCAATCGTTCGTCGCGGATTCACAGCCGGCCGGGGTTTCGGTCGATCCGTGCAATCGGTTCGTGTATGTGTCGAATTATCTGTCGAACAAGATCAGCGCTTACACCATCTGTAACGGGACGTCGTCGCAGTCGACGACCTGTCCGGCCACGGCAGGCGGGGACGGGAGCCTGATAGCCGTTTCCAGTTCGCCGTTCAGCATTTCAGGCGGAGGGGCCAGCGGTCCGGGACCGCTATTGGTGGATCCGTTCGGCAATAGTCTTTATGTGCTGGACCTGGACTCGAACATGATCTCCATCTTTCACATCGCCCCGGTCTCGGGCAGTCTGACGCCGGGAACCCCAGCGGTGGTAGCGACGGGAGCGAAGCCAACCTCGATGGCGATTCGCTCGGACGATAGCTGGCTTTTCGTGACCAACTTCACCGCCGGGACCTTGTCGCAATACTCGGTGACGCCCGCCTCGGGCGGACTCTCGCCTCAGCCGGCGATTACGACCGACACTTATCCCTGGGGAGTTGCGGTGAAGTAGAGCAGGGGCTAGGTCAGGGGCCTGGGCTCAGAGTTCTCGGCTGATCCCTGATCCGTGACCTCTGCCTGCTGACCCCGGCTTTTCTATGTTGGTACCTTCAGAATTAAGTATCCACCAATCAGCATGAAGATCAGGTCTGGCGACCAGGCTGCCAATGCCGGCGGCAACAGGCTGGAGTTGCCCATGACTTCGAACAGGGGAGACACAACCAGGTAGGCGACAGCCATTACCACGGCAACGGCGACTCCGGTGACCGCGGCCCCCTTTTTCCCGGTCCACAGCGCGAAGGGAACAGCGAGTACGGCCATG
>Ga0335076_10008488_pt1 | contig 10372 bp, 5 predicted proteins | sample Lox_Sample_25_FD_206717 | JGI IMG/M metagenome (GOLD analysis project Ga0335076, IMG submission 206717) | Soil microbial communities from Loxahatchee National Wildlife Refuge, Florida, United States - Lox_Sample_2.5 | ecosystem: Environmental > Terrestrial > Soil > Wetlands | place: USA: Florida...
CTACAATAGAGAAGGAGCCGAAACGCATGAAATTGCCGATTCCTGCGGGGACGTTCGACGCGTACCTGTTCGACTGCGACGGGACGATTGTGGATTCCATGCCGCTGCATTACGTCGCGTGGAAAGCGGCGCTTTCGAACTGGAATTGTCCGTTTCCCGAGGAACAGTTTTATTCGTGGGGCGGCCTGCCGGTGGCGAAGATCATCGAGCGGCTTAATGAGTTGAACGGATTGCAGATGACGGTGGAGGAAGTGGAGAAGTGCAAGGAGCAGCTTTACTACGAGGAGTTGCCGCGTCTGAGAGCGGTGCCGGAAGTGCTGGAGCATATTCACCTGCAACACGGGCGACTTCCCTTCGCAGTGGTTTCCGGAAGCACACGCGATTCGGTCACGGCTTCGCTGCGCACTCTGGGCTTGCTGGACAAATTTCAGACGCTGGTTTGCGCTGGAGATTATCGGCGGAGCAAACCGCATCCCGAAGCATTTCTGCTCGCGGCGGAACGGCTTGGCGTGAAAGCGGAGACGTGCCTGGTATTCGAAGACACGGATATGGGAATTCAGGCTGCGACAGCGGCGGGGATGGCGTCAGTGAAGGTGCCGCCTCCGTGGGAGCGCGCCGCACGCGGCGAGTTGCGCGGAAAGTCGTAGCACGGACGACGCAAGGATTAGCGTTGCGCGGATTCGGGGTAGACCTTGATCCAATGGTTGCGCATGCGCGCCTTGACCTGTTTTCCATTCACTTCTGAAATGATCAAATCAGAATCTTGGACAGGCATGTGGCAATCGACGCAGTTTTCGCGGATTTTCGGGCCGAGTTTGGCGAACTCGCCGCAGTCCTTTTCTTTGTGGCATTGCAGACATTTCTCGGAATAGGCAGCGGCTTCGCGTTCCGGTGCGTGCACGTCGTGGCAAGTGATACAGGTCATCTGGGAGGCTTGGTAGCATCGGCTGCGCTGCGTTAGAGCCACTTGATTGCCGTGAACATCCACGCGGGCATCCTCATTTGGCTCCGTGAATTTGACGTAGCGGTCCAACGGCTGACCGGGGATGTAGGTGAACGCCGGCGCGATGGGTTCGCCGAGTCCCCCGTGGCATTGCGCGCACACTTCCATCAAGAGATCGCGCGGCAGCGAAGCGGGATTCACGATCGTTGATTTTTCTCCCGCGGAAACTGCCGGGCGTTTTTCTTGCTCCGCCGCGACGTGTGCACGACCCGGTCCGTGGCACCGCTCACAGGAAATTCCGAGCACGAAGCCCTGTCTCAAATAGTGGTTATCCGTGCCTTCGGAAGATGCCGAAGCAAAGTACGTGGCGTGGCATTCCAGGCAGCGGGGGAAAATAGGCCGTTGGAACTCCGCGATGCCGTCAGAAAATCCTGGACTGTTCACCCAAGCGCCGATGTCCGTGGTCCAGTAGGAAACCGGCAATTGAAACAGCGCATTTCCCTTCCAATAGAGATAGGTCTGTCCTTTTGTGCCGGAGCCGGTGACGATGTCGATGCGTTGGGATTGCGTCATCTGGTGAGGAGGCTGCCAAAAAATGGCGGTCTCGAAGAAACCGGCCGGTTTCGATTCCATACGAAACAGCAAATCGGGATTGCTGGTCCTAAGAACATTTTTGCCAGGGGCAAAGCTGCCGAGGATCGATTGTTTGGAAGGCGGTTGCGATGTGAGGTGATGGGAGGTGCGCTCGTAGGCATCTGCGATTTGTGAATGGCAGGGTTGACATGCGGCGTCGCCGACGTATCCGCGACGTGTCGAGGACGACTGGGAAGAGGACGAGGACGATTCGCGCCGCGGCTTGGCGGTCTGAGCGAGCGATAACGGCCCGACACAGATCAGGCACAGAGCGATGCGGACACACTTCGCAGGTTGCAAGCCCCACGTCCCCGTCAAAACATTTACTCAGACGTGGCTGGGGCCATTCCGAGTTGCAGGAAAAACGGCCTTAGTACTTGGCCGTGGCCTTTTCTTTCGCGGCGTCCGCGCGCACTTTTTGCCAATCGTAGATGGGATAGTTTGGCCGCTTAATTTCCGGAACCGGATGTTCTTTCAGGTTGGTGAGCGCCACGGAGACGGCCTTTTCGAGTTGAGGGTCTTTCCCTTGGCGCCAGGACGCGGGGTCGAGATCGATTTCGATATCGGGAGACACGCCGATGTTTTCGACATCGAACTTTCCGCTCTTCGGATTGTACAGGCCGAAACGCGGAGCGGTGATCTGGCCGCCATCGATCAGCGAAGGATAACCGCCGATTCCGATCAAGCCTCCCCAGGTGCGCGTGCCGATCAGCGGCCCGATGTTCAGTTCCCGGAACATCCACGGCAGAGCATCGCCGCCTGAGCCGGCGTACTGGTTGATCAGCATGACTTTTGGCCCAAAGATTACTTGGGGAAGGACTATATCTTTGCCCTCGCGGGTCATCGCGGCCATCAGCAAGGGACGGCTGAGCCAATCGACAATGTAGTCGGCGAGCCAGCCGCCGCCGTTGAAGCGCTCGTCGATGACGGCGCCCTGCTTGTCGTTTTGCGGGAAATAATAACGGTTGAAATTGGTGAAGCCGTTGGGGCCGGTATCTGGAAGATAGACGTAAGCCAGTTTGTTGCCGCTGAGTTCATCGACCTTGCGGCGATTGCCTTCCATCCACTCGCGGAGGCGCAACATGCGCTCGTTGCCGATGGGAACCACGGTGACGACGCGGGCATCCTTGCCGCTGGGGTCCGGACCCACTTTCAGTTGCACTTCCTTTCCAGCCTTGTCGAAGAAGAAGCTGTAAACATCATCGGTGGCGTGGAGTTCGCGGCCATCGACAGCGAGCAGGTATTCGCCTTGCTTGACGTTAACGCCTGGCTCGGTCAGGGGCGCACGCAAGCCGGGGTTCCAGTTCTCGCCGAAGTACACTTTGGCGAAGCGGTAGCGATCGTGATCGATGGTGTAATCGGCGCCGAGCAGGCCTACAGGAACCTGTTTCACTTCCGGGCGGTCGCCACCAAAGATGTAGACGTGCTGCGCGGTGATTTCACCGAGCATGTCGGCGAAGATGTAGTTGAGGTCGGCGCGATTCATCACGTTATCCACGAAAGGTTGGTAGAAAGTCACCAACTGCTTCAGGTTCGCGCCGTGGAGGTTGGGATCGTAGAAGAAGTCACGTTCGATGCGGCTCACATCGCGGAACATCTGCTTCCACTCGGCGCGCGGTTCAACGTAAATCTTCATGTTTTCGGTGTGCAGCGTGCCGTCGGGCTTGCCGGGTTCGGGGGGCTTACCGAGTGCGTCGACTGGTTTGATGGCCCAGGACCCGTGGGGAGGGGGTCCGCCGGCAGCCATAGGATTCGGTGGCGGAAGCTGCTCGTAGAGCGCTTTTTCTCCATCCGAGGAAATGGCGAAGCCGCCAATGTTGTCGAGAAGCTTGTCAGTTTTGCGGCTGCAGAGATCGAACTTGTGAACGATGTGTCCGGTGGGCACACCGGTGTCTACGGTCGGGCCTTCGGTGAGAAATAGGATGTGAGCTTTTCCAGCGAGCATGCGGTCGTAATTTTCCGCCGGGATGGGCAACGCAAGGATACGTTGGTTGATGTTCTCGAAGTCTATTTTGACTTCGGGAGTCTTGCTCTTTTCGTCGGCCTTGGCCGCCTTTTCGTCTTTCTTTTCTTCTTTCTTGCTCTCGTCCTTCTTGTCGGCTGCGGCTTTGTCTGCTCCAGCTTTTTCGTCTTTGTTTTCGCTGGGAGGAGCACAGTCGTCGGCAGGGGCGGAGGATTTTTCCGAGGCGACTTTTTCTTCGTCGCTTTGCGGGCCGAGAGGGGATTTCAGATCCTTTTGTAGCACGACGACGTACGCGCTGCGGGTCACCGGGATTTTGAATGCGCCCATGCTGGCGGCGATGGTCGGGCCAACGTCGGTGCTGGCATAGAAGTAGAGATATTTTCCATTCTTGTCGAAGGCGGGCGAAGCAGTGTCGCTGAGGCCGTCGGTGACCTGGTGCTTGGTTTTGTCTTCGAGGCCGTAGACAAAAACAGCGTGGATGGTGCTATCGAGTTGACGCGTGTACGCGAGCCAGCGGCTGTCCGGCGACCAAACCTGGCTGAAGCTGGCACCGTCGTACGCATTGGTGTCGACGAGCACCGGCTTGCCCCCGTCGACGTCGACATACCAGAGATTGAGGCGCTTGTCGGTGTAGGCAATTTTCTTACTGTCTGGCGACCAGGTAGGGCCGTAGAAGAACGTTGGCGGATTGCCGAGGTTAATTTTGCGGACTTCGCCCATACCGTCTTGAGAACTCAAGTGCAGGGCATATTCGCCGGACTCGTCGGAGAAATAGGCGATCCACTTACCATCGGGCGACCAGGCGGGATCGCGGTCAGCCACGCCGGGGGAGTTGGTGAGATCGCGAATGTCTCCGTGCTCCACGGGGACGGTCAGGATTTCACCGCGCGCTTCGAAAACGGCGCGAACACCAGTGGGAGAAATATCCGCAGCTTGAATCTGATCCGCGCCATCGACGAAATGCGGACGCACGGCGGGGAAATCGCCGGCGACGCTGATCTTCACGGCGGTCTGCTTGCCGGTTGCGGGATCGAAAACGTGCAGGGAGCCGAACTGCTCGTAGATGATGGCATCGGGTCCGGCGGAGGCGGACTTGATGTCCAAGCCGTCGCTTTGCAGAGCCAAGTCTACTTTTTTGGAGGAGTCATCGTAAACGTAGAGGCTGACCGGACCGTCGCGGTCCGAGAGGAAGAAAACTCTGTTGCCAATCCACATGGGAGTGGAATCGTTGGAGTTTGTGCGAGGAACCTTTTCGGTGGTTGAGTCGGAGAGCTTGGCGATCCAGATGGGAGAGGCGGTTCCCCCACGGTAGTGCTTCAGGCCGCGTTGAAATTGCCAGGACTCGCGAAAATTGGTGAACGGGACGTAGGCGAGATGCGAACTGTCTGGAGAGTAGGAGCCGGAGAAAGCCATTGGCAAGGGCACCAGTTCCGGCAGGCCGCCGGCGAGCGGGATGGTGAAGAGTTGCGTGAATCCGGCATAGCTGTCGCGGGGGGAACGGAACAAAATGCGCTTGCCGTCCCGCGTCCAGCCGACCACCTGGTCGGGCCCTGGATGGGAGGTGAGGCGTTTCGGCGAGCCACCGGCGGCGGGGATGACGTAGACGTCTTCGTTGCCGTCGTATTCACCGGTGAAGGCGATCATGGTGCCGTCGGGGGAGAAGATCGGGTCGATTTCGATACCGGCGTCGCTGGTGAGGCGGCGAGCGTCGCCACCCTTGCGATCGACGATCCACAGATCGCCGCCGTAGCTAAATGCGATTTGCGTCTTACTGATGGTAGGAGTACGCAGCAGCGCGTACTGATTGCTGGCTTGGGCAAAGAGTGGGGGCGCGAAACTGAGCAACCCGATCAGGGACAGAGCCAGCGACAACCACAGAGAGCACACGACAGCGCGCGGCGTTCTCGGCATCTCAAACCTCCAGAGAGGGTGCAAGTAAGGGATTCCACATGATGGACGGCCGGCCCACACCAAGGGTTAGGGTCGGTCTTTCTATCTATCTATCTATCTATACGAACAAAAAGGGTTCCAAGTTTCGTCGTCGATTGCGCATTTTCGAGGCAGCAACGCGGTGCAGCATCGGCGCGAGTGTTAAACCGGCGAACGGAGCGGAGTGTATCACAATGGAAGGGCAAGGGATTTACCTGCGGGAGACAGAATAGTGATGGACAGGGAAATGGCGGTGCGTTAACGTGCGAACTCGACGTATTACCTGGCGCGTGGCGCAAGTCCACCCCTTGACGACGGCGCGCCAAAGGCGGGAACGATGAGTAAGGGCATACTCGCCGCGCTAATAGTAGTGTCTTCAGCCTTCGCTGCGGGAGCCGGTTCCGCGCCTCTCCTTGCTCAAGAAAGTATTTCGAACCATCAGCAATCCGCAGTTCCCTGCGTGGAACGGCCTACCGGGAACGGGATGCAGTTGAAGTGTCCTGTACCGGCGTTTCTGCCGGACTCCGACCTGGATGACGTCGATGACGACGCCTCTCCGAGTGTACGCATCTCTTTGCGGTTGCCGGAGGGCACACCGATCCGGATTGTGATCGACCGGCGCACGCCAATCGCGCACGCAGGAGAAGCGGTTCGGGGCCACGTGGCAGAAACGGTCTATGCCTTTGATGAGCCGGTGATTCCCGCGGGAACAGTGGCGCTGGGCTGGGTAACACACGTGGTGCCGGTGCCGAAACTTCGCCGGATCGAGTCGTACGCGAACGGGAATTTTTCGCCGTTCCATCAGTATCAAGTGATGTTCGATCGGCTGGTGTTGCCAGACGGGCGGGAGTTGGCGATCCGTACCACAGTGTCAGCGGGGTCGGTGGACGTGGTGCATCTGATGAGCAAGCCTTCGAAAGTCGACGAGGAGAAGATCGAAAAGGAGAAGAGTGGAGCCGCGCGGGTGGCCGGGGCGGCAAAGCAAGGAATGAAAGATACGGTGCAAGAAGCGAATGACTCCGTGCACCAAGCCGCGGAGCAGATTCGCGCTCCCGGCAAGTGGCAGCGAATCAAGAAGTATATGGCCGCGCAGTCGCCGTATCGCAAGCAATATGTGGAGGTGGGAACGCACTTCAGCGCTTCGCTGAAGGAAGATCTGGATTTCGGTTCGGAGACGCATTCACCGGAGCATCTGGCGCAACTGGGGGGCATGCCGGTGGCGAATTCGATTTTGCATGCTCGACTGATTTTGGAAGTGAGCTCGGCGACGGCGACGCGGGGGGCGCCGGTGGTTGCGGAGCTGACGGAACCGGTGTACTCCGCGCATCATGAATTGTTGCTGCCGTCGGGAAGCCGATTGATTGGCGTGGTGCTGGAAGCGAAGCCGGCGCGGCATCCGCACCGGAATGGAGAGCTGCGCGTCATCTTTGAACACATTGAAGTGCCGGGAGGCGGGCTGCAGGAGCTACAAGGTACGCTGGAAGGAATCCAGGTGGACCGCTCGGCGCACATGAAACTGGACGAAGAAGGCGGTGCGCGTGGCACGGACAGTAAAACGCGTTACCTGTCGACGGGAGTTGCACTGCTGATGGTTGCGGCTGCGGCGCATCCGGACATTGAGCACGACACGGTGGATCCCGCGGGTGATCCGGCAGTGCGAGCGGGCGCGGGAGCTTCGGGCTTCGGGTTGGCGGGCACGGTGATCGGGCTGGCGGCGAAATCGAATGTAGTGTCGATTGTGTTTTCGGCGTATGGAGCGGCGACTTCGATTTACACGAACTTTCTTTCGCGCGGGCACGATGTGGTGCTACCCAAGGATGCGCCGCTGGAAATCGGACTGGGAATCCCCCACCCAAAGAAGAACTAAGTACGGGCTGGCTCTGCGGAGCTGTTGGTGCAGGAACGCAGTTTTCTGCAACGGCAATTTTTTCGGGGTGGGAGCAGGTTAAGCCCGTTAAGTAGACGAACGGCGAAGCGGAAATTCGACAGGCGAGGAAAGAAAAATCGGTTGGCGATCAAGTTATCCGTGGAGAACAAGAATCAGGGCGAAACCGTCATATCCTTTGCTGCCAACAGTTTGAATTTCGGTGGCGGAGACGCGAGGTTCGCCAGCCACGCGCAGGTTGAAGCGCTGGACACCTTGCACATCCGGGTCGCTGTTGTGGGGGTCGGCGACTGCGCCATCGCGAATCACATTATCTGCCAGAATCAATGCGCCGGGGCGCGCCAGCTTCAGCGACCAGTCGAAGTAGTCGTCCATCATGGATTTGTTGGCGTCGATGAAAATGAAGTCGAAGGGAGTGGGGTTTTCGTCTGCGAGTTTGCGAAGGCTAGCGAGCGCGGGACCGAGGCGCAGTTCGATGGAAGTTTTCAGGCCGGCGCGGCCAAAATTTGCGTGCGCCACCTCCGCGTGTTTTTCGCTGGCTTCGAGTGTGATGACGCGGCCTCCAACCGGAAGCGCACGTCCCAGGCAAATGGTGCTATAGCCGCCCAGAGTGCCGATTTCGAGAATGTTGCGTGCGTTTATCGAGCGCGCCAGAACTTGGAGCAATTTTCCTTGCGAGGGGGACACCTGAATGCTGGGCAGGCCGGCGTGTTCACTCGCCTGAAGCACCGAGTCGAGTATGGGATCGTTCAAGGCGAAAGTCTCGTTAATGTAGCGATCGACGGCGGTCCAGCACTGATCGGTCATAGGGGATGCTCCTTGCTTGAAGTCGATGGTGTTAAAAGCGCCAGCCGTAGCCGACGATCAATTGGATGCTATGTTGCATCTTGCCGCCGGGAACCGGTTCGGTGGCGCCATCAACCGAGAGATTCCGCGTGTTGAAGAAGAGGTGCGTATCTCCCACTTCAACGCGCAGGGTATTGCGATTGCTGGGGTAGAGTTCCACGATGCCGCCGAGGTCCAAGACGAAATTGTTTGCACGTCCGTAGGAATACGTGGGAGGAGTGCCGGTGGCAATGCCAGTCAAGGCATCAGAATAGCTGTGAAAGCCGGGGCGCACCTTGCCGAAAAAGCCGAAGTGATTGCGGCGGATGCCGCCTTTTACGCCGAGCAAACCTTGCAGGATGGTTCCACCGTCATGAGGACCGGAAGTGTCGGGATGGCGCGGGAAATAGAGAAGATCGCCATCGAGATAGAAGACGCCGTAGAAGCGGTAGGAAGCGTAGCCGCCAAAACCGGGCTCGGTACGGACATTGTCGGTTAGCCCTTCACGTGAAATCATCATGGCGCTGAAGAGGGGACCGAATTCCCAGTTGCCGGGCACATTGACCTCGCGCTCGTTTTCTATCAGCTTGCCGGGGCGGTACGCTACGCCGAAACTGAGCCGCGTGGTGTCGTCGATCTTTCCGGGTAGGACTGCCGAGCCGCCCCCGGAATAGGCCGAGGTAAAGGCCGGAACACGGTATGGGTCGCCTTCGATATCGAAGCGGAGCACCCAACGTTCGGAAGGGTAGTACTCGATTCCTCCTCCGAGATTCAGGACGAAGTAGGTGGCCGGCCGCGTGATGTAGGAAACGCTCTGGCCGCTGGAAAGGACTTCGACGCCGGTGAAATGCAGGAGACCGGGCCGGATCAGACCGAAAACCGATAGCTTGCGCGTTTGAATCACCTTCGCGCGCATACCGAAGACGGCCTGGGTGGTTTTGCCACCCTGCACCAGCGCGAGTGGCACGCCGTTTTCCGGGAAGTAGTCGAGTTGCGATTCGAAGGCGAAGCGGCGGTTGAAGTTCCAGTCGAAGCGCCCGCCGAAGCCGGAGAAATTCTTACCCTGGTAGTCGGAATTGGTTTCGCGGATGGTGGAATATTGCGTGCCCAGTTCCACGCGGGAATAGTTTTGCTGCGCGTTGGTGGGTAACGCCGCTGGAAGAACGGAGATCAACAAAATGATGGTGAAGAAGGTTCGACGAAGCATGAATTCCGGGCCTGCCGCTTTGCGCGAGTTGAACACCCACTGCAGAAAGTATGGCATGCGCGGAGAAAAATGCCGAACGGTGAGCGAGGCAGGGTGATCGGCTTATGCGGCACAGCGCAACGAGAGGGTGGGGCTTTCGGCAGGTTTGCGCCTAAGACGGTACAATAGGGAGATTACGGCAAAGGGCATGAAGGACCATGTTTGAGAACTTAACGGACCGACTGCAACGAACATTCAAGAATCTGCGGGGACAAGGGAAGCTCAGCGAGGAGCACCTGGACCTGGCGTTGGGGGAAATTCGCGAAGCGCTGCTGGAAGGCGACGTAAACGTGGGCGTGGCCGACGAGTTGCTGGCGAACATCCGGAAGAAGGCGTTGGGGTCGGAAGTGATGCTGCAGCTTTCGCCGGATCAGCAGGTAGTGAAGATTGTTCGCGATGAACTGCTGAACCTGTTGGGGAAACACGCGAAACCAAATTTCGCGTCGCGGCCGCCCTCGGTGTGGATGATCGTAGGCCTGCAAGGGTCGGGCAAAACCACCACAACCGGTAAGTTGGGAAAATGGCTTTCGCAACACGGACACCGGCCGATTGTGGTTTCGACGGACGTGTACCGGCCCGCGGCGCGCGAGCAGTTGAACCAGGTGGCGAAATCGATTGGCATTTCCTTGTGGCCGGGAACCGGCACGGATAAGCCGCTGGAAATCGTGCGCGGGGCGATCAAGGAAGCGAAACTTTCGGCTAGCGATGTGATCATTGTGGATACTGCGGGGCGCCTGCATATTGATGATGAGTTGATGAACGAGCTGTCGACGCTGAAGAAGGAGTTGCAGCCGAGCGAGATTTTGTTCATTGCGGACGCAATGATCGGGCAGGACGCAGTGCGATCCGCAGGGGAATTCCACAAGCGGCTGGGACTGACCGGGGTGATCCTAACGAAATTGGACGGTGATGCGCGAGGCGGCGCGGCGCTTTCGATCAGCAAAGTTT
>Ga0335076_10008489_pt1 | contig 10372 bp, 10 predicted proteins | sample Lox_Sample_25_FD_206717 | JGI IMG/M metagenome (GOLD analysis project Ga0335076, IMG submission 206717) | Soil microbial communities from Loxahatchee National Wildlife Refuge, Florida, United States - Lox_Sample_2.5 | ecosystem: Environmental > Terrestrial > Soil > Wetlands | place: USA...
GTGTAATGGCATAGACGTAGCCTCCCGGAAAGCCCACAGCGCTATCCCAGTCGTCGTGGCGATGGCTGAGCGGGATATTGCCCGTGCCCGCGCTTTGCACCGCGCTCGTCGCCAAAAGGAGCAACACGAATAAGAAACGACGCGCCATCGAACGCCACAACCTCCGCTTTGTCATGGCAGATATTCGAATCGGTCCACAACCACTTCGGCCGGATGCTGGAGCGGCAACGAATCGCCGGTCGGCTTCCGGTAGAGGTAGAAGGTCATGCGGACAGATTCGGACCCCGGCGTCGGAATTTCTGACGTAAACACGCGCTTGAATACCGACGCGGAGTTGACAGGTGCAGAAAGCCGGGAAGTCTCCATGGTGATGCGGCCGGGCTCCCAGACAATGGTGTGCTTCAGCTTGCCGCCAGGCGCGTTGAAGCGCGCAATATTAGCCGGGACGAAATTGGGCTGCAGCACGAACTCGGCATTTTTGTTGTCGGGATCGCCCCAGCGGCTGATATCGATATCGAATTCGCGGTGGTTCTCGCGATCCGTCGAATAATCCCACGTGAACATTCCAAAAACGACCGAAGGGTCGAGGCGCGAGGTATCCTCGACCGTGAACGAATACGTGCCGTAACCCAAGCTACGCGTCAAATTTATTTCTGAACAAGTCCACTGCCCATCCCGGTTGAGGATCCGCAGATGGAGCGCTCCGGCTTTGTCGGTATACACGTTGTCGGGATAATAGGGATTCACGGTGCCGCCGCGATCGCTCGGCTTCCAGCGAACCCGCCAGGTGTACCCGCTGAAATCGACAAAAAAAGATGAGGATTTCTCCGGGCCGTGCGCGACGGCCACCGCCGCTATCCCGTGTCCACGCTTTGGCAGTTGGTCCAGAACCGCGGCCGGTTGGTAGGAAGGGTCCACGAGCAGCACTGCGTAGTCGGTGCCCAGGTGCGTTTCGCTGCGCCACACATGATCAGGCAGGATGGTTGTAAATGGAGAGGTCAACAACGGCTGCAGCCACCACAGGTCGCCGGCCCTCGAATATATGACCATGCGCTGATCTGCTTGCTCGCCGCTAACGGTTCCCTCCATAACGTCCTGGAGATTCCGGTCTCCCGGGTTCCATTGCGGCACCTGCGTAAACGTGATTTGCGGTTCAGTCGCGTGTTCTGCGCTCCGGCTGCAACCGGCTGTAGTGAAAAGGAGGATGAGCAGGAGGATGCTCACAGAACCAAATCGCGCGTTCGTGCGCCTCTGCAAAGAAGGGCCCTCATGCTGGGATCCGGGTGCGCGTTTTGCGAAGGCCACCGTAATTGCCTCCCGCTCGCAGACACACACCCAATCGCTGATTCTGGACAAGAGCCGAAACATTGTACAGAAATTCAGACTTCCCCACCAAATTTGGCGCGTGCGGCGCGATTGGCCTGCGAGGTTCAACGGACATTGGACCCACCGGAACAGCGCAGGCTACCCGCTCTACAAGCCGACGGCTAGTTGTCGGTTTCGGTCCTGCAAGCCCGCCGCGCCATTTCGCCTCGCCCGCCGCGTCTGACCGAAACAATAGCTCACATCACTCGTCGAAAAGCGGGCCTCCAGGGATGGCTGTCACCAAGCGTCGGCGAATTCATTGCTAGACGTGGTGAAACGCACCTTTGGGGGGCGCTTCTCGGATGCGGAGGGTTCAGTGTAGCGGGAGCGAAGCTATAGGAAAAACGGGGACGCGGTAAGGCGACGCTGCTACACCGACAAAGGCAACGGAGGCCAGCAACCCAGGCGGCTTGACGCAGGCGAACCTTTCCCGGAGAATCGGAACGCCAGCGCCGGAATCCTGGTTCATGCCTTCGCTAACACGCGACTCCCAGAGAATTGTGATTGCAGGAGCGTCTTCGCTATTGGGGGCGGAGCTGCGGTCGTTGTTGGAGGAGAGCCGCTTTGCCGCGGCGGACTTCCGCTTATTCGATGAAGAGGTGGCGGCGGGGACGCTGACGGAGGCCGGGGGCGAGGCCGCGGTGGTGCAACCTGTCGAGGAAGGTAGTTTCGATCGCGCTGGAGTGGTGTTTTTTACCGGCTCGACGGATTTTGCGCGTGCCAATCTAACGGCAGCGCGGGCGGCTGGCGGGAAGGTCATCGACCTGTCGGGCGCGGCAATCGCGCAACAGGACGCGGCGACGTGGTTTCCCAAGCTGGACGCATTGCAGGGGCGTGCTTTTCCAGCCGGCCGCGGGCTATTTGCAATTCCGTCGGCAGCAGCGACGGCAGCCGCATCCTTGGCCATGGGGTTGGCGAAGCTGCGCGCAGCGCAGCTGATGTTTCTGAGCTTTCAATCCGTCTCGGAAGCGGGCCGGCCCGGCATCGAAGAACTGGAGAGCCAGACGGGGCAGCTCTTGTCGTTTCAAGGCGTGGGCCAGCCCGTGTTCGATACGCAGGTCGCGTTTAACTTGCTGGACCGCTTCGGCCCGCAAAGTGTGCAAAACCTAAACGCCGTGCGGACCCGGCTGCATGCGGAAAGCAAGGCTTGCGTCGGAGACAAAGTCGCGGTGCCCGCGGTGCAAGTGCTCCACGCGCCAGTCTTTTATGGCGCAGCGTTTGCCGCGTGCGCAGAATTGCCAGCGGGGACAACGGCGGAGCACGTGGAGAACGCGTGTCAGGAAGCCGGCTTTCTGATTCCTCCCGACGACAGCGGGCCGAGCAACGTAAGCGTGGCCGGAGAGAAGGCGCTGCACTTGGCCAAGCCCACCGCGGATCCCGGGCGGCGCGGGACTTGGTGGTTTTGGGGCGCGGCGGATAACATTCGTTTGCCGGCGGCGAATGCCGTGAAACTGGCGGAGATGCTGCTTTGAAGCGAAACAGGCTTGTCGGGATAGGCGCGGTCGCGACGCTGATGGCGGGCTGCGGGTACCACGTTGCCGGGCACAGCTCGACGCTGCCGAAAAACATCCACACCATCGCGATTCCGGCGCTCGAAAACAAAACGACGAGTTACCGTTTGGAACAGAAGCTCACGGCGGCCACGGTGCATGAATTCCTGACGGCGACTTCGTACCGCGTGGTCTCGAATGCCGCAGACGGCGACGCCGTGCTGCGCGGCAAAGTGGTAAGCCTGGAGGCGGCGCCGCTGCTTTTCGATACCACCACGGGGCGCGCCACCACGATGCTGATCACCGTGAAGTGCGAGGTCACGCTGTCCGAACGCGCCACGGAGAAAGTGCTCTATCACAGCGATAATTTTGTGTTCCGCAACCAGTATGAAATTTCCGCGGACGTAAGCGACCCGGCCAGCCTGCGCAACTTCTTCGAAGAGGAGGATCCCGCGCTGGACCGGCTGGCGCACGATTTTGCCGTGCGCCTGGTGGCCGCGGTTATCGAGAATTATTGAGCGGGATATTTATGGCGCAAATCTCGACGCAGGAATTATTGACCCGTCTGGGCAAAGGGAAGCCCATCCCGGCAGTGCTGTTGCTGGGCGACGAACCCTACTTGCGCGATGCCTGCCGCACACAGTTCGTCGAAAGATTAGTTCCCGAAGCGGCGCGCACCTGGGCGGTCTCGCGGTATTCCGCGGCGCGGGGCGAGACGCGGCAGGCTCTGGAACAGGCGCAAACGCTGCCGATGCTGTCGCCGGCGCAGGTGGTGTTCCTCGAAGACGTGGAAGCGCTCGAAAAATTGGGTGAGAAAAACCGCGATGCGGCGGTCGCGCAGTTTGAGGAGTATTTCCAGAACCCGGCGCCGTTTACCACGTTGGTGCTGGAAGCGGCCGGGCTCGACCAGCGCATGCGGCTGGCGAAGGTGCTCACGGAGAAAGCGCTGGTGGTGGGCGTGGGATTAGGCGAAGACCCGGAGCAGCGGTTGGCCACGGCCGTGGAGCTGGCAAAAACGGTGGCGAAAGAGGAAGGCGTCGAGTTCGAGCGCGGCGCGGCGGACGATTTGGCCGAAATGGTGGCCGCGGATTTGCTGCGGCTCAAAACCGAAATCGTCAAGCTGGCCACCTTCGTTGGCGAACGCAAGCACATCCGCAGGGAGGACGTGAGCGCGCTGGTGATTTCGGAGAAGACCACGACGGTCTGGGAACTGGCGGATTTGCTGGCGGCGCGGAAAGCGGCGCAGGCTTTGGAATTCCTGAATCGCCTGCTGCGCAACGGCGAAGAGCCCCTACCGATGCTCGGCGCGATCGCCTGGATGTACCGCAAGCTGATCGAGGCCAGCGAACTGAAGGGGATAACGAATGGCTGGCAAGCGGCGCGGGCGCTCAGCATGCGCCCCGAACAGGCCGAGTTGGCACTGCAAAGCGCGCGCAAAATCGCGAAGCCGCGCCTGCTCCGGGGCCTGCAGGCGTTGCAAAACGCGGACGACCGGCTGAAGCACGGCGAAGACGCCCAGACCATCCTGGAATTTCTGATTGCCGAGCTCGCCACAGCCGAACCGGCCAAAGCCGCAGCGCGATAAACGAACACCGCGAAATCCCGAAGCGAACAAAAGGACGGCTCTTGTGGGCCGCCCTTTTTGCTGTGATTCCGTTATGTTCGTTGGTGCATTTAGTCGTGATCGTGATCGCCGTCGTGATCGCGCCCGAAATTGAACAGGTCGAACAGGTCACCGATCGCCGGCGAGTTCACCGGCACGTACGGGTTGAAGCCAAAGGAAACAGGATTGGGGAAATTATCGCGTCAGCGGCGCGTCAGCGGCCGGAGTCCCCAGTTGCGCTCGATGAACTTGAGAATGGAAACGTGATCGGAATAGACGTGGCTGATATGGCCACCGAGGGTCCAAGGAGATATGGCAATGAGAGGAATGCGCGGGCCGTCGCCAAAAAAGTCCAAGGGCTGAATGTAGCCGGAATCGTAGAGGCCACCGCCTTCGTCCATGGTGATGAAGAGGACCGTCGAGGCAAAGAGAGTAGGATTAGCTGTCAGATGATCTATGATTTTCGTGACCATGCCCTCGAAGAGATCTTCTTTTGAAGAAGCGGATGGCCGTCGAGCAAGCCATCCGGCTTGACGAAGGAAACCGCCGGCAGCGTACTGTCATCAATCGCGGCAAAGAAGTCGGTGGCGTCCTTGATGTGCGCAGTGCGCTGCGCCGGGTCGCCCATGATGGACGAGGCATAGGACTCGAAATTGCAAATGTTGCAGTAAGCCGCGCCGACTTCGACCAGCGGATTCGTACTGGTGGGGTCGTGTTGCAAGGCAATGGCGGCGTTGTACGCGCCGCCGTAATACGCCCAGGTGATTCCTTTGTCGTTTAGCCCGTCACCGATGGTGCGGACGTTGCTCGGCGGCACCGAGGCGCCGCTGGTAATCCCCGCGGTATCCACCGTGCCGTCCGGCAGGAAGCCCGGATTTTCGTTGTTGATCAGGTAGAAATGATCCTTTTCGCAATTCGGCTGGGGACGGTAAGGCAGAGAGCGCAGGTAGTCGTGAATCGCGTCAATGCCGGGCTGCGAGGCATCGCTGCAGTTGGTGAAGTCGCCGTTGAAGTTCAGGTCGACGGTGTACACATCATCGGTGCCCGGCAGCGGGTCCGGATTCGCAATGACGACGGCGGGCGGAGTGCTGGGGTTGCCGTTGCCATCGCTCCAGAAGACGTCGTCTCCCGTGCCCATCATGACGTGGTTGGCACCGGTGCCGCCCATGACGGCTTGATGATAGTTGTCGCTCATAGCGTGCTGTTCCGCGAGCGCCTTCAACACCGGCGCGTCGCCCTTCTGCATGTTGTAGAAGGACATGGAATTGCTGCCGCCGTTGTCGTCAATGGCGCCGCCGTTCGCCGGGTCGGGAATGTTCGTATAGTTGGTGATGACGAACGGATACAGGTCGCTGAGGCAGCCTGAAGGATTCTCAAAGGTGGCGTTGGCGATGCTGCAGTCTGACTGTTGCCACATTTCAAAAAGCCGGTGGGTCGTGTCTCCGGTATAGGAGTCGTAGGGCAGCGCGGTTCCGGCGAGCGGGAAGGAACCGTTCGGCAAGTTATTGAAGTTGGCCAGCCGCGAATCCGGATCGGGCTGCACAAGGCTTTGGCCGAGTCCCGTGGCGCCGGTGGTTAGCAGGACCTCGGCGTTGAGTTCGAGGGCGGGCTCGACGAGCGCCAGGAGCGCCGCGGGCGTGCCGGGAGGGAAAATCGTGGCGTTGGGCGCCGAGTTCAGCGTAGGTTCGGGCAAGGTCGTATACGGGGCTTTCTCATCCCTATTGAGGCTGATGAAGTATTTTGTGCGGAAGGGCGGAACGGCCTGGAACTGCTGGGAGCGTTTGAAGTTCCACCCCGGTGTCCCGTCAGCATTGATGATGCCTTCGGAGAGCAGGTTTTTGACTGACTCGCCCCGCTTAGGGACGTAGGTGGCAAAGAGGTGATCGAAGGTGCGGTTCTCACCGATCAGCACGATTACATGTTTGATCGGTGAAACGGTATCGTCTGAACTGTTATTCGCGCTGGTGCTGCGCTCTTGCGCGGAGGCGGGGACCGCGAGCGGGCCGCCAAGGCTGAATTGAACCACCATCATCGACACAGCCGCAAAACGAAGACAATCGCAAGCTTTTGTGACCAACTGCTTCAAGGACATGCTTTCTCCTTTTTCGCTTCTACCCAGTAGAACAGCCGAGCCTCTGGACAGTGCAGGGGCCGGGTTACGGGGAGATTGCGCGGCCGTTAAAAGCCGCACGACCATCTTCAATTGATGTGTTGCTGACGAAGTATTGAAACCCGGTCGGCCAGGCGCAGCGAGCGCCGGCATGATCGTCGAGGAAAAGCAAGGGCGGCCCTCAGCGAGCCGCCGTTTCTGCCTCATGGAGATGGTGTAGGCGGGAAAGTGCCGCGGCGAATGTTTAACGACGCCGTAACCGCATATTAAGACGGTAAGGGGTGACGAACCGGCGAAAGCGCCGGCCTACTTCGCGGCGGCTTTGGCTTTGATCCCGTTGAAGGCGACGGTGAGGCGCGATTTGTAACGGTTTCCGGTGTTCTCGTGCAGTACGCCCTTGGTAATGGCCTGATCAATCGCGGACATCGTGGGGCTGAGCAGGTTGCTAGCGGCCGTAGCGTCGCCGGCGGTGATCGCGGTGCGCAGACGGCGCATCATGGTGCGCACGCGCGTACGATTCGCGCGATTGACCTCGGCGCGTTGTTGCGCCTGCGCCGCCCGCTTCAATACTGACTTCTTCTTCTTCTTGACCTTGGTAGCCTGTCCTTGAGCCATCTAACTCTCGCTCCTTTAGCGAATCCCAAACAAAAACTTGACCTGTTATGGAACAACCACGTTAAACGAGACAGCGAGCCTTTGTCAACGCGCGCGCCGCGAAAGAAAATCTAGGGCTGGCGGCAGGCAGCTTGCATCGAGACGTATGAGATTGCCTTTTTTTCGCCCATAACGCTGGTCCGCCGGCTTTCCGAAAACAGGAAGCCCCGGACTCCGGGGGGTGACGGAGTGCCGGGGCTTGCTCTTACGGCGCCTTGCGGCGCGTCGAGGGAGAGGCGCGCCGGGGCGGTTTTGCCTCCTTTAGTGTTGCGGAAAGGAAAGCGGGAACTCGAAGATTTGGTCGTTGACGAAAATCCGCAGGTTGAGCTGCTGGGGGTTCTTGTCGCGCTCGAACCACACTACGCCAGCCGCTTTTTCCTTCGGCGCGAGCGTGCGCGCTTCCAGGATGGGCACCAGCGTTTGCTGCGCGTCCTGTGCCAGGTAGTTCGTGGTGATGACGTTGGCGCCGTTTTTGTACGCGGCGTTCTGGAAGCTGGCACCCGGGGCCGTTGCGTTAGCGCTAGTCCAGTAGACTTCATGCGTCGGCGACTTCGCCAGGTCGCGAGGATTTTGGTAGTAGAGAGTCCGCAGCCGTGGCATCAGTTCATCGAGCGTAAAGCCTCGCGGATCGAAGCTGGCGTTCTGGCCGCCGCCGTTGACGATCGCCACGCTGGCGCGCATCTTCCACCCGGTATCCTGCAATGCTACTTGCACGGTAATCCCGTTCGCCGTAAGCGACTCGACGAGAATGCCGCTGCTGTAAAACTGGTCGCTCCCCGCTGTGCCGGACTTCCAGCGTGAAATGCCATCGCCGCTCACCGGCGCCTGCAGCGGCGCCACCGCGCTGGTCTTAATCTCGATAAGATACATGCGCGCGACGTAGCCCGTTTGGCCGTCGGCCGTCTTGACGTTGACCGTGTAGCCTTCCGAGTCCGCGAGCACCGCGACTTCGGCGCCGCACTCCAGGCGCGCCACCAGTTGCATCGGGAGCGCCTGTTCCGGGTCCGCGGTGACTGGCACGCTCGAAACATCGCGGCAGACCACCTTGCCATGCAGGGAGCCCGGCACGGGATTTACACTCGCGCCAGAATTTCCGTTGGCGTACGAAGGAAGCGCCAGCGCCAAACTTGCGAAACCGCCCAAGACCAGAAGTTTGCGTGTCATGTTGGTTTTACTCACCCCTCAGTGATGAGAAATTCCTCACATCGCACTGCAGCGTCGAGGACTATGCTCGCGTGTCCACAAGTACTGGTCCATAGTGCCGCGGTACCAGAGGACAGGTTACGAGTGGGTGCTCGCGAATTGCGTCGGCGCGCTGCCGCAAAATCGTGATGGCGTGCAGCAGACCTTTTACGCGCCCGTAACTTGACCCTCGGGCGGGGGTGGGTTAGGGTGGAGGAAGTTTCTTCCCGAGGCCGCGGGACGCGGCCCGCAAGCGCGAGGAGGAACCCATCGGCCACCCGGCTTCCGTCGCAGGCAGACCTTCCACTTGGATGAGACGTACTGTTCACATCACCGGAAAAATTGAACCCTTCTTCGGCACGCGGGACGAGAATCTGCGTTTGCTCGAGGACTCTCTGCACGTGCACACGCACTTGCATGATGGAATGAAATTAACGATCGAAGGAGAGCACGAGCAGGTCGAGCAGGCGGTGAAGATTGTCGAGGAGTATAACCACCTGACCCGGCACGGGCGCACCATGTCTAGCACGGAAGTGAAATCGCTGATGCGCGTGGCCACGGAAGATCCGCACGAATCGCCGCGCGGCATTTTCGAACCCGAGCGCGCGCGAGCGTTTGGCAAAAAGCAGGTGACGCCGAAAAATGCCAGCCAGCGCCGCTACCTGGAGGAAATTGAAAAGAAGGACATGATGTTTGGCATCGGGCCCGGAGGCACCGGAAAGACCTATATCGCGGTGGCCATGGCCGTAAGCGCGCTCCTCACCAAACAGGTGAACCGCATCATTCTGGCGCGGCCCGCCGTGGAAGCCGGCGAGCGGCTCGGCTTTTTGCCGGGTACCTTGCAGCAGAAAATTGATCCCTATATGCGCCCGCTGTATGACGCGCTGTACGACATGCTGGATGCCGACAAGCTGGAAAGGTTCCTGGAAAAGGGCATCATTGAAGTGGCGCCCCTGGCCTTCATGCGCGGGCGCACGCTCAATGATTCCTTTGTGATTCTCGACGAAGCGCAGAACACCACCAGCGAGCAGATGAAGATGTTTTTGACGCGGCTCGGATTCAATTCCAAGGCCGTGATTACCGGCGACACCACGCAGATTGATTTGCCGCCGGGCAAAAAGTCCGGGCTGGTCGAAGCGCTCGAAGTATGCGGAAAAATCGAAGGCATCGGCGTCGTGCAGTTTGGCGAGAAGGACGTCGTGCGCCACAATTTGGTGCAACAAATCATCCGTGCCTATGAAGACTACGACCTGGCTCATCCGCAGCGTGGCGGCAATGCCGGGGCGGGAAAAGCGGTCGTCAATGCCTTGGCGAATGCCGGTGGGGCCGCGCCGGGGAAAAGCGGAACCGCGGACGAGCCCGCCGGGAAAGAAGAGCGTCGAGAAATTCCACCGGGATGATGTGGAACCGGCAGCGCAAAGTCCGCGTGGCGACGCGCCCGTTGATGCAATTCCTGCGCCGGGTGGAAAAAGAGCTGGCCCTGGATAAAGCAGGAGTCACGGTTTGTTTTGTGAGTGATGCGGAAATCGCCCGGATGAACCAGGCGTTTCGCGGCAAGCCCGGGCCGACGGACGTGCTATCGTTTCCCGCGGACGAGCAGAAGCGGCGGGTGACGAGTGGCGAGTGGCGAGCGAAGAAAAGGCCTGACGCCGGGAGCGCACAAAAGAAAAGAAGGAAGAGCCGTGTTGCGTGGGAAGATTCGTATTTGGGGGATATTGCGATAGCACCGCAAACGGCGCGGCGGTACGCGAAAAAGAATGGGCGAACTTTAGACACTGAATTGCGCGTTCTGATTCTTCACGGCGTGTTGCATTTGCTGGGGTATGACCACGAGACGGACCGTGGCGAGATGGACCGGCTGGAGCAAAAGCTGCGGCGAAGATTCGGGCTGCTATGAACCCGCTGGCATCGTATAGCTGGATTTACGCGCTCGGCGTGCTGCTGCTGGCGTTCGGGCTGCCGATTTTT
>Ga0335076_10008491_pt1 | contig 10371 bp, 6 predicted proteins | sample Lox_Sample_25_FD_206717 | JGI IMG/M metagenome (GOLD analysis project Ga0335076, IMG submission 206717) | Soil microbial communities from Loxahatchee National Wildlife Refuge, Florida, United States - Lox_Sample_2.5 | ecosystem: Environmental > Terrestrial > Soil > Wetlands | place: USA: Florida...
CGCCTCTACCCTTCGCGCAGGACGCCTTCCCCAAAGGGCAGTAGTTTTCGGACCCCGGCATTGGCTACCTTCCTCCGCATGCCGAAGAAACTCTCTGCCAAGGCCCGCCGCAAGTCGCTCAAGAAATTCCTGGAGCCCTTCCGCATCACGAATGGGAAGGGCTTCAAGCTGTCGAAGATGAAGCCGGGGGCGACACCGGGCGTGAAGTCGAAGGAGGACGCCCAGGAGCTCCTGAAGAGCGGGGTCAAGTACCTCGCCGAGATGCAGGACAAGCTCTACGCCCAGGACCAGTGGGGCGTCCTCCTCGTCTTCCAGGCCATGGACGCAGCGGGGAAGGACGGGGCGATCAAGCACGTGATGTCCGGGATCAACCCCCAGGGCTGCCAGGTCTTCTCCTTCAAGAGCCCTTCCGCCGAGGAGCTGGACCACGACTTCATGTGGCGGACGAGCCGCTGCCTGCCCGAGCGCGGCCGGATCGGCATCTTCAACCGCTCCTACTACGAAGAGGTCCTCGCGGTGCGCGTGCACCCGGAGTTCCTCGCGAAGCAGAAGCTGCCGCAGCAGGTCGTCACGAAGCGGATCTGGCAGGAGCGCTACGAGGACATTCGTGCCTTCGAGCGCTACCTGGCCCGGCAGGGCTACGTGATCCTCAAGTTCTTCCTGAACCTCTCGAAGAAGGAGCAGAAGAACCGCTTCCTCGCGCGGCTCGATCTTCCCGAGAAGAACTGGAAGTTCTCGGGGGCGGACGCGAAGGAGCGCGGCTACTGGGACGCGTACATGCGGGCTTACGAGGACCTGATCCGCGCGACCGCGACGCCCGAGGCGCCCTGGTACGTGGTCCCCGCCGACAACAAGTGGTTCTCGCGCATCGTCGTGGCCGCGGCGGTCGACCACGCCCTCGAGGCGCTCGACCTCGCCTACCCGAAGGTGGACGAGGCCAAGAAGAAGGAGCTCGCGGAGACGCGCACGGCGCTCGGCGGCGACAAGAAAGAGAGTGAGCGATGAGCCCCACTTCGGACGCCGAACCCCAGAAGAGCCCGCTCGACAAGGCGCTCGGCATCTTCGCTGACGTGCATGCGGGGGAAGGGGGCACCGTCCTCCTGATGGCCCTCAACATCTTCCTGCTCCTCGTTGCCTACTACGTGCTGAAGACCGTGCGCGAGCCGCTCATCCTCGCCTCCGGGGGAGCCCAGTGGAAGTCGTACGCCGCCGCGTTCCAGGCGGCGACCCTGATCCTCTACGTCCCGGCCTACGGTTGGGTGGCGTCGAAGCTGCCCCGGCAGAAGTTCCTGGCGGCCGTGATCCTCTTCTTCGTGGGCTGCATCCAGCTCTTCGTCGCGGGCCGGGTCTTCCACGTGGCCTACCTGGGCATCTACTTCTACGTCTGGGTGGGGATCTTCAGCCTGACCACGATCGCCCAGTTCTGGTCGTACGCGAACGAGATCTACAGCCGGCCGGAGGGCACGCGCCTCTTTCCGCTGATCGCGGTCGGCTCGGCCGCGGGGGCTCCCGTGGGAGCGGCCATCGCCGAGTACCTCTTCGGCCTGTCGATCCGCCCCGGCGTGTTGATGGAGGTCGCGGCCGGCCTGTTGCTGCTGCACCTCGGCATCTACGGCCTCGTCGGCAAGCGCGAGAGCGCGACCGCGAGGACGGAGAAGGAGGAGGAGGCTCCCATGAAGGCGGGCAACGGCTTCGCCATGGTCCTCCACAGCCGCTACCTGGGGCTGATCGCCCTCTTCCTCGTCCTCCTGAACCTCGTGAACACGGTCGGCGAGTACATCCTCGGGAATGCGGTGGTGATCGCAGCGGACGCGAAGCTGGCCGCCGGGGTCGCCGGCTTCAACAAGGAGGCCTACATCGGCCAGTTCTACGGGAACTACTTCATGTGGACGAACGTGGTCACGATCCTGATCCAGGCGTTCCTGGTGTCGCGCATCGTAAAGTACCTGGGCATGAAGGGCGTCGTCCTGGCGCTCCCGATCGTGTCGCTGTGCGCGTACAGCACCGCGGCGGCGGGGGCAGGGCTCATGGCGCTGCTCTACCTGAAGATCTCGGAGAACTCGACCGACTACTCGGTCAACAACACGGCGAAGCAGATGCTGTGGCTGCCCACGACCCGGGAAGAGAAGTACAAGGCGAAGCAGGCGATCGACACGTTCTTCGTCCGCTTCGGCGACATGCTCGCGGCGGGACTCGTGTTCATCGGCACCCACGTGATCCAGGAGAGCGTCGGCGGCTTCGCCAAGGTCAACATGGCGATCGTGCTCTGCGCGATCGGCGTGGGCCTGCTCTTGCTGCGGGAGTACCAGCAGCGGTACGGGACGAAGGACGGGGCGAAGGAGATTGCGTCATGAAGCGGCTTGTTACGGGTTTCACGATCATCCTTGCCGCGGCCAGCGCGGCGGCCGTCACCTCGGCGGAAGAGACGCGCCAGGTGGTGGCGGGCAAGGAGTTCAACCGGGGCACCATGTGGCGCTTCTGGTTCGGCAATGACTATCGCAAGGCGTGGACGACACCGGCCACCGTTCCGGTGCTCGACCTGAAGACCGAGGCCGGCGGCCTGAAGCCGCTGCGCCAGGTCGGCGCCTACGAGACCGTGGGCCTGGCCCTGGTGGGAGCCAACGGGAGCAGCTTCACCTTCCGCAATCTCACCAAGCAGCCCCAGCGGACGATACCCAAGGAGTGGCTCGGCACCGAGGTGGAGACGGTCGTGAAGGACCAGACCGCCGCGGCCCACCCGGCGGCGACCGCGATCGTGGGCACGCTCGCCCAATCGGCGGGGATCCTGTTCTACGCGTCGCGGGTCATGGTCATGCCGGACGACCCCGCCCTCGGCAAGTTCAGGGAGACCTTCGCCAATCAGGTCGGGACGCTCGACGAGTACCCCATGCCCGGGTACAAGGGGATCACCGAGATCATCTCGACACCGGACCTGTGGAAGAAGTGGCTCGAGGGAGGTCCCGAGAACCGCGTCGACGTCCGCGCCTTCCTGAAGGCGCGGCTCTTCGACCTCGTCACCGGGAACTGGGACCGCCACCAGGGGCAGTGGCGCTGGGCGCGAATCCCGGGTCACACGCCGTGGATGCCGGTGCCCGAGGACGCGGACCAGGCGTTCACCCGCTACGAAGGGTTCGCCGTCCGCATGGCGGCGGGGATGATCCCGCGCTTCATGGTCTACTCGGGCGACTACCCGGGCCGCATGGAAGGTCTGACCGCCAACAACGAAGATGTGAGCCGGTGGTTCCCGGCCGAAGCGGAGTGGCCGGTCTACAAGGAGGTGGCCGAGGAGCTGAAGGCGCAGATGACCGACGCCGCCATCGACCAGGCCGTCCACGCGATGCCGGCCGAGTGGTACGCGATCGACGGGGCGACGCTGACGAAGCAGCTGAAGCAGCGCCGCGACCACGTCGTGGAGTTCGCGCGGAGGTTCTACCTCTGGGGCGCCGACCACGTGGAGGTGCGGGGGACGGATCGGGACGACCTCGCGACGGTCGTGCACGGCGACGACGGGTCGCTGGACGTGACGCTCGCGTGGCGGAACGCCGACGGATCCGCGAGCGCACCTTATTACCACCGGCACTTCCTGCCGAAGGAGACGAAGGAAGTCCGCGTGTACCTGTACGGAGGCAACGACCACCTGGTGACGAGCGGGCCGAAGAAGGGCGACATCAGCCTGCGTGTGCTCGGCGGCAAGGGGAACGACGTCCTCGACGACTCGAAGAGCGGCGACGCCGACCTTCGGGACTCGGAGGGGAACAACACGTTCGAAAAGGGACCCGGGACCAGCGTGGACAAGAAGGCGTGGAAGAACCCGGCGTTCGAAGCCGACCGGCCCTGGCTCGAGCCGCGCGCCTACGGCCACTGGACGGTGCCCAGCGAGCTCGTCTACTACGACCCGACCCGGGAGCTCATGGTCGGGGGCGGGTTCTCGCGCACGAGCTGGGGCTTCCGCGATTACCCCTGGAAGAACATGCAGGGCGCCCAGGTGATGTTCTCTTCGGCCTACCTGAACGTCCGCGTCAAGTACTTCGGCGAGTTCCGGCTGGCCGAGTCCCCGTGGACATTCCGGTTGGACGCGAAGGCCTCCGGGATCGAGAACCTGAACTTCTTCGGATTCGGCAACGAGACGCCCAACCTCACCAACAAGGACGAGTACCTGACCCAGAAGCGCCTCCTCGCGGCCTTCCCCTCGGTGAGATACACGCCGAACACGAAGTTCCAGCTCCACACCGGCGTCGAGGTCATACATACCGAGGACACGGGAGACGGCACGACCGTCGAGGAGCAGGAGAAGCCCTACGGCTCGGGAAACTTCGGCGAGGTGAAGGTGCGCGGAGGCATCGAGTTCGACAGCCGCGGCCGGCCCGGAAGCTTCCTCGCTCAACCGCAGGACCCCGGGAGCGCACCGGCGGTCCAGGTCACGGGCGTGCGCCTGGTGGCCGATGGGTTCTACGTGCCGAAGGCCTGGGACGCGACCGCGGACTTCGGGGGCGCGAGCGGGGCCATCTGCGGCTACATCGGCAACAAGAGGCTGGTGCTCTCCGTCCGCGGGGGTGGCGCCAAGGTCTGGGGCGCATATCCGTACTTCGAGTCGGCGAGCATCGGCGGTGGCGACAACGTCCGCGGCTATTACGACAGCCGGTTCCGAGGCGACTCGTCGCTGTACGGCAACGCCGAGCTGCGCTTCATCCTGGGTCATCCCGGGCACCAGGCGCTGCCGCTGGACTGGGGCCTCGTCGCCTTCTACGACGTGGGGCGAGTGTGGCTGAAGGGCGAGGACTCCAATACCTGGCACTCGGGTTACGGCGGCGGCATCGTGGCCCAGGTGATGGGCCTGCCGGGAGCCGCGTTCCGGGCCACCGCCGCCACGACCACGGAAGGCGGCGTCAAGATCTACCTCGGCGCTGGCTTCTCGTTCTGACGAGCTGGGTCCTCTCGCGGAAGGTCTCGCAGTAGACCGAGCGCCGTGTACCGGCTGATGGGAGTTGAGTAGAGACGATGACTTCCTCGACTCGCCGGATTCTCATCGGCCTCGGGCTCGGTCTACTGGTCGGCCTCGTCCTCGGCGAGCGCGCCGTGATCCTGCGCTTCGCGGCGGACGGCTACCTGCGCCTGCTCCAGATGACGGTGCTGCCCTACGTCATGGTTTCCCTGGTCAGCGGCATCGGGAGCCTGGACCCGGGTCGGGCCCGTCTCCTCTTCATGCGTGTCGGGGCCCTCACCCTCGTCCTGTGGGGACTGGCCCTCGGCGCGGTGTTCCTGGTTCCGCTCACCTTCCCGACCATCCAGAACGCGTTCTTCTTCAGCACCACTCTCGTCGAGGAGCGGGAGGCCCTCGACTTCGTCGCCCTCTACATCCCCTCGAACCCGTTCCAGTCGCTGGCCCAGGCCATCGTGCCGGCGGTGGTCCTCTTCAGCGTGTTCCTGGGCGTGGCCCTGATGGCGATCGAGAGGAAGGAACCGCTGCTCGGGGCCCTGCAGGTCCTGGAGACGACGCTCGGCCGAGCCAACAAGTTCGCGGTACGCCTCACGCCTTACGGGCTGTTCGCGATCGCGGCCGTGACCGTGGGCACGGCGGACACCGAGCAGATGAGCCGCCTGCGCGTCTTCCTCCTGGCCTATGCGGCGCTCGCGCTGCTGCTGGCGCTGTGGATCCTGCCGGGGCTCGTGGCCTGCCTGACGCCGATCCCCGCGCACCGCATCCTGCAGTCGACGCGCGACTCGTTGATCACGGCCTTCATCACGGGCGACCTGTTCATCGTCCTGCCGACCCTGATCGACCGCTGCAAGGAGCTGCTCGAGGAGCACGGCTTCCCGCAACCCGAGGAAGGCGCGCCGGCGGACGTGATCGTGCCGGCCTTCTACAGCTTCCCCCACGTGGCGAAGCTCCTGTCTTTGAGCTTCGTGCTCTTCGCCGCGTGGTACTCGGACACGGCCCTGACGCTGGCGGCTCGCGCCCAGCTCGCTCTCGCCGGGATCGTCAGCCTGTTCGGGAGCATGAACGCGGCGATCCCGTTCCTGCTCGATCTCGTCCGCGTCCCCTCTGCCACCTTCCAGCTGTTCCTGGCCACCGGCGTCCTCAACTCGCGCTTCGGCACGCTGGCCGCGGCGATGCACATGGTGGTGCTGGCCCTCGCGGGGACCTACGCGCTGACGGGCCAGCTCCGCTTCTCGCTCGCCCGGATCGTTCGCTACGTCGTGGTCACTGCCGGGGCGACCGCGGCCACGCTGGCCGGCACCGCTCTCCTCATCCGCGCCACGGGCGTCGGAACCTACGAGAAGGACCAGGTCGCCCTGAACATGCAGCTCCTCCATACGCCGGCGGTCAAGGCGGTCGTGCTGCACGAGCTGCCCGCGGAGCCTCTGCCGCCCCCGCCTGCGGGCCTGTGCGTGGTCCAGGCCGCGCAGGCGCGCGGGTTCCTCCGCGTGGGGTACATCGCGGGTGCCATGCCGTACACGTTCGTGAACGCCCGGGGCGAGCTGGTCGGCCTCGACGTCGAGATGGCCTACACCCTCGCGGCGGAGCTCGGGATCGGGTTGGAATTCGCGCCGGTCACGAACGGCGACATGGCTGCCGCGCTGGAGGGGGGCCGGGTCGACCTCGTGATGTCCGGGGTTCCCCTGACGACGCTCCGGGGCGCCCGCGAGGTCTACTCGTCGAACTACCTCGACGAAACCCTGGCTTTCGTTGTCCCCAGCCACCGGCGCGCGGACTTCTCGAGTGCCGAGTGGATACGCCGGACGCCCGGCCTCAGGATCGCGGTTCCGAGCCTGCCGTACCTAGTCGAGCTCGTGCATCGGGAGTTCCCGGAGGTGACGATCGTTCCGATAGCCTTTAACAACGAGGGCATCACGGACTTCTTCAAGGGACGCGGTCCAGCAGAGGATGCCCTCGCCTTCACCGCCGAGCGGGGGTCCTTCCGGACCCTCCTCTATCCCTCGTTCGCGGTGGCCGTCCCGCACCCGGTCGTCATCAAGTTCCCGCTGGCCTACCCCGTGGCCCGGCGCGACGTCGAGACGGCGCGGTTCCTCTCCAACTGGATCGATCTCAAGACGAAGGACGGGACGATCCAGGCGCTCTACGACCACTGGATCCTCGGGCGTGACGCGCGGCCGCCCACCCGGCGCTGGTCGGTCCTGCGCAACGTCCTTCACTGGGTGAACTGATGGCCCGGCGCCCGTCCGGCCTTCTCGTCGTTGCTCTGGCTCTCGCAGCCGCATGCGCCGGCGCCGCCGACCCGTTGCCATCCTGGAGCGAAGGGAAGGCCAAGCAGTCGATCGTCGACTTCGTGGCGCAGGTGACGAAGGAAGGCTCACCCGGATTCGTAGCGCCCGCGGAGCGCGTCGTGGTGTTCGACAGCGACGGCGTCCTTCGCTGCGAGCAGCCGATGCCCGTTCAAACGGCCTTCACGCTCGATCGCGTCAGGGCCTTGGCGCCCCAGCATCCCGAATGGAGGGACCAGGAGCCGTTCGCCTCGGTGCTCAGAGGCGACGTGCAAGGCGCGCTCGCACGCGGCAGTGGCGCCGTCCTCGAGCTCGTCATGGCCACGCAAACGGGCATGACCACCGACGAGCTCGACGCTATGGTCAAGGATTGGTTCGCCACCGCGAGGCATCCCGTGACCGGGCGGCCCTACACCGAGATGGTCTATCAGCCCATGCTCGAGCTGCTCGCCTATCTGCGCGCGAGTGGCTTCAAGACCTTCATCGCCTCCGGCGGCGGAACCGAGTTCCTGCGCGCGTGGACGGAGTCGGTCTTCGGCATTCCACCGGAGCGGGTGTTCGGGAGCCGGGAAAAGACCAGCCTGCAGCTCCGGGACGGCAGGCCGCAGCTCGTCATCCTGCCTGTCGTGGATTTCAGCGACGACAAGGAGAACAAGCCGATCGGCATCCACAATCACGTCGGTCGGCGCCCGATCGCCGCGTTCGGCAACTCCGACGGCGACCTGCCGATGCTCGCGTGGACGTGCGAGGCCCCCGGCCCGCGCTTGTGCGCGTTCGTCCACCACACCGACGCGGCGCGCGAGTGGGCCTACGACCGCGAATCGAAGATCGGCCGCCTCGACAAGGGGCTCGACGAGGCGCGGTCGAAGGGCTGGACGGTCGTCGACATGAAGAACGACTGGAAGGTCATCTACCCTCCAGCGGACCGCGCGGGCAACGACGCCCGAACGCGATGATCTTTTCGAGCGTTGTATTGGAGGCGCACATGAGAAGCGTCGTCGTCTCGAGTCTCTTGGTGGGCGCCCTGCTGGGCGTCGCTGTTGCGGCGGACTACGAGCCTGCCCCGGTTCGGAAGGCCTCGGAGGTCCTGCCCGCGCAGCTCGTCTCCGGGCCGAGCTTCAAGGTCGACGAGGCGGTGCCGAGCGACGGCTACATGTTCCGCTTCAAGATCACGTCCGACTTCGGCACCTACGAGGTGGAGGGCCGCGAGCTGCTCGAGGTGCGGCTGCAGGAGATCCAGGCGCTCGTCAAGCTGAACGAGATCAGCCAGAGCGACGCCTTCGCCAAGGCCGTGGGCCAGTCCGCCCAGAACACCGCCGGGGCGGTCGTCCACGTCGCGACGAACCCCGTCGAGACCGTCGCGGCCGTGCCTCAGGGTGTCGGACGCTTCTTCAAGGGTCTCGGCAAGTCCATCCAGAATGTCGGCGAGTCGGTGGGAGACACGGTCACCGGCGAGGGCGACAACGGCACGGGGATCGAGGACGCAGCGAAGTCGGTGACCGGAGCGAGCAAGGCCAAGCGAGCCTGGGCGAAGCAGGCGCAGGTGGATCCCTATTCGAGCAACCCCGCCCTGCAGAAGAAGCTCGACGACCTGGCCAACGCCTCCTCCGCGGGAGGACTGGCGATGAAGTTCGTGCCGATGTCCTACGTGGGGACGATCGCCAGCGTGAACAGCCTGGCCTGGGATCTGCCCGCGGAGGACCTCGAGAAGCTCAACGACCAGAAGCTCGCCAAGCTGGGGGTGACCGAGGCGACCCGCAAGGCTCTCTCAAGGAACCACGCCTACACGCCGACCCAGGCCACGGGCCTCGTGAGCGCGCTCGAGGCGCTGACAGGGGTCGCCGGCGCGGACGGGGCCGTGGCGCTCGCCGCGCGGAAGGCGAAATCGGAAGACGACGCTCGCTTCTACCGGCGAGCCGCCGAGATGCTCGCCCGCTATCAGACGACGGCGGGTCCCATCGCGCGCCTGGTGGCGCGCCCGATCCTATTCGTGGGCGAGACGAAGTCCGGCGCCCTGATCTTCCCCATCCCCTACGACGAGATCACCTGGACTTCGGACGTGGACGCGGTCAGCGCTAGCGCGGAGTTGAAGGCCGCCTCGCGCGAGATCTGGCTCTTCGGCCGTTGCTCCGAACGGGCCCGCCAGGAGCTGACGGCGCGCGGCTGGGTGGTGCGCGAGAACGTGCTGGCGCCGCCAGCTCAGCGTGTCGAAGGAAGGTAGCTCGCGGGGTCGGCGTGCATCAGGACCCTCGTGGTCGGCCCCACGAGCTCACGAATCTGGGCGCTGAGACCCAGGTAGAGGTCGTGGAGCTCGCGCGCGGTCATCTCGGGCCGCACGACCACATGGAAGTCGACGTGGGGGACTTTGCCGCCGCGGGTCCTGAAATCGTGGAATGACTGAATCGCGGTGCACGCGCCGAGCAGCGTTTTAAGCTGGTCGACGACGAGCTTGTCGAGGCTGCGGTCCATCACCACGTCGAAGCCTTCGCGCACGATGTGGACGCTCGACCACAGCATGTAGAGGGCGATACCGATCGAGATCGCGGTGTCGATCAGCGGCTGGCGCGTCAGCCACACCAGGGAGAGAGCCACCAGCACGCCGAGGTTGACGTACACGTCGGTCGCGTAGTGGAGCGCGTCGGCCTTGATCACGAGGCTCCCGGTCTCCCGGGCAACGCGACGCAGGTACAGGACCGTCCCGGCCGTCAGTGCGAGCAGCGGAACCATCACGGCGATGCCGAGCAGGCTGTCGTGGCTGCCCTCGCCGATCATCGCCTTGTGGAGCGCCTCGTAGATGATGAAAGTCCCGGCCGCGATGATGAAGCCGCCCTCGAACATCGCCCCGAGCCCTTCGACCTTGGCGTGGCCGTAGTTGTGCTCCTCGTCCGGCGCGCGATCGGCCAGCCGGACCACGAACAGGTTCACGATCGAGACCGTCAGGTCGCCGGCGGAGTCCACCGCCGACGAGATCATCGTCATCGACCCGGTGATGACGCCGACGAAGGTCTTGGTCAGCGTGCCGATGACGGAGCAGGCGATCGCGACCTGGATCGCACGGACCTCGCGGCTCATGCCAGAGACCTCTCCAGCTTCGCGCACGCTACTCACGGCTGACCTCAGAAACGGAAGTTCGAGCCGAGCTGGAGC
>Ga0335076_10008493_pt1 | contig 10370 bp, 8 predicted proteins | sample Lox_Sample_25_FD_206717 | JGI IMG/M metagenome (GOLD analysis project Ga0335076, IMG submission 206717) | Soil microbial communities from Loxahatchee National Wildlife Refuge, Florida, United States - Lox_Sample_2.5 | ecosystem: Environmental > Terrestrial > Soil > Wetlands | place: USA: Florida...
GAAGTTGTTCTTTCCTCGAATACCGTCTCAGACTAGCCGTGAACTTTCTGGACCTGAAAGGGTCGACTGGTGACGGACTGGGGACGATCGCCATAGTGCGCGATTGCGCGGCCTCGTATCAAGGAGTGCTCATACTTCAGGCGGATTAAGCTTGGGACGAGCGAAGCTAGTGTATACAAGAGTCAGGGGTTTACGATTTCGGGTACGGTCCTAAAAAGCGATCATGGCTTGCACTTTGACATTCTCGGAAAATGTATTTAATGTTCCGAGCGTTAACGTTTACGCACATGCAGCTGCCTGACTGTATTTCACTTTCCGAGGCGTTCGGATGTAACGCTGATACACACGGAAAATGGACGGAATGAATCCTGCTTCCTTGATTTTGAGCACCTCCACCCTTGTCCATCTGTCGCCGGTCGATCTCGTCATCATCGTGTTCTACTTTGTGTTGGTGCTGGCGATTGGCCTGTATCTGAAGGGGCGCGCCAACACTGGCGAGGATTTCTTTCTCGCCGGCCGCGAGATGACGGCGTGGATCGCCGGCCTGAGTTTCTTGTCGGCCAACCTGGGCTCGCTCGAACTGATGGGCTGGGCTGCATCGTCGTATCAGTACGGGATCCTTGCGGCGCATTGGTATTGGATTGGAGCCATCCCGGCCATGGTGTTCCTCGGCCTGGTGATGATGCCGTTCTATTACATCTCCAAGACACACTCGGTACCCGGATACTTAAAGCTGCGTTTTGGAGAACCGAGCCGGACATTGTCGTCGATTTCGTTCGCCTTCATGACGGTGCTGATGAGTGGCATCAATATGTATTCGATGGCGCTGGTGATGAAGGTCATTCTGGGATGGGACATTCACTTCAGCATCTGGGTATCTTCGATCACGGTTGCGATTTATGTTGCCTTGGGCGGCTTGCGGTCCGCGATATTCAATGAAGTTCTACAGTTTGTATTGATCTGGGCGGGTGCATTGCTGATACCCGTCATGGGATTGATTGAAGCGGGCGGGATGAGCGGCCTGCGCGCGCGCGTGATTCAGAATGCCGGCGAAGCCTACACGCACATGTGGGGCACGATGGGATCGGCAGACGCGAATCCGATGGGGATTCACTGGACTGGCATTGTGTTTGGCCTGGGCGCGGTGATTTCGATGGGCTACTGGACGACAGACTTCCTTGTCGTGCAGCGCGTGTTGTCGGCGCATAATCTGCGCGCGGCCAAGATGGCTCCCATCATCGGTGCAGCTTTCAAGATGTGCGTCCCATTCATTGTGATTCTTCCCGGATTGCTGGGATGGGCGGTCCTTCCTTTCAAGCTGACTGGGGAAGATGTCGCGGCTGCCACTGGCGGACACAGTTACAACGAAGTCTTGCCGCTGATGCTGGCGCGTTATTGCGGTCCGGGTTTGCTTGGGTTGGGAGTCACAGCGCTCATCGCCGGATTCATGTCGGGGATGGCGGGCAATGTGAGCGCATTTGCCACGGTATGGACGTACGACATCTATGGCGCCTTGATCCACAAGAATGGCACTGACAAGCAGTACGTAAGCATGGGACGCTGGTGCACGATCGTGGGCGTCATCATCAGCATTGGCACAGCGTATCTGGTGATGCACTTCCACAGCATCATGGATTATGTGCAAGCGCTGTTCAGCTTCTTCATCGCGCCTCTGTTTGGGACAGTGATCCTGGGCATGCTTTGGAAACGGGCCACCAAGGCGGGCGGGTTTTGGGGATTGTTGTCGGGGACACTTTCTTCCGTTGGCATGTGGGCTTGGGTGAAGGTTGATCCTTCCGCGCTGCGCTACATCGCGATGTCACCGCACGCAAGAGACATGGCGGAGAACATGTATCGCGCACTGTGGTCTTGGCTGGTTTGCGTGATTGTCACGGTCGTCGTCAGTTATATGACTAAGCCACAGCCAGTCGAAGAATTGCGCGGACTCGTGTACGGTGCGACGGAAATCCCGCACGAAGAGCAAGTGGCGTGGTTCCATCGTCCGGTGTTCTGGGCGGTGGTGGTGCTGGTGATTTTCGTAATTTTGCAAATCATTTTCTGGTAGGACGGACTGATGAGCTCAGACACTGCGAAATCCGGCATGACGATTTCGATCTGGTTTTTCATTGGCATTTCTTTGCTGGTCAACGGCGTCATTATCTTCGGGGCTGGCGTCTATGAGCTATTTCAGCCTCCTCCGGCGGATGCCCGCGTAGTGCTCTTCCAATACCATGCCGGCCTGTGGTGGGGAGCGGTGCTGGCGGTGCTGGGAGCCTTCTATTGCTGGCACTTCGCCCCGCCGCGAACCAAGCATTGAAGCGTCACGCCGCAAGAACTCGCCGGGGTATTGATTTCTATCACGCCCATCTGTGACTCCCGTCACTGAGCACAATTCCGGAACAAGAGATAAACACTGCATTCGATTGGCTGGACTGACCAGCAGACCGCTGGTTGAGAAGGAGGCGTCGGCAGACTACCCGGGAGATCGTACGCTCGCTCGCACGTTCATATCGTAATTTATAGACATTCCCGAATAGAGGATCTCTCGGCAGTTCCCCGACACCTTCATCCCCGCCGATCGAATTAAGGCCCGAAAAAGAAAAACAACGTTGTGTCGTGGCTGCACTGCGAGCCACGACTGCGCGGAGTTGTTGTCTCGAAAAGCAGTGAACGCTCGCGTTTGCTGATGCCATGTTGCGGGGGAGACTGTCCATGAAGACAGGCGAGAAAGATACGATTGCGGCACATCTGAAGAAGAGTGGAGTGTCGCGGCGCAGTTTTTTACAACTCTGTTCCACGCTGGTCGTTGCCGCACCGGTCGGGCTCAGTCTGACGAGCAGGACGGCGGCGCAGGTGGCGAGGATCGTCGGCAAAACCCGGCGGCCGTCAGTCATCTGGCTGCACTTCCAGGACTGCACGGGATGCACGGAAACTCTGCTGCGGACCACGGCTCCTGACGTCGCGCACCTCATCCTGGACGTGATCTCGCTCGACTATCACGAGACGCTGATGGCGGCTTCGGGCGCGCAGGCAGAAGCGGCACTGAAATCGGCGATCGAAGAGAATGCCGGCAAGTTCGTGCTGGTGGTCGAAGGCGCAATTCCCGCCAAAGACGATGGCATCTACATGGAACTCGGGGGGAAGCCCGCCATTCAGGTCATCAAGGAGGTTGCGAGCCAGGCTGCGGCGGTGATCGCAATGGGCTCCTGCGCTTCGTGGGGCGGAGTACCGTCAGCGGATCCGAATCCCACAGGTGCGACCGGCGTGGACTCAGTGATCTCTGGCAAGCCGATTGTGAATCTGCCCGGATGCCCTCCCAATCCGTACAACTTGCTCGCCGTGGTCCTCGAATACGTGACGATGGGCAAGCTGCCGCAGATGGACCAATTCAACCGTCCGAGATTCGCGTACGAGCGCGTGATTCACGAGAATTGTCCGCGACGTGCGCACTTCGACGCGGGACGCTTCGCGGCAGCATTCGGCGATGAAGGGCACCGGAAAGGCTGGTGCCTGTACAAGATGGGCTGCAAGGGCCCGGTGACGCACGCGGCCTGCTCTACGCGGCACTTTAACGAAATTCCCGGCGTGTGGCCGATCGGCTTGGGAATTCCGTGTATGGGCTGCACCGAAAAAGGCGTGGTGTGGCAGATGGGAACCTTCCAGACGGTCCCGATTCATCTGGCGACTCCTCCTGATACCTATCCACCGATTTACAGCACGGCAGGAAAGTTGAAAGTCGGCGCTGCTGGAGTGGTCGGCGCGATTGCGGGAGCAGTCGGCGGCGCAGCGTGGGTCGCGTCCCAGCGATTCCAGAGCAGCACCGAAGCCGGAGTCGCGCGCGTGGCCACCGACATTGCGCACGCAGAGAAACTCAAAGCCAAAGAAACAGCGAAGAAAGAGGGCTGACGTGTCGATCACTCGGCGACAACTGATCACAGGCATAGCGAAAGTCGGAGTGCCGGCTGCTGTGGCGGTCACCGTCGGCACGGAAGCGCTCAAGGCGGAGACGATTCCGATTCCCAGCGCCGCGGTCGGATTGCTTTACGACGCGACAATCTGCATCGGGTGCAAGGCGTGTGTGGCAGCCTGCGCTGAGGCGAATGACACTCCGCCCGACACGCGCGGCGACCAGCTCCACCAGGCGCCGGCGGACTTGAACGATCTCACCCGCAACGTCATCAAGCTGTATAAGCCCGAAGACGGTTCGGCATTCTCGTTCGTGAAGCGGCAGTGCATGCACTGCCTCGACCCGGCGTGCGCGGCGGGATGCCCGTTCCAGGCCCTGCACAAGGATCCTGAGACGGGTGTAGTGAGCTGGAAGGCGGAAGCGTGCATCGGTTGCCGCTACTGCACCATTACCTGCCCGTACCACATTCCGCGGTTCCAGTGGCAAGGCTTCAATCCGCGAGTCACGAAATGCGAATTGTGCAGCACTCGGCTGGAAAAAGGGCTGAAGCCCGGATGTACGACGGTGTGTCCGACCGGAGCTGTGATTTTTGGGCCGCGACCGTCACTCTTGATGGAAGCGAAGAAAAGAATCAAGGATCATCCCGGACGGTACTACCAGGAGCGCGTCTACGGTGAAACCGACAACGGCGGAACTCAGGCGCTCTACTTGTCGAAGGTTCCGTTCGGGAAGCTAGGCCTGCCGGAACTGGGACCTGAGTCGGTACCCGCGAAAACGCTACGCTGGCAGCGCCGCTTCTATCAATACTTCGCACTGCCGGCAATCCTCTATGGAGGGTTGGTGCAGGTGATCCGCCGAAGTCTCAGCGGGCACGAAGCTGAGGCTCACCAGCGCGAAAAGGAAACTGGATTGAGGGCACAACTATGAACACACTCTCAGTGGCTCAACAGAACAGCACGCGCTGGGAACGAAATGTGCCCGTGTTCGGTTTTCCCGTCGTGAACGGATTCTTCCTCTTCTTGTCTGGCCTCGTGCTCATCGCGTTGGTTCTGACCGGCTATCGCGAACTCGCAGGACTGGGACCAGTCAGCGGAATGAACGACGCGTACGGGTGGGGCATCTGGAAGACGTTCAATGTCATGGTGCTGACCGCGCTTGGATCAGGCGCCTTCGCGGTGGGAATTGCGGCCTGGGTTTTCCGGCGCAAGCGCATGCACTCGCTGATGAGGATGGCGCTGCTGACCAGTTTCCTCGCTTACGCAGGCGGTCTGATGCTGCTCGGCATTGATGCGGGCCGCCCGTGGAATTTCTATTGGATCGTCTTCCCCTGGAAATGGAACATGCACTCTCCACTGGCCGAGGTGGCGATCTGCATGTCGATTTACGCCATGATCCCCCTGGCGGTCGAGAATATCCCCCCGATTCTCGAACGCCTTTGGTACTTCGACTCCCGCCTAAGACCGGGAGTCGAAAAGATTGAGAAGCGCCTGCACTACTTCTTTCCCTGGATCATCGGAGCAGCCTATCTGCTTCCCGGCATGCACCAATCGTCACTGGGAGCGCTGATGTTGCTGGCCGGAGAACGGGTTCATCCGCTGTGGCAGTCGCCCTGGCTGCCTGTGCTGTATCTCGGGGCTGCGTGCTTCATGTCGTTTGGCTGTGTGGCCGGAACGACCATGTTGTGCTGCCTGGTGTGGAAGCGCGCGATGGATATGGAAGTTCTGGATGAAGCAGCACGGATCACTTGCTGGCTGATCTGGGGATGGATGGGTTTGCGGTTGCTCGACATCATCTTCCGCGGCGCGCTCGGAACCGCGTTTCACTTCGATCGCTTTGCCGGAGTGTTCTGGCTCGAGATGATTTTGATCGCAACCGGCGGATGGCTCCTGAGACATTCGCTGCGTTTCAACAATCCCCAGCCGATGTTCATTGGCTACATCCTGAGTTCGGCGGGCGGGATGATTTATCGCTTCAGCCCGACAACGCTGGCGTTCCGGCCGAATCCAGAAGCTTTGTACTTTCCGGCGACGATCGAAATCCTGGTGTCGCTCGGCTTCATCTCCCTGGGCATTCTTGGTTTTCTGCTCGCAGTAAAGCGGCTGGCGATTTTGCCGGCTCCGCTGTCAGAGTGGCACGCAATGGCGAGCTACTTCCGCTTCCGCCGGCCATACATCCGGTGGACGGGATATTTCAAGTACGGGCATTTCGGCGAAAACGAAACTGATACAGAATCGGCAAGCGCGGACTAACAGCAGGCACTTATGGCAAAACGAATCACCATTGATCCGATTACGCGAATCGAAGGCCACCTCCGCATCGACGTGGAGGTCGACAACAACTCGGTGAGCAATGCATGGGCATCCTGCACCATGTGGCGCGGCATTGAAAAGATCTTGCGGGGCCGTGATCCGCGCGACGCATGGCTATTCACCCAGCGCTTCTGCGGCGTGTGCACCACGGTGCATGCGATGGCGAGCGTGCGCTCGGTGGAAGACGCGCTGAAGCTGGAGATTCCGCCGAATGCGCAATACATCCGCAATCTGATTCTGATCGCGCATGCTCTGCACGACCACATCGTGCACTTCTACCAGTTGTCGGCGCTCGATTGGGTGGATGTGTTGCAGATTCCGAAGGCCGATCCGGCGGCGACGTCGAAGCTGGCAGAGACTCTTTCCCCGTGGACGGGCAATTCGCGCAACCAGATGAAGGCGGCACAAGACCGAGTCAACGCCGTCGCCTCCAGCGGACAGTTGGGAATCTTCGCCAACGGATACTGGGGACACCCCGCGATGAAGTTGTCCCCCGAGGTCAACCTGCTTGCGTTCTCGCACTACGTGCAGGCTCTGGAGTATCAGAGAAAAGCGTTGCAGGTGGTTGGGCTGCTGGGTTCAAAAACACCGCACATTCAAAATCTCACCGTCGGTGGCGTGGCGAATGCAATCGATCTCGACAGTCAATCAGCGCTCGGCATGGAAAAGCTGGCGATGATTGGCACGCTCTTGGCAGAAGTCACCGAGTTCGTGCAGCAGGTGTATTTCGTCGATGTGTGCGCGGTAGCGGCGATGTATCCGGAGTGGTTCAAGATTGGCAGCGGGGTCAAGAATTATCTTGCGGTTCCCGACCTGCCACTCGATAGCACCGGGTCTGCCTACGATCTGCCGGGCGGATATATTCACGACGGCGACCTTGCCGGAGTGAAGACTTTCAAGACCGGTTCGGACGCGGCGTTCCGTCAGGCGGTCACCGAAGACGTGATGCATGCTTACTATCAGGGCGAGAAGCCGTTGCATCCGTGGGAAGGCGAGACTGAACCTGCATTCACTGGATGGAACAGCGAACAGAAGTATTCCTGGGTGAAAGCGCCACGTTACAACGGCGAACCGGCGCAGGTCGGACCGCTGGCACAAGTGCTGATCGGATACGCACAGGGGCATCCTCTCACTCGCAAGTACACCAATCTAGCAATCGAGAAGATTGCGGCGGTCGGCGGAGTGCACGCAACTCCAGCCGCGCTGCACTCAACCCTCGGGCGTCACGCCGCCCGCGCCATTCGCGCCTGCATGCTGGCAGAACTGGCACAGAAGCATTTGCAGTTGCTGACCGACAACATCGCCAAGGGTGACTATACGGTTCACAACCAGCCGGTGCTGCCGAGCCACGAGGTGCAGGGCGTTGGAACGCACGAAGCGCCGCGCGGAACGCTCTCGCACTGGGTGGTGATCAAAGACCAGAAGATCAAGAACTACCAGGCAGTCGTTCCCTCAACCTGGAACGCGAGCCCGCGCGATCACTCTGGAGCGCACGGGCCGTACGAAGCGTCGTTGCTGCATACGCCGTTGGCGCGGCCGGAAGAACCGCTTGAAGTGTTGCGGACGGTACACTCGTTTGATCCGTGCATGGCGTGTGCATGCCACACGTTCGATCCATCGGGCAAGAAGATCGCGGTGGCGAAAATCCTGTGAACACAGCGCTCATTGGCGGAATCGGCAACGTACTGCTCGGCGACGACAGTGTAGGTCCGTATGTGGTGCACCGGCTGGAGTCGGAATACAGCTTCGCGCAAAATGTTGAAGTTGCCGATCTCGGCACGCCCGCCTTGGATCTTACGCATCGGATCGTGGGAAGGGAGTCTGTCATTCTGATCGATTCGGTGTCAACCGACGATCCGCCGGGAACGGTTCTTGTGTATCGCAAAGAAGACATCCTCTCGGTCATGCCGGCGCAGAGGCTCGATCCGCACTCGCCCGCACTGTCGGAGTGCTTGCTGGCCGCGGAGATGCTTGGGGCGAGTCCGAAGAATGTGTTGCTGGTTGGAATCGTAAGCGAGCAGTTCGAGCCAGGCTGCCCGTTGAGCGAATCGGTTTCGCAGGCTGTTGATAAGGCGATCGCCGCCGTTCTCGACGAACTCAGCCGTCTTGGCTTCTTGTTCGAGAAGAGGCAGCAGCCAGTTGCGTCGGGCATGTGGTGGACGGAGCAGCCCGCGCTTGCGCCCTTTACATATTCATAACTGTACCCTCATTCGGTTTCCAGATAGCGCAGACCTCTCGTCTGCGCTTATTCTTTTTGGGTGGCCGCTCGTTTTCCAACCGCGAAGGATCAGAAACTCATCCAGATTGTGGATGCCGCGTTAGCAGACTCGACCCGCCGAAGCGGGGCATGGCTGGCGTGCCGCATCGGATGCACGCAGTGCTGCATTGGAGTTTTCGCCATCAATCAGCTGGATGCGATGCGGTTGCGCCGTGGGCTTGCTCGACTGGAAAAAGAAGCGCCCGAGCGTGCAGCCGCTCTCCGCCAGCGGGCTCGCGAGTCCATGAGGCGTGTCGCCTCAGAATTTCCAGGTGATTTGTTCACAGGGATTCTGGAAGAAGGCGACGATGCCGAACAACGCTTCGCCGATTTCGGCAATGATGAGCCATGCCCTGCTCTCGATCCAATGACTGGTGCCTGTGAGCTCTACGAGTCGCGTCCGATGACGTGTCGTGTGTTTGGACCGCCGGTTCGCTCAGAGGATGGACTCGGAGTTTGCGAACTGTGTTTTCAGGGGGCCACGGACGAAGAAATCGCCCGTTGCGAGATGAAGCCGGATCCAGACGATTTGGAAGCGAAAATCCTGAACGAAGTAGAAGAGAAAACGGGCGCTCGTGGTAACACTATCATCGCCTTCTGTTTGGCAGAAAAGCGATAGCGCCCGTTTCGCAGAGTTGCTCTTTACTGGACTGCGTTTCCGTCCGCATCCACCCGGTGAACTTCACCAAGGTTGAGCTCGCGAATTCCACTCTCCACTTTACTCATGTCGCCAACGACAACCCAAACCAGATGCTTAGGTTGAATGTATTTCTTGGCGATTTCGTTCGCGCCAGAATCGGTGACCGCCATCGCTTTCTGCGTGAACGTGTTGTAGTAATCCTCCGGCAGCCCGTATTGCAGGATGGTTCCGTAGGCACCCGAAAGTTGCAGCACAGTTTCAAAGGTTCCTGGCAATGCCAGCGTGGCGTTATCTTGCTCGTCTTTGAGCTCTGCCGCGGTGATGGGCTTGTCGCCGACGATCGAGTTGTATTCCTTGACCAACTCCACCAGCGACTCTTTTGTCTTGTCGGTCTGAACCGGCGAGATGCTGATGTAGGGACGCTGGCCGCGTGTCGACGGGATTACGGCACGCACGCCGTACGACCAATGCTTGTCTTCACGCAGGTTCATGTTGATGCGGGAACTGAACTTTCCGCCAAACATGTCGTTGACGAGCTGCAGAGCGAGAGCATCGGGATCATTTTGCGGCGGAGCCAGCTGGGCGCCGATGATGATGCTCTGTCCGGAGCCCGGACGATCGACCAGATACACGACATCTTTTTCTGGCTCGTCGACATGAGGAATTTCGTGCTTGGGAACGTCGCCTGACTTCCATGAGGCAAACAGCGTCTCCAGCTTCGGCTTGATTTCGCCGAGCGTGGTGTCGCCGACAATCAGCAGAGTCGAGTTGTTCGGCTTGAACCACGTCTCGTGGAATTTCGCCAGATCGGCACGCGTCATCTTGCTCACGGCAGTTTCCGTGCCGGTCCCGGTGAACGGCACAGAATACGGATGCCCCTTGCCGTAGATCAGGGCTGGAACGACGCGAAGCGCTATCGCCTGGGGAGTGACTTTCTCACGCTTGATCGCCGCGATTCTGTCCTTCTGCAGACGCTCGAATTCCTTCTGCGGAAATGCCGGATGCAGGATCAGGTCGGCGTAAATTGCCAGCGACTTGTCCATGGTGCCCTTGAGTGTGTTGAGGCTCACGAGCGAGTAGTCGAGATTCGCGCCGGCATTAAAGTTTGCGCTCAGAGACTCGAGTTCTTCTCCGATCTTCAGGGAGTCGCGAGTCGGCGTGCCCTCCTCCAGCATGCGCTGCGAGAAGCTCGCCGTTCCGGGGGCAGTTTCCGGATCCGCAGAATAACCGCTGTCGACCATGAGCGAGAAATTCACC
>Ga0335076_10008494_pt1 | contig 10370 bp, 13 predicted proteins | sample Lox_Sample_25_FD_206717 | JGI IMG/M metagenome (GOLD analysis project Ga0335076, IMG submission 206717) | Soil microbial communities from Loxahatchee National Wildlife Refuge, Florida, United States - Lox_Sample_2.5 | ecosystem: Environmental > Terrestrial > Soil > Wetlands | place: USA...
GGCGTAGAATCACGCCGCCCGACGGCGGGGTGTAGCTCAGCCTGGTAGAGCGCTACGTTTGGGACGTAGATGTCGCAGGTTCAAATCCTGTCACCCCGATAACCCGTCCCAAGGGGGGTCAACAGCCCCGCCGGGGTCAGGGTGAAGTCGGCGACGATCCCCTCCTCATCGGGCCCGATCTTGATCTTCCCGCCGAGCAGCAGCCGGCTCCGGAGGATGGCGCGGGCCTCGGCCGCTGCCGCCGGGTCGCCGTCCAGCCCCCGCTTCACCGTCTTGCGGAACAGCTCCGCCGCCCGGGGCAGGAACGCCTCGAGTTTCGCCGCGCCGGCATCGCGCCGGGCCGGGCTGGCGGCAAGGGCCTGGCGCTTGGCCGTGGCGGTATCGATCGCCGCCTGTAGCTCATCAGGGGCCATGTCGGGATCGCCGCTTGCCAGCCGCGCGCGCAGCCTCAGAATCCGCTGATCGAGCTCGGCCAGGGCCTTCGGCGCCGGCGCCTTGGCGGCCGCCGCCTGTAGCCGGGCCTGCTCCTCCCTCACCACTTCCCGGGCGATGCGCGCGATCCGTGCCGGTGCCAGCATATCGTCGACGATCGGCCCCAGGATCACCTCTTCCGCGTGCGTTCGCTTCACCCGCGCATGGTTGTCGCAACTGCGGCCGCCGACGTAGGAGCCGCAGGTGTAGTGGTGCTTGCCCCACAGCACCATGGAGCGGCCACACTTGGCGCAGCTCATGAGGCCGGACAGCAGGAACCGCGCCTTGCCGCCTGAGCGGCGCCGCGGGTCATCGAGCGGGAGCGTCGAGAAGCGCTGCGCCCGGCGGAACAGCTCGTCGGAGACGATGCGCAGCTCCTCCTTGTGCACCACCACCCACTCGGCCTCCGGGCGCTCGCGCCGCAAGTACCGCTTGGTCTCCGGATCACGCACGAATTGGGAGGTATTCCAGCGCTGGCGGCCGGTGTACAGCGGATTGAGCAGGATGACCCGAATGCTCGAGTCCATCCAGCCTTTGCACCGCCTGACGGTGCGCTTCCAGCTGCTCCCCGGGCTCGGCACGCCGCGCGCGTTCAGGTCGGTGGCGATCGCCAGGCCCGACTCGCCGCGGGCGTAGCGCTCGAAGATCTCCCGGACGGTGGGCGCCTGGTCGGCGTCCACGGTCAGCACCGTGCCGATGCGCTCGGGCTCGCCGTACGCGTCGAGCCGCGCGGGGTCTGTCAGACGGCGCAGCCGGTAGCCGTAGGGCCGGCCGCCGTTCCAGCGGCCTTTCTCGGCCTGCCCTGCCTGCCCTCGGTGCACGGCGGCTGCCAGGTCGTCGAGTTGCATTTCATCCATGAGCCCTTTGACCGCGCGATGCACCTTGCGGGCCTTCGACTGGCTGTCATAGCCGTCGGTGGTCGAGACGATGCGCACGCCGTGGAACTCGAGGCGCCGGATCGCCTGCTCCTGCTCGATGCGGTCGCGCGCCAGGCGCGAGAGCGCGTCAATCAGCAGCACGTCGAAGGTCTTGCCGGCCTCGGTGAGCATCTTCCGGTATTGCGGCCGCTGGTTGTCGGCGCCGGACATGGCCGCGTCGGCGAAGTTGGCGACGATCTCCCAACCCTCTTTCGCCGCGCGCGCATAGGTGCCGCGCTGCTGGTCCTCGATCGAGGACTCGCGCTGCTGGTCGCTGGAGTATCGGCTATAGGTGACTGCGCGCAGGTTCATTTGACACCCCGGTACTTCGCGAGCAGGTCGTCGAGGGCCTCGCGCACGTACACCTGCGCAGGCACCCGCGTACGCTCCGACAAGGCGCGCAGCGCCGCGTGCTGCTTCGGTTCAAGGTAGCAGCTGACGACCGCCTTCTTCAGGCGGTCCTTGGAATTAGGCTTGCGTTTCATACGTCTCCGAGAAGTGGTGTACCAGCTTGTTAATGGTAACACACTCATGTCCCCTAGTCGCCACTAAAGCGCCAGGGCCCGGGAGCCCTATGGACAGCTCCCGAGCCCCGACTCGCGCGCAGCGACAACACCCACCCAGCTAGCGCGCTAACCGACGCCCAGGGGCGGCGGCGGCGCAATGGGAACCGGAAGCCGGCCCAGCGACTCACCGCCGCCCCCTCTCGACGCACGGGTCCTCCGCACCATGGGCGGCAGGAGTGGAACCGCCCTAGTGTCCCGCGCGACTTCACCGCGCACCGGTGGGTTCAGCCGGCACGCCGCGAACGTTCAAGTTCTTCCGCCTCCTCAAGCCGCATCGTCAGCTGATACCACAACTGCGACAACAGCACGCCGCGGCCGCTGATCGGACTTGTGACAGATACCGAATAAAAACCCGGTCTGTGCGCAGGCGCCAGCCGCTCGAGCATCCGAGACAATCTCTCGGCGCTCGGCTTCGGGTGCGCGTGAAGCTCCGCGTCGACCGACCTTAGCAACCGCTGTATGGCGACGGCGGTCAGCGCCGGTGCCGGGGCGCTCATCGTTCGCCCGGCTGAGACTGCCATTCAGCCGCGAGGTCGCCATCTTTGGAGAACGTGAGCTTCGCCGCTGCCAGCAGCTGCTGCCATGGTTCGCCAGGCAGCGGATCGCCCGCGTTGCGGCGCTCGAGCACGAGACGCTGCGCCGCTTCCAGCAAGCGGTGATCAGCGCGGCCGCTGCCTGGTATGACGGTGGTGTGGCCCGTTGCGAGAGACGTGGTGCCGTCGAGCTTCGCAGGCTTCGGCGTCATTTTGATAAATGCCTCGGCCTCTTCGATGGTTGCGCCATTCGGATGTTGGCGCTCGAATGTCGAGCGATCCCTCACCAGAATGCGCCGCTCGCGCACCGCGTGCTCGAGAGTCATCGCGACGAGCTTCGCAGTCAGCTCCTCGACTTTGTTAGCGTCGGACATATCGTTGTCGTCCTCCTTTGAAAAACTGATGGACTCTTCGAAATCAAGCACCCGTCGCGCCATGTTGGCATTCAACGGCTTCAGATCCGCAACGGCCGGCGCACTAACTCCGAGGAGGGCGACCGCATCCAGGCACCAGGGCAGGATCCCGCGGCCTCCTATCGTGCCGACGTTCCGCAAGAGCTCCACCGAGCAAAATTTGAACTGGCCGCTTTTGATTTGCTCATAGACCGTGTGGGGAATGTCCGTGATGTCCGCGAGCAGCTTGGTCCCTTTGCGGTATATCCGCTGGACCCAGCCGAGCGCGCCGGTCTCGCCGCTCGCGTCGTCGCCTTTCGGAACCCGCGCCGAATGGCCGTACCGGAGAGGTACTCGGCCGGCGAGCTTCAGCGCGTTGAACGCCGACACGATCCCATCGAGGTCGTCATTGTCGAACTTCAATCCATTCCAGAACCCTGAGGAAAATATCTCCGCTCCGTTGATCTCACTCATAAGATGCAAGCCTCCTATTCGTCTTCAACTGCGACGTCGGCCTCGCTCGCGTCCGCTACGTCGGCGCGCGAGAGGCGCACCAGTTCGCGGTGCGTCTTGCACACGTGCTGCAGCGCTTCTCCCAACGGCCTGTTGCTGCTGAATGCAAGCTGTTCGGAAATCTCCACCAGCCGCCGCTCGGCCTGATCGCGCACCTCGGCGGTCACAGTGACGGTCATCCCGAGGTGCTTGACCGCATCGTCAACGATCTTGAGTTGGTCGCGGTCGAAGAGTACGCGGCCTGCGGGGTCGCGCTTGAACGTGTATCTCGTTGCCATTTCGTTTGCTTCTCCTGTTACTTCGCCGGGGCCGCGCCAAGGCGCTGCAGCTCGCGCTCCCAATGCGCCGCACGCGGTGCGGGGAGCGTCGAGGCGTGTTGACGAATCAACGCGACGCGCGAGTCCTGGTTCACATCGGTCCACGGTCGGGCCGACAAAGTAAGGGTCAGCGCCTCAGCCTCCTGCGCCGCGCGCGCGTCGGCAACTTGCTGGTCATCGTCGAGCAGGACTTCGACCCGCTCGCCGTTCTCGTCAATTCCGTGCGCTAGTGCTTTGGTCATTCGCTTTGATCTCCTGTGTGTGAGAAATCAGTACCTGTGCCGCGGGCCGCCCAGGTCGAACGGACTCGGGTCGACCCACGACGCCCCGCCGCCGCCGTAGTAGCTGCCGCTGCCGCCAGGGCCGTGCTCGAGAATGTCGGAGGCGCCCGCTTCGATAGCCGTCTCGGCTGGTCTCCGCGATACGAGCCAGAGCGCACCGATCGCACCGTTGGCAATGTCATCGCGGCCCCCAGGCCCGTGAGTGACCGCATCCCGCCCACCCGGGCGAGGCCGCCGCTCGAGCCCGCGGAGCTCCGCGACGAGGCGCGCATTGTCGAGCAGCTCGACGCGCCGCTCGGCAAAGGCTGGCAGCATCTCCACAAAGAGTGCGGAGCGGTCGCGCTCGGATGCTGAGTACCCAATGCCGGCGCGCCCGAACGCACTCACGACCCACTCGGCCGCGTATTTGTCGCCGACGACCGTGCCGAGGTGGTAGCTGCGCAGCGTGGTGGCGAACTGCCCGACGACGGCCTCCGGGTCGAAGGGCGGCTGCGCAATGCGCAGGCAATCAAGAACAGCACGGTCATTCTCCGCGTGCGCAATTGCGAGCACCATCGCATCGTGCCGGCCACCGGAAGGATCGCAGAAGGCTCGATAGCCGGCGCCCGCTCCCGCGATGACGGTGCGCGGCGGCAACTCCGTGCGCCCCGTGACGATGGCCGAGTCGATGTCGCCGTCTGGAAAATGCTGCATGATGTCTTCGCGCGTCTCTGCACCCCATTCGGTGCGCGCGGATATCGGGTCCGAGGCGTACGCCGCCTTGATCACGTCGAGATCGAACGTGGGATTCAGCACCGCGGTCGGCGCCACTGCTACCAGCACGTCGGCGCTCGCATCGTTGGCGAAGTGCTTCTGCTGCTCGCCGTAGATGAACCCCCGCCGCGCCCAGGGGCTCGAGATGGCGGCCAACCTGCCATGGAGCGTCGTCAACCCCGGCGTCACGGCGCGCACCAGCTCAATGTCAGGTGAGCTGCTTTCTTCAGACCGTAGAAAGCAAGCCTCATCCAGCGCGAAAAAAGCGTAGGAACGGCCCCGAACCGAGCGGAAGTTCCCGGTCATCACCGCGATGATGTTGCCGTTCGCGAGCTCGAGCTCACCCGCATTCTCGCGCGACACCTCGCGGGAGTAGACCGGGCTGTCGGCAATGAGCCCCGCGATGCGCCCGAACATCACCCCGGCCGCGGCCATCGTGACGGACGCCACCGCGACCACGGCACGCTCGCCAGGCGCGAGCAGCGCCGAGTAATCCTCGAACCCGGCATGAACGGCCATCGCCGCGGTGAAGGAAGTCTTGCCAGAACGGCGGCCGGCGACAGCAATCAGACGGCGGCTCGAGGCGCTCGGCGCACGCTGCCGGCCGGTGAGACGGCGGAACACCAGCAGCTCCTCGTCGGTCAGCGGCGCACCGTCGACCGCCTTTGCGAGCACGCGCCAGGCGGCCCAGGACGGCGCACCGAACGTGCGGCCCATGAGGCGCGGGTCGGTCATGGCGTCGTGCAGGTTCACGGCGGCGCGTCCTTTGGCGTGCCGTTACCGGCATATTCCGCGCGGATCGCAGCAAGTGACGGCACGTCGCGCGCGGTGCGCCGAAGGCCGAGCGTCTTGCTAAGGCTGTGCGCTCGGTCGATCAGGCTGACGTACACCTGCACGTTGATTTCCAGCCCAGCCGCCAGCTGCGTCTCGATGTTGACCGCGAGCATCTCGACATGGACCAGGCGCCGCGCGAGGCTCAGCTGCAGCGTCGAGGGTGCGCCGCCGAGGTGTGCTTCGACCGCGGCAAGGCGATCGCGGATCCACCGCGGGATGCGGTAGCGCTGGTCGAGCGCTGCGAAGTCCCGCGGCCGCGCTGGCACGGTCGGCTTGTCGCTGCGCATGCCGGCCTTACCAGTCATAAGCCGCCACCGTAGGGGTTGGGTGAAATGGGGAAACCGATTTGCGGCCAGGACGGCCAATCAATGACTTGCGCAACAATCCCAACAACGCAGCAGCTGGACCTGTACCCAGTACGTTGGGTTGGTCTTTGGCGGCAAGCTTCACGGCTGTCTCGCTCTGGCATAGAACACGTACAGCGCACACGCGCGGCGGTCATTCGCCGCGACGGTGAGTTCTTGCCTCGCGTTGCATATGCCGCTGTAGCTGCTCTTGTACTGGTATGAGCTACAGCCAACACAAGCCGGTCCATCACTTGTTCTGCCAGTGCTCTGTACTGCCTTATGCTTAGCGCTAGGCATTGGCGTACCGCCGGAGCGCGACAGCGCGAACGGCGCGTGCGCCCGCGCCTTCGCCGGCGGTTGTACGGCCTGTACCACCGAGGCTCTTTCTAGGGGTGGCACACCCGCCATACCACCGGCTTTCTCGGGTGGTACAGGGTCAAACAGCCTTAGCTGTACCACCCGAGTACAGTTGTCGGTGGTACGGTGGTCCGCGCTCATGAAACTGCCTCGAGTGGCAACAGCCCGCGTGCTTTGGCGCGCTCGACTGCTTTCTGGATCCCGTTCTTTGACCGGCGCAGCGTAGTGGCGATCTCGCGGATCGACTTCCCTTGCTGGCGCAGTCTCACCACGTCGTCGACCAGCGGGTCGTCGCCAGCAAGCGACCATGCGGCGAACCCGTCCGCGTCGCCGATCACCTTGGCGCGCAGTGGCAGCGTGGCCTCGCCACCGAAGCGGCGGTGCTTTTCGAAGTGAATCTCGATGTCGAGCTCGGCGCGCGGGTCGGCTTGGCCTTCGCCGGGCGCGGCGATCCGCAGCACCGTATCCATGACAGCCGTGTGCGCGCTCGAGCCGCGCTGCGTGCCGCTTTTGGCGGCGTGATGCACGACGATGACGGCAATACCGAGCGCGTTCAGCCGGCGTATGAACGCACCGACAGGGTGCCAGGCTTCGACCGAGTTCTCGGGGTTGTCGATGCTCGTCATGCGCAGACAGGTGAGGTTGTCAAATACCACCACCTTGGCCGCGCAGGCTTCGATCGCCTCAAGATAGAAGCCCTGTGCGGCCGGGTCGGATAGGTCCGGCATGTCCGCGTCCTGGGCACGTGCGGCCGCCCAGAAGAGATTAGGCGGCGGCGCCTCGCCATGCAGGTACTGCTCCAGGCGGCCTTTCAGTTCCGGCAAAGGCATTTCGCCGTCGCAGAACAAGACCGGCGCGGCGCCAGTCGCGCGCCAGTTGAGCACCGCGCCGCCGCGGGCGAGGGCGAGTGCCAGCGCCATGGCCAGGTGTGACTTACCGGAACCCGTGGTGCCGTAGATCATTAAGTTCCCGGCCTCAGGAAGCGGCGGGTCGAGCAACAGCCGATCGGATACTTCTGCGGCGCGTGCCATCAGCTGCGCGGTCGTTAGCACGGTCAGCGGCCGGCTTTCCTCGCCGGGCGCGGCCTTCGCGCCGTACCAGTGCACGACGCCTTCGACTTCCCGGACGTGCTCAGGGTTGTCCCGGCTGAACGGCGGATCGAAGTACCGTTGCGCGTGTTCCCACAGCAAGCATTCGATCTCATCCGGCTGAAGGCCTTTGCCGCGGTAGATCGCGCCGAGCTCAACGAGCCGGGTGTGTCGCCGACCTTCCGGCACCTTGATGCTCGCCACGGGTCCGGTGATCTTCACAGCGGCCGGCGCGCCATTTCCTGCGCCTAGCTGCTCGAGCAGCGCCGGCGGACAGTCGGCGATCGGGATCTCTGGGTCGCGCCAGGTGTACGCGCCGGCGGAATTGGCTTCGGATAACACGCTTGGCGGCGCGAGCACATAACCGCCGCCGTCAGCGCCTTTGATATCGATGCCGTCGAGGCTTGCGAGAAGTTTCTTGCCGGGATGCTTGAAGTAGAAGTGCAGGCCGCCGCTCGGCGTGTTCGCCGTGAGTGTTAAGGCGTCGATCGCGAGCGCGTGCCAGGTCTGCATGCCGCGCGCGCCGTTCTTGATATCCACGTCGACCACGACGATGCCGTACTCAGCGCCGCACGCAATGCCGATGTTTGCCTTCGGCTTCGCGTCGAACCAACCGGCTATTACCTCTGCCGCGCGCGTCGCATCCTTGAAGCCGGACGGCGCAAGCAGCTTGTCCGGCCGCTTTGCGCCTTTCTCGACGGCCAGGACATAGAAGCCAGCCTCGGCGAGCGCGAGCGCGGCCGCCTTGCGGGGATTCTCTGTTTCGTCTACCGTTTCGCCGTTCAAGCGTTATCTCCGGGAAAAAGCCGCTACGTGCGCGAACACGTAGCGGCTATCCCACTTCACTAAGGGATGTCGTCGTTCAGCTCGGGGTCAGCTGGCGGCGTGCCGCCACCGCCGGCAAGAATCGTCCCGGGCTTCGGCGGCTTCAGCGGCCGCAGGCGCAACCCGCCGACGATCTGACCCTTGAAGGCCACGTTGGGATCAACGTAGAGCGCGGCCTTCTTCCCGATCCAGTCCTTCGAGTGTGGCCCGAAGGCTTTCTCGAGGACCTTGATCGTGGTGGCGTTCAAGACCATGCCCTTCTGCAGCTCTTTGAAGGTCATGACCCAGCGCTGCTCGCCGTTATCGCCTGGCATATCCTCAAGCGTCACGTCGCTCTTGACGGTGACAATGATCTCGTCGTCGACGTCATCCTTTCGCAGGTACTTGCTGACTAGCATTTCAGATACTTTTGGCATTTGCGTTTCTCCGTTAGGTGCGAGTGAAAGCGCCTTGCGGCGCGGAAATGGGTGCGGGTGTTTGGGTTGTTAGGTTAAGTGCGTGTGGAAGATGGCCAGGGCGCGGGTGAGCTGGGCGTGCCGGAAGCATTGCCAGCAGAGGCGCCACCAACTCGGAGCACTGGCATTCAGGGGATACTCACAGACCGCGCAGCATCGCTGCGCTGTTGGCGGCCAAGGGCGGATGGCGACAAGGTTCAGCGGCTGCCGCCGCCTCCTGCAATTGAGGCCTCGGCTTTCAGCTCGGGTTCACGCTGCTGCTGTCTGGGTTGCTCATGAGCAACCTTGTTTTCCGTGAGCCAGCCTCGGAGCGCGAGCGTCATGTACACACGCGCCAGGTCATCCAGCAGCTGTTCGCGCTCGGTGCTCACGGCGTCTCGTCTCTGCGCTGAAGCGTCGCGGCGACTTCGACCGCGCCGCGGGGCGTGCTGACGATCTCGTTGTTGGAGATCAGCAAGATCTCCGACGAGCCCGACTCGCGTAATCGGTGCATCTTGGCCCGCACGGTGCCGACCGAGACGTCCAGCATCCGCGCGACGTACCCCACCGAGTACAGGTCGGCACCCTGGCGAGAACCGCGATTGCGGCCGCCACTCATGGGTGTTTTGTGCAAGAATACATACGGCCCAACTGTAGGGCCGAGTGGCGCGCCGCGCTGAGGGTGCGCAGTTTGTAATGCGGGAGCTAGGGATGCTCGGACCGGAAGGCGGATGGCGGGGCGGCAGGTGCTACGTCAACAGCATCATGGCGTGCAGCCGCGAAGCGACAGAGCGCTTCGGCGCGGCCTGGGATGGTAGCTGGAGCGCGTCCGAGGCCGCGGCGGAGATCGGCGTCCCCGTCAACGTGGTGAGATCCGGCCACGTGCTGGGGTTGGTCCCCTTGAGAGAGATGGCGCAGCTGTACGGCTACAGCGAGCGGTGGGCGCAGCAGCTCGTCACCACGCGCATGAACGGCACCATCCTTGTGAGCCCGCGTGGCGTGCCCTGGGCGCGGCTCGACACCTTCACCGCGGCGCTGAGTGCGGGGCTACCCAGGAGCCGACGGCGGCGCTCGTAGCGGTTTCAAACCGGCAAATTTGCCTATTTCAGCCGCACTTGCATGGGGATTTGAACGGCCGCAACCCCGTCACCCCGACCAATACCCCGAGGGTCCATTCCGGTCACATCACGGACGTTTATACCGGACACAGGGGTAACGCTCTGGCGTGTTCGCCGCTGAGCCTCGCCCTCAGGCCCGCCGCCAGCTCGTCTTGCCGCCCGGCTTGTCCTCGAGCAGCACGCCGCCCGCGGCCAGCTCGTCCCGGATCCGGTCGGACTCCTTGAAGTCGCGCCGGGCGCGTGCCGCGGCGCGTGCTTCGATGCGCGCTTCGACCTGCGCGTCGCTCAAGCCCGCGCCGCCCGCTGTGGCGCCCGCGGCCCGTGTGAGGCGGAACCACTCCTCCGCCGGCACGCCGAGCAGCCCCAGCACCCTGCCGAGCGAGACGAGCTCCGCTGCGAGTGCCTGGGCGCGCTCGAGAGCGCCGGCATCCCGGGCGGTGTTGATCTCGCGCGTCAGGCCCTGGAGCACGGCGAGCGCCTCGGGGGTGTTGAAGTCATCGTCCATGCGCTCCCCGAAACGCGCCGTCGCCTCGCCCGGGACGGCCGCGCCCCCGGCCGCAAGCCCCCGGAGCGCGGTGTAGATGCGCGACAGCGCGGCATCGGCCTGCTCGAGCTGCTCGGGGG
>Ga0335076_10008496_pt1 | contig 10369 bp, 10 predicted proteins | sample Lox_Sample_25_FD_206717 | JGI IMG/M metagenome (GOLD analysis project Ga0335076, IMG submission 206717) | Soil microbial communities from Loxahatchee National Wildlife Refuge, Florida, United States - Lox_Sample_2.5 | ecosystem: Environmental > Terrestrial > Soil > Wetlands | place: USA...
CGAGCGCATTTCGACGCGCTGAACGCGGCCTTCGGCGAGCTGCTCGCGCGCCTTGCCGGCACCGACACGATCCTCGTGCTCACGGCCGACCACGGCTTCGTCGACAGTCCTGCGGAGGAGTCGGTCGAGCTGCCGCCGGAACTGTCCGCGCTGCTGCGGTTCCCGCTGTGCGGCGAGCGCCGGGTCGCGTTCTGCCACGTTCACGATCAGAAGCTCTTTTCCCGGAAAGCACGAGAATACTTCGGTGACCGCGCCGACATTCGCGCCAGCCGCGATCTGCAGGAGGAAGGCTGGTTCGGGCCCGGGCGCGCGCACCCGCGTTTCGCGCAGCGAATCGGCGACGTGGCGATCGTCATGCGCGGCCGAGGCACGGTAAAAGACTGGGTGCCCGGCGAATCCCGGCATCTGCACATCGGCAATCACGGCGGAACGAGCGAAGACGAAATGCGCATCCCCCTGGTGGTGGCGACGACATGAAAATCAAGGCAAACGGCATCGACATCAGCTATGAGATCCACGGCAGGGAGGGCGCCCCCTGGCTGGTGCTCAGCCACTCGCTCGCCTGCAGCGTGCGCATGTGGGATCCGCAGATCGCGGCGCTGAAGGACGCGTACCGGATCCTCGCCTACGACACGCGCGGCCATGGCGCGACCGAAGCGACCAGGGGCGCCTACACGCTCGAGCTTCTCGCCGATGATCTGTTCTTCCTGCTGAAGGAACTGAAAATCGCCGCGGCGCACTTCTGCGGCCTGTCGATGGGCGGCATGATCGGGCAGACCTTCGCGCTCAAGTATCCGGGCGTGTTCCGGACCCTGACGCTCGCCGACACGACGAGCCGCTATCCGGAAGACGCGGCGCCCGTATGGGCAGACAGGATCAAGACCGTCGAGGCGAAGGGCATGGAGCCGCTCGCGCAGCCCACGCTGGAGCGCTGGTTTACCGAAGCGTTCCGCAAGTCGAACCCCGCCGCGGTCGACGGCGTGCGCAAGCTGATCCTGGCGACTCCCGTCGCGGGCTACGCGGGCTGCTGCCACGCGATCCCGAAAATCAACCTCACGGCGCGCCTGAAGGAGATCCAGTGCCCGATCCTGGTGATCGTCGGCGAGCAGGATCCCGGCACGCCGCCGGCGATGGCGAAGGAGATCCACGAAAACGCGCCGGGCTCCAAGCTGGTGGTGCTGCCGCAGGCGGCGCACCTCGCCAACCTCGAGCAGCCCGAGGGCTTCACGCGCGCGCTGCGGGACTTCCTCAGCTCGCGCTGATGCCCGCCACGCCGCGGTCGATGAATTCCCGCGACTGCTCGAGAACCGCGGTGCGCCATTCCGGCTCGGCCGGATAGAACGCGGCCTCGTACTCGCGCCGCACCCTGGCGGCGAGCACCGGGTCGCGCGGCCCCTCGAAGCGCATCCAGCGCTGCGCCATGCTCGCGCGCTGCATCTCCTGGCGCGGCCGCGTGCCGAACTCGACGACGATGCTCGTCACCTCGGCCTGCGGCAGCATCGCCGCGAAGGCGTCGATGATGGTGCCGCTGTAGGTGGCGAGCTTCTTGTGCGTCACCCCCTGCAGGTTCACCGCGCGTTCGCCCCACCAGGCGCGCGCGCGCGCGCGCGCGGGCGAGCCTTCCGGGTGGAAGCACAGGTAGACGTGCTCGCACCAGGGCCCGATGCCGGTGTGCAGGTCGAGGTAGGCGACCTTGCGCGCGCGCGCGAGGTGCGTCTCGACGGCCGCGCGAAACGCGTTGTTCGCCCACTGCGCGCGCGCGCCGCCGTAGAAGATGCCGTCGGCATGGCTGTACTGACCGCCGTTGAAGGCGTCCGAGAACGCCTTCTCGCCGTTGCGCTCGCGGAACGCATCGAGGCTGGCGAAGATGCCGGCCACCGCCGCCTCGTTCCAGTCGCGGATGGCGATCGCCGGGTGCAGCTCGTCGTAGCCCGGGTTCGCCGGCAGCGGCCTCGAGAAGTCGATGAAATTGCGGTTCAGGTCGACGTTTTCCTCGGTGACCCGCGTCTTGTGCGCGAAACCCCAGGGATTCTGCGCATGGAAGAACACGACCGCGGTGTCCTTCGGCAGGCGCGGCCGGCCGCGCAGCCAGGCGCGCTGCGCCGCCGAGCCCGGATAGCCTTCGATGCCGTGCGTGCCGCTGCCCACCACGAACACGCGCGAGGCGCTGCCCGGGCCGAGCACCGAGACGTCGAGAAACAGCGGCTCGCCGCCGGGGCCGCGCTCTTCCGGGTGCTGGTAGCTCGCGAGCTTGGCGCCCGCGCGGCGCGCGGCGTCGACGAATTTCTTGCGCGCCTCGGCGTAGGAATCCGAAAACGAAGCGAGCTCAGCCATCGAGTCCCTGCCAGCGCCGGAGATTCCTCGAGGCGATGCCGAACAGGTCGAGCACGCGCCCGACCGTGTGCGCCACCAGGTCGTCGATGCTCTTCGGCTTCGCGTAGAGCGCCGGCACCGGCGGAAACACGATGCCGCCCATCTCGGTCACGGCCACCATGTTGCGCAGGTGCGCGAGGTTGAGCGGCGTCTCGCGCACCAGCAGCACCAGTCGCCGGCGCTCCTTGAGCGCCACGTCGGCCGCGCGAGAAACGAGGTCGTCCGCGTGCGCGTGCGCCGCGGCGGCGAGCGTGCGCATCGAGCACGGCGCGATCACCATGCCCTCGGCGAGGAACGAGCCGCTCGCGATCGGCGCGGCGATGTCGCGCGGCGCGTAGGCCGCGTCAGCCAGTCGCTCGACGTCCTTGCGCTTCATGCGCAGCTCGTGCCAGCAGTTGAGCGCGCCCGCCTCCGACAGCACGAGGTGGCTTTGCCAGCCCGCCACGCCGCGCAATTCGCGCAGCAGGCGCACGCCGTAGGCGGCGCCGCTCGCGCCGGTGATCGCCACCACCAGGCGCTTCGCATTCCGGCTTTTCGCAACCGCCCGCTTCACGCGCGCAAGCCTACACCAGGCGCAGCCGGATGCCGCCGAATTGCGCTAAGCTAGACGCCAATGCTTTCGTTCCAGGAGGGAACATGAGCGCATCCAGCCGTTTCCGTTCGCGCCGCCGCCTCGTTTCCGCCCTGTCCGGGGCGGGCACGCTCGCCGCTTTCGGCGCGCTGCCGCGCGCCTTCGCGGCGCCCGTGGGCAGTTCGGGCGCGCTCGGCCTGGCCGAGATCCCGGACGGCATGCTCGCCGAACAGTACCTGTACGCGCTGCCGGGCAAGGTGCCGCTCATCAAGAAGACCTACCGGCCGCCGAACTTCGAGACGCCGATCGAGTACTTCCGCACGCCGATCACGCCGAACAAGGCGTTCTTCGTGCGCTACCACCTGGCGGGCATCCCGCAGGTCAAGGCGGCCGATTGGGCGCTCAGCGTCGCCGGCGACGCGGCCGGCAACATGGCGCCACTCACGCTCGCCGAGCTGAAGAAGAATTTCAAGCAGGCGGAGGTCACCGCGGTGTGCCAGTGCTCGGGCAACCGGCGCGGCCTGTTCGAGCCGCACGTGCCGGGCGTCGAGTGGGGCGTCGGCGCAATGGGCAACGCGGTCTGGCGCGGCGTGCGGCTCAAGGACGTGCTCGCGAAGGCGGGCGTGAAGAAGGAGGCCGTGGAAGTCGTCTTCGATGGCGCCGATCACGCGCCCCTGCCGAAGACGCCGGACTTCGTGAAATCGCTGCCGGTCGACGTGGCGCTATCCGAGGACGTGCTCATCGCGTTCGAGATGAACGGCGAGCCGCTGCCGCACTGGAACGGCTTCCCGGCGCGGCTCGTCGTGCCCGGCTGGACGGGCACCTACTGGATCAAGCAGCTCTCGAGCGTGAAGGTGATGGCTAGCCCGGAGAAGAATTTCTGGATGAGCACGGCCTACCGCCTGCCGCGCGGCCTGTTCAAGACGCCGACGTTCAGCTCGCAGCTGTACTCGCCGAACGAGCCGATCACCGCCATGGTCGTCAACTCGCTCATCACTTCCCTGCGCAACGGCCAGCGCGTGGACCGCGGCAAGCCGCTGGAAGTGCGGGGCGTCGCCTGGGACCGCGGCGAAGGCATCGCCAAGGTCGAGGTGTCGATCGATGCGGGCGCGCAGTGGGCCGAGGCGAAGCTCGGCAAGGACCTCGGCCGCTACTCGTTCCGCGAGTTCGCGCTGAGCGTGCCGGTGCACGGGGACGGCGGCCGCGTGGTGATGGCGCGCGCGACGAGCAAGAGCGGCGAGACGCAGGTCGAGAAATTGATCCACAATCCTGCGGGCTACCACCACAACGTGATCCAGCGCATCTACGTCGAAGTGGCCTGAGGAGAACGACATGCGAAGACTCGCTCTGCTTCTGGTCCCGGCGATCGGACTGTGCGTCGCGGGCGCCGCGGCCGGCCAGGAAAACAAGGTCGTGCTCAAGGACGGCCCCGGCAAGGACAAGGCGATGCAGTGCGTCGCCTGCCACAGCGGCGACTATCTCCCGATGAACTCGCGCTTCCTCGACAAGGCCGGCTGGACGGCGTCGGTGAACAAGATGATCAACGTCTTCGGCGCGCCGATCGCGAAGGAAGACGTGGAGACGATTGCCAATTACCTCGCCGCAAACTACGGCAAGCCGCCGGCGAAATAGGGCCGTCGCAGGCCTGCTCCTGGTCGCGCTACTCGCGGCGGCGACCGCCGCCGACGCGCAACGCCGCCGCCTGCCGTCGCGCACCGAGCCGATCCCGGATACCGAGACCGGCGCGAAAGCCGGCAGCGCGGGCAACGAGGAGCCGCGCCTGATCATCTACGGGCCCGCGGAGCCGCCGCTGGGCGCGCCGCCGTCGGTGTCCAAGCCGCCGCCGCCCGCGCCCGAGGCGGCAACCAAGCCCGCGCCGCCCGCTGAACCTGCGGCGGTACCGCCACCGGCGCCCGTTGCGGCGCCCGTTGCGACGCCCGTGCCGGCACCTGCCCCCGCGCCAACGCCTGCACCCGTAGCGGTGCCTGCACCTGCGCCTCCGCCAGCACCGGCGCCCGTCGCCGCACCGCCGCCGACCGTGGCGCCTACGCCGCCGCCCGTAGCCAAGCCTACGCCCGCGCAACCCGAACCGGTCGCCGTGCCGATCCCGCCGCCCGTGCCGCCTCCAGTCGCAGCGCCCGCCCCCGCAGCTGCGCCGCCGCCGGCGCCAGTCGTCGCCGTGCCGCCGCCGGTGGCGAAGCCCGCGCCCGCACAACCCGAGCCCATCGCCGCGCCGATTCCCGTGCAAGCGCCGACGCCTGTCGTGGTGCCCGCGCCTGCGCCGACACCGATTGCCGCACCGGCGCCTGCGCCCGCGCCGGTACCGATCGTTTCGCCGCCGGTGGCGAAGCCTGCGCCCATCGTCGCGCCGCCCGCTCCCGCGCCTGCGCGGCGCGAGGTCGCGGTCGCGGCGCCTGCGGCGCCGCCCGCGGGCCTCAGGCTGGATGCGAAGACCGTCGAGCAGATCTTTTCCTGCCTGGCGTCCGGGCTGCCCGCGGATTGGAAACGGACCTGGGTGGAGGTGACGAACAGCGGCGGCGCGCCGAGCGCGAAGACCTACTTCACCACGTCGTTGCGGCGCGAGGACGGCGAGGAATTCATTTCGTGCAACGCGCAGGAACTCGCGCGCCGGATCGCGGGCCTGGCCGGCGGCCTGCCGCCGGAGCAGCGCAACTGGCGCAGCGCGCGGCTGTCGATCGACAGCGAGGGCGCCTACGAGCTGCTCTACGACCCGCGCTGATCAGGCCTTGCGCAGGAAGTCGAAGTCGCAGCCGTGCTCGGCCTGCAACACGTGGTCCATGTAGAGCTTGGCGTAGCCGCGCGCCGGCGCCACGGCCGGCGGCTGCCAGGCTTTCTTCCTGGCCGACAGTTCCTTTTCGGGAACGAGCAGGTCGATCCTTCGATCCTTCACCGATAGCTTGATGCGGTCGCCGTTGCGCACCAGCGCGAGCGGACCGCCGGACGCGGCCTCGGGCGAGACGTGCAGCACGATGGTGCCGTAGGCCGTGCCGCTCATGCGCGCATCCGAGATGCGCACCATGTCCTTCAGGCCCGCGCGCGCGAGCTTCTGCGGGATCGGCAGGTAGCCCGCCTCGGGCATCGCGTAGCCAGACCTGGGCCCGGCGTTCTGCAGCACCATGAAATCGTCGGGCGTGATGGCCAGCGCGGGATCGTCCACGCGCGCCGACAGGTCGTCGAGCGAGGAGAACACCACCGCGCGTCCCTCGCGCTCGAACAGCCTGGCGTCCGCGGCCGAGCGCTTGAGGATCGCGCCGTTGGGCGCGAGCGACCCGAACAGCGCCACCAGGCCGCCTTCCTTCGCAAGCGGCTCGGCGAGCGGCCGCACCACGACGCGGTCCACCCAGGCGCCCTCTTCGTGCGCGAGGCGCTCGCCGAGCGTCTCGCCGGTGACCGTGAGGCAATCCAGGTGCAGCAGGGACTTCAGCTCGCGCAGCACCGCGCCGATGCCGCCGGCGGCATAGAGGTCGGACATGTAGAACTGGCCGGTCGGCTTGAGGTCCACCAGCACCGGCGTCGTGTCGGACAGCTCATTCAGCCGGCGCAGGTCCACCTGCACGCCGACGCGCCCCGCGATCGCCGTGAGGTGCACGATGGCGTTGGTCGAGCCGCCGATGGCGAGCAGCACGCGCATCGCGTTCTCGACCGATTTCTCCGTGATGATCTGCGAAGGCCGGATCGGCCTGGCGGCCAGTTCCACCGCGCGCCGGCCACTCGCCTCCGCGGCGCGCAGCCGGTCGGCGTGCACCGCGGGAATCGCCGCGCTGCCGGGCAGCGCCATGCCGAGCGCCTCGGCGATCGATGCCATGGTCGAGGCCGTGCCCATCACCGCGCATGTCCCGGCGGTCGTCGCCAGATTCCCTTCTATGTTTTCTATCTCAGAAGAACTTAGTTTTCCGGCCCGGTGAGTGGCCCAGAAGCGCCGGCAATCGGTGCAGGCGCCCAGGCGCTCGCCCTGGAACGAGGTCGGCATCATCGGCCCCGCGAGCAGCTGCACCGCCGGCAGGTCGGCGCTCGCCGCGCCCATGAGCTGCGCGGGCACGGTCTTGTCGCAGCCGCCCACCAGCACCACGGCGTCCATCGGCTGCGCGCGCACCATCTCCTCCACGTCGATCGACATGAGGTTGCGGAACATCATCGAGGTGGGGTGCAGGAACACCTCGCCCAGCGACACCGTCGGGAACTCGATCGGCAGGCCGCCCGCGGCGAGCACGCCGCGCTTCACCGCCTCGATGAGCTCGGGAAAGTGCCGGTGGCAGTTGTTGAAGCCGCTGCGCGAGTCGGCGATGCCGACCACCGGGCGCGCGAGCATCTCGCCCGAGTAGCCCATGCTCTTGGCGAACGAGCGCCGCAAGTACAGCGAGAAGGCCGGGTCGCCGTAGTTGGTCAGGCCACGGGCAAGGCCGCGCTGCGAGTCTTGCGCCATCTAGCGGAAGCCGCGCGAGACGGCGCTTACTTCGGCCGTCTGCGGTGACGCCTGCGGTTGTTGTTGCTGCCTGGGTTGTTGCCGCCGCCGTGGTTGTGCTGCGACGGCTGGCCGGGCTGCTTCTGCGGATTGGCGAGCATGCGCTTGAGCGCCTCTTCGGCGCGGCGGTCCAGCTCTTCGTCGCTGATATTCGGGTAGGGCTTTCGTTCTCTCATATGGACAGTCTAGCAGTTTAAGCCTTTGATTTCTTGTAGTGGGCAACGTCCCACGACATCCGTAGCCGGCTTTGTGGTTGCCTTCCCACGGGCCGGCTCGTACTGTGGGGGCAGGAGACAGGGTACACATGGAAGCGGTCGCGGAGCAAGGCAGCAGCCTGCTCGACAGCATTGCGGCATTTTGCCGCGCCAACGGCATCGCGGAATCCACCTTCGGGCGCCGCGCGGTCAACGACGGCAAGTTCGTCGCGCGCCTGCGCGACGGCGCGCGCATCACGCCCGAGACGCTGGAGCGCGTGAGCAGCTTCCTCGAGCGCCACGGCGGCAGCGCCCCGGCGGCGCCGCCCGAGCTGCGCCGGCTGATCCGCGTCGCCGGCCCGGCCGCCCAGCCGCACGCGCCCCAGCACGATGGCGCGCCCTCCCGGAATTTCCGCTTCTTCGACAACCGGCAGAAGTACCTGCTGTTCGTCAACACCTGCGGCGAGAAGGAGACCGTCGCGCAGCGCGTCGGCATGGAGCTCGCGCACATCCACCCGCGCCCGCCCGCGATCCGCGTGTTCGACGCGGGCATGGGCGACGGCACGGTGCTCACGCGCGTGATGCGCGAGATGCACCGGCGCTTCCCGACGCGTCCGTTCTATTTCGTCGGCAAGGAGATCAGCCTCGAGGACGTGCGCCTGTCGCTGGACAAGATGCCCGACCGCTTCTTCGAGCACCCGGCGACGGTGCTGGTGGTCACCAACATGTACTACACCGAGGCGCCCTGGCTGACGCCGAAGGCGCTCAGCGCGGCCACCTCGCTGGTCTGGCAGGAAGTGGCGCTCACCGGCACCACCGCGCACGAATTCAGCGAGCAGATCGCGGCGCTGGAGCCCTTCCTCGCGAAGAACTGGCAGGCAAGGCACAGCGCGAAGAGCGGCAACCCGGTCTACGAGCGGCCGGTGGCGCTGGTGCTCTACCGGGAAGACTTCCGCTTCATGCTGGACGAGGCGATCCCGCGGCAGGGCAAGGTGCGCGCCGGCTACGACCTGGTGATCGCCTCGCAGCCCTACCGCGCGCGCGTGCCGGTCGAGTTCAAGGCCGCCAAGGTGATCGGACCCCTCGCGCGCGCGCTCGGGCCCGGCGGGCGCCTGCTCGGCATCCATTCCTGCGGCCGCGACCCGGGGCTTGAGATCGTGCGCAAGGTCTGGCCCGAGGAGAATCCCTTCGCGACCGGGCGCCACGACGTGCTGCGCGCGGTGCGCGCAGAGCTCGGCAAGGAGGCGCGCCACTACAACTTCAACGCCTATGCGGATGCGCGCGCGGTGTTCCGCTACGACATGCACACGCTGCCCACCGAGGTGGCCGAGAGCATCGGCACTTCCACGCTGTTCGCCGCCTGGAACGCGGCGGTGTACGTGGCGCAGATCGACGACGAGCGCCTGGCGCGCGCGGTTGGCGAGCGCAAGTACCTGGAGGCAACGCGCGAGGTGCTGCAGCAGCACGGCGGCCTGTGGTTCCTGGACGAGTCCTATGTCGTCTCCCGCAAGCGCGGCTGAGCAGTCTTCGCCGGGCGCCGCCGCCCGGGTCGCCGCCGAGCTCGTGTCCGGCGGCTCGCTGGAGATCGGCGCGCATCGCCCGCAGGACGCGCGCGCGATCGCCGCGCTGCTGCCGGCGGGCACGCCGGTCTACGTCAACCACCTGCCGCGCCACCGCCTGCTCGACACGGTCCCCACTTTGGCCGCGGTGCGCGCGGCGGGCCTCGAGCCCGTGCCGCACATCGCCGCGCGGCGCATCCGCGATCGCGCCGAGCTGCAGGCGTTCCTCGCGCGCGCGACGGGCGAAGCCGGCGTGCGCAAGGCGCTGATCCTGGGCGGCGACGAGCCCGAGGCGATCGGGCCCTACGCCGACGGCGCGGCGCTGCTGCGCGACGATCTGCTCCCGAGCTGCGGCCTGCGCGAAATCGGCCTGCCCGGCTACCCGGAAGGCCACCCGCACATCCCGGGCGCGCAGCTGGAGCGCGCGTTCGCCGAGAAGCTGCTGCTCGCTGTCCAGCACGGCATGGGCACCTACGTGGTCACGCAGTTCTCGTTCGCGCCGTCGCGCGTCATCGATTTTTGCGCGCGCATGGCGCGCAGCGCGCCGGCGCTGCCGGTCTATGTGGGCCTCGCCGGCCCGACCAACCCGGTTGCACTGCTGCGCTTTGCTCAGCGCTGCGGCGTGAGCGCCTCGCTGCGCGCGCTGCGCACGCAAGGCATGGACGCCGTGCGCCTCGTGACGCACACGGACCCGGCCGACCAGCTCGCCGCGGTCGCGCGCTATTGCGCGACGCACGCGGCCTGCAACGTGGTCGGCATCCATCTGTTCACCTTCGGCGGCGTCGCCGCGTCCGCCGAATGGATGAACCGCTACATCGCCTCGCACGGCGGACAGGCCTAAATTGTCGCGGGTCCAATCCCGCCCTCTTTGAGTTAGATCAAGTCCGGCGCGCCGACCGGGCATAGGCTGCTCCCCAAAGGGAGTTGACTATGGCCAACTTTGAGATCGTGGCGCGCGAGGATTTTTCCGACGTCACCTATTTGCTCGAGGTGCGTCATCCGCTGATGGCGAAGGCGGCGCGCCCCGGCCAGTTCGTGATCGTCATGTCGCACGCGCACGGCGAGCGCATCCCACTCACGCTCGCGGACTACGACCGCGACAAAGGCACCATCACCCTCGTCATCCAGGCGGTCGGCAAGACCACGCGCGAGATGCAGCAGACCTGCAAGGTCGGCTCCCACCTGTACG
>Ga0335076_10008497_pt1 | contig 10369 bp, 9 predicted proteins | sample Lox_Sample_25_FD_206717 | JGI IMG/M metagenome (GOLD analysis project Ga0335076, IMG submission 206717) | Soil microbial communities from Loxahatchee National Wildlife Refuge, Florida, United States - Lox_Sample_2.5 | ecosystem: Environmental > Terrestrial > Soil > Wetlands | place: USA: Florida...
GCGAGGAGAGTGTCCTGTTGAGAGAGGAGCGATGCGCAATGGTAGAAGTGTGTGTGAGGACAGTAGGAATGGATTGATTGATCTAGCTCATGTGGGCGGGGTGCCAGCTATATATATATGGCGTAATGCGCTATTCCGCTATTCTGTCCAACAGCGATCACCCGTCAATTTGTCGGGAGAACGCCACGTACACTGAGTCAAGGCATGTTTCAATGTCGGCAAATTCGTCTTCGAACATGCCTCAGACGCTTCATGGGTGACACTTGGATTGCTGGTTTAACGGTCTCCGGAACCAAATGTGCTATTGGAATGCCTGGAATTGTGATGATTTGCGAGTATCATTGATGACATCCGGAGCAGGTTGCAAAGATTCTCGATTGGCCGGTCCTCAGAAAGAAGCCCGCGCATTCATTGGTGTGATCGCGTACTACCGGATCTTCATTGTGTTCCTTTCAATTGTTGCAGCGCCGATTTTCCAACTGTTTCAAAGGAATGGGAAGTTTCTATGGTCCCGCGAGTGCAAGGATGCAATGGATGAGCCCAAAAGACGGCAAACACAATCCCAGATTCTCATGGCACTCGATTTCTCCCATTCTGCGCTTGCGATAATGCTCGCTGTTGACGCCAGCACAACGATTGGAATGCGTGCCATGCTTTCACAATTGCAATTTGATGGCAGAGCACGGCCTGCAAGATTTGAAGGCGGGCATCTGGAGGTCTGCGGAGTTGAAATACCGTCAAGCTGGAATGCCGGGGATTGGTGAAGGCGTTGAATAAATTTCGATTCTGGTTATAGGGAGGTTAGTTCATCATTCAGACCGGCACCCAAATATTGGTTTGGCTTCTAAATCAGCGTCCTAACGATTTACCTAACGCAATGATAACGAGATGGCTTCCGAATGTGCCATTGCTCGATTTTCAAGTTAAGCGCATACCAGTCAACAAGAATGATGCCCCAAATGCTTTATCACGATGTGGCCTCGGGCCCAATGGCCTTGTTGAGGATGAAAATGAGGCCGACGACAGTTTCGATGCCAAACTGTACTTTATCTCAACAATTTGATCAACGTTACTCACCCGGAGCACAGATGTCTCGTCATGAAGTCGATTATGAGGGAGACGATCTCACTCTTGAATGCTATCTAGAAACATTGCGCAGACCGAACGGCATGACGGACTGAATTTGGTCGTCGTGGCCGGCAAGCAACCTATGGTCATGTCTCCCGACGTAAAGAATTATATGAGGATGTTGCTCAAGGGTTCCATTGGAGGAACCATTGCGTGGGACCTGGAGTTTAACACTCTGGGAGAAAGTTGGGGCTAATGTGTACATGCCTGCGACCGAAGATGGCGTTGGATTTATCATGTTTGCGAGAGACGATGTGAGTGGCGGGGTGGTGGGACGCAAGGCTGCAGCTTCCACGAGTGTCGCCAAATTCATACAAGACAAGGATGTCCCCAGCGCATTGTTCTCCATCGTGGAAGTGAAAATCACGGTCTCACAAAAGACCTGTTGAATCATTACAAGATCAAACAGCCGGTGTATCGACATATCATCCTTAACGGAATAGCCTTATCGAAAGAGGTTCTGCTCCTGTGGTTAATTAATTGTCCAACTATTGCAGCCAGAAGCAGACGGATTGGGTTAAATATTGATGAATTACCCTTGATTGAGTGATTGCGCCCCAGATGGGCCCGCCTACGTTAAATAGCGAAGAGCGGGAGCTATGGACGTTGGAGGCTTCCCTGATGATTTGATCTTGGTTCTTCCATCTAATGGACAAAAAAGAAGATATATACTTGTTCATGAGTGGTTTACTGAAACCGTGATTTAGAATGAGTAAAACCGCCATATATTCCTCCATGACACATATTCTGAACTAGAACTAGAATCTGTGGCGCATGAAAGCGACCGCTTGCAATTTTACAGCGCAAAAGGCAATTTTTGACTTATTATAAGTTAGTCAATATTCAAGATATTGAAATGATTTATATATTGAGATGAAGCCAATAGATTTCCCTTGAATTTCCACTCTTCAGAATTTAAATTAATATTCTTAATTTCAAGTAATTTATCTCCAAAGTTTATTACTGGTCAAGGAATGCAATTTATAATATGTAACTCCATATTAAAAACTGCATTCATTGAGTAGTGAAAAAGTTCAGAGATGAATTACTTAAAATAAAATACATGTATAAAAATTCTGAAGAGTGGAAATTCAAGGAAAATCTATTGGCTTTATATCAATATATAAATCATTTCAATATCTTGAATATTGACTAACTTATAATAAGTCAAAAAGTGGCTTTTATGCTGTAAATTTGCCAGCGGTCACTTTCATGCGTCGCATATTATAAGATGAACAACTCTATAAGACTGAAAGAATGACACAGTCAGATTAGCGCTCATTTCCAACACTGTCTAAACCAAGAACATGAGATACCTAAATCCATTCAAGAACAATGCAAAATCTGTGCTACAGATGTTAGGAATGGATCATCCGCGGTGGTGCCGTGGAGTAGCCGGCGGCAATCCCGGGAATCCGGAGAACCCGGAGAGTCGGGATACATGTATAAATATGCCGATTAGCACACATTCTTCTGTAACGAATCTACTGCATTCCTCCGCATACCGCTCCGCGCCCACACAAACTCCAACAACAGAAGCCACCAGCGTCACAACCCTTTGTTCTTTGCATCAATGAAGCAACCAAATTGTCCCACTGCATTGTCCAGCGCCAGCCAACTCTACAATTATTTGCCGCTCGCTGGGCCGACAGCGTTTCTCTCAGAAGCTCCACCGGATATTCTGCGTTTGAGCTACTGTACGATCGGGATTATTTTCTTGTCGATTTCTCATTGGAGTCAGAGAGCGCAGTGAACTGGGAAGGCCAAGTCGGGACAAGCGAGGATCTATTGATCACGAGAATGAGGATCAGAAAGTATTGACCAAAGCACAGGCATCCAGTAACCTTCAAAATGAGGAATGGAAACAAGAATTATTACGGCCGGGGCCAGCAGCTTCGAAAAGCTCCACTTCGAGTCGGCGATCTCGTGTTCGTACGTCAATCTCTTATTTCCGAACACGAGCCGAAAACTCATCCTGAGTGATGACAATCGCTCCTGTATTATATCTATAGTATCAGGCTTTAGTCTTTTTTTACATGCTGTAAGGGGTGCCGTAGCTTCTTAAACACACTTTCCGACCATGGCGACAGGTTCCTGGACAATAGCGTGTTGCATTCTCTGGTGGCGCCGAGATCCACATGTCTTCTGGGCGTGATGGACCTTGCACAGCTTGGTTGTCTGAATTGTTGTTTGACTCAATTTTAAGTCCCAGACCGGAGGCTTGCTTAGGTTTAAGCACGCCGCTAACTGGCCATAAAAAAGCACAATGTTTCAAAGGATCAAACACCTAAACTAAGCTGCTTGATGTCGGATGATTGATCAGATTTACTTGTCGGAGTTAGACAGAAAGTCATTAGAGGAGTTACATGTCTGATTTGCGTGTCTAGATAAAGCCGAGTTTTCTGTGGATCGTGGATAGACAATTTCTCGACGGATTCTGAAAACACTTCACCCCACACGACATGGCTTTTCAAACAGTCGTGAAAGCAATGCAACTCAAAAATTTGATTGACGGAGCCCGCCATCATCTTCCAAAAATTGGTCGATGTGTGTCTTTGGAACTCGATTTTAGGAGGAGAGTTAGGAATAACTCTGAGGAAGAGCGTTATATAAACGGGAGAACATGGCATTTAAAACCAATCAGGGACAAGAAATTCGAAAGCCTCCAGGATCAGCTCGCTGAAATTTACAGGGCTCAAGGATTCAAGATGGCGAGCTCTGGATTTGAGGAAGCTGGAATCTCTGTGCTTGGAAAGAAGTTCGCCTGGATGGAAGACATCTTCGTGGAAGATGTAGAAAAGTGGTACGCTGCTGGGACATTGTCAGGATTTGGGAATGTCCTGAAGCAAGAAACTGAACATAATGCTGAAGTTCGGTCGTCTCATGAGCTGGATTCATCTCAGTTTTCGGTTTCTCAACATCTTTTGGACGACATTGCGCTGATATGGGGAGAGGACTTTGTGCCACGATCTGTTACAGTACGACCATATAAACTTGTCATATATGGTCCTGGAGATCACTTCAAATTACACAAAGATACACCAGAAGCGCACTTGTGCGGGACATTTTTGATCACCTTGTTTCAAGAGTGCCATCCGCATGATGCATTCGAGATACACCAGAATGGGGATTCTTCAGGCTGGTCAAGCCACCATGGAAATGGCTGGTGTGGGTTCTATCCTGATATTGTACATTCTGTAAGACCTCTGAGGTCAGGGTTTCGAGCGATTTTGAGTTTCAAAGTCTTCGCCAAAGAAACCGAGGCCGCGCAAGAATTGACCACAGACCAGGCTCTCAAATTGAACATCCAAAAATTTGCAAATCAAATACAAAACTTGAATCACCCCCTCGGTATCTTACTCAATCATCATTATGGGTACGAAAGTAAAAGTCTTTACGGCTGCGATAAACTGCTCTTGGATGCATTAAAGGAAAAAGGATTGCAAGTTGAGACGAAACCGGTTTTGGTCCACCTTGATGGAAGGGGACCTTACCCAGGTGACCTTCAGCCTCGGGATGTCTGGGTGAGCAGTGATGTCTACTCGCTCACAGAAGAAGCATTGGACTTTGTGCGCAAGCGTCTGGAAGGAGAGAAAGTTGAACCATTCACAGAATCAACCAGAAATCTGGTTTTTCTTGACGGTCATGATCCTGAAAATGAGGGTCTGTGGCACAAGGAAGAACTGAGAGAAATTGAATATACAGGCAATGAGTGCCAGGCACATTCCGAAGAGAGTGTGTACGTTCGATATGCTGCGATCGTTATGTCAAAGGATAACATAGCGTGACAGACTTAAATTTGTACTGTCTGCAAATAGTCAGCGTCTCTCAATTTATTATAATACCTTCTCTTTTTTTGATTTGGAATTAACTATTTGCATCGTGCTTGGCGATTGAGAATGCCGATCTTGATCCGACCTTTAAAAGATCTGAAACATGACCCAATCCCTGCTCCCCAAGCAAACACTTATATTTGCCCTGCTACTCCGGGATGGTTTTTCACATTTGAGGCCTCAATTCTTGTTATTCATTCTGACATCACATAAGTATTATATTTACTATCTTTTCCCGCCTTTCGATTGATTTTTTATCCACGAAAATTCCAGATTCCAAACGCGTTTGGATATGTCGGCATCCTGGTCGACCATCCCGGTTAGCCGTCCTGGTTAGCCATCCTGGTTGACCGTCCTGATTGACCGTCCTGGTTAGCCATCCTGGTTGACCGTCCTGATTGACCGTCCTGATTGACCGTCCTGATTGACCGTCCTGATTGACCGTCCTGATTGACCGTCCTGATTGACCGTCCTGATTGATGATTCTGGTTGACCGTCCTGGTTAACCATCCCTGTTGGCCGTTTGGACGCGGGATTTTGAAAACGCGAAAATCGGAGATGTTTGTGCCATATAACTGATCTGATTACAAAATGGATGGCACAATGAGATTCAGCGCATCGAATACGTCTAGTACATATTCCCATATGCCCGGCTGACTGTACAAGAATGTCAGTAGGAGAAATACTCTTGTTGGGGGATTCAGAAAACGAAAGGTCAGGACATTTGTCTGGCACAGAGCATTTGACACTCAAAAGTAATCACCGGCGGTCCAGTCTCCGAAGCTCACAGTCTGCTCTCCAATTGTCGAGGGACAGGGTCCAAGCGTTCAAGGGAACAAGAGCAGCGATGTGCTTCATCCAAGGCGTAGCTAGGAAGGATCACGGAGATCGAAGAGGGATAAGGATGAGGGAGGTAAAGGATTGATGGCTGACGGCTATCCGAGCCTGGGCCATCGCATAACATTATTTGAGGAATCAATCATCATTTCTGACATGAATTGTACCAGAACGGCGAGAAATATACTTCATGGCTGACTTTTATCGTTCTTAAGATGAGACCTACAGTAATTTTGATTTCTTTTGTCTCAATCCCCATACCATTTGCGACAACCGGCACATATCCAAGTAGTCCTGACGCCGCCGGCCTGCCTGTGGTTCAAGCACTTAACCTCGTCGCACCGCATGGATGGTTTAAACGAATTCTCGGAACTTAAAAGTTTGCGAATCAGGTCACTAAGAATTTTGTGACAATAACCCTTCTGAAGAAATGATTCCAAACAGCTATTTCCAACCCCGAATGTCATGGCGCTGAGGCTTTCTTTGATCAGGAGGAATACGACTTCGTATTCGAGGCAATGGGCTGCTAAATTGCGAAATTTGTGCTTGGCGGCAAACTTCCAGAGGGCCACCGTGGGAGGGCGGCCTTCGCAGATGATAACATGAGAATAAGTCTAGATGCCAGTTAATGTCTCGCCAGTCATTCGGAACTACCGTGAGATCCTTGTGAAGAGATTCAATGCGATATTTTTCCGAAAGTAGTGTCAAACGTTTCCAGTTGTCGGCATTGAAATGGAAGCTGGTTGATCAGAAAGGCCGACCAATGATACTCACTCCTTGTCCCTGGTCAGCCAGCCGACCAGCGATTTGATGTCCTCGATAGAATCACCTCGAAGACGAATCTAAACTCTTTTAATGCGAAATGGAGGAGATCAGTACCACATTATCGCCGGAGTTCAAATGATTGCCTTCCCTGCTCATTGGCTCCCACTTTTCCGAGACCTTCAGATACATGGCAGGAACCTGACACAATGAGCTTCAAGACAGAGTATGTGTTGGTTTACATTGAAGGTTTTGGTCTTGGCACTCTCCCCTTCCACTTCGCTCACCTCGAGGGTACAAATCGGCGTACATTTGTAATCTTCTGATTTCTCAGGATTCTCGACTCGAGGCTTCACTGCTTCTGCTGCCATTCGCACAAACGGGGTTTGTCGAGAGCAAATGGTGCAAATTTGAAGTTATGGTAAATTGTGGTTTCCAAGATTAAAGCGATTTCGTGTCCTATATATATATGCAATGGGGCAAATTCAGGAGTCGGGCGCTGCTTCAGCCGTGCATGTGCTCGGGGACCGCGCGTCATTCGTCGCATATCAATCGCTCCAGGTCGGGGTTGGTGGGGGTTTCGGAAAAGAATAAACTTTGCGTTCCGAAATTTTCTGCGTTTCAAGACGGTTTCACATCTCGCATTCCACGCAACGCGATCTCGTGAATGACACATGCGACCTGGCCGTGCACATGTGATTGTCGTAGGTTCGTGCACGAACATTGGCCCGCTGTGGAGTGGTTAAATGCAATTCGAGCAGCTGGGGGGGTTCGAACCTGACGACGACACGCGCTGGCAATTAAAGGACCCCACGAGCAGATGTCCCCGTCGTTCGCGGTGCAGCGACCGACGTTTTTCTTGGGTTTGCGCATTGCTTGCCGCAGGATAACGACGAGGATATGTTGCTCGATGGACACGCAATGCTGCCTACGGTTTACGTTGCGGTGTCGGGCTGTTTGTTCGGTGCAGTGTGGTGGCGACATGGTTATACGAGTTCAGCACCGCAGTAAATCCAGGGCAAAACCCTGGATGAACGGCGAAGGCAAACGCCCGAAGTTATTTATCATTTATTTTACATATATGAGAATTCCTAGATGGTCATCGTAGATACATACAGCAGAAGAAACATGATCGATCATTCTTCCTCCTCATTTGATGCTTTTCTTGCCACCATCGTGATCCCGATCCCGATTCGCTTTTCTTCTTCAAGCGCCTTCCCCTCCAGCCATGCCACAGCGGCTTTGCACCCTTCTTCGTTCCATACTTCGTTGATCCCTTGCCTCGCGAGTTCCAACGCCGTCTTGCCATTTTTGTCCTTCGACTCGACGTCTGCGTGGGCCTCCTTTACCAGCCACTTCATTACTTCCAGATGGCCGTTTTTGGCCGCCCAGCTCAGCGGCGTCCGTCCCTTCTCATCCTTCGATTCAACGTCCGCGCCGGCCACCTTTACGAAAAACCTCACCGCTGCCAGATGGCCATTTGAGGCTGCGCAGCTCAACGGCGTCTGTCCATAGTCATCCTTTGGCTCGACCTCGGCGCCGGCCTCCTTTACCAAAAAGTTCGCCACTTCTAGATGGCCGTTTTTGGCCGCCCAGCTCAGTGGCGTCCATCCCCAGATGCTCTTCGACTCGACGTCTGCGCCGGCCTCCTTTACCAAAAACTTCACCGCTTCCAGATGGCCGTTTGCAGCCACATGGCTCAGCGGCCCCCATCCCCGGTTGTCCTTTGACTCGACGTTGGGGCCGGCCTCCTTTATCAAAAGTTTCACCACTTCCAGATGGCCATGTGCGGCCGCCCGGTTCAGCGGCGTCCATCCACCATTGTCCTTCAACTCGACCTGGGCGCCGGCATTCAACAGTACTTTCACCACTTCCAGATGGCCTTTTTCGGCCGCCCAGCTTAACGGCGTCTGTCCACGGTTGTCCTTCGAGTTGACCTGGACGCCGGCATTCAACAATAATTTCACCACTTCCAGATGGCCGTGTTCGGCCGCCCAGCTTAACGGCGTCCTATCATTACTGTCTCTTGCAGAGACGTCTGACCCATATGTCGAAGATCTACTTAATTAGAAGCGACTTCAATAAGAGCGGAACAATATGTTATTCGGGTCCAAAAGTGTAGCACAAATCCACGAAAATCCATACCTTGAGATGAAGTGAAGAAGAGAACTTCCTAGAGGAGGCATAAAATCGTATCGTAGAAAAAGTCGAATCGATCCATTATGTCGCGCTTTTCCTGAGTCCTGAGAGTAGATAAAATCGCATGTTCGACATCCTTCTCCTTGCCGTGACGTGCATGATATTCCCAATAATGTGCAGCATAAATGCTCAAGGGATAGCGTTCCATGAGGCGCCTCAGCGCCTTGTCATCATTTGCAGGTGCGTCAGAGAACTTATCAAGTGCAAGGTAGGTCAGGCAGGACTCAGCGAGGGACGTATTTGCATCGGCTTTCGGAAATCGCTTCTCGAGATAATCTTGTGTGGTGTAATGAACCAGTCGGATAATTCTGTCTTCCTGGAGAATCACCAGGCCCGCACAACTCGAAAGTAAGAGGTCAACGTCAATCAGGTCGTCATCGTCAATATCCGTGCTGTCGGGCTCCAGGGCAAGGGCGATCGCATGTAGGAGTTCGACAACCCTGAGACGCCTTTTTGCATAGGTAATCCATTTTAGCGCCGCAAGCGCCATAGTTTTCTGATCGCCGGCTTGCCGCTCTATGCGTTCCATGATGTCATCATAGGCGTTCGGGAGCTTTTCTGGCAGTTTTCCCAGTGCGGCGCGAATCCTTTTCGGACTACCATATCCCTTGAGGAGCTCCATATGGAGTTGTGCGATGAGAAACCTTTAACAGATCAGCAAGAGAATATAGAACAGCACTTTACATTCCCTTTGCTTTGCTCACCACAGTTTCAATAATGAGTTTTTCAAGTTCATTTTCACTCGATGCATACGTGCGGAGAGTTTCGCTTGCCTGGATTCGCCCTTGCACGAACTTTTTGATGTCGCTGTCGTGGGCCCGGACTTCTAAGACGCCGTGGGGGTCGAACAGGGACATAGGTTTTACAGCAAAGGGCCGTCCGGTCACCATCAATCGTAGCTTGGGCTGCAAATTTCGTAATTCCGTCAGGAGGGTGGCGGCTGCATTGTCTACAACCGGGCATTCGTCCAGGGCATCAAGCACTATGAATATCTTTGAGAAATCGGACATTTCGAGTTGCAACACGTCCGACACTTCTTGCAAGTTCGGCTCTGTGCACCTTCCATTATGCTTTTTGTAGAGTTCGCGGACTTCGTCGGATAGGCCACATTCCTGACGTCGCACCACATTTTGCAGAATACTTCGCAATATTGCGACAGGTCTGAGTTCCTGTTTGTGGTCGAAATAGACACATGCAATTGCGATGTCTTCGTCGAATGCAAACATGTGCTCGAGATAGTCGATTGCTATAGACCTCCACAGTCATCATTAGAAGCGAGAGCTACGGTAGTACGCAAGGATTGTTTTCCCGACACCAGCTGCGACAGGATTAGCAATAGGTCCTACAGCGAAGGAACATACGATCGCCAGGACACCACAACACGGAGGTGTCACCATCGATCCAACTTCGAAAGGCGGGATCACTCCAAAGCCACTCACCAGTTCCATCCTGGCGTCGCTCGAACGCATTATCTTATTTTGTCAAGAAATTCAGATCCGACAGCCACCGGATGATCTGCAAGTTTTCACAGCCCTCGAGCTTCTCTCTCTGAGCTTCGATTAGCCCCTCGCAATAGAACAGATACTTCCCTTTCAGCATTTCCTTAACTG
>Ga0335076_10008498_pt1 | contig 10369 bp, 14 predicted proteins | sample Lox_Sample_25_FD_206717 | JGI IMG/M metagenome (GOLD analysis project Ga0335076, IMG submission 206717) | Soil microbial communities from Loxahatchee National Wildlife Refuge, Florida, United States - Lox_Sample_2.5 | ecosystem: Environmental > Terrestrial > Soil > Wetlands | place: USA...
AATTTGAGAAGGCTTGATTATTCGAATTGTGAATACGGGTGTGTGTCTACGGATATACTTCTAGGGCTAACCCTAAGATTTAGCCAGCGCAACCACAAACGCCCCGCCATCGAGCCGCCCGAAATTCCGCTGGTTGTCGGCACGGCGGGATTTGTCAAGGGGGGATCACGCGAGACAGCAACCGCTCGCTGCGCAGAGTCAGGGACGAGAGAACAGGCCGCCGTTCGCTGCTGCCCCGCCATGTCCAATTCAGCCGTGGTACATCTTCCCCACCATCCGCCGGCAACGTAGAATGAGGCTGTGCTGATCCCTGTGCTGCTGCAGGGCCAGACGTACGACAACATCATCGAGGAGACTCTCAAGACGTCACGAGCCGACTTTCTCGACGCAGGAATCCCCATCGACTACCTCGAAACCCTCAGAACTGTACCCTTGCTCCCCCACCCAAACAGTCATTCCCCCCCGTATTAACGCTTTCACAGCTATGGCAAGCGAAATTAACAGCCTCAAAAGTCGCCTCGTTCCCTTGGGCCTCCTCCCCGCCACGTCCCCTCCCCCCCGGCCCAACACACCGCCAACCCCACGATGCCTCCCCCTCCGCGGAAACCACCCCCCAACCAGACACACCACACTACCATAACCCCGCAATGGCCGCTCTACGAGCAATGCAACAGGTCCAACACCATGCGGCGCAGCAACAGGGGGATTCGAATGGTGCCGCCGCCGTTCTATCGCAGTTGGCGGCCATGGCGAAACAGCAGGATGAGCAGTTCAAGGCGGAACAGGAAATGAGAAAGTTGAAGGAGGAGGAGGAGAGGGCCTTACGGATGGTGGATGTCAAAAGGGAAGTGGATTTATTTGGGGATGATGAGATGGAGGGCTATAGTAGTAGTTACGCGGGCAGTAAGAGGGATATTTCGCAGGTCGATAGTCCTGAGGAACCTTCGCGTCCTGCTCCGTCTTTCGTGGTAATCACCCTCCCCTCCTTACATTCCATTAGCGTGTTTGTCAGCATACTCTCCTAATTATTACCCTGCCGGACATCTGTGGTATATGCACTGACGGGATTACAGGCCGGCTCATTAATCGCAAACACCACACCTGTAGATATGGAAGACGACGACCTCGACGCCCCCCACGACTCCGACTCTCCAACCTTCGATCCCGCTGCCGCAGCCACCGCCACAACCTCGCACAACCACATCATCACCCCGCAATCCCACACCAAAAAGCCCAAAAAAGAAATCGACCCCCTTGACGACGCCATAAACTCTGATCTTGATGACAGCGATATTGATTCAGATTTAGACTCGGAATTCGGCGAGGGCGATGAAGATGATGGGACTGGCGGGGACAAGTCGATTGTGCTTTGTATGTATGAGAAGGTTCACCGGACGAAGAATAAGTGGAAGTGTCAATTGAAGGACGGGGTTATTTCCATTCAGGGGAAGGATTGGGTATTTAGTCGTGCGAATGGTGAGTTTGAGTGGTGAATAACGTCCCAGCTCTTTTGGGTGGACAAGCTTACCTTCTTGAGCGCTGTTTGTTGCGGAGGGAAATGGTGGGTAATTGTCGTTGTTTTGAATGTGGAAATTATGTTGTATAGACTTTAAATTTTTGGCAGAGTGCATAGTAAAACTACATTTGGTTGTTTAGCTCAGCTTATCCTCCCTGCGTAATCACTTCCAAGTTTAGTCTGTGGATGTGCATTATCCCGGAATTGAGTGGAACCTATTTACATTGTCTACATTATCCTGGGGCCATGCCGGAATTATCTGAACATGGATTGCTTGTACAAACTCTGTTTCTGTCAACAGCTCCTGTGACTATGAACAGGTGCCAAACACGAGGAAAGATCATTTTGACATCTCACGCACGAACATTTCTCCCTCGGGACAAACAACAAAAGTCCGGACGGAAGCGGAGGCGTTGTTCGTGGTGTAACGCGCGATACAATATCAATATTGGAATGGCGAAGTCTAGGGGTCGGAAGGAGAAGTACTCGGGACGGGAGCGTGAGGGGGCCCTGGGGAAGGCACATCTCGGGGCTCTTTCTCTAATTCAGTTTGGGCCGGGACGGGAGAGGGAGATTACTTGATGTGACGGAGGACTTAGAAGGGCCCGAGCATTCCGTTTCTGCATCCGGACGTGGAATTCCGCTGGTCTGTCCGTGGCCAACTTGATCTGCACGCTTCAATCTCGTTAATGGGTGGGTTGCACCTGTACTCGGGCGTAATCATCCAGGTAAATTTCCTCAATCGGATCAGTAAGACTCCATAGCCCTTTCGCCCCACTGTTCCACGGAATCGTCCTCTGACTCCGCCTCGATAACATCCCGCTGATAATCGACCAGATCTGAGATTCCATCCCGTGCGGTCGTGGAATCGTGCTCTCATCAGATCCGAATGCTTACCGTTAGAAGAAGTATGTAGGACAAGCGTATACCCACTTCAACAGTTCCAATCCTCATAACTGGAACCAACGTGAAATTTAAATCGTTCTCATTGTGTTCCACCGGTAAAACGTTCTCAGGAGTGTGGTCACCCCTCAAATGCTTCCGAACCTCGAAGTTGAGAAACGCGTTGAGACAAGCAGCAAATAATCGATACTCAATCTGGCGTGATTTAGCCGCGACAACGCCCCATGCACAAGCCCGTTGCACGGCTGCATCCGCACACCCAAATGCCTCTTCCCATCGCGAAAAATTCTCCTCAAACAATGGCTTAATAGCCGTGAGAGCAACGACCTGAACAAATTGATATCTGGCCTCCCCCTCGTCCCTCAAACACTGTCGAAACACCGAAAGGATATGTTCCGCCTCCTTCGAAAACACAGCTCCCTCTTTGCCATCGTAAGCGGGCGCCCAAAGACATGCCAGGCGACGGTCAGGGTGATCGGGGTCGTGAATCTCGGAGGTTACGAGAGTACTTGTGTACCGTACCTGTCGCGGCTGTTCTCGAAAAAAGTAGCCAGTTCGAGGTTGGAGGTGGGATGAACATTCGAAATCGATGATTGTTATCGAGGCTTGGGAGCTTTGTTCGAAGATTTTTATGCGGCGGAAGGTTAGTTTGGTGTTTGCGTGGATCCATTTGCGGAGTTGGTCTGTGATCATTTGGGATAATGGTGTGGCTTCTTCCGAGGTTATTGCGGGTATTTGCCGGACGAGTTCAGAAAGGACGAATTCTTGATGCGGTGGTTGGATTTCAATGCTCTCTTCTGCAAGGGCATCTAAGACGGATGACGGCTGATTTGAGAGTTCCGGATCGTTCAATTCTGGTATGGTCATGTCCCGACCGAGTTTTGGACCCGGGGAAGAGGTGTAAGGAGTGTCCAACGTCAACGTCGACATCGCATTGGGACTTTGCGTCGGACTATCCGTGCTTTCTCTCGACTCGATCGTCGACCGCGGCTGACATTCTCGATCCCGCAAAGTACACCTCCGACATCGTGGTGATGATTCGTCGAATATACACTATTATCAATTCCCCGAGCAGAAAAGTCGAGGCAAGGTACACTCTGACGATCCTTGACGCAACCGGCACACTTTTGATCATGAATGGGTCTCCCAACTCTGTGTCTACACGACCTGGGGTGGTTAACCCCATTGTCAGTCGGATGCCCAAACAATTACGAAACGGGAAGAGCGGATGTGTGGTACCTTTTCGTAGGACTCGCTGACACACTATTGCGACTTACAAGGAGTAGACCAGGGGAGTCCTCATTATCCGATGCCGAACTTCTCTTCGACACTCGAAACTTTGAAAACATCCCGAGTTACCACGCTCACCAGAGAGGCGAAGCACAATCAAAGGGGAATTGGAAGGGGTCGTGTGATCCCCCCATTCGATCTTCTTTTGGATTCCTTTCTTTTCATAGACACCCGCTTGCGCATAAACGGGTGGGTTGACATCGCTCCCGTCGCCAAACTTCCCATTCTGGCCATTTCCCGCCGACAAACAAGCTTAACTTGACGTTCCGCCGTGCGCGTCAACCAATTCGAGTGGAGGGTTCACCCCACGTGGACACCCCCACACGCACATGTCTGCGGCCCAAATTTCCACATGACCTACCGCTCGGGACCATGGGGGTGGGATCTCACCTGGGCCCTCTGATAGTACACGTGCAACTTGTCTGAAACTGGACGAAGGGAAGTGGGCGGGAGGAACGGACCGGCCACCCCCCCTCAACCCGCAATCGTTTGTTCCAGATTACGTTGTTTGCCGATCAGGAGATGGATGATGCAGTAGATAGCAACGATTCGGAATTTGCGATGGAACAGGCCAGACAGCTTCGCTCGACCGAGAGAGGAGCCCGAAAACGGAAGTATGGCCTTTTCCACGGGGACGGCATCCTGGTGAAGAAAGTACGTCACAGACGAGGGGTTGGAAATAGGAATTGCATTATTCAGGGTGATTATCTTCGGGGGGATGCGACTGAATTTATAGGGGAAAATATCCTGGGTCTCTCGACTGTGAAATCTCTTGGTCATCATTCACCAGGTAGAAGAAAGCAACTTTTGTAATGGAAAATGCCTCTGAACCTTGCCACACGCCCATCATATGTATCTCGCAGAAACTGCTGGGAAATATAGAATACTAATTCTGAAGGAGGAAACTTATTATTTCATCGACGTAATGCATATGTGCCACACTCCCGGGCCAAGGATTCTCGGACAACCCGCCGTGTAAGTATTAAGGGGAACCCCGAGTTGGCAGAGGCCGTGACGAGTCCGAAACTATGAGCCCACATCTCCGGCCATCCGCCCGTGAGAGCACGTTCTCTCTATATCCTGTGTCCTTGCCTTATATTTAAAAGGGGTCTTCCCCGTACACTGCTTGATACATTCACTTTGACTAAGATTTTCCGACCATGCATGTTGAGGGTAAGCCCCCTTCTGCAACAATCACCCGCTTCAACATCTTCGTTTCCCTTTCTTCGAGATGACCTTCTTTCTGGTTTGCATGATCTGACGTTGGTGGTGGCTTAAGGACCCTGGTTCGATGTGGACGAGAAGGAAAAATTGCCTGACCGGCCGTTATATCGTATCCCCGAAGCCCTTGCCTTAGGGAATTACACCGTAAGTCGATGGCTGGTAGAAGCAACTATCATGTTACGTACACAACCCCCCGCTTTCCCCTCCATAACTCATGGGATCCTAATGGTGTTTCTTAGTAAAATCGCTGGTGCAAATCCTCCGGTTTTTCCAAGCGGTGATCTTCGTGTTCCATGCCCAAGACCCACGATTCTATGTTACCCTCGGCACCCTGACGTTGATTAGCGGTATCGCCGAAGCAATGCTTGGGTTTTGGAAGGAAATTGCGGCGCGTGTGCATCTGCCTGGACAGCCCAAGTATTACAATTCTCCGCACGCTGCGCATCGTGGGTGGTATAGTTAATTCAACAATGCGGATCAAGATAGATATACTGGTAAAAAGGTGGTTTGGGGATCTGAGGAAACTGTGGATTACACGCATATTGACATTGGAGCATGCCGCTGGGGTCATCGTTATGGTAGAGCGTGAAACCTAAGGATTTGTCGATTCTGCATGCATGGATGGGCGCAACGATATTGGAAATGTAAAAGTGGTTTCGAACACGAAACGATATCCCACCCGTTGAGGAGAAAGACTCAGTGAGATCCACGTATTCGGTGTGCCGGAAACGTGAGTGACCCACTCGGACCGAACCGCCATCACAAGCCCAAAGGCATGTGGAACTCGAAAAATGGGCAAATCAAGAGAGCTTGATTGGATGTGACTCGTCAAGGAAATCTGATGCAATGCCAATAACACCCCCGTCCCCGTCCCCCCACACACCATGCCCCACAAATTCCCAACAATTCCAATTTACGGGGGGACAAGCGTTACTCAGGAAGCCTACAGTCACAACGCAATCAGCAAAAGACGTCATAGGCGGAATGGTGCAGAGGGGTTCAGAACTAACTTGCGCTTCCTCCTCGTCGGTGAATCACCCTCATTCCCAGCACCCACGCGTCCCCCAGCACGCCCCTTTGCCCTAGAAAGAGAAGCGGACGTAGAGGCAGTCGGATGCTCCTCTACATCGCGCATAAAACCATCGTCATCAAAATCGTCCAATCGGACGTGTTGCTGGAGTTGTCCCCTTCCCTTCCCGCGTCCGCCACCACTGCCCTTTCTCGCTGCTCCCGCAGCAACTTCGGCTTTACGTTCCTTCTCCACTGCCTTTTCGTATTCTTCTTCCGCAGCCTTGCGTGCGAGGGACTCTGATTTTACGTCGCGGATTCGGGCGGCGATTTCGGATAGGACGAGGGTGCATTGCTGCGACCACGCATTGAGAGTGGTGATCATTGCGGGGTAATCGAGGTTTGTGGGGTTGGGGTCGCGGGCGGAGCAACTTGTAATCCGGAACTGTTGGGTCTGCGGGGAGAGTTTGCCGGTTAGGAGGGAGGCGTAGATGGTGTTTATACAGAGATCTTCGAGGTCGCGGGTGCTGTTGATGTCTAACATCTTCATTAGGGCGGCGTAGTCTAGATCCTCCTTCCTTAGTTTCGGACATTCGTAGAAGGAGGGCTACGTGAGATTCAGAGGCAAGGGAGACGAGGGTGAGACGACGTAATTTCTCGATTTGCTGGTCGTTTAATGGTGGCAAACCCGCCTCGTTGGCTACCGTCAGAGCCGCTCTCGTCTACGAAGACGCAGCACACCTTTGTAATCTTGATATGTGCCCCAGGCGAATAGTTTCAAGAGGGCGAGGCTCTTTTCATGTTCTGTTCCAGCGAGCTACCGAGTGAACAACCAAACAACGCACAACACGAGCAAGAGAGGGGATGGTGATACGTTTCGAACATTCTGCGCCTGCAGGAGCGGGGTGAATGTGTACACGCCGTTCGCGGAGGTGGCCTGCTTGATCAAATCGGCACACGCAGCTCCGCTCGCCGACTTTGCGAGGACAACGTAACTGTGCAGGGCCGCTGGAATCGTCATTGCCCCGACGAAGCAACGACGGCAACACCGGCCTTGACTTTGAGGCCCGGAGAGGAGCCAATCCCGGGGGCGATCCTGCGGGCCCTTGGCTTCTCGCGCGAATTCCCTGTGGACACAAGGCTGATTAATGTGTGTGTGTCTCTATATAAAGGTCCAGATCAAAATGTTTCGTACACCACCAATTCGCCACGAAACACCTCCACTTTGAACGTGAATTCCTCCACGAATATGGGACAATATGGCTAGCAAGTTTAACGGCAACTACTACAGATGTATATGCATCAATACTCCATATATCACCCCTTCGCGTCATGTAGTGCTTGCACTCTATGCGGCATACTCTCAATTAGACGACTTAGCACCTCTTCTCCGATATCCCACTACACCTCCGTCAATCGCGCTCTTAGTGTCCTTCTTATCGCATCAGGACTTCCATGAAGGTCTTTGTATCGGGATATTGCCAGTGAAGCTCAGTTTTTAGGTGTGCCCAGAGGTTCTCAATTGGATTCATGTTAGGTGAATTAGGCAGCCATTCCATCCTCACAAAACTATGCTCGCTCATCGCTGTGTCAAACCAAGCACATGTTTTTTTCAATATATGAGGGGAAGCGTTGTCTTGTTGAAAAACGATGTCTGTTACACGTCTGCAATAATTGCGTCGATGAATGGAACAAGGTTATCTTGAAGTAGCGCGATATAAATGTCCGTGTTTACTGTTCCCTCAATGAAGGCGATTGGACCTAGCTTGGTACCGGCGAAGCATCTCCATATCATCTGAAATAACCTTCCACCTTTTTCCCAGCCTCGGACATTCTTGGGAGCATATTTTCCTTGTTTGTTTTGATGCCGAAAAACCCATAGTATTTGTCCATTGCTGTCCTTCTGAACAGCACACTCATCTGACCAAAATACTCGCTCCCAATACTCCTGTGTGCAATTGAAATGTTCCCTTGCCCATTTGAGAGGCTTCGCTGCTTGTTCTTCCGTCAATGATGCCCGCTTTACCGCCCTCCATTTTCGGATATGGTCTTCACGAAGGCGACGACGAATTGTTGATGCTGAAACACCCGAATTGGTAATATTGCGCAATACAGTGTTTGAGACGTTGGTATCGACAAGGGCAGTCCGAATTAGATAGCGATCAAACCGTGCTGAGGTCTTCTGAGGTCGCTCGGTGCTACGCAAATTCTCCTCTGAACCACGCTCTTGAAAACGGTGTAGAAAGCTGGCTACCGTGGACTGGGGAATATCCAATTCCACACTAATTTCATCGTGTGTTAGCCCCAGTCCTCTGGCCTCTAGAATCCACCCTTTCAGGACATCGGTGACAGCTCGATGGTGGTGCAAACACGTGTCTTTGTTGGGAGGGTACACGCGCATTGGCGTGGTGTACGAAACATTTTGATCTGGACCTTTATATCAATACGGCGAATGTATCCTTGTACGTCATTTAGTGTTGAGAGACAGTAGCAGAATCCTGAGATAAGATCGACCCGTCGCTTTGTGTTTCCCAACATGAGCTTCCTCAAAACCAGTCTGATCGACAGCACTACGCAATGAATCCGTAGCGGTACTGATTCGAGGTTGATATCCGTATCCTCCGAACCCTCGGCCCTTTTTGTGCCTCTTCGTATCCACCAGTCGACCGACATGTACGGCACTCTAGGGCCATCGATTCGTTAGCGACTCTTCGTTGCGGGCTGTTTGATTGATCGTCGTGCGAGTATTTGTTTTGGAGATTTGCGGGTAATCTGTTTCCTCGCGGAGATATCTGAAATCGTTTCCGCGGAGCCAATGTCAAAAATTGGAGAGCTCTTCGCCCTCACGCGCCATCTGACGGTGGTTCGTGTGTTTGGTGGACATACCACCTTCGAGATGCACATCGTGAAACCTCGATGTGTTCCTTAGTAGAGGCGGCGTTGACCTAACCATTAACGAGAGAAACGATATTTGGATTACCTTCGCAATTGCGGCTCGCTTTGGGCATTTACCTTGAGCTCCGCGACACGCTTCTCAGTTGATTGCACATAAATTGATAGCACATTGGCTGTTTCCTTAGGTGGCCGATCTTTAGAAGCCTCCTTGGCCTTCTGGTATTCGATCTAGATGGGCGACGATTGTTCATCGAGTTGATCGAACGAGGGTCGAATCTGAATTTCCGCAGCTTTGGCAATGGCGGGCTTGACGACACCGATCAAACGAGGCTTAAAGAAGTTGAAAAGAGCTTTGTGAGTTGATTTCTTGAGGACGACATTCTGATTTTGGACCCAGACCTTACATTCAGGACTTCGAAATTGGAAAAACCGAGTTCGCTCTTTTGCATTGGCGAAGGCCAGTTTCACGTCGAACAAGAAGCGAGTCCGCCGAGGAAATGTCCATGACGCCCTGATCGATGAAGGTGGGGAATATCTCCATTCTGATTCAATTAGCAACATCTTTGAGGTCGCATCGAACTTGCGATGGATGGACTGAAAATCGATGGCCGATCTTCTTGTAGATGCTCTTTCTTCCGAAGCGGCGGAATGTGTCGGCTTGCGCTTCAAGGAAGGAGATTGTCGGATTCGACGATAGATTTTCGACGACAGCATGCGGTTGAGTCGCTTATTTCAATACGTCGAATCTAAGATCAGAGATGTTAACCCGCATGATCATGTACGGGAATGTAGCCAAAATTCTTGAAGAACCTGGAGATGATCAAATCCGTCACGTCCTTCGAGAGATGCGGCTTGAACGTAACATTGTTGTCATTGTCTTGGACCAGATTTGTGAACCATTTTTGGACCTTTCGACCGAATGCAACCCGGTCGGCGTAGTTAGCTATGTAATCGAACCATCGCTTGACTTCGTTGGTGAGAAGGCCCGCTGCGTCGTTGGAACGATCATTGGGAAAATACTGAACCCGATCGACAATCTGATTCCGTCGATTGATGGTTGAGAATACAACTATCTTCCTTGAGGCATTTGCGAACGAAAAGAGTGACTCCTTTTCCCCAATTGTAGAATTCGGGATCATTGTTGGCATTGGCGATAACGTCGTTGGCGGTGTTCAAACATATCGTCCATGGAAGTGCCATCAGCCGAATTTTCCAAAAGGGTTCTAAGTGCAAGCTGGGCCTTTTGGCGGTTCGAATCCGAGAGTTGCGTCCGACTTTGTGATGTGTGTCCTTTGCGACACTCTTAGCATGGGCGAACATATGTCCCGGCGAGCGAGATAAGAATGTCGATTGTTTCTGAATGATTCTTGTGCTGCTGGATCTCGACCACCATCTTCCTCAAGGGCGGAACATAGTTTTGTCACGTCTTTCCGGGGGCCATCTTGTTACGAAGGAATCTGTGGCTTGTTGCTAGTGGTCTTCGCACGCTATGTGAGCTTACTGCTTTTTCTCAGCGAGGATTCCGGCGAGATT
>Ga0335076_10008499_pt1 | contig 10369 bp, 6 predicted proteins | sample Lox_Sample_25_FD_206717 | JGI IMG/M metagenome (GOLD analysis project Ga0335076, IMG submission 206717) | Soil microbial communities from Loxahatchee National Wildlife Refuge, Florida, United States - Lox_Sample_2.5 | ecosystem: Environmental > Terrestrial > Soil > Wetlands | place: USA: Florida...
ATGCCATCGATCGACATCGCAGAGGTCGGTGCGGGCGGCGGCAGCGTCGCATGGTTGGATGCCGCGGGGGCGCTCAAGGTCGGACCGCACAGCGCCGGCGCGTCGCCGGGTCCGGCCTGCTATGACATTGGCGGCGCCGCTCCGACCATTACGGACGCCAACGTCCATATGGGGCTGACCAACCCGGCTGGATTAGCCGGCGGCACGCTAAAGATCCGCCCCGACTTGGCGGCGCGCGCGATACACGACTCGATCGCAAGCCCGCTCGATATCGATCCGATCGATGCCGCGTGGGGCATCCGCGCCATCGCACAGTCGAGCCTGGTGCGCGCGCTGCGTGCTGTTTCCAGCGAGCGCGGCCGCGACCCGCGGCGCTTCACCCTGTTCGCGTTCGGCGGCATGGGACCGGTCCACGCGCTCGACGTAGCCGCGGAGCTCGGCATCACGCGGGTTGTGGTCCCGCCGCTGCCCGGCCTGTTCAGCGCGCTCGGCCTGTTGTTCGCCGACGTCGAGCATCATCTCGGGCGTACCCACTACGCCGAGCTGCCTCATCCGGACGTCGAACGCTTGCACCGCGCAGTGGGCGAGCTGGTCGCCGAGGCCGAGGCCATGCTCGCGCGAGAAGGCTACGATGCGCCACGGCGCGCGATCAGCCTGTTCGCCGACACGCGCTATGTCGGGCAGGATCACGCGCTGTCGGTGGCGTTGCCCGGCGTCGATCCGGGGAGCCTCGGCGGGCTCGTCGAGGATTTCCATCGCGAGCACGAAGCCGCGTACGGTTATCGATCGGGCGCCGAGCGCGTGCAGATCGTTGCATTGCGATGTGTCGGTCGCGGCCTGTCAGCCGAGCCCAAGCTGCCGACTCGCTTGAACGCTGCGGCGATGACTGGCTGGCGGCGATCGAGCGCGCGCAAATGCTATTTCGGACCCAGCCACGGCTGGATCGACGCCGACGTGATCGGCCGGGCCGAGCTCGTGGGAACTCGCTTGCGCGGACCCGCGATCATCGAGGAGGACAACTCGCTGACCGTGTTGCTCCCGGGCTGGACCGCTGCGCTGGACGACTGGTCCAACCTCGTGATGGAGGCCCGATGACCGTCATCCTACCGCGGCCGGGCGAGTCGGCCGACACGCTCGACACGCCGGCGCTGGTGCTCGATATGCCCATCATTGAGCGCAATATCGATATCATGCACCACTTCTTCCGCAATCGCCCGGCACGCGTACGTAACGTGACCAAGGGCCACAAATGTCCCGCGCTGGCCCAGAAACAGATGGTAACCGAAGGCTCGATCCCTTTCGGCCTGTGCTGCGCCAAGGTCAGCGAGGCCGAGGTTATGGTCGCGGCCGGTGCACGCGACGTGCGCATGATCGAGCAGGTTATCGGCGTGCCCAAGATCGAGAGGCTGATGCGGCTGGCCCGCCAGGCGCACGTCATTGCGCTGGTCGACGACGCCGGCAACGTCGATATGCTCGATGCCGCGGCGGCGCGCCATGGCGTGACCTTGGATGTCTTGATCGAGGTTGAGATTGGCCTCAACCGCTGTGGGGTCGCGCCTGGCCAGGCGACCGTCGATCTGGCACGTCACGTGATGCGTCAGCGGAGCTTGCGTTTCGCCGGTGTGTCGGGCCACGAAGGCACGATCGCGATCGCCGACCGCGACGCGCGCATCATGCGCACGCGCGAGCGAGTGCAGCGCCTGCTCGACACGCGGGCGGACCTGGAGCGAGCCGGCATCGCGGTCGAGATCTGCGGTGCCGGCTCGACCACGACCTGGAACATCGCGGGCGCGATGGACGGCATCACCGAGATCGATCCCGGCAGCTACGTCCTGATGGACACCGGACTGACTGATGCCCTGCCCGATCTCGAGTTCGGCCTCGCGATGGCTGTGCACGCCACCGTGATCAGCCGGCCCACGCGCGACCGTGCCGTGATCGACTGCGGCCATAAGGCGATCGGGCGCGCCGCGGACGGCGGCATGCCGCGCGTCGCCTGGCCCGCCGGCGCGACCGTGAACCGGCTCAATTCCGAGCACGGCATCCTCGACCTCACCGTCGAGGCTGCCGACCTCAGGATAGGCGATCGCGTGCACCTGGTACCGCGCTATCACGGCTCCGCGGTCGTCGCCTACGACCACTTTATCGGAGTGCGCGACGGCCTGGTCGAGTGCGTGTGGGAGATCGCAGCACGGGGCAGCCACCAGTAGCGGCCGCTCACGCGATCCCGGCTCGGCGCGCGAGATCGATCACGATGTTGCCGAAGCTGTCCGAACGCGCGTCGGCATCCGGCGGGACGACACAGGTGGCATCATACTCCTCGATGATGCACGGACCACGGCGGATGCTCGCCAGATCCGCGCGCGCAAACACCGGCACCTCGACCCAGCCGTGCTCCGGGCCAAAATAAGCCTTGCGTTGGCCCGGCCGTGCCGCAGTGCGTTGCTCGATCTGGATGACGTCAGGCACCCGCGGCTTGTCGGGAATGCCTTGACCGATCACCTGCAGGGTCACGATCTCGACCGGCTCGTCGGGCCCGGCGCGATGGCCGTAAGTGGTCTCATGCTCGCGTCCGAACGCCTCCTCGAGAGCCGCCAGCGCCGCGCGCGTCACCGGCCCGTCCGGGATCGGGATGGTAAGCTCGAACGACTGGCCCTTGTAGCGCATGCTTGCCGCAACCCGGACCTTGGCCTGATGCGGCGCAAAGCCCTGGCGTCCGAGTGCGGCCAACGCGTCGCGCCGCATGTCAGCAAGCGCTGCCGCGATCACACCCGGATCGGTGTCGCGAAGCACACGCCAGAAGGTGCGCGAATAGTGATGCTCGATCTCCGTATAGAGCAGGCCGAACGAGGAGAACACGCCGGGCGACGGCGGCACAACAATGCGCTGCATCTGTAGTGCTTCCGCTAGCACCGACGCGAATAGCGGACCGTTGCCGCCGAACGCGAACAGCGCATAATCGCGCACGTCGCGCCCGCGCTCGCTCGATACGGCCTTGATTGCACGGATCATGTTGGACGCCGCGATTCGGTAGGTGCCATAGGCGGTCCGTTCGACGGGAAGTCCGAGCGGGCGGGCTATCCGGGCCTCGAACGCCTCCCACGACTTCTGCGCGTTGATACGCAGCGCGCCGCCGACCAGGTACTCGGGATTGAGATAGCCGAGGATCACGTTCGCGTCGGTCACGGTTGGTTCCGTGCCGCCGATGTCGTAGCAAACCGGGCCGGGCATTGCCCCGGCGCTCGACGGTCCGACTTGGAGCGAATTCCCGGCGTCGATCCAGACATGGGAACCGCCCCCCGCGCCGACCTCGGCTAGGTCGATCGCGGGAACCTTCAGGAGATAGCCGGCGCCCGTCAGCAGCCTAGAGCCGATCATGATGCCGGCGCCGACCGAGTATTCGGGTGAGCGTGTGACCTCGCCGTTCTCGACGATCGATGCCTTCGCCGTTGTGCCGCCCATGTCGAACGAGATGATCTTCGACAGGCCCATCTTGCGCGCCAGCGCCTGGGCACCGACCACGCCTGCAGCCGGCCCGGATTCGATGATGTTGACCGGCCGCTCGGCGGCAATTTCGGCGGTGGTTAGCCCGCCATTGGATTGCATGATGTGCAACGGCGCCTTGAGCCCGATGCGGTCCAGGTCGGCGCGCAGCCGCGAGCAGTATTGCTGGACGACCGGCAACACGTAGGCATTGATCACCGTGGTCGAGGTGCGCTCGTACTCCTTGATCTCGGGCAGCACATCGCTCGATATGCACACGAGAAGCTCCGGTGCCTTGCGCCGCGCGATCTCCAGAATCTGGCGCTCGTGCACCGGATTGACGTAGCTGTGTAGCAGGCATACCGCGAGCGCGCCGATGCCTTCGGCGAGCAGCTGATCGAGCACCGCCTCGACTTCCTTGGGATCGAGCGGTTCCAGGACGGCGCCGGTCTCGTCGAGGCGCTCATTGACCTCGAGCCTCAGATAACGATCGACCAGGGTCGGCGGCTTCTCCCACTTGAGGTCGTAGAGCCGCGGCATCCGGAGGCGCCTGAGCTCCAGGATGTCGCGAAAGCCGCGCGTCGTGATCAAGCCGGTTCGCGCGCCCTTCTGCTCCAATATCGCGTTCGACGCCACCGTGGTGGCATGCAGCACCTCGTCGACCGCAGCCGCGTCCAGGCCCTGTTCACGAAAGACCTCGGCGATACCCTCGACGATGGCGCGTGCATAGTTATCGACGCTCGACGACACCTTCTTGGTGTGGAGCGCACCCCGATCGTTCAGAAACACGATATCCGTGAAGGTGCCGCCGATATCGACGCCAACGCGAAATCCGGACAAACTCACGCTCCTTGTGACTCAGTTCCCCAATCCACGAATGGGACTTCGGTCCGCGTCCGGCTGCGGCGCAGGTCGGCGCGAAGTTGCTCCGTGGCAGTGGCGTCGACGCGCCAGGATCTGCCGTCGATCACGACTCCGTACTCCACACGCGCCGCGTCGACGCTGATATATGCGTTGCGCGCATCGCGCAGCACCAGGGCCGGATCGCGCTCCAGGGGGTCGCCCCAACCACCGGCGCCGGCCATCTCGTAGCGGAATACATCGCCGGCGCGGAACGTGCGGGTGAACTTGCCGTCCAAGGGCTCTTCGTCCGGCCGCTCCGGATTGAACAAGTTGCGCGCGAGTCGCCCCGGCTTGCCACCATAAAGGCCGAATGGCCTGAACGCGCAGCGATCGTTGCGCACCTGCAACGTGCCCTCACGTTCGCGCATCTTGTAATCGCGTCGGAACGGCGCTCCACCGCGATACTTGCCCGCGCCCATCGCATCGGTGATGAACTCGTAGCGCAGGATCTGCAGCGGCTGCTCGATCTCCGTCACCTCGACCGAGGTCGACGACAGGTTGGCGCATAGATTGGCGTTGCCCTGCAACCCGTCGGCCCAAGGCCGGCCGCCCCACGCGCCGGCGAAGAAGTCGACATAGATGAACGGGCTGCGATCGGCGCGGTACCCGCCTAGCGAAACGCCGACATTGCCGCCATCCGACGCTGCCGGCACCTGGTCCGGCAGCATCTTGGCGAGCGCGCCAAAGCAGCAATCGACCTGCCGGAAGCCCGTCAAGCCGCGCGCCGCGGTGGCGGCGGGGTGCACCGCGTTGGCGATCGTCCCTGGCGGCGCCGTTACGTGGACGGCGCGGAAGAAGCCCTCGTTGCATGGAATGTCGCCCGGCAGCAGCGACTTGATCGCGGTGTAGACCGCCGCTTCGGTGAACGACATCGTGCAGTTGAGCGCGCCCTTCACCTGCGGCGAGGTTCCGGTCCAATCGGCGACCAGCTCGTCGCCGTTCTTGCGGAACGTGACTTTCAGCCGGATTGCCTGGCCGAGGTCGATGCCGTCATCGTCTAGCCAGTCCTCGAAGTCGTAGACCCCATCGGGCAGCGCGCGGATCGCCGCGCGCGTCAGCCGCTCGGTATAGTCGAGCACCTCGTTCATGTACGCCTTGGCGTTGGCGCGGCCATACCGGCTCACCAGCTCGAGGAAGCCGGTTTCGCCGGTATGGCATGCTGAGAGCTGCGCCCTGAGGTCGCCCTGGACCAAAATCGGCACGCGCACGTTCTTTTCGATGATCGACCACAGGGAGTCGTTGCGCTTGCCGCGATCGAACAGCTTGATCGGCGGAATGCGCAGGCCCTCCTGATAGCATTCAGTCGAGTCCGACGCGTTCGAGCCCGCGACCCGCCCGCCGACATCCGTGTGGTGGCAGATGGTCGCCGCGAAGGCGACACGTTCCCCCTCATGATAGATTGGTTTGAAGATGAAGATGTCGGGCAGATGCATGCCGCCGTCGAATGGGTCGTTCATCACGAACACGTCGCCGTCGCCCATCTCATTGTCGTAATGACGCAATACCGAAGCGAGCGCGGCGGGAATCGACCCGAGATGCTGGGGCAAGGTCAGGCCCTGCGCGACCATCTTGCCCTGGCCGTCGCAGATCGCCGTGGAGAAATCCATGCTGCCCTTGATGACGCTCGAGTACGACGTGCGCACGATGGTGAGTGCCATCTCGTCGGCCAGCGAGTGGAGCGAGTTCTTGAACAGCTCGAACTCGAACGCATCGCGGCCGGCGCTCATGTCCTGCCTCTCCTTTGGGCGTTCACGACCGGCCCTACTCTGCCGCACGGATCGTCGACGGCAGCGGACCGCGATCGACGAAGAGTTGGGTCGCAGAGCCGCGCTGAGCGCGCAGGCGCGTGCGCAGCGCCGTGGTCGCGGGGACATCGAGCGCGCGGGCTGCGGGATCAAGTACGACGCCGTACTCCGCGAGCGCGGCCTGCGGGCTGACATAGCCGTCGCGCACGTCGCGCAAAACCGCGTCGGGATCGCGCTCGAGTGGGTCGCCCCAGCCGCCACCACCCGCCTGCTCGTAACGGAACACGTCCCCTCGGCGGATCATCCGCGTGACCTTGCCAGGCATCCGTGTCTCCCCCGCGGTCCCCGGATTGAGCACGTTGCGTCCCGGCTTAGCTGCCCGCCCGCCGTGCAAGCCGTAGGGAAAGGTCGTGCAACGATCGTTGCGGATCTGCAGGATCCCCTCGTCTTCTTTCATCTCGTAGTCGCGGCGGAACGACACGCCGCCACGGAATTTGCCGGCACCCGCGGAATCCGGAATGAACTCGAACGCGCGCACGCGGATCGGCCCGTCGGTCTCCGACATCTCCACCGAGCTCGACGAGATGTTGGCGAACAGGTTGGCGTTACCTTGCAGCCCGTCCGCCCATGGTCGGCCGCCCCAGGCGCCGCAGTGAAAGTCGACATAGATGTAGGCGCTGCGATCGGCGCGATAACCGCCGACCGACACGCCGATGTTGCCGCCGTCGCAAGCGGCGCAAACACGCTCGGGCACCATTTTGGCAAGGGCGCCGAAGCAGCAATCGACTTGTCGGAAGCCGGTCAAAGCGCGCGCCGCAGTAGCGGCCGGCAACACGCCGTTGGCGATCGTGCCAGGCGGTGCGGTCACCGTGATCGTGCGGAAGAATCCCTCGTTGGCGGGAATGTCGCCCGGCAAGATCGACTTCACCGCGGTATAGACGGCCGCCTCGGTGAACGACAGGGTGCAGTTGAGCGCACCTTTGACCTGAGGGCTGCTGCCGTCCCAGTCCGCGTGGAGCTGGTCGCCCTCTTTGTGCAACACGACCTTAAGACGCACGGGCACGTCAAAGTCTATGCCGTCGTCGTCGAGCCAGTCCTCGAACTCGAAGCGCCCGTCCGGGAGCTCGCGGATGGCCGCGCGTGCCAGCCGCTCGGTGTAGTCGATGATGTCCGCGAAGTAGGCTTTGGCAGCTGCGGCGCCGTGCTGGCCTAGCAGATCCTTGAGACCCATCTCACCGATGTGACAGGCTGAGAGCTGGGCGCGCAGGTCGCCGTGCACCAGCACCGGGACGCGCACGTTCTTCTCGATTATGCGCCAGATCGTGTCGTCGCGTACGCCTGCATCGAACAGCTTGAGCGGCGGCAGGCGTAAGCCTTCCTGATAGCACTCCGTCGAGTCGGCGGCGTTTGAGCCGGCAACCCGGCCGCCGACGTCGGTGTGATGGCATACCGTAGCCGCGAATGCGATGCGCTGGTCCTCGTGATACACCGGCTTGATGACGAAGATATCGGGCAGATGCATGCCGCCGTCGAACGGGTCGTTCAGGATGAAGACATCCCCCGGCCGCATCGAATTGCCGTAGTGCCGCATGATCGCGGTCATCGCCGTTGGGATCGATCCAAGATGGCACGGCTGGGTCAGGCCCTGGGCGACCATCTTGCCGTCGTGGTCGCAGATCGCCGTCGAGTAGTCCATCCCACCCTTAAGGACGCCGGAGTATGCCGTCCGAAACACGGTGAGCGCCATCTCGTCGCTAAGCGAGTAAACCGCGTTCTTGAACAACTCAAACGTGAATGGGTCGTCTACCTTCGCCATCCGGTACACCCCATCGCGGCCCCGCGATCCGCGGACCGGATTGTGTTTCGGCACCATCGGATCGATGCTAGTTTATCAGCGTCTGACCGCTTGACAATTGCTCGTCCGACGGTTGGGAGTCTCATGACATGGCGACGATGAAATCGGGAAACGTGCGCGGCGAGCTCGGCACCGGCATCGTAACCGACGCGTTCGCGCGGCTCGGGCTAGAGGGTGCGATGGACGGCGTGCTGCCGATCCAGGCGAACCCGCGCGTCGTGGGTCCCGCCGTCACTGTGCGCTACGCGCCGAAGCGCGGCGCCGATCGGCTAGACGTCACCCTCTATGAACTGATCCGAACGTGCCAGCGCGGCGACGTGTTGGTGATCGGCGCCGGTGGTACGCGCACCAGCGTATTCGGCGGCAACATCGCGCGGTGCGGCGATCTCCATGGTCTCGCGGCGATCGTCACCGACGGCCATTGTCGCGATCGTGAGGACATGATGGCACTGTCGATGCCGGTATTCTGCGCCGGCCCGACCGTGCGGCTGCCAGTGGACATCGAGATCACCGGCCACAACGTGCCGATCACCTGCGGCGGCGCGCAGGTCAATCCCGGCGATCTCGTGGTTGCCGACATCGATGGCGTCATGATCGTGCCGTCCGGCCGGGTCGACGCGGTGCTCCATCAGGTCGAGGAGCTCACCGAGCTGGAAGCCGAACTCGACAAGGCGATCCGATCGCAGGCGCCAATGACCCACATCCAGGCGATCCTCAAGCGTAAGAAAACGCTGAGAGCCTAGAGCGACGGAGAAGGGCGATGGACACAAGCGCATTCAACGTCGGCTTCGGCAAGCAGGCCTATCGCGTCGTCCGGCCGTTCGGCACGCTGCCGCCCGACGTCAAGTTCGGCATGATCAGCAAGTGCGCGGTGAATTCGCGCGGCGAGCTCCATATTTGCCAGCGTTCCGATCCGCCGGTAATCGTGTTCGATCCCGACGGTAAGTTCGTGCGCGCCTTCGGGCATGGCCAGATAGCCGACTCGCATGGCATCGCGATCTTGAGTGGCGACCGCGTGATGGTGGTCGACCGCGACTCCCATCAACTGCTGTGCTTCGACCCGCAGGGCAAGCTGCTGTTCGCACTGGGTGAGCGCGGGCACGCCCGCTTCCAGGCACCATTTAATCATCCGACCGACGTCGCCGAGGCGCCCGGCGGCGACCTCTACGTGTCGGACGGCTACGGCAACACGATGGTCCACCAGTTCTCCGCCGAGGGCAAATTGAAGCGCAGTTGGGGCGGCCCGGGGAACGGTCCGGGCCAGTTCACCACGCCGCATGGCATCAAGGTGCTGGCCGACGGTCGTGTGCTGGTCGGCGACCGGGAAAACAACCGTGTTCAGGTGTTCGATCCCGACGGCGGCTATCTCGGCGAATGGCGCGGCTTCTATCATCCGATGGAGATCCACGTCGATGCCGTGCGCAACCTGATCTACGTCAGCGACCAGGTGCCCCGCGTCACCGCGCTCACCCCCGACGGCCACGTCGTCGGCGCTTGCAAGCCGGTGCTCGCCCAAGGCCACGGCATGAGCGGCGACCGCGCCGGTAACCTCTACTTTGTCGAGACGCGTGTCCCGGTCATCACCAAGCTGACGCCGATCAACTGAACTAGTCTCTTCTGACCCCGGTCAAGCACCAAGGCAAAAAGGGGCTGGTGATCGGCACCTCTGGAAGACGCCGAAGCCATGAACCATTGGAAGCTGCGCAAAGCTGGGCTGGAGCTTGAGACGACGGTTGATCAGGCTACGTCACCGAGGTCGGGGCGACTTCGCGATCGCGGCTCGGCCCGTCCGAGCAACCCTCGATTCTGATCGGCATGAAAACGGCGGGCCATCGGCTCAGCCCGGAGTCATAACGTCTAGGCCGCCAAGAAGCCCGAGAGGTCGGGTACCGGCGGCGGGCCGACGATCTGCTCGATCGCCAGAGCGACCGACAGTAGCTTTAGCTCAGCGAAACCGGGGCAGATCACCTGCATGCCGACGGGCAGCGGCGCCCCGTAACGTTGCACCGGCTGTGAGACCGCGCACAGCCCGAACGCGGTCGCGACGCGCGTCGGTCCCGCGCACGCCTCGGTCAGCGCGCGGTCCGCTTCGAGACTCTGGAAAGCACCGGAGTATGGCGGGGGCAGGCGCAGTTTGGTCGGACCAACCCAGGCGTCGAGGTCACGCATCGCAACCTTAGCGATCTCGCACATCTCGCGATGGCGCCAGAGCGCGCGGACATAGGCGTCTGCCGAAACCGTCAGACCCGGCGCCGCTCGGTCGGCGACGTCGGGGTTCATGCGCATTTTCGATGCCAAGAAGCGCTCACGACCGAATCCGGCGATCAGCTCCGGGCGGCTGATCGTGGTGAACACCTGGGTATGCTCGGCGAACTCGGGCAAG